>WNFI01567530.1_pt1 | contig 16431 bp, 16 predicted proteins | sample 5400471 | NCBI WGS metagenome assembly WNFI01 (sample SAMN13153348, study PRJNA577476) | soil metagenome | isolation source: 100 cm saprolite on Douglas fir-dominated hillslope | place: USA:California | collected 2013-09-17 | reverse complement strand
GCCTGGCGACATGAAGGAGAAGATCGATCCCTATCTGCGTCCGCTCTACGACGCGCTCTACGACATGCTGCCCGGCGAGCAGGTCGATCGGCGGCTGAAATCCGGCGAGATCGAGATCGCGCCGCTCGCCTTCATGCGCGGGCGAACCCTCGCCAACTCCTTCATCATCCTGGACGAGGCGCAGAACACCACGCCCACCCAGATGAAGATGTTCGTAACGCGCCTCGGCGAGAACAGCCGCATGGCGGTGACCGGCGACCCGAGCCAGATCGACCTTCCGCTCGGCGCCAAGTCAGGGCTGAACGACGCCCTGGAGACCTTGCGAGGGGTCAATGGCGTGACGGTCACGGAGTTCACCGACGCCGACGTCGTCCGCCACCCGCTGGTGACCCGCATCGTGCGCGCCTACAACGCCAAGGACCCGAGGCTGATCGCCGCCAAGCCGAAAGACGACGAGCGGTGAGAGCGGCCGCCGACATTGCCGTCATCGTGCTGTCGCCGCGCTGGACGACGCTGCTGCCCGACAGTGCCCGGATCGCCAGGCGCGCGGTGCGCGCCGCGCTCGCGAGCGCCCCCGGCCTCGGTCCGAGCGCGCTCGCCGTGGCGCTCGCCGACGACCGGCGGCTTAGAACGCTCAATCGCACATTTCGCGGCCGCGACAAGCCGACCAACGTGCTCTCCTTCGCCGGCGAGTCCACGGCGTCCTGCATCTTCTCGGCCACGATCACCAGACCGACGGCGAGGCCGAGGCCATGGAGGCGCTGGAGGCGAAGATCCTTGCCGGCATCGGCGTCGAGGATCCCTACCGCCGGCGCGTCGGCGCCGGTCGCGACACCCGCGCAGCCGCGGCGAGCCGCCTATGACCGACACCTCGCTCCGCGGCGCCGGCGCCGCGCCGGCTCCAGCCGCCGACACGCAGGAATCGGCACTCAGGCGGCTCTTGCGCGCCTGGCTGTCGCGTCGGCGCCAGGACCGCGAAAGCGAAGCTTCGCTGCGCGAGACCTTGGAGGAGCTGATCGAGGAGCGCGAGGAGGAAGCGCCGATCGCCGACGACGAGCGGGCGCTCATCGCCAATATCCTGAAGCTACGCTCGCTCACCGCCGCCGACGTCTCGGTGCCCCGTGCCGACATCGTCGCCGTCGAAGTCGACACGCCGGTCGACGAGCTGATCAAGCGCATGGTCGCCTCGGCGCATTCGCGCCTGCCGGTCTACCGCGAGACGCTCGACGACGTCCTCGGCATGATCCACATCAAGGACGTGTTCGCCAACATCACCGCGGGAACCGCGATTTCGGTGCGCGCGCTCCTGCGCAAGGTGCTGTTCGTCTCGCCGGCGATGCGGGCCATGGATCTCCTTTTGGAGATGCGCGCCGGACGCACCCATATGGCGCTCGTGGTCGATGAGTTCGGCGGCATCGACGGCCTCGTCACCATCGAGGATCTGGTCGAGCAGATCGTCGGCGAGATCGAGGACGAGCATGACGAGACCGAAGCGCCGCGCCTGATCGATCGTCCGGATGGCTCGGTGCTCGCCGATGCGCGCGCGACCATCGAGGAATTGGAGGCTCGGGTGGGGCCGCTGCTGTCGGCCGATGAGCGCGCCGATGTGGATACGATCGGCGGGCTTGTGGTCTCGCTCATCGGCCGCGTGCCGGCGCGCGGCGAGATCGTCCGGCATCCCTCCGGGCTCGAGTTCGAGGTGATCGAGGCCGATGCCAGGCGGGTGAAGCGCGTCAGAGTCATGGGCGCCCGTCCAGCGGCATCGACCGAAGAAGCCTGATCGGCGTGAGCATGGATCGCCGACCGGGGCCGCTCGCGGCCCTGGCCCAAGGGCTCGCTGGACGCCCGGCGCGCCGGCGCTGGCTGGCGGCTCTGGTGCTGGGCGGCCTCCTCACTCTGGCGTTGCCGCCGCTCGACGCAGCACCGGTCCTCCTCGTTTGCTTTCCCGGCCTGCTCTGGCTCCTGGACGGCGTCGCTTCGGCGGCCGGCGCCTTTCTCCTCGGCTGGTGGTTCGGCTTCGGCTTCTTTGTCGCCGGTCTCTATTGGCTCGCCAACCCGCTTCTGATCGATGACTGGAGCTTTGCCTGGGCGGTGCCCTTCGCCGTCGCCGGGCTTCCCGCCTTCCTCGGCCTCTTCACCGGCACGGCTCTCTGGCTCACCTGGCGAACCGGCTGGCGCGGCGGCGCGCGAATCCTGGCGTTGGCGGTCGCGTGGACCGCGCTCGAATGGCTGCGCGGCCATATGTTGACCGGCTTTCCCTGGAATCTGGTGGGCTATGCCTGGACCGAATGGCCGCCCATCGCGCAGGCGGCCTCGGTGGTCGGCGCCTATGGCATGAGCCTTCTCACCGTCGCGGCGGCGGCGATGCCGGCGCGCCTGAGCGAGGCGGGCGGGTCCCGTTGGGTTGTCTCCGCCCTGGCGCTGTTCCTCGCGCTCGCCGCCGCCGGCTGGCTCCGGCTCGCCGGCGCCGAGGCCGATGACGTGCCCGGGGTGCGGCTGCGCCTGGTCCAGGCCAATGTGCCCCAGCACCTCAAATTCCAACCCGACCAGCGCCAAGCGATCCTGGCCCGCTATCTCGAGCTCACCCGCAAGCCCGCCGACCTGCCGGTGACCCATGTGATCTGGCCGGAGACGGCGCTGCCCTACGCGGTGGTGCGCGATCCGCAGCCGCTCGATGGGCTGGCCGAAGCGGTGCCGCCGGGCGGGGCCCTCATCTTCGGCGCCATCCGCGTGACGCCGCCGGGAGCGCAGCCTTGGCAGGTCTGGAACGGCCTCGTCGTCTTGGACGACCGCGGCCGCCAGGTTTCGGCCTATGACAAGGCTCACCTGGTGCCGTTCGGCGAGTACCAGCCCTTGCGCCGCCTGGTGCCGGCGAGCTGGACCCTGGTCGGCGAGGTCGACTTATCCACCGGCCCGGGACCGACGCGGCTCGCCATTCCGGGCGCGCCGCCGGCGGGCCCGCTCATCTGCTACGAGGCGATCTTTCCGGGTGCGGTGGTGAATGCGAGCGAGCGGCCGGACTGGCTCGTCAACCTCACCAACGATGCCTGGTATGGCCGCACCGCAGGTCCCTATCAGCACTTTGCCGCCGCACGCATGCGCTCGCTCGAGGAAGGCCTGCCGCTGGTGCGCGCCGCCAACAACGGCATCTCGGCGGTGGTCGATTCCTATGGACGCGTCCGCGCCAGGCTCGGCCTCGATGAGACCGGCGTCCTTGACGCACCATTGCCTCAGGCATTGCGCACAAAGCCTCTTTATGCGCGTCTCGGCGATACCATTTGTGGTGTATTGGCCCTCAGTCTCCTCATGGTCGCGGCGTGGACCGAACGGCGATCGGTGTGACAAAGAATAGCGGCCAAGTTCCTGCCATAATTAGCTAATAGCTTATTGACCGCATACGCTAGTATGGCCTAACTAGTTAAGATGTTCCGATTGGAAATTAGTTGACCATGGCTCTACGAAGCAGCACGCGTCGGGCGTTCTCGCGCGGCTCGATCGACGGCAAGCCCAACCCGGTCGACGTGCATGTCGGGGCGCGGGTTCGGCTGCGGCGTACGCTACTCGGCATGAGCCAGGAGAAGCTCGGCGAAGCCTTGGGTCTCACCTTCCAGCAAGTGCAGAAGTACGAGCGCGGCACCAATCGCATCGGCGCCAGCCGCCGCCGATTTCGAGGCGGATCCGATGGCCAAGCGCGAAACCCTGGAGCTGGTTCGCGCCTATTACCGCATCATCGATCTGACGGTGCGCAAGCGGGTCTTCGAGCTGGCGAAGTCGATCGCCAACGCCGCCGGCAAGGATCCTAGCTAACCCCGCCCAACGGCCCAATGCGGGCCCACTTTCGCGCCCACAAGGCGATCCGCTTCCGGCTTTGCCTGAACGCGCCGGAAACTGCTTGACCGGTTGCCGCAAAGCTTGCAAGAACACGGCGCTTTGCGATGCGGCACCGACCGGCGGCCTCCTTCGATGAGGCACCCGCCGATCCCAAGCAGAACTGCATTTGACGGGGGCGCCTGTGGCGAAATCCGATTACGTGTTCACCAGCGAATCAGTCGCCGAAGGCCACCCGGACAAGGTGTGCGATCGCATCTCCGACACCATCGTCGATCTGTTCCTGAAGGCCGATCCCTATGCGCGGGTCGCCTGCGAAACGCTGGTCACCACCAATCGGGTGGTGCTGGCGGGCGAGGTCCGGGGCCCACGCGCTCTCGTCGCCAAGGACGGCAAGATCAAGAAGGAAAAGCTGGAGTCGCTGATCCGCCGCGCCATCAAGGATATCGGCTACGTGCAGAAGGGCTTTCACTGGCAGAAGGCGAAGATCGCCATCTACCTCCATGGCCAATCCGCCGACATCGCCAGGGGCGTCGACGCCAAGGGCAACAAGGACGAAGGTGCGGGCGACCAGGGCATCATGTTCGGCTATGCCTGCGATGAGACCCCGGAGTTGATGCCGGCGCCGATCCAATACGCCCACAACATCCTGCGCACCATGGCCGAGGCCCGGCACAGCGGCGCCGAGCCGATGCTGGGGCCTGACGCGAAGAGCCAGGTGACCTTGCGCTACGTCGACGGCAAGCCGGTCGGCTGCACCGCGATCGTGGTCTCCACCCAGCACAGCGAGAAGGTCGATCAGGACGATGTGCGCGAGATCGTCCGGCCCTACGTGAAGAAGGTGCTGCCGGCGGGCTGGATGTGCGATGAGGCGCATTTCTACGTCAACCCGACCGGGCGTTTCGTCATCGGCGGCCCCGACGGCGATGCCGGCCTGACCGGCCGCAAGATCATCGTCGACACCTACGGCGGCGCCGCGCCGCACGGCGGCGGCGCCTTCTCCGGCAAGGATCCGACCAAGGTCGATCGCTCGGCCGCCTATGCCGCGCGCTATCTCGCCAAGAACGTGGTCGCCGCCGGCGTGGCGGCGCGCTGCACCATCCAGCTTCCCTATGCGATCGGCGTCGCCCGCCCGCTCTCGGTCTATGTCGATACCCACGGCACCGGCCAGGTCGACGAGAACAGGCTCTCGAAGGTGCTGCAGCAACTCGTCGATCTCTCCCCGCGCGGCATCCGCGAGCATCTCGGGCTCAACAAGCCGATCTACGCCCGCACCTCCGCCTACGGTCATTTCGGCCGCAAGGCCGAGGCCGATGGCGGCTTCTCCTGGGAGCGGCTCGACCTGGTGAAGGGCCTGCAGGCGGCGTTCAGGTAAAGCCTTTTTGGCCGAGCAGGACCGGCCGCGCCGCGTTCTCTACGGCCGCCGGCAGGGCCGGCCGCTCCGCCCGGGGCGCCGCCAGCTGATCGACCGGCTGTTGCCGAGGCTCAGGATCGATGCCGCGCCTGGCCTCGAGCCGAAGGCGCTGTTCCAACCGGAGCCGCACGCGGTGTGGCTCGAGCTCGGCTTCGGCGGCGGCGAGCATCTGGCCGAGATCGCCAAGGCCCATCCCGAGATCGGCTGTCTCGGCGCCGAGCCGTTCCTCGCCGGCATCGCCGCCTTGCTGCACCGGATCGAGAGCGAGCGGCTGGGCAACATCCGGGTCTATCCCGATGACGGCCGCACGCTGATCGAGGCCTTGCCGCCGGCTTCGATCGGACGCTGTTTCATCTTGTTTCCCGACCCGTGGCCGAAGCTGCGCCATCACAAGCGCCGGCTGGTCAGCCCGGATACGGTGGACGGCTTGGCGCGGATCATGACCGCAGGCGCCGTGCTCGAGCTTGCGAGCGACGATCTGGACTATGTCGAGGCCATGCGCGACTGCCTTGGCCGGCACCAGCTGTGGCGGGGGTTGCGCTCGCGGCCCGAGGAGACGATCGAGCGGCCGCCGGGCTGGATCGGCACCCGCTACGAGGCGAAGGCGCTTGCCAAGGGCTTGAGGCCACACTACTTGCTGTTCGAGCGAGCCTAAACGGGGACAAAGCCCTTGATGGGCGCGGGGAAATCGCTATAGTCCCGGCTCGATTCCCGTAAGGCCCACTGGTCGGACTCATCGTCGGGAATCGAATTCGAGGTGGGCCGCGGGCCCACTTTTTCGTTTGCAGCTAACGGTGAAGGCATGGAGCGCGAGAGCCCGTCCCCTGGCGGGCCGATGGATCGGATCGAACGCATGCTCGCCCCCTCGATCGAGGCCCTGGGCTATGCGGTCGTGCGCGTGCAGCTTTCCGGCCGGCATCGGCCGGTGCTGCAGGTCATGGCCGAGCGTCGCGACGGCATGCCGATGTCGGTCGAGGACTGCGCCAAGATCAGCCGCACGGTCTCGGCACTCCTCGACGTCGAGGATCCGATCACCGGAACCTACACGCTCGAGGTGAGCTCGCCCGGCATCGACCGACCGTTGGTCAAGCCGGAGGACTACACGCGGTTCGCCGGCTTCGTCGCCAAGCTCGAGACCAAGGCGGCGATCGCCGGTCGGCGCCGCTTCAAGGGCAAGCTCGTCGGCTTGGCGGACGGGGCCGCGGTGCGGCTCATCGAGGAGACCGGCGAGATCGACGTGCCGCTCGAGATCATTCAGAAAGCGCGCTTGGTTTTGACCGACGAGCTGCTCGCCGCCGGCGCCAAGCGGCACTAAGAACTCCATTCGAGATTTGGGATACCAAGAGGCGATGGAAAGCAGCGGATATCTGTTGAACCGACTCGAGCTCCTGCAAGTGGCCGACGCGGTCGCCCGCGAGAAGGGAATCGAGCGCGACGAGGTCCTGGAAGCCATGGAGATGGCGATCCAGAAGGCCGGTCGCTCCAAATACGGGCATGAGCACGACATTCGCGCCTCGATCGACCGGGTGAGCGGCGACATCCAGCTCACCCGCCACCGCCAGGTGGTCGAGACAGTCGAGAACGAAGCAACGCAGCTGACGCTCGACCAGGCCCGTCGGATCAAGTCCGATGCGGAGATCGGCGAGTTCCTCGTCGATCCGCTGCCGCCGATCGATTTCGGCCGGGTCGCCGCGCAGACCGCCAAGCAGGTGATCGTGCAGAAGGTGCGCGAGGCCGAGCGCACCCGGCAATTCAACGAGTACAAGGGCCGAGTCGGCGAGATCGTGAACGGCCTCGTCAAGCGCGTCGAGTTCGGCAATGTCACCGTCGACCTCGGCCGCGCCGAGGCGATCCTCCGGCGCGACGAGCTGCTGCCGCGCGAGAGCTTCCGCACCGGCGACCGGGTGCGCGCCTATATCTACGACGTGCGCGAGGAGCTGCGCGGTCCGCAGATCTTCCTGTCGCGCACCCATCCGCAATTCATGGCGAAGCTGTTCGCCCAAGAGGTGCCGGAGATCTACGACGGCATCATCGAGATCAAGGCGGTCGCCCGCGATCCCGGCAGCCGCGCCAAGATCGCGGTCAGCGGCCGAGGTGGCGAAGGTGGTCCTGGACGAGGATGCCGGCCGCATCGAGGTGATCGTGCCCGACGATCAGCTCAGCCTCGCCATCGGCCGTCGCGGGCAGAACGTGCGGCTGGCGTCGATGCTGACCGGCTGGGACATCGACATCCTGACCGAGGCGGAGGAGTCGGAGCGGCGCACCGAAGAGTTCCGCTCGCGCTCCAAGATGTTCATCGAGGCGCTCGACGTCGACGACGTGATCGCGCACCTCCTGGTGACCGAGGGCTTCACCACGGTCGAAGACGTGGCCTTTGTGCCGCTCGACGACTTGTCCGGCATCGAGGGCTTCGACCGCGACGTCGCGGCCGAGCTGAGAGAGCGGGCGCGGGCGTTCATCGCCGAGCGCAACGAGAAACTGACCGAGGAGCGCAAGACTTTGGGCGTCGCCGACGAAGTGGCTGCAATCGAAGGGCTCACCCCGCAGATGCTGGTCAAGCTCGGAGAGAAAGGGGTCAAGACCTTGGACGATCTCGCCGATCTCGCTTCGGACGAGCTGCGCGAGATCGTCGGCAACGACGCCTTGAGCGAGGAGGAGGCGAACGCGGTCATCATGGCGGCGCGCGCCCACTGGTTCGCCGACGAGCCGGCGCCCGCGCCGAGCGCGGCCTGATGGTTCGGTCGGGCCATGGCACGGCCGCCTCCATGTGAGCATGGGGTGCCGGTCGCGAGCGAGGCCGCCGAAACCCCCCGCCGCCGGTGCATTGCCAGCGGACTGACCGCGGATAAGGCCGAGCTCATCCGTTTCGTCATCGATCCGGGCCAGCGGGTGGTGCCTGACTTAGATGGCAAACTGCCGGGCCGGGGCGTATATGTGGCGCCGGAGCGGGCCTTGGTCGACCGGGCGGTCGCCCGCGGTTTGTTTGCCAAGGCGGTCCACGCCCGGGTCAAGGCCGGGGCGGACCTGGCCGATCAGGTGGCGGCGGGCCTGGTGCGTCGGATGATCGAGGCATCCGACGGTGCGGCCGGCGGGCGCGACAAGCTCGGCGTCTTGGCGCCGGGCGTGCCGGTGATGGATGGGCTGACGGCCGCCGAGCTCGGCGGCGCCTTCGGGCGCGAGGCGGTGGTGCATGCGGTGGTCGACCGGGGAAAACTGGGCGACCGCCTTTTGGCGTTGCAGAGACATCTCGCCGGCTTCCGCGCGAAGGCGGAGAGGGCGGGTCCAGGCGTGAACGAAGCGGGTTGAGGCGGATTTATATGACGGCAACTGACGAGCAGGACCGCAAGAAGATGCTGAGCCTGTCCCGGCCGGGACGGCTCGAGCTGAAGAAGACCGTGGAGACCGGTCAGGTCCGCCAGAGCTTCCCGCATGGCCGGTCGAAGACCGTCACGGTCGAGGTGAAGCGCAAGCGGACCTTCGCGCCGGGTGCCGGCGGCCGCATGGCCGAGGCGAAGGAAGCGGCCGAAAAGCTGGAGATTCCGGCCGAGGTTCGGGCGCCCGAAGCCCCCGTCGACGAGCCCGCGGTTGCTCAGCCCGCCCGCGGCGCGCCGGTCCGCACGCTTACCGCCGAGGAGCGGGCCGCCCGCCAGCGCGCGGTCGAGGCCGCCCATCGCGAGGAAGCGGCCAGACCCCATCCCGACGATGAGGTTTTGTCCGAGGAGCCGATCGACGACGAGGCCGGGCCGCACGCGCTAGCCGAGCCGGAGCCGGTAACCCAGCCGGAGCCGCTGGCAGTGCCGCCATTGGCCGCCGGCGCCGAGCCCGCGACCGTGGAAGCCCCAGCCGCGGCCACGCCGGAGGCGGCGCGTCCGGCGGTCGCCAAGGTCAAGGGTGCGAAGACCGCGGCCGAGGAAGAGGAAGAAGAGAGCGCCAAGGCGCGCAAGCCCGGCCGGTTGGAGGCGCGCAAGCCCAGCCCGGGCGTGGCTCGTCGCCAGGAGCCGCGGCGGCGCGCCGGCAAGCTCACCATGCAGCAAGCGCTCGATGAAGAAGAGCGCGTCCGCAGCCTGGCCTCGGTCAGGCGCGCGCGCGAGCGTGAGAAGCAGCGCTCCCAGCAGACCCGGGCGGAGGGCCAGAAAGTGATCCGCGAGGTGGTTGTTCCGGAGGCCATCACCGTCCAAGAGCTGGCCAATCGCATGGCCGAGCGCCAGGCCGACGTGATCAAGGCGCTGATGCGCATGGGCGTAATGGCGACGATCAACCAGATCATCGATGCCGACACGGCCGAGCTCCTGGTGAACGAGTTCGGGCACAAGCTCCGCCGCGTATCGGAATCGGACGTGCTCATCGGCTTGACCGGCGAAGCCGACCAGCCGGAGGTACGGCAGCCGCGGGCGGCGGTGGTCACCGTCATGGGCCATGTCGATCATGGCAAGACCTCGCTCCTGGACGCCCTGCGCCACACTGACGTGGCAGCCCACGAGGCCGGCGGCATCACCCAGCACATCGGCGCCTATTCGGTCGAGCTCGACACGGGCGAGCGCATCACCTTCATCGACACGCCCGGCCACGAGGCGTTCACCAGCATGCGTGCCCGCGGCGCCAACGTGACCGACATCGTGGTGCTGGTGGTGGCCGCCGACGACGGCGTGATGCCGCAGACCATCGAGGCGATCAACCACGCCAAGGCCGCCGCCGTCCCGGTGATCATCGCGATCAACAAGATCGACAAGCCGGAGGCGAATTCGACCCGGGTCAAGACCGACCTCCTGCAGCACGGGCTCGTCACCGAGGACATGGGCGGCGAGACCTTGGCCGTGGAAGTCTCGGCCAAGACCGGAGCCGGCCTCGACCGGCTGAAAGAAGCAATCGTGCTGCAGGCGGAGCTGCTCGACCTTCGCGCCAACCCGAACCGTCCGGGCGAGGGCGCCATCATCGAGGCGAAGCTCGAGCGCGGGCGCGGCGCAGTGGCGACGCTGCTGGTGCAGAACGGCAGCATTCGCGTGGGCGACATCTTCGTCGCCGGCGCTGAATGGGGCCGGGTCAGGGCGCTCATCGACGACAAGGGCCAGCAGATCGAAGTCGCCGGTCCGTCGAGCCCGGTCGAGGTCTTGGGCCTCAACGGCACGCCGTTGGCCGGCGACGAGTTCGCCGTGGTCGAGGACGAGGCGCGGGCCCGCGACGTCGCCGATTTCCGCGCCCGCCGTTTGCGCGACAGCCAGGTCGCCGCCGGCGCTCGCGGCACGGTCGAGCAGATGATGGCGAAGGCCGCGGCCACCGCCGGCGGAACCTCCAAGCAGTTCGCCGCCGTGATCAAGTCCGACGTGCAGGGCTCGCTCGAGGCGATTCGCGCCAGCCTGGAGAAGATGTCGACGGACGAAGCAACCGTGCGCATCCTGCACGCGGCGGTCGGCGGCATCAACGAGTCGGACATCACGCTTGCCAGGGCTTCAGGCGCGGTGATCATCGGCTTCAACGTGCGCGCCAATCCGCAGGCGCGCGACCTGGCGCGGCGCGACGGCGTCGAGATCCGGTACTACTCGATCATCTACGACGTGGTCGACGACGTGAAGGCGGCGTTGAGCGGCATGCTGGCGCCGACGTTGCGCGAGAAGCTCATCGGCAACGCCACGATCCGGCAGATCTTCGACATCACCAAGGTCGGCAAGGTCGCCGGCTGCATGGTGACCGAGGGGCAGGTCCGCCGCGGCGCCAAGGTCAGGCTGTTGCGCGACAACGTGGTCATCCACGAAGGCACGCTGAAGACGCTGCGGCGCTTCAAGGAAGAGGTGCGGGAGGTCAAGGAAGGCTATGAATGCGGCATGGCCTTCGAGAACTACACCGACATCCAGGCCGGCGACGTCATCGAGTGCTTCGAGGTCGAGGAGATCGCGCGCACCCTGTAGGCGCTGTCCCGGGTCGCGCGCGACGGCGTTCCAACGACTCTTTAGCGGCCGAGGCAGCTCGGCTCCGGAATAACAGTCATGTCACGGAAAGCCGCCGGCGCTCCCGGGCAGCGTCAATTGCGGGTCGGTGAAGAGCTCAGGCACGCGCTCGTGCGCGTCCTCGTCGAGGGTCATCTGCGCGATCCGGATCTGGTCGCCGCGCAGCTGACCGTGACCGAAGTGAGAATGAGCCCGGATTTGCGCAACGCCACCGTCTTTTTCACCCCGTTCGGCGGCGGCGAGGGTGCGGCGCTGCTGAAGGCGCTGAAGCGCGCCGCGGTCTATCTGCGCGCCGAGCTCGCCCGCCGGGTCCAGCTCAGATACGCCCCCGATCTGCGTTTCGAGCTGGATCAGCGCTTCGACGAGGTGAGCCGGATCGAGACGCTGCTGCGCAGCCCGGCGGTCGCCCGCGATCTCGGGCCAGGCGAGGACGAAAAGAAATGAACCCGCGCTCCATGAGCAAACGCCGATGAGCAAGCGCAAAGGCGACAAGGTCGATGGCTGGCTCGTCCTCGACAAGCCGAGCGGCATCACCTCGACCAGGGCGGTGACCGCGGTTCGCCGTCTGTTCGAGGCGGCCAAGGCCGGCCATGGCGGCACCCTCGACCCGTTGGCGACGGGCGTGTTGCCGATCGCCTTGGGCGAGGCCACCAAGACCGTTCCCTATGTCATGGACGCAACCAAGGTCTACCGCTTCACCGTCCGCTGGGGCGAGGCCAGGACCACGGACGATGCCGAGGGCAGGGTGACCCGGACCAGCCCGCTCCGGCCCACGGCCGAGGCGATTGCGGGCGTGCTGCCGGGATTCATCGGCGCCATCGTGCAACTTCCGCCCGCCTTTTCGGCGCTGAAAATTGCCGGCGAGCGAGCCTACGATCTTGCCCGTGCCGATTTGCCGGTGGTGCTGGAGCCGCGTCAGGTGGTGATCGAGCGTTTCGCCCTCGTCGACCAACCCGAGCCCGATCTCGCGGTCTTCGAGGTGGTTTCGGGCAAGGGCGCCTATATGCGGGCACTCGCCCGCGATCTGGGGGAGGTGCTGGGCTGCTTCGGCCATGTTGTCCAGTTGCGCCGGCTCCGGGTCGGCCCCTTCCTAGAATCCGGGGCGATTTCGCTGGATTCGCTGGTTGCCTTGGGCCATAGTCCGGCCGCTTTCGAGCACCTCTTGCCGGTCGAGACCGCGCTGGACGACATCCCGGCGCTTGCCCTGACTGGGACCGAGGCCAATCGACTGCGTCAAGGCCAGGCGGTCGCCCTGTTCCGCAAAACCGATCTCGATCGGCTCGGCGATTTGCAGAATGGGGATTTGCTTTGCGCTACGGCGGCCGGAAGGCCGGTGGCGCTCGCCCGGCTCGACAGCGGTCGCATTTGCCCGGTTCGGGTGTTGAATCTCTAGCCAAAGGAGTGGCCGATGTCGATCACGCCGGAGCGCAAAGCTGCGCTCATTTCCGAATACGCCACCAACCCGGGCGACACCGGTTCGCCGGAGGTGCAGGTGGCGATCCTGAGCGAGCGCATCCGCACTCTGACCGAGCATTTGGGGACCCACGCGAAGGATTTGCATTCCCGCCGCGGCCTCCTGGTCATGGTCGGACAGCGCCGTCGCCAGCTGGACTTCTTGAAGCGCAAGGACAAGGGCCGCTACGAGGGGCTGATCCAGCGCTTGGGCTTGCGCCGCTGAGGCAGCCGGCGGAGGCCGGACGGGCGCGAGCGCGAAATTGACGCCCCGGCCCCTCCCGTGCGATTGAAAGCACCGAAAGACGAAGAGGCGAAACTAGAGGGGCCGCGCCCTTCGCGGCGCCGTTTCCTGCCGAATTCCCGGCAGGCGGCACCGTCCAACGGCGCCTGAATGCGCCGGATTCTCAACCCTTGCCCGTCCGTGCCCATTCCGGAGGCGCGGAGGCCTTGGTGAGGATCTATCCGAGCGGCCCCTGGGTGAAAGGAATTCAACTCAATGTTCAAAATATTTCGTAAGGAGCTGATGTGGGGCGGCCGCCGGCTCGTGCTCGAGACCGGCAAGATCGCCCGCCAGGCCGATGCCGCCGTGCTGGCCACCTATGGCGAGACCGTGGTGCTGTGCACCGTCGTCGGCATGAAGACGCCGAAGCCCGGCGTCGACTTCTTCCCGCTCACGGTCAACTACCAGGAGAAGACCTTCGCCGCCGGCAAGATTCCGGGCGGCTTCTTCAAGCGCGAGGGGCGGCCCTCGGAGAAGGAAGTGCTGACCAGCCGGCTCATCGACCGGCCGATCCGGCCGCTCTTTGCTCCCGGTTTCCGCAACGAGACCCAAATCGTCTGCACGGTCTTGAGCCATGACATGGAGAACGATCCCGATGTCGTCGCCCTGATCGGCACCTCGGCCGCGCTCACGCTCTCAGGCATCCCGTTCCTGGGTCCGATCGCGGCCGCCCGGGTCGGCTTCGTCGGCGGCGAGTATGTGCTGAACCCGCAGCGCGACGAGCTGCCGAACTCGCAGCTGGATCTGGTCGTCGCAGGCACCGTCGAGGGCGTGCTGATGGTGGAATCGGAGGCGAAGGAGCTCTCCGAGGAAGTCATGCTCGGCGCCGTCATGTTCGGCCACAAGAGCTTTCAGCCGGTGATCCAGGCGATCATCGAGCTGGCCGAGGCCGCCGCCAAGGAGCCGTGGGCGCTGCCCGAAGAGGCCGCTGCCGTGCCCGCGCTACGCAAGCGCCTGAAGGAGATTGCCGCCGCCGAGGTCATCGAGGCCTACCGGGCGACGGTGAAGCAGGAGCGCTACGGCAAGATCGACGCGGCCAAGGCGAAAGCGATCGAGATCCTGTCCGCGGAAGACTTCGCGCCCGATCTGATCAAGAGCCAGTTCAAGGAGCTCGAAAGCGACATCGTGCGCGGCGCCATTCTGGAGACCGGCAAGCGCATCGACGGCCGCGATACCAAGACGGTCCGCCCCATCGTCGCCGAGGTGGGTGTGCTGCCGCGCGCCCATGGCAGCGCGTTGTTCACCCGCGGCGAGACCCAGGCCATCGTCGTCGCCACCCTCGGCACCGGCCAGGACGAGCAGATCATCGATGCGCTCGCGGGCGAATACCGCGAGCACTTCCTGCTGCACTACAACTTCCCGCCCTACTCGGTCGGCGAGGCTGGCCGCATGGGCTCGCCCGGGCGGCGCGAGGTCGGCCATGGCAAGCTCGCCTGGCGGGCGGTGCATCCGCTGCTGCCGTCCAAGGAGGATTTCCCCTACACCTTGCGCATCGTCTCCGAGATCACCGAATCGAACGGGTCCTCCTCGATGGCGAGCGTCTGCGGCGCGTCGCTGGCGATGATGGATGCCGGCGTGCCGATGGCGCGTCCGGTGGCCGGCATCGCCATGGGCCTGATCAAGGAAGCCGACAAGTTCGCGGTGCTCTCCGACATCCTCGGCGACGAGGACCACCTGGGCGACATGGATTTCAAGGTCGCCGGCACCGAGACCGGCGTGACCGCGCTCCAGATGGACATCAAGATCACCTCGATCACCGAGGCGATCATGAAGCAGGCCCTCGGCCAGGCGAAGGACGGCAGGCTGCACATCCTGGGCGAGATGGCGAAGGCGCTCACCAGCGCCAGGGAGGCGGTCTCGCAGAACGCGCCGCGCATCACCACGATGACGGTGCCGAAAGACAAGATCCGCGAGATCATCGGCCCGGGCGGCAAGGTCATCCGCGAGATCTGCGAGGTGACCGGCGCCAAGATCGACATCGAGGATGACGGCACGGTCAAGATTGCCGCGGTCGACAACGATGCCTCGAAGGCGGCGATCGACTGGATCCGCAACATCGTGGCCGAGCCCGAGCTCGGTGCGATCTACCGCGGCAAGGTGGTGAAGGCGGTCGACTTCGGCGCCTTCGTGAACTTCCTCGGCGCCCGCGACGGTCTCGTGCACATCAGCGAGCTGGCGCCGCACCGGGTCGGCAAGGTCGCCGATGTGGTCAAGGTCGGCGACCAGGTGTGGGTCAAGTGCCTCGGCTTCGATGATCGCGGCAAGGTCAAGCTGTCGATGAAGGTCGTCGACCAGGCGACCGGACGCGACCTCTCGCAGCCGGCCCAGGTCGCCGAGTAGTTGGCGCTACCGCTCGGTCTCGCGCGCATCGTCGGCCATCGCGGCGCGGCGCTGCGAGCGCCCGAGAACACGCTTGCCGGCTTCCGCAAGGCGGCCCAGCTCGGGGCCGGATGGGTCGAGCTCGACGTCAAGTTGACCCGGGACGGCGTGCCGGTGGTGATCCATGACGAGACCCTGGACCGCACCACCGACGCAAGCGGCCGGGTCGAGGCGAGCCTCTGGCGCGATCTCGAGAAGGCCGATGCCGGCGCGAGGTTCGCACCCGAATACAGGGGCGAGCGGGTGCCGCGGCTCGAGGATGCGCTCGCGGTCATTGCCGAATGCGGCATGGGCGTCAATATTGAGATCAAGCCCTGCCCCGGGCGCGAACGCGACACCGCCGAGACGGCGGTCGCGACCGCCCGGGCCTGCTGGCCCCGACATTTGCCGCCGCCGCTGTTTTCGAGCTTCCAGCGCCCGGCTCTTGCTGCAGCGCAGCGCGCACTGCCGGACTGGCCGTTGGGGCTTCTGCTCGACCGCCATGAGCGAGATTGGCGGGAGGCCGCAAAAGAGCTTGGATGTCAGGCGATTAACGCCAATTGGCGGCGCCTCACGCCGAGCTGGGCGGCGGCGATCAAGGAGGCCGGGCTGGCGCTGGTGGTGTGGACCTGCAACGTGCCGGCGGAGGCGCGGCGGCTGGTGGCACTCGGCGTCGATGCGGTCATCACCGATGCCCCGGACCTGCTGGTTCCGGCCATCGGCGGCATTTGACGGAATCGCGACACCATGGTCATTGTAGGTCGGCGGCCATATATAAGAACAAATAGCGACAGAGCCGCGAGCGGGGGCTGGGCTGGCGGGAGGGCCGCTTCGTGCGGGCATTGAATTCAATCGTCTTGTCGGGCCGCGAAGTCTTGCCCCTGGTCGAGGGCGGCAAGGGCATCGCCGTGTCCAATGGCGAGAGCTCCGGGGCCTGGGCCGCCTCCTCGGGCGTGGGCACCTTCTCCGGGGTCAACGCCGATGCCTTCGACGCCGATGGCAGGCTCATTCCCATGGTCTATCACGGCCGCACCAGGCGCGAGCGGCATGAGGAGCTGGTGGCGCTGTCGATCAAGGGCGGCATCGCGCAGGCCCGGATCGCCTGGGAGAACGCGAGCGGCCAGGGCCGCATCCATATGAACGTGCTGTGGGAG
>WNFI01656350.1_pt1 | contig 16432 bp, 15 predicted proteins | sample 5400471 | NCBI WGS metagenome assembly WNFI01 (sample SAMN13153348, study PRJNA577476) | soil metagenome | isolation source: 100 cm saprolite on Douglas fir-dominated hillslope | place: USA:California | collected 2013-09-17 | reverse complement strand
CGTGAAGCTGACGACGAGCTTCCGCAGCGTGCCGGAGATCCAGGCGTTCGTGAACGCGGCGTTCGCGCCGGTGATGGACGGCGACGCCGCCACGCTGCAGCCGGACTACGTGCCGCTGACGCCGTACCGCGAGCGCATCGCCGGCCAACCCGCGATCGTGGTGCTGCCCGTGCCGGAGCCTTATGGTACGCGCAACGTCTCCGCGATCAGGATCGAGCAATCCCTGCCCGATGCCGTCGGGGCGTTCGTCGAGTGGCTGGTCCAGCAGAGCGGCTGGAAAGTCGAGAGTGGGCGGCCCGTCCAGGCGAGGGACGTCTGCATTCTCTTCCGCCGATTCCTCAGTTTTGGCGAAGACGTGACGCAACCCTACGTCCGCGCGCTCGAGGCGCGCGGCGTCCGGCATGTGCTGGTCGGCGGCAAGACCTTCCACAACCGAGAGGAAGTCGAAACCATCCGCGCTGCGCTGTCCGCGGTCGAGTGGCCGGACGACGAGCTGTCGGTGTTTGCTGCGCTCCGCGGCGCGCTGTTCGCGATCGGTGACGAAGAGCTTCTGGAATGGAAGCATCGGTTCGGGGGATTCCACCCGTTCCGGATTCCTGAGAGCTCCCAGCTTCCAGCCGCCGGCTTCCAGCATCTCCAGCCTGTGGTCGACGCGCTGCGAGTCCTGCAGACGTTTCACCGGCGGCGGAACTATCGTCCGGTTGCCGAGACCGTGCAGGCGCTCCTCGCCGAGACGCGCGCGCACGTCGGGATCGTGCTGCGCACCGCGGGCGAGCAGGCGCTCGCCAACGTGCTGCACGTCGCGCAGCTCGCGCGCGAGTATGAGGCCGGCGGCGGCCTGTCGTTCCGCGGCTTTGTCGACGAGCTGACCGCGGCGGCGGACACGGCGCACGCGGGCGAAGCGCCGATTCTCGAAGAGGGCAGCGACGGCGTCCGCATGATGACCGTCCATAAGGCGAAGGGGCTCGAGTTTCCGGTCGTCGTCCTCGCGGATGTCACCTGCAAACTCGCCCGCGCCGACGCGGGGCGCTGGCTCGATCCCGACTCGAACCGGTGCGCGCTGAAGCTGGGCGGCTGGTCGCCGGTCGATCTGATCCTGCACGGCAACGAAGAGATCGCGCGCGATCGCGCCGAAGCGCAGCGCCTCACCTACGTCGCCGCCACTCGCGCCCGCGATCTGCTCGTCGTCCCCGGCATCGGCGACGCGCCGTACGACGGCGGCTGGCTCGACGCGCTCACGCCGGCGATCTATCCACCGCAGGCGAAGCGCCGCTCGCCGCAGCCCGCGAAAGGCGTCCCGCTGTTCAAATCGAAGGACACCGTGCTGAACCGTCCCGATGGAGATCCCGCGATGCCGCACACCGTCGCCCGCGCCTCCGTTCGGTCGGCGCCGCGACGATCCCATCGGCAAGACCGGCGACTTGTTTGGCGCCGACGAGCGGCTGGCCGACTACGAGCGCTGGCGTGACTCGAAAGCGGAGGTCGTCGCGCGGGCCTCGGCGCCAAGCGTCAGGTTCATCACCGCCACGGCCTGGGCCGCGAAGGCCGCCGAGCTCGGGATCGACACGGTACTCGCGGAGCAGGCCCCGAAGATCACGATCCTCGAGATCCCGGGCGCGGCGAACCGGCCGCGAGGTCCGCGGTTCGGCAGCCTTGTTCACGCGGTTCTGGCGACGGCCCCGCTCGACGCGGACGCGGACCTGATTGGGCGCACCGCGCAGATCCATGCGCGGCTCCTGAACGCGGGTGCGGATGAGATCCGCGCGGCCGTCGAGGTGGTGTCGGCGGTGCTGCGGCACGATCTCGTCGCCCGCGCCCGCGTCTCGCCGTCCATCAAGCGGGAAACGCCGGTGTCGTGGGTTCAGAAGGACGGGACGCTCGTCGAGGGAGTCCTCGATCTCGCGTTCGATGAAGGCGAGGGCACTGTGGTCGTCGACTTCAAGACCGACCACGAGCTGGCCGCGGGCGAAACCCGCTACCGGGCGCAGCTCCTCCAATATGTGACGGCCGTCTCCCGTGCCACCGGCCGCCCGGCGTCCGGAGTGCTCTTCCGAGTCTAAACGTTCCTGATCCGCGCATTCCGCGTAGTCCGCGGCTCGTAATCCGCGGCCGGATTACAAATCCGGTAGCCGCCCCGGAACTGCGCTAGACTCTCCTCCGTCCCGTCCAATACACCATGATTGGCCAGCAATTCGGCCACTACGAAGTCGTCAGCCGCCTGGGCTCCGGGGGCATGGGGGTGGTGTATCTCGCCCGGGATCTGCGCCTCGATCGCCGGGTCGCGATCAAGGTCCTGGCGGACGGGCGCGTCGCCGACGAACTGGCGCGCACGCGATTCCGGCGCGAGGCGCAGGCGCTGTCGCGTCTCAACCATCCGAACATCGCGACGATCTACGACTTCGACCAGCAGGACGGGCGCGACTTCCTCGTCATGGAATACATCGAGGGGCAGTCGCTTCGGGACATCGGGCCCGATCCGTTGCCGCCGGCGGACGTCGTGCGCGTCGGCACGCAGCTCGCCGAGGCGCTCGTCGCGGCGCACGGCGCAGGGGTCGTCCATCTCGATCTGAAGCCCGGCAACATGATGCTCACGGCCGACGGCCGTCTGAAGGTGCTCGACTTCGGGATCGCGCGCCTGCACGTGCCGGACTTCGGCGACGCGTCGACCAAGACCCAGTCACCCGAAACGGGCGGACCGGCCAACGCGGCCGGGACGCCGCCCTACATGGCGCCGGAGCAGGTGGCCGCCGGTCCGGTCGATCGGCGCACCGACATTTACGCGGCGGGCGCGACGCTGTACGAGCTGGCCACGGGGCGCCGCGTGTTCGACAAGCCGCGCGGGGCCGGCCTGTACGAAGCGATCCTTCGCGACAAGCCGGATCCGCCGAGCCGCCACAACCCCGACGTTCCCAGGCCGCTCGACGAGGCGCTCCTGAAGGCGCTGGAGAAACTGCCGGCGAAACGCCAGCAGACGGTGCAGGAGCTGTTGTTCGACATTCAACAGGCCGCGGACGCCACGACGCGGCCACTGTCCCTCGCGCCCCGAAGCTGGCGGCGCCGCGAGATCCTGCTGACCGCTATGGCGGGGCTCGTGGCCCTCGCCGTCACGGGGTATGCGCTCTCGCCTGCCCCGGTGCGGGCCACGTTCCACGCGCGCGACTCCGTGCTGGTCGGCGATCTCGACAACCGAACGGGCGATCCGCTCCTCTCGCGCACGGTTCAGGAAGCGCTGTCGATCTCTCTGCAGCAGTCGACGTTCGTCAACCTGGTCTCGCGGGATCGCCTCGCCGACGCATTGCGACGGATGAAGCGCCCCTCGAGCGCCGTCATCGACGAGGCGACCGGGCGCGACGTGTGCCAGCGCGAGGGGGTGCCGGCGCTCATCTCGGGATCCGTCACCCGCAGCGGGAACACCACGCAGATTGCCGTGCGGGTGATCGAAGCGGGCAGCGGCGGACTGCTGTTCGCCGGCGCCGCCGAATACCAGAAGCCCGACGATCTGTTCGCGCGCGTGGACGATCTCTCGCGGCGCCTTCGCGAGAATCTCGGCGAGTCGATTGACGCGATCGCGACGTCGTCGCAGCCGCTGCAGAAAGTGACGACGGGATCGCTCGAGGCGCTCCGCCAGTACTCCAAGGCAGTCGAATCGCGCGCGATGGGGAATTTCGACGCGGTCGAAGGGCCGCTGCTCGCCGCCCTGCAGCTCGATCCGGATTTCGCGATGGCCCAGCTCAAGCTCGGCGAGTACTACATGGCGGTCGCCGGCGACAGCGAACGGGCGCTTCCGCACGTCGATCGCGCGTACGCGCTGCGCGAGCGGGTAACGGAGCGTGAAAAGTATTTCATCGCAGCCCAGTACTTCAGCGCGCATCAACAGTTCGAGAGCGCTCGCGACAGCCTCAAGGCGCTGACGACTCTCTACCCTGAGGACCCGGAGCTCCGGTACGAGCTGGCCAGTGCTCACTACGCGCTGGAGAACCTCCGTGTCGCGATTGCGGAGCTCCGGCAGGCCATTCGCATCAATCCTCACGGCGCCAGGGCCCAGGGAAGTCTGATCCTCTTCCTGGCTCGGAACAATCAGCCGGACGCAGCGCTCGACGCGAGCAAGGAAGCGCAGCGGAACGGTATCGATTCACCGTACCTGTACTGGGCCCGCGGCCTCGCGTTCGCCGGCACAGGGGATATCGCGGCCGCGCGCAACGACTTCGCAAAGCTCACGGCGAGCGCTCGAGCTCGCGTCCCGCCTGCAGCTCGCCCGCGCGTACTTGCTGACCGCCCAACCCAAGGCGGCCGTGGATCAGGCCGCTCAGGTCAGCCGCCTGACCGATTCGGCGGTCACGCGGCCGAATGCGCTGCGAGATGCAGGGAGCCTGGCGCTGGCGGTTGGCGACCTGCGTGGCGCACGGCAGTACCTGAAGCGCCTCGACGAGGCATCGACGAATGCCGTCGGAGGCGCGGCACACCTGTTTCTTGCGGCGGAGATCGCGGCGTACGAACGTCACTATGACGAGGCGCGCCGCATGCTCGAGGACTCGTACTCGAAGCGTCCCTTCTACGGCTGTCGCCGGCTCCAGGGCACGGTGAGCGCCGCCACCGGGGACTGGAAGCGGGCGGTCGATGGGTGGACCGCGGTGCTGTCATTGCGCGGACAGGTGATCCAGGACGGATTCACGCCCGATCTCCGGCTCGCGTCCGCGGAATTGACGACGGCGAAGGCCCAGGCGGAAAAGGTCGACAAAAGAAAGGAAGGGCAATGAGGCGATCCAAGGACGTACTGGCGGTGGTCGGAATGCTGTGCATCCGTCCGGCATGGCGTGCCGAGTTTTTCCTGAATCCTCGCGGGAAGGCAAAGGAGCTGGTCGGCGAGCTCGACGATGAGGAGCTGGAAAGAATCGACGCGCTTGCGGGCCTGCGCGATCGGCCGGACGGTCTGTCGAAAGACGCGTACGTCACCCGCATCTCTGCGGCGTTCAATTCGGTCTGTGTGGCATTGGACTGTCCGGATCCGCCGTGCCCCCCCGATCCGGCGTCTTTCAAGTAAGGCGGCCGCCGCTACAGCTCCACGGCGATCTTGACGATGGCCTTCTGGAGGAGCCCTCGGCCCGCCAGCGGCGCGTGCGCGTCGTGGGGAAAGAAGATCGTGAAGTTGACGGGAGGCACCGGCACCCACGTCGTCGGGCGGTCGGCAAAGAACCCGACGTCCTTCGACTCGTCGAAGGCGCCGTCCGGCGAGACGCACCGCGCCAGCGGCATCCAGCCGATCAGCTCGTCTCCGTCGATCGTGTACTGGATGTCGATGTAGCGCCGGTGGACCTCGAGCCGCGCGCCGTCCTCGCCGCGGCCTTCCTTGTGATCGATCGAGACGTACATCCGGTCGCCGTCGATGTCGTGACGCCCGGGCGACAGCGCCCGAAGATCCGTCGTCCTCAGAAACTCGAACGCGCGCGCAAAGCCGGGATGCATCCCGATGTACTTTCCGGACGCCGTCAACGTATCCAGAACCATCCGCGCCTCGCTCCTCGCGCCTCGCGCCTCGAATTACCGGACCCTCGGCGCCGCGATCTGCGTGAGCATCTCGTCCTTGCCAGCGACGCGCTCGAGATGCGGGTAGCGCAAACCGCCGCGATAGTCGATCTTCACCGTCTTGAAGTAGCTCCCGTTCTCGACGATGAGCTCCAGGGGCGTGGTCGCGGTCTTTGACGCCGCGATCGCCCGCTTGACTTCGTCGCTGGAGAAGCGCCGGCCGTTCACCGCGACAATCTTCATCCCGTTCGAAAGGCCCCCGGCATACGCGGGCCGGTCCGGCCACGCGTTGTCGACCGTGCCGTCGGCCGTGACGTGGATGCCGAGCGAGCCCAGCGCGTTGACCCCGCCGTCGAGCGACCAGGGGTCGGTGAAGATGTTCGGCGCCTCCGTGTAGGTGAGCCGGTAGCCGCCTCCCTCGATCCCGCCCGCCGGGATCTCGGCCGACTTGGAGCTGAGTCGCTGCTCGAAGAACGTCTGCCAGTCGAACGCGGCCACTCTGTTCAGCGCGTCGAACACTTCCGCGGCGTCGTACGGCTTGACCCAGACGCGGCCGTTGTCTCCCTGGCCGAAGAAGAGCGTGGAGAAGTCGTCGAGCGTCTTCTTCCCGCCCGTCAGCCGGCGGATCGTCACGTCCGCCTCGAGCCAGATGAGCGACCCTTCCGAGTAGAAATCCGTGCTCCGCCGCCATCCGGACCATCCGGCGCCGGCGAGATACAGAAATGGCGCGGAGTCCGCGGTATCGTGCAGCGGACGCCACGTCCGGCCCGGTTCGCTGACCGACATCGCGCCCGCCGCCACTTCCTCGAGCCACTCCTGCGCGGAGATCAGACCGCCACGCGCGGCGAGCAGCTCGCCGTAGTACTCGGTCAGCCCTTCGTACACCCAGAGCAGGTCGTCTTTCATCGGGTTCTCGTAGCCGCCGGTCACGAGTCCCGCCGGCCGCCGCGCCTTGCCGTTCCAGGAGTGGAAGAGCTCGTGCGGCAGGAGCAGGCTGCTCCGCTTCGCCGTGTCCTCGTCTACGAAAGTATTTTCCGCGACGCGATCGTCCGCGCACTCGTGGTGTTCGACGCCGAACGACCCGAGGTTGTCGCTGAGCGTCAACAGCCAGTGGTACTTCCGGTAGTGCCCGACGTCGCCGAAGACGCGGCGCTCTTCCAGGACGATCTTCTTGTAGGCGTCGATGCGTGCCTGCGGAAACTGCAGCGCCCACTCGCTGTCGGCGACGACGTCGATGACGTGCTCCCCCGGCGCGGACCCGGCGGGCCACAGCGTGATGCTGCGGAAGTGCTCGCCCAGGAGCACGGGATGATCGTTCAGCATCGCGAGCGACGTCGGGCTGTAGCGGATCGTCGTCCCGTCGACCGAGTCGACGTCGAGCGAGCCGCCGTGCTTCCAGCCGGCCGGGGATTTGAGGGTGGCCTTCACCTGGATTGCATCGGGGTTCTCGCCCATCGGATATAGACCGACGGTGTACCAGTTGATGACCGCGATCTTCGCGTTCGTCGACGCCGTGGACCCGAATGCGCCGCCGCCGGTGGGGACGACGTAGTCGTACTTGGCGGTCAGGGTTTTCGCGCCGATCGGCACGGTGATGCCGAAGGCATTCATCTCCACGAGATCGCGCCGCCAGTCGAGCTCCTTCCCGTCTGCGAAGATGTGCAGCCCCGTCAGGTTGGCGATCGGTCCCGACGGCATGTGCTCGCCCGGGATCCACTTCGGATAGAACAGCGTCGCCGGTCCCGGCTTCGCGGCCATCGTCATCGTCGCGTGCAGGATCTTGAGCGGGGCGTCCGTCGCGTCGACGTCGAGCGTCATGACCGTCGCGGGCGCCGTCGCCGGCTGATACGCGAGGGTACTGAAGAGGAGAACTGGGAGCAGGAGGGTCGATGGCATGGGGATGGCAAATGACGAATGACGAATGACGAATGACGAATGCCAAATGCCAAATGCCGGAAGTTCGGCATTCAGCATTCGACATTCGTCATTGTGTGATTACTGCTTGGTGACCTTGAAGCCGTTCACGTTGACGTCGACGTTGTGCGCGACGCGGAGACCCGCGATGCCGTCGAGCGATTCCAGCTTGCCCGGCGCGACGAGGTCGGCCTTCGGGTAGCTCGCCACGACCGTCCCGTTGATCTTGCACTCGGCTTTGTCGGCCGTGACGACCCAGGCGACCTCCTGCGTGACGCTGGCGCCGGTCTCGGCCTTGTGCACCGCTTCGCTCGCAGTACCGCGGCCACCGCCCGCACCGGTGACCCGGAACGGCGCCGGCCCGAAGCCGCGGACAATGAACTTCCCGTCGCCGTACGGCCCGGCCGCCTTGTCGGCGGGATTCCAGTAGATCGCCGCGGGTCCGTTGTTGATCTGGATCTCCGACCCCTTCAGCGCGACTTTCGAGTCTTCGATCTTGGCGCCCTTGGCGGCCTCGTTCGCGTCGACCTTGCCTTTCCACCCGGGCGCGCTGATGCCGCCGCCCGCGACTTTGCGCGAGGTGTCCTGCATGTTCATCGTGGCGGGTTTCGGCGGAGCCGGCGTGGTCGTCGCCTGATGAGCATGAAGCTGGGCGATGGACATGGCGCCAGCCAGTGCGAGCGCGGTAGCGGAAACAAAACGCATACTCAAACTCCCTTAGTTTGAAAACGACTGCCTACTGCGAACTGCCTCCTGCCTTGAGGCGGAAGGATCTTAACGCTTTGAGCCACCAATATGCCAGCAGCCCGATCAGGACCGCTGCCACAATTGATCCGAGCAAGGCGCCCGGAAACGGACGCTGTACCCCACGCGCGACGGCCCCCACCGCCATCATCGTCCCCAGCGCCACGGGGACGAGCGTGATGTCGAATCGCAGCAGCGTCGCATATGCCACCACGAGCGAGCCGGCAATGAGGGCGCCCGCCAGGGCCCAGCCTCCCATGTGCGCGCTCGCCGGCACGCCGACCGACAGGAATCCGATGACGGCAAGCGCCACCACGCCAGCGGCCCGGCGCCGCGTCCACGACCGCGTTAGCCGTTCGATCGTCACCAGCGCGGCGATCACGACCACGATCCGGGTGAGAAAGCCGGCGATGGGATCGATCGCTTCGGCGAGCAGCGGCACGACGCTGCCCAGGGATGACACGGCGGGAAACTGCGCCCAGACCGGCGTCCGCAGCCACGCCGCCAGCGCGCCGGCCGCTGCGCCGAACAGTCCGGCGGCGACGCCCAGGCGCAGCGCATCGCGGTCGGGCATCGTCCCGAGCCCGGCCAGCTTGTGCGGCACCGCGCCGATGGCGAGCCCGACGATGGCGGCGAGCAGAGCCAGGCCGACGAATCCCACGGCGAGAATCCCGAGTATTTGAATCGGCAACGGCGCCGACGTGCTGAGCGACGCCAGGACTGTCGGGAAGCCGTTGGCGACGTCGATGATCGACGCGACGAGAACCATCCCCGCGGCCGCGAGGAACAGGCGCGGCGCGTATTGCCCGCGGCTCCATGCGACCATCCCGCCGATCGCCGCGGCCAGGAGGAGTCCGCCGAAGACGACCGAGATGCCGATCTGGATGATGATGTTGCGCGTGGATGCGGCGCGCTGCTGCCGCTCCCACTCCTCGGGGACGTGGATGTAGCGCGCCGCCGACGCGACTTCGTCTCCCGCCAGGTCCACGTCGATGCGCGGCTCTCCCTTCGGCAGCGGCGCGATCGTCGTGTCGGTGTAGGTGAACCTCCAGTCCATCCGCGCTTTTTGCTTCTGCGGCTTGGCCGACACTTCCTTGATCCGTCCTGCATCGAGGCCCAGCCGATCCTTGACGGCGGCGAGCGCCAGCCTGCGGGCGGGCTCCTCGTCAAGCGATGCCCCGGGGCGCCCCTCCGGGAGCGTGTGGCGGACGTTCCGGATCTCGCCGGACGCCGCAACGTACATCAGCCACTCTTCCGCGCGATCCGCCACGTCGCCGACGAAGGTCGCAACGCGCACGCGCCATCGGGGCTTCGGCAGGTAGACGCCCAGCAGCTCACGCCAGCGCTGTTCCCCGGCGGTCTCGACCACGAACTGGTGGGGCCCGCCGCTCCCATCGTCGGGCACGCCCATCACGCGCCACTTCGACGACAGCGTCACGCCCCGCTTCTGCAGTTCCTGGCGCGCCGCACTCTCGGCCTGCTCGCGGGTGATCGGAAGACTGCCGAACGGGGTGCCCTTGCGGAGTGGGATGGCCACGAGACACACGACGAGACCTACCGCGCCCAGCGCCAGCCACGCCGTCCGCGCGGCCGCGGGGATTTGCGAGTGCGGCACCGCCGGCGCCGGAGCTTTCCGCTCGGGCGCGGGCGGCGGCGTCCACGCGGCGTTCAACTCGGATGGCGCCAGCTCCGTCCGGCGGCCGACCTGCACGCGCCGCCAGAGCACGATCCAGAGCGGAACCAGCGTCAGCGCCACGACCATGAACTGCTGGAACCAGATCCCCGGCGCCTTCGCGAGAAAGATCGGGATCGCGAACCATACGACGTCGAACGTGAAGTGCAGGATGATGCCGGGCAGCAGCCCGAAATAGAGGTAGAGCAGTCCGAAGCCGATCGACGGAATGATCAGCTCGACCGGCCGCGCGTACGCCGGCTGGTTCGGGTACGGGGCATGCCCCGCGCCGAAGATGATCGCCTGGACGACGAAGCCGAGGACGATGAAGAGGCGTCGATGGCCGACGCGTTCGCCGATCAGCGCGGCGCCCGCGATCGACACGGCCCGGAAGAGCGCTTCCTCCCAGAAGCCCGCCTGGAACGAGTTCGCGATCGCCGAGAGCCACGGCGCATAAGTGGCGAGGACGTCAGGATGGATCAGCGCCTCGGCCGGGCTCCACCAGCCGAACACCTTCGTCATCACCAGGTAGAGCAGCACGTCGTAGGCGAAAAAGATCGAGACGAGGAGATAGCCGCCGGCCGTGCGTCCGAGAACCTGGATGGAGGCGCTGGGCTCCCTGGCCCAGACGCGCCACAGCTCCGGGCGATGTCCGAAGGCGCGGCGCGACAGCGTTTCCGCCGCCATGAACGACAGGCCGAAGAACACCGAGAAGCCGACAAACCCCGCGGCGAGCAGCGCGAGCTGCTGCGCGAGGAACGTGGAGCGCGGAAGGGCCGTGTCGTAGGTCATCCAGATGAGCGGGAATTCGTTCAGCGACGCCAGCGTCTGCAGCCCGCCGACCGCGACTCCCCACACCGCCGCGTGTTTCCAGAGGACGTACCGCTGTCGCATCATGAAGAACATGCCGACGCCGATCCCGCCGATCACGTAGAGGATTGCCAGGCCGACCGTCGAGCCGATCCCGATGATCTCGTTGGCGGACCGCATGCTCGCGTAGCGGCGCGTGAACGCCTCGGGGATCTTGATGAAGTGTGTGACCTCGGTGAGGCGATCGCCCGACACGACGAGCCTCAGGCGGTAGCGTCCCTCCTTCAGCGTTTCATCGGTGCGCTCGTAGGTGAAGGTATGGTCCACGCGCCCGGACGGGCGCCGCTCTTGTCCCGCTTCTGCAAGAGTGAACTTCGACAGGTCCACGTTCCAGTGAGCCCCCGCGCCGTCCTCCGCGATCCGCCGCGCCGCCGCCGCGTCGAGCGCGGCGCCGGGTGCATCCTCTTTCAGCTTCTCGACGAACCCGTACGTCCGGCCGTCCGGCGTGAAGCGGATCGTCGACTCGTTCGTCTCGCCGTCCTGGAAGTGCCGCACGCGCCAGACGTACGCCTCATACAGGCGCTGGCGCAGCATCCGCGTGAAGGCCTCCTTGCCGCCGCCTTCCAGCTCCACGAAGGTCTGCGCCTCGTCATCTTCGGAGAACGAGGCCGCCTGGCGGTAGCCCGCGGGTCCGAGGTTGTTGCGCGCCGCCACCGCCCGCGCTTGGCCGAGCGCGTGCCCGCGGTCCATCGTGATGTCGAGCGCGACGATGGAGAAGGCCTGGGGGAAGTAGCGGATGCCGACGAACGCGGCCGCGGCGGAGAGGAGCGCGAGGACTATCCAGAACGCGGGACGACGCACCATCCACCCCTCTCGTAGCTTCCGCCTTCAGGCGGAAGGACGGGAGGACACTAGCACTACGGGGCGATGACTTCCACCATCTCGCGCGTCGCGCCGAGGACGGCGGCTACCGGGACAGTCCGGTCAAATGTCGCGAGGACGCCGCCGTTTGTCTTCGCCAGGCCGAGCAGATAGACGTCAGTCAGATGCTGGTGTGACGCCACGCTGAGATCGAAAACGGCGCCGTCACCCAGGGATAGTGTATCCGGCCAGAACTGGTGATCCGCAGTTGCACAGAACGTGCGCAGCCGCGTCGCCAGGATGGGCGTCCGCTCCCAGTTCGATCCGTATTTGGGGTTCGACACGATTCGAAGCAGCGCGTTCTCCGTCAGCGGCGATGTCGCCCAACCTCGCCCGCGATTGTCCGCGAACCAGTCATGGGCGACGTCGTGATGGACGTGTCCCAGATCAAAGAGCGCTATCAGGACGCTTGCATCCAGCAGCGCGGGAAACGTCACGGCTCTTCGTCTAGGAGGCGGTTGACGAATTCGACGGTCAGGATGGGATCGTTCGGACTCCGCGGTCCGAGCAAGGGAACGCCGTTTCGCACCCGTACCCAAGGCTTAGGTCTCAGGCCCTTGCGGACCAGCTCAGAAATGACCTTACCAGTGGTACTGCAACGATTTGCGGCGATTTCCTTGGCCGCCTGCAACACATCGTCATCGATATCCAGCGTCGTGCGCATGGATCAGCATCACGCATCACGCATCAGATGTCAATGGTCAGCCCAGAGCACCTGAGGCTGAGCACCGAGCACCCTACTTACGGGCGCTCAGATCCAGCTCGTTCAGCGGGACGTCCCAGTGGGCGTCGACAATCTCGAAGCGCCGCTGTTCCTCTTTCTTGAACCTGGCCTGGTCCGGGTACAGACGGTGGACGATCTCGTCTTCTCCCGAGGGGCCCATCATCGCCGCCGTGTCCTTGTAGGTAATCGAGACCGCGAACGTCCAGTCCGCGCGGCCGTCGCCGTGATAGGTCGGCACGAACGTACGGACCGACGTGATGCGGCCCGTTTTCATCTCTTCCTTCAGCACGGGGTAGTGGTTCTTCGTGAACAGGTCCACGAACTCGTCCTGGAACCCCCACTTCACTTTGTAGTAATACCAGGTGGTCCGCTCGGCGCGCGCGGCCGACTGCGCGGCTGGCGCTTGCGCGCGCAGCCGCGTCGGGGACACGAGCGTCAGGCAGACGATGACGAGGCCGAGCGCGAGACAGAGAACCGCCTTCTTCATGACCTGACACCCTCCTTGACACATTTACAGGCCGGACCGGGGGTCGGTCACTTTCCCGGCGGCGTGTAGTTCACCGTCTTCTTCACCGCGGCGTCGACGTCGGCCGGCGTCAGGAGAACGGTCGTCGACAGGCGGACCGCTCCGGACGAGTTGATCGCCAGCGCGATCGCGGTGACCGTCGCGTGATCCGGCGCGTCCACGATCAGGACGACGTCGTGGTCGCCGAACGCGAAGTAGAAGGACTCGATCGTCACGCCCGCGGCCTTCATCATGCTGGTGACGGCCTGCACGCGCTTCGACCCGCCGTCCTTGGCCAACCCTTTGGCCCCTTCCGCGGTGTACGACCCGGTTACCAGGTACTTGGCCATGTGATTCTCCTTGGAGAGGCTACTGCGCCTTCTTCGTCCTGGGATCATCGTCGGGGTTGAGGTACGTGATAGCAAACGGTCCGACCGCGTGGATCTGGATGATCGTTTCCCCCTTCGCTCCGGCGTAATGATGGTGATTCTTCGGCAGCTTCGCGTAGCCGCCGGCGTCGAGCGCGGTGATCTTCTTGTCGTCCCACGTGTCGCCGATGCCAATCAGGAACGTCCCGGAAATCACGGACACGTGCTCGTCGCTCGGGTGCCAGTGCGGCGGGACCTTGTAGCCGTCAGGCAGCTTCGCGCGAATCACGAACGACCCCGGCTTGGAGGGATCGCCGTCGAGCACCGTCATCTGGGCGCCGGCGGGCAGGGAGTCGGGCGCCGGCCCCCACTGCATCTGGGAGGCCTTGAGGATGGTGTGCTTCGCCACGGTGGCGGCCTTCGGCTTCGGCTTCGGCGGAGTGGTTTGCGCGCGCATCGCCGTCCCACCTGTGAAGATGACGAGGGCGGTGGCAGACAGGACGACGATCGTTCGGCAGGCTCTGAACATTGGCGTCTCCTTCGGAAAGGCGTGGCGTTTCCGCTGAACGGGCCTGCATACTACCGGTTCAGGCGCCCCTGACTCAAGCGCCGCGGACATTCGCATACCATCGGGTCATGATTCACCGCCTGGCTGTGCTCTCGGCGCTCGTTGCCGCCCTCATCTCGTCTTCACATCCCGGCGCCCAGCCGGCAGCGCCGCCTGACCTCGTCATTTTCAATGCGCGCGTCTACACCGGCGACCCGGGGCGTCCCTGGGCCGAGGCCGTCAGCATCCGGGCCACCAGGATTGACGCCGTGGGAACGACGGCTGAGCTCAGGGCGTCGGCGGCCACGGCCGCGCGAGCGATTGACGCCGGGGGACGGCTGCTCGTCCCGGGCTTCAACGACGCGCACGCCCATCCCGGCGCGATGCCGCCGGCGACCCGGCTCGAGGGGCCGCCCGCCGTCGAGCACGATCCGACCCTGGACGAAGTGATGGCGCGAATCAGTCTGGCGGTGCAGAAGGCGCCGCCCGGCCAGTGGATCGTCGGCGAGATCGGGTCGGCGATCCTCGACGACCCTCGCGCGGCGCGCGCGATCCTGGATCCCCTCACGCCGGACCGGCCGCTGATGCTGACCGCATGGACGGGCCACGGCAGCATCTTCAACACGGCCGCTCTGCGAGCGCTGAACGTGAGCGAGACGGAACCCGATCCGGCGGGCGGCAGCTTCGGCCGGATACCCGGCGGCCGCACGCTGACCGGAGTGGTCCACGAGTACGCCGATTACGAGCTTCGCCGCCGCCTGACGATGATCCCGGACCGCGCCGCGCAGGTGAAGGCCTTCCAGGCGTTCGCGGCCGGCGCCGCCGGCTTCGGGATCACGAGCGTGCAGGCGATGATGACGGCGTACCCGGCGGCCGACGCCGCGGCGTTCGTCGAGTCGGCGAACCTGCCGGTGCGGATGCGGCTGATCGACTTTCCGATCGCCGCGATGAAATCGTGGGTCGAGCCTGTGTCGAAGCGCACCAGGTCGACCTCGCCGCTCGTCACGATCTCGGGCACGAAGTGGATCATGGACGGCACGCCGATCGAGCGGCTGGCGTTTCTGCGCGCGCCGTATGCGGACGCGCCGAAGACGTCCGGACGCCTGAATTTCCCGGGCACGGACCTCCGCGAGTTCCTGCACCGCGCGTTCGACGCGCACGAGCAGCCGATGCTCCACGCGGTGGGCGACGGCGCGATCGCGGCGGTCCTCGACGCGCTGGAGGACACCGGCGGCGCGGGCTGGAGGCTGCTGCGGCCCCGCATCGAGCACGGCGACATGCTGCAGGCGGCCGATTTTCCGCGCGCCGTCCGCATGGGCGTGACGATCGTGCAGAACCCGTCGCACTTCACGATCGCGTCGATCCTCCAGCAGCGCTTCGGGCCGGAACGCGCGGCGCACGCGCAGCAGGTCAAGGCGGCGGTGGCCGCCGGCGTGCCGTTCGCCCTCGGCTCTGATGGCCCCGTGCATCCGTTCCTCAACATCATGTTCGCCGCGATCAATGCCGCGAACCCGCCGCAGGCCTTGACCGTCGAGCAGGCCGTGGCCGCCTACACGAAGGGGTCCGCCGCCGCCGAGTTCGCCGAGCGCCAGAAGGGGACGATCGCGCCGGGCATGCTCGCCGACGTGGCGCTCCTGTCGCAGGACATCTTCAAGGCCGCGCCGCCCGACCTTCCGCGCACCACGAGCGTGCTCACGATCGTCAATGGCCGGATCGTCCATGAAGTGAAGTAGTGAAGTAGCGAAGCCGCGAACCAAAATGACCTGCCGGTCCTGCTCCAGACCGACGAGATCATGGCGCTGACGCGCGGCAGGCGGCGGCGGTCTCCAGCAACGTCATGTGCTATGTATAGTCGCACCATGCTCGCCCTTCCGCTCGTCTTGAGTCTTCTGTCGCCGCCACAGCCCGCGCCGGCCCCCGAGTTGTACCGCTTCGTGCTGATCCAGGCCGCGCCGGGGACGCTGCTCGAACTCATCGATCTCTACAAGAAGCGGCTGGCCGTCATCGCCGCCGGCGGCGACGAGCTTCCGTACATCGTCCGCCACTCGCAGGGGGATCGGTGGGATCTCTGCGTCATCTATCCGTCGGGGAGCTTCACGTCGTACTACGGCGCCGATCGGTTGCGCCGCCGCGAGGCCGCCGCCGCGGCGTCCGGTGTGACCGGGGCGCAGTTCGCGAAGCAGTTCTACGATCTCGTCGCGTGGCACGAGGACGTGTATGTCGAGGGGCCGCCGCTTGGAGTCTTCCGCGACTATGTGAAGGATCTCGGGCTGCTGCATCTCGAGATGTTCCAGGCGCTCGCGGGAAAGCGCGACGCGCTGATCGAGGAACGGAAGATGGAGAGCGCGTTCAACCGCGCCCGCTCGCGTCCCGAGGCGCTCCTCTTCACCCACGAACAGGGCGCGGCCTGGGACGTGATCACGATCGACGGCTTCCGCAACTGGCGCCACTACGCCGAGTCGGAGAGCATCCCGGTGGAGCTGAACGAGGCCGCCGCGAAAAAGGCCGGCTTCGCCAACGTCGATGCCGTGGGCCCGTACCTCCGTTCGCTGATTGCCCTGCACCACGACACGTTCGCGACGCCCGTGCGCTGATCAGCGATCCGCGATTAGCGATCCGTGATTAGCGATCCGCGATCAGCGATCAGCGATTAGCGATCCGCTGCTCTCGCCATCCAGAGTCCGGCCGCCGCCAGCGCGAGGAG
>WNFI01015197.1_pt1 | contig 16432 bp, 14 predicted proteins | sample 5400471 | NCBI WGS metagenome assembly WNFI01 (sample SAMN13153348, study PRJNA577476) | soil metagenome | isolation source: 100 cm saprolite on Douglas fir-dominated hillslope | place: USA:California | collected 2013-09-17 | reverse complement strand
GCTACCGCAGTCGCCGTAACGATGCGAGGCAGCCTCTCAGATACCTCGGCATTGAGTTGTGGAGCAGTTGTTCATTTCGCAAGCGCGTCGCGATTCTCCTTGGCCCAGTCACTGTCTGCAGGCACCGCTTGCATTGGCGGTCCGCCTGCAGTCCCGCAGGCGCACGGACCTTGCATTTTGGCCTCGGTCATGCAAGCGCAAGACTTTGTTTTCAGGCACGCACAAACGTAAACAGTCTTCTTCTGTTTACTCGCGTTCGCTGGCATAAACGCTAATAGAAGCAGCACGAGTGAAAGATAAGCGAATCTGGTTCGATGTTTCATCGATTGTCCCCTCCGGTGATGAATGCATTGTGACCGCTCGACTATCACACTGATGGGACCAAAAGGAAATATCCACTTGACCCACAGATCACATGGCCACTCTTCACGGTGCAGGGCCGGGATCCACACTCGTTTGCGCCTTCCACACCAACGGTCGAATGCAATCGAGAATGTTTCGTGGGCAATGCGTCCGCGCAGGGAACTATTTCGTTGCCCTGCCGTCCGGTAGGTGCGAAACTTATAGACTTCACCCCGGTCACAATGTGATTTAGGTGCCAAGTGGCTCCGGGATCAAAGAGTGAACTCCAGAATGGATCGCGACAATATCCATATTTCTCGCAATTGGTATTACCACTTTCTCAGTCGACTCTTCCAAATTGGCCCGACACGATGAAATCAGGATGGGTGCACCCGAAGTTAGTACACGGCCTTCGAAGATTGGTAAACAAAGGCTTGGAACATGAGTAGTCCACGTAACCACGGCCTTGACGCGCGTTGCTTATGACCACTAAATTCCAAGGCGGAGGACAAGTGTGTGAAGAGAGTAGCTTCGGCCATCCTTCCGTTGATCGTCGTCGATAGAAACGCCCCCGTCGCGTTATACCAGCAGATCTACGATGGCTATCGTTCCGCGATCGTAGGTCGGATGCTTCGCCCCGGACAACGTGTGCCCTCTACTCGCACGCTGGCCAAGGAACTAGGCCTCTCTCGCCTTCCCATCCTCAACGCCTATGCACAGCTCCTGGCTGAGGGATATTTCCAGAGCCGTGTGGGCGCAGGAACCGTTGTGTCGCGTTCACTCCCTGACCAGTTGCCCATCGCGAGTACAAGAACTGCGCGCCCAGCGAAGGCCGCACCCAGCCCCCGGGCGCTTTCGAAGCGCGGCTTCACCTCCGAGAAAAACGTCCCATGGCTGCGGGGATGGGGCCCATTCGGAGTGAGTCAGGTGGCATTCGAGCATTTTCCGTTTCTAGCATGGAATCGCCTTATCACGCGCCATTGCAGGCGTAGCTTCGCCAAATCCTTGGATTACGGCGACCCCATGGGCTTGAAGAAACTCCGGTCTGCCATTGCGAACTACGTCCGGACCGCTCGGGGCGTGCGGTGCGAAGACGACCAGATAATGGTGGTCAGCGGTTCGCAACAAGCACTCGAGATAACCGCCCGCGTACTGGTCGACCCTGGGAATTCGGTATGGATGGAGGAGCCTGGATATCGTTTCGCTCATCGCGTATTTCGCTTTCATAATTGCCGAGTGGTTCCGGTGCCGGTGGACTACGAAGGCATGAACGTGTCCGAAGGTATTCGGCTGGCTCGTCGTGCTCGAGCAGCCCTCGTAACTCCGTCGCACCAATACCCACTCGGCGTCACCATGGGTGCTTCGCGACGCCTGCAACTATTGGAGTGGGCTGAACACTACGGCGCGTGGGTCATCGAAGATGACTACGACAGTGAGTTCCGATACGAGAGCATGCCGATTGCATCGTTACAAGGCCTCGACAGCAACTCACGCGTCATTTATATCGGGACATTTAGCAAGGTGATGTTCCCGTCGCTCAGGCTCGGGTACATCATTGTGCCAACCGACCTAATTCAAGCATTTCTTTCGGTAAGAATCGCCATGGACATTGGCCCCTCTTACTTTTTTCAGGCGGTCATGGCCGATTTCATTGAGGAGAGCCACTTTCCGCGCCACATTCGAAGGATGCGCGTTGTGTACGGCGAGCGCCGCGAAGCCCTAATTGCGAGCTTACGAAATGCGTTTGGGTTTCGAGTCGATATAGTAGGAGGTCAAGCGGGAATGCATCTCTCTGTGACGTTAAAAGGCGTTCGCGACCAAGAGGTCGCTCTCCAAGCGGCGACCCAGAATCTGTGGCTCGTTCAACTCAAATCACTGACAACTCGATGTCGCTGAAACGAACCGGTCAAGACTTCGCAGCGAAAGCAGTGATCTGGGGATTCACCAGACGGTTGTAGTCTTCAAGAAAGGCATTCCAAGCTGTGCGCTCATCATCGCGGAGCATGTTGTGATTGTATGCTGGAACCGAGCGGTGACGGCACCAGTGGGAATTGTGCTCTTTTCGGAAGGCTGCTTACAGTATCATAGCCTGCTGCTACCGTTACCGGGAGGCAGGCAAGCAAGCACGATCTCGGAAGAAAGACGGTCGATGTGTTGCTGCGCCATACTTCTTCTTCCGCCTCCACGTCTTTACCCAAGCGGACCACATTGATGGCAGCGGCGTTGAGCGAGTTCTTGATATGCACGATCACTTTTCGCACGGCGAAAAAGCTTGGCTTCCGCGTCTAGGTATCGCGACGTTTGCATCCGATTCCTTTGCCATGTCAGCGACTCCTTGCGGGAGTTTATCACCGCTGTAAAATGTACCGTTCTGCCGACAATGACAGAGGAAGACACGGTTCAACGAGAATCGGCGCACGCAAAAAACAATGGCAGAACGAAAGTCGTTCGCGTTGTTTACGAAAACCCGTATGCAAACCACAGTTGCGATCGAAACATTCGTGGATACCAAAGAACTCCTGAGACTCTGCCGCGCTGGGAGGCTATATGACATAGAGAAGTGGGTGTGCGGTAAATTGTCTGTACCGGTGCCGGGCCGGGGATATTGGGCTAAGCTGGCTCACGAAAAAGCTGGTGTCACCAAGCCAGCCCTGCCAATACTAGATAAAGTACCGATTGTTTATCGGTCTGCACGAGCCCAACTCAAGCAGCACGCCGCTGATCGGAACAACCCCGAGCTTGTCGTGATAGACCATCTACTGTCGTCTGGGTCGTTAGAACCGCCGCGCGAAGCCGCTACCCAGACCCATGAGCTGATTTGGCGAACTGCAAGTCAACTTCGCAGTCGCGGCCGCAAAAACGAACACGGAATATTGCTGGCGCGGGAGCTTGGTGGGCTAAACGTTCAGGTCACCGAAGGAACGCTTGATCGAGCCTTGCAGGTCATGTCGCAAGTATTGTCCGTTTTGGAGATGCAGAATTTCAGCGTGGAGATATCAGAGCAGGGTGACACTGCCGCTCTCATCCAAGGGCAGCGCATTTCTTTCGGTATAGAAGAGCCGATCAGAAAAGTTGTAAGCCAAAAGCCGCGGGTGCCCAGTCCTACGGATCGTTGGGATTACGATCAGGTCGTTAGACACGGACCCTCGGGAATGTTGGCTTTGGTCATCCGCTCAGGAACCTGGGACACCCGCGCGTTGCGGACAAGATGGAGTGATGCAAAGGTCCAAAGGATTGAGAGCCGAATCCCCGATTTTGTCGCCGGTCTGATACGCACTGCCGTCGTCCTTAGGCAAAAAGAAGAGGAACGAAAGCGGCACGAGCTACAGCAGCAGAAACGGGCGCAGGAGCTAGCACAGCTACAGAAGGATATTGAGGACGAAGAGAAAAGGCTGAAGGAATTTAATGACTGGCTTGAAGACTGGGAACGCGCGGAACGAATGCGCCAATTCATAGCGGTATACACGGAGAAATCACGATCATGGCCTGCTGAGAAAACAACCGAAATACCGCGAGTGGATTGAGTGGGCTACACGTGCGGCGGACCGACTCGATCGGTTCGTGCTTGAAAGACCAGCCTCAGTTGTGGACCGAAAGCACGAACTGGGACGGCGGTAATATCAGAGTCAGTTCTCCAAGATTCTCACGTGACCTTGGCAAGCGAGTAGCTCGTGCTGCGTCCACCTTCGGGATTTCGCAATAGGATGCCGCGTTCAACGAGAGCGGCGATGTCCCGCAATGCCGTGTCGTGTGAACATTTCGCGAGCTTCCCGTATTTCATCGTAGTGAGCTTTCCCTCGAAGCCATCGAGCAAGCGATTAACGACAAGACGCTGCCGTTCGTTCAGCAGAGAGTCCCCAAAGGTCTCCCAAAAACGCGCCTTGGAGAGCACGGTTCCCAGGGTAGCTTCTGCTCCGTCGATGGCACGTCCCAGACATTGCAAGAACCAATCCATCCATGGCGTGATGTCCATGGTCGCTTTCTGGGTCCGCTCTAGAATGTCATAGTAGTCCGCACGCTCTTGTCGGATCTGGGCCGACATGCTGTAGAACCGTTGTGAACTTTGTTCGGATCGCGCGAGCGCTAGATCGGCGATGGCTCGGGCGATACGACCGTTGCTGTCCTCGAAGGGATGGATAGTGACGAACCATAGATGTGCGAGCCCTGCCTTTACTACCCAATCGCCCTCCGTGTTTCCATTGAACCATTCGAGGAAAGTCCCCATCTCCGGGTCGAGTCTTTTTGCGGCCGGTGCTTCGAAATGAACACGCTCTTTGCCCATCGGCCCGGAGACCCCCTGCATTGGATCTCCGTTGTCATCTCGCCAGGCACCGACCCTAATCCGCCTCATGCCACTTCGTCCGGTCGGGAACAAGGATGCATGCCACGCGAACAGCCGTTCTGCAGTAAGCGGCTGATCAAAGTGACGCGTGGCGTCCAGCATCATTTCAACAACTCCCTCCACGTTCCGATCCACGGCTTTAAGGCCACCAATGTCCATACCGAGACGACGCGCGATCGAGGAACGGACCTGCTCCGCGTCCAACTTTTCGCCCTCGATTTCGCTGCTCTTGAGCACATCTTCCGTGAGGGTGCGGAGCACAGCTTCCTGACGTAGCTTGAAACCCAGTGCTTCCATGCGTCCTAGCAAGCGGCCTTGCTCGTGCCGTACACTCGCTAGCCGCTCTGACAAGCTCTCGCGGTTCCAGCGAAACCGGGGCCAGTCTTCTTGAGCGTGGATATACCCAGCCATTCTACGCACCTCGTGCGTATATTATAGCGGACATTCGACGCAAGTGGCAAATATTAAACGCAAGTTATGCGTTGAATACTGCCGTCATTCGACGCATGGCCCTTGAATCCCCAAAAGACCCCAGGTCGTCTGGGCGACCGAGAGGTTCGGGATCGGGCATCACAAGCACATCGGTTCCCGCGCCAATCGCGATTTCCGACATTTGGAGATGGGGCTGTAGTCTCGCCTTCGTTTTTCCGCGAATGGTGCAGACGGGCAAGGAACCTGTCAAGGTTTCCCTTCGGCTCGCTTCGCTCGACCTGTGACTGAACCCTTGCCCGTCTACATAAGACTCCTCCGCTAGAAAACGAAGTCACACAATCGAAGCCCAAACCCAAAAACTTCGGTTGACATTACAGCGCCTTCTCATGGAAGGGCAAAAATGAAATGAAGGGTCGTGGCCGGTATCTTAGTGGCGCGGCACCTGAAAAACCCTGAAGACCTGCACGAATCTCGCCCGAGCCCCAGGACTGAATCGTTAATTGCTAGTGCGGTCCAATGGGCGGAGCGGATCATGCGACGGATTGAGGGTGTGTATCGGTAGGAGGTGACGTTTTGATCATCGCCTGCGCTGGCTGCAAATGATTGCGATGTATGTCTTGGGATCGCCTGTGAAGTCAGAATCAGAACTTGCCAATCCCTTGGTGGTTGATACAAAGGCCCACGGTGACGACTGCTTAATGCAATCTGATCTAGTTATTGCCGCAGAGCACGCCCGAAGACAAGATTGTCGATTGGGGCTGTGAAACTGGCGCGATCGGTTCCAGACTGGACGGCAAAGCCCTCAGGCAAGGGTGATCCAGTTTCAGCGATAGGGCTTGAGCTTAACAATAGTCTGGTCTGCGTTCCTCCGAACTGCGGGATCTGTGGCTTTGTCGCGCACTTGGGTGACCCAAGGTGTAGCGGTCTCTGCAGTAAGGTGCATCTCACTTGGCTGCGCGCCCTCAATTCTCCAATCGTCGGAAGAGGCCCCATTTTGCCCAGCTGCACCGACAGGGGTGACGGCGTATCCGGTGTACCACCACATGACCTTCGGAACATGGGTTGGTGTGAAACGCAGTGTGGAAGTATCGATGTGCCCGATATCGTCGTAGCCCAAGACAAAATAGTTTTTCTTAGTGGTGTCCTGACTTACGGCGTATCGCCTAGCGATCACCACAAGGAACGTTGGTTGGGACGGATCGGTACGCTTGGTGAAAAGCGCATCGGCTTGATTCCAACCTTGCGCAGTAAGTCTCGCACCTTCGACATCCAGCTTTACGAATTGCTCCACGACGCCCTTTGGAGATGCCGCCCACGCCTTCATAGATCCAAGAAACAAACCGGCAACGACTGCGCCAGTCAGCCAGGCTTTATTTGTACTTACGGAGTAAATCGAGAGTCTTCTCGGCATTTTTCTTGACAACGGGATCTGTCGCCTTGCTCCGTAAATCTCTCACATATCGGGCAGCCGTTCCAACGTCAATCCATGACGTGCTGTCACTGCAGGTTATCAGCCATGCCGGAGAACCAACCACTTCCGTTGCCCTTGATCCGTCAGGGTTAAGCGGCCAGTGTTTTTCTATGAGGACGAGGCTAAATGTAATTACCGGTCCTCTAAGGAATAGGACACCTTGAGAGCCACGCTTCGAAGTCTCCCTGAGCCGTAACTTTGAGTCAATCTGCCCCACCTCGTCCGTGGTCACCGAGACTTCAGCCCAATTCGCGGTCCGAGCCGTTTCCTCAATGGAGTCATTTTGACTATTTCGGATAACGTGAATGACGTTAGGTGTGCGCGACGTCCCGGACCGAACGAAGAAAACACTGCTCTTATTCCAGCCCTCCGGAGTTAATCTTCCGCCCGCGCTTTCCATCCTCCAGAAAGTTTCGACGATCTTCTTGGGACTGTCTGGTGCTGCCGAGGATTCCTGAGTTAGGCTGTTGGTCGCCGCCGCGATACAGAACAACATGAGAATTCCAAAGCTTTCTATCTTGATGCCATTGTGCGTGAATCGGATCCTTCGCTTCATTTCACACCTCCACAGTGCTGGGGTTCTGCTTGATTCGGTGTGAATGTGCATGCAGCAACGCCGCTCCCTCCATCCGGAAGCATATATATTACGTTGCTTTGAGGATCGAGTTTTTTCGGAAAGCGAGCTGTTAAATCGTTGGCGAAAAACATTCCAACTTTCCAGGCCAGAACCGGCCTATTCAGCCGGTTCGCGATGAGTTGGGCGATTGAATGCCCCGTACCCACAATAGGAGGCAGCCCAGCATTACATCCGTTTAGCGTGATACGGATATTTTGGCCGAGCTGCGAGTTCGACAACATGCTCACATTTAACGCAGAGACATTTGTATCGACGCCCTGACCCTGTCCAGCCGCCAGCAATGACAAATAGCTGCCATCGGCTTGTTTCATTTGGGCAGCGTGACCGAAATAACTCACGCCGCCAGTAATCGTGCCAGTTGTGGTGAGACCGCTATTAAAATTCTCAACGGACGAGATTCGGTCCGTCACCACCGCATTAGAGCCGGAAGCAGTCAAGCTGGCGGCTTGGGTGGAAGCTGCAAAGTCAAATAGCTGTCCGACATTGTGGCAGTGGGTAGGATCCGTAGCACAATTTGGGGACGTGTTTAGCCCTGGATCCCGAACTAATTGTACATACAAAGATGGCGCAGTAGGAGCGGCAGGGCTGGCTTCGAGTTGTGGCGAAAGCGTACTGCCCACCGATTGGTCCTCGCAAGGGCATCCCGGAACGCCGAATCCATTTTGTGATGGATTGCCGAGATTTTCTGGCCAGGGGCTGGCTTGATCTACCGCATATGGAAGGTTAATTGCCGAGAGTCCGGGTCCAACGGAGAACCACTGTCGACTCCAGGAATGAGTCAGGACAGATCCGGTGCTGAAGCTCGGCCCTAAATTACCCGTTGCGTCTATCGACTTCACAACCGGGTTCCCAGACGCATCGTAGCTTTGAAATATGACTCCGCCGCCATCCTGAGCGAACATGTAACCCACGGATCCCGGCTGAGCTGTCCATGCAATCTGGCCAGAGTTTATGTCGAACGCTACAATCGTGTAGGAACCGCTCCCGGTGCCGCTCGCAACGTATCCATTTCCGATCGAGTCAAGAACGACAGTGCCGAAAAAGTTGTTCGAAGGTCCAGACGGGTTCATGCCGTCTAGCGCCGTCAAGTGGAAATCGCTTTGGCCCGAGGAAGAGATGTGCGAAACCATGTAGTACGACGGCGAATAAACAAAACTCTCGGACCAGGTTGCCACAACACCACCTGTCCCATCCGGATTTGCAGATCCTGGCGACAAAACCGATCCTCCATAGCTGCCTTGTGGGCCTCCAGTGCCCACTTGGGTGTATATTCTGCTGGCTAACTGGCTCGTTGAAGTACTTCCATCGGCGAACACCGTCATCAGTACGAGCTTGTACTTGATGGTCTTGGATTCGCCAGCTTCAATACAACTCCCCGCTGGATTGATGATTGTGACACTGGTATTCGAGACGACATATTCAAAATACGCATTGCCGTCAGTATCCGTCGTCACAACAGCGCCGTTACCAAGAGTTACGTCGGAGACGTTGTTTTGGGCCCCGCAACCAATGGTAGTAGAGGTCGAAATCAATGTGGACCTTTCTGGGATAGGGACTTGACTGCTCTGACCCGTGGCTCCATTGACAACGAAAACTGAAAGCGGAGCGCTGGGCTGTTGCGCATCGTGCCCTAGTCCAACAGCATTTCCGTCAGTCCGCAACGCAACTCTAGAGCCTACAAAGTTACTACTCCATAGGGTCGAACCAGTTTGGCCGTCGAAGTCTGCCATTCCGGGGTTGCCCGTCCCCAGAAGTCCACCATAAAGATCCGGCCCCATTACAATTGTGGACATAGGATGTTGTTGCCAAAGTTGTTGGCCATCATTTGTGAGCGCGCGCAGGGCAAAACTGGAGCCGCCTTCCACCGAGTAAAGGTCAGGGCCGTTGAATGGGCGAACTGCCCGTTGTTATCGCTGCGAGTGTCGTGCGGCGGGGAAGGCTCCAGGTGGCGTCTGGGCGTGGCCGGCCTTGGTCATCTGTGGCAGTAAACTGCTGCGTCTGACCGACCGCGAGATTGACGTTCGTCGGCGTAATGGTGATGGCGGTGGGAAGCGGATAAACCGGGTATGTCACGTGCATCTTTGTGAGTGCGACATTGCCTGCGGTGTCGGTGATCCGTACTGCGATTAGATTGAGGCCAGGCTGTAGAGAGATGTTGCAGGAGAAGCTACTTCCGCTCAATGTGACGGGTGTCCCGTTGCAGGTGAGCGCCGAAAGGCCAGACAGTGAATCGTAAAGGCTGCCTGTTGCCGTCACCGTGGGGGTGGAAATCGTTGCCCCGTCTATTGGAGAAGACACAGACAGACCGGGAGGGGTTTCATCGATGTTCAGGGTTACGGTTACACTCGCAGTATTCGAAGATGAGTCGGTAACCGTGCCCGTAACGATTTGATTACTTCCCTCGGAAGTGACAACCTGAGGTGGCGGACAGTTTGTAATCGTCGCGCTGCCGGGTGTGCATGAGAACGTGACCGTCACGGGTGAGTTGTTCCAGCCGGCTGCATTCGGCGTCGGAGAAACCGAACCTACAATTACCGGTGGGCCAGGAGCAGTGACATTGACATTCGCGAAAAATGTGAGACCACCGGCGGAGGCTGAGATTGTCGCTGTGCCAGTGGTGTTGGCCGCCGTTACCATTCCGGTCGAAGTAACCGTCGCGATGTTCGATGCTAAAGAACTCCAAGAAGCGCTTGAGGTAATGTCTTGAGAACTACCATCAGAATAGGTCCCCGTTGCGGTCAGTTGCTGGCTCGTGCCGGGAGGCAAGAACGGACTTCCGGGCGAGATTATCGCACTCGCCAATGCAGGTGCCGTTACGGTTAAAGTGGTTGAGCCAGTGAATGTGGATAGGGTGGCGGTTATTGTTGTTGTACCCTGAGCTCGGCTGCTCGTCGTACCTGTGGAAATGATTGTGGCCACAGAAGGCTGCGATGAGGCCCAGGTCACCGTTGTTGTGAAATCCTGAGTGCTACCATCAGCGAAGTGGCCGGTAGCTGACAAGCCCGTTGTCAGTCCAAGGGCTAGCGATGGGTTCGGAGGCGAGATTGAGATGGAGACCAATGCCGATTGAGTAACGGTAGCTGTCGCAGAGGAGTTTACGGTGCCCAAGGTGGCGGAAATTGTCGTGGTTCCGGCTGCATGTCCGGTCATCACCCCTGCTGAGGTGATCGTGCCAACCTGCGTCGAAGACGAACTCCAACTGACGGTGGTTGTGAGATCGGCAGTGGTGTTGTCGCTATAGGTTCCGATGGCCGTAAACTGTTGAGTACCTCCCACCGCGACGTAGGGATTCTGCGGACTTACTGCTAGTGAGACTGGCATTCTGACAATGGCCGGTAACGCACCCGTAGAGTCGTAATTTCCGTTTAGAGTTCCCTCGAATGCAAAACTGGCGGTAACGCTATGAGTGGTGCTACCCCCACTTGGTATGTACGCCCCGACCTCTACCCACCACCGATCCGTAGCAACCATAATTTTGCGCAGCAGGCAGAGTGAAACTGAACGTTATCTTCGTAAGCGTTGTTGTCAGAGCCGTGCTGGCAGTCGCTGTCGCCCAACTAGTCGCATTTTGATTGGCATCTAATTTTCCAACCGTGACTACTGGGTAGATCGTTCCGAAACTTGCTGACTTATTCATCCACAGTGAAAACTGAAATGTTGAATTTACGAGAACCGTTCCTGCAGAATTTGGAACTCCGGTTGCCGTGGCCCAGTTAGCTATCCAGGTGCTGCCTGTTTTCGACTTCAGGTCGGAGGTGGTCAGCGTCGTCGAAGCTGAATCGGGCCCAGCCGTCGACAGCAAATCATAGCCGGTGCTTGCCGTCTCTTTGTGGAAGTGGTAGGTGGTCTGCGACCACGCGGATCAGCAGAAGAGTGCTCCGGCGACTAATCCAAATGCAGCCTTTGCAACAAGACGAGTAACCAAAGTCAACCTCCTCGAAAAGCCAATTAGGAACGACACGCCGTCCACTGCAGTTAAGTGTTAGAAAACTGGTTCGATGAAACGCACAAGAGGAATTGGCAGTTACACGCCCCGAAGCACCCCAACAGCTGTCTAGAGCCTGCGACTCCCCAACACACTTATCCCGAAGCTACGCAAGTCCGTAGCGAAAGTGACCCAGACTACGACTCCATCGGCTGTGGAAAATAGTTTTTTTAGTTTGTTACGAAAACGGAACAAAAATTAAACAGCCCATTCATGTGAGGGAAAGGCAGAGTGTTAGCGGCGTGTGGACGCGATCACGAACTCCGCTTTTGCTGTTAACCAGAGGGGTTCGTGCTTTGCTTCAGGACGGCTTCAGTTTCTTCCATTGCGCGTAGTTTTCCCTTGAAATCTTCGTCAACGTGCGAGCCCGCGGGCTCGACCGTCGTGTCCTCGCTGTCTTGAGCGTGAGCGCTGCGTTGCGTAGGTACCCATTGTTCTTAGCAACTAGTTATCAGGTTATTCGAGCAGTTCTAGCGCCTTGTTGACTTGGGCGTCCTCTCCGTAAGCGAGCCTGTCTGGATCAATGTCGATCGGTACGTCCGGTGGTACACCTGAACCTTCTGTGTAGGTTCCACTGGGACTGTACCACCCAAATATCGGCAGATAGAGCTGGTAACCATTCCCAACACCCGCACGCGCAGAGTTGGTAGCTGGCGTTTTCATTGAGGTTCCTGCACAAAAGAGACTCTTATAAGTAGAGGTATCGTCTTTCGAACGGAGCCACTGTCCCGAAATCGTGCTGGACATTCTGTCGCTATGACCCGTCCTGAACATCTCGCGGCTCTCATTGATCTCGGCTACAACGACCAGGAATCCCGCTTTCTCTACCTCGTCGCTACGCACTCAGGCTACTTCACCTTACGCCAGTTTCTTGACTACACGGGCACCGCGAAGGGCCGGAACGTGCATGACTTCACCAGCAAAAGTATCCGACTGGAACACGTTCGGGCTGTCACTTGCGGATACCGGATATCGTCCGGCTCATATCCACGCCTGAATCGAGCGCCCTCGGCCCCGTGACAATGGCTCTGATCGATGCTCCTGGGAGAAGCATTTTCTTGACTAAGGAGTTATTCCAATCACTTGAAAGGCAACAGGTCCTCCCTTTATGCCAGACAAACACCCTCTAAGGTCAATCTTGATCGCGAGCCGAGATTCTTGGGATCGCGCGGAAACCCCTCCCGCGATCCGCGAAAACTTCCTAAAGATAATCCAGTGCGGAACCTCGGCCCTCGGCGCTGAGGTCTACGCCTCGGAAACCGAGCGAAAGCTCGTTTACCATACCTGCAAGTCGAGATTTTGTCCGAGCTGCGGACACCGCGCCACACTGCTCTGGCAAGAGGAAATGGACGCCTCCCTGCCCGACATCCCCTATGTCAACGTCAACTTCACGATGCCATGCGAACTATGGCCAATCTTTCGGCAGAATAGGCGCCTCTGGCATGACCTGCCCGCAGTGGCGGCGGCAGCCATTCAACACTGGGTGAACGCAAAACACGGTGCTCGGGTTCTTCTCCTGGTCGTTCAGCAGACTTTTGGCGGACTTTTGACTTTTCATCCGCATCTTCACGTCCTGGTCTCGGCCGGCGGTCTTCAAGAATCAGAAGTCCGCTGGATTTCCCAGTTGCGCTTTGACAAACGCGAGCTGATGCGTTCTTGGCGCTATGCCGTGACAGCGTACCTAGCACGAGCACGCGAGGCTTGCCTCATCAGATCGAATGCGAGTAGTGACGAGATCAGGGAATTGTTGGAGGAACAATACAACCGTTCGGGAATGTCTTCGTCGGGCGCATCATGTCAAAGACCCGGTTTCTGCGTTACGCAGGAAGGTATATTCGTCGTCCCCCGATAGCGGAGTACCGCTTGGAAAGGATTACAGACAAGACAGTCGCATACTTGGGCAAAGACACAGCAGCGAATGGATCAGTGAGACTTCGTTTCTCAAATGAAGGATTTGTTGACAGCCTGAAAGATCACGTTCCCGACCGCTTCCGGCACGCGATGCGTTATTTCGGGTTGCTCGCGCCACGCTCCAAACACCTAACGTTTGCGGCCTTGTTTTCGTTGCTGAAGCAGGAAAAACGTCCTCGTCCACGAAGACTACGTTGGGCGGATTCGCTACGCAAGCATTTCGGGACCGATCCTCTAATCGACAGCCTCGGGAAGCCGATGTATTGGGCAGGTCGGCTGAGTCCTACAACCATCTGATGTGCGAGCGAGAAGCTCACTGCCCTGCCTCGACCAAAACAATGCTTTACGCACTCGTCAGAGCACTTCCGAGCACCTCAGCTCGCCGCCTATCAGCAGCCTTACCAGTTAGCCACTGATTTTGACACCTCAAAGATTTGAGACGCAACCTTGAAGGGCTACTGCCGACGTTTATTCGTGAAATTGATTTTTGTATTTCCTATAGATGAACTGCTGCTGGAGGTTTGCTTGGGCGTCCGAGGTCCTGCTCAGTGAGGAACCGCGAACTGTTGGCTACAAGTCGCGCACACGGCGACTGCCGGAGTCGTACCCAGCCATTTAAGGACCCGAAGCAAGCGTTTCGGCATGACCCCAGTTTCCCACAGCCTTATGGCCGATTTCCAGCCTTGTAGATTTCAAACGGCACCACTACGCAGCATCTGCCTGCCTTAGCGGCGGGTCAATGAGTGTAATGCCGATTTTGCACCAATCATCCTGAGCCGGACTACAAGTGCACGCGGAAGTCACGTGGGTGTGCCGCGCCGTCTCGCTACTGAAATCGGTATCCTGGTTTGAGTTCGCAGCGGTATACGCTGGTTTGGTCTCGGTTCACTCTGGCATTACAACTTGCCCAGGTCAAGAAGAGATCTGGGCCGAGCGGGAAGACAATGGTTTTTCCAGCCATATCTGCCTCCAGGCTTACGCCCTCAGCGTTGGTAGGTAAGGTGAAATTGAGAGCTGAGCCAAAAATGACCGGATAAGACTGGTGATCTATCTCGCTCTGCATGGTGTGGACCACTTCTGCTTCCACTAGAAAAGTCGCTGGATCCGACCAGTTCCGGGCAGACGCTGTGATCTTCTGGGGGCCCTGAGGAAATTCATCAGACTCGATTTTCGTAAAAGGGCAAGGGCCTGCAATGCACGAGACCCGTGCATTTTGAAATTCATTTCCCGGCCCCGCGTCCAGCGACGCGGAAGCGATCGCGGCTTTCCATTTGCCATCGGGCGAGCACGGAGATCGCCCATGGCATGGAACGTTACCGACATTTTCGACTTGAAACGTTTGTACGGCGCTGCCTATGTTTACTGTTCTCATGGCCTGAATCGAATATCGAACGCGGATGTTGCCCACTGAGATGCCCGGCCGATTGGGAACGTCATCTGTGTTCTTGGAAAGCGGGGCCAGGTGAACGATATAAAGTTTATCGTCCGCGATTTCCTGGAGCTCGAGGGGCTGGTAATCGGGATGCCGGAACCCCAGTATTACTGACTGGCCTTTCTTCACACTTTTGCTCAGTTTTAAGGTGAAAAAACCGGATGAGTCGGATCTACTCGGAACATCCCCCAAAGTGCTGGCGGCGGTGATCTCTACGTCTGCAATAGGCAGTTGTTTTCTGACGTCAGAATCCTCCACGGTGACTGCACCCGTGATGGTCAAGGGTTTCCGAAGCTGACGCCGAACCAACGCCCCCGTTAGAATCAGGCCAGCAGCCAGGGCCAGGACGATCCAGGGGGAGATTGTTGTTTCTTTTTTCATCACAATGATCTTCAGATAGTTTACGAAGATGCTGCCCGAACGGCATCTTAAGTGTACTCACGACGCGCGGATTGTGGCGTATGGGTAGCGCCGATTGAGAATTTGTACGATATTCGTATCGTCTGACGCTTTACGCTGTCTTAAGCCAATGAAAATTACGCCTTCCAACGGGTCACGGCGCGATTTTGTGAGACAAATCTTGGGCCTGAGTGGTTGCCTGCCATTCGCCGGCTTGGCATTTTCTCAGCCTGCGCGGACGCACGTTGTTTCGAACCCTAAGCTAGGTCCGGGCGCGATTTCCCCCGAAGACGACCGGTTGCTCAACGAATTGGAAAAGGCGAATTTCCAATACTTTTGGGAGCAGGCCAACCCCAAGACGGGCCTGGTAAAGGACAGATGTAATGTTCACATCAACGACAGGGGGATTGTAGGCAGTATTGCAGCCACCGGTTTTGGATTGACCGCATTATGCATCGGTGAAAAACGCGGATTTGTCTCGCGCGCCGCGGCACAGGACCGGGTACTCGCTACGTTGCGGTGCCTTTGGGGGAAACTACCGAATCATCGCGGATTCTTCTACCATTGGGCCAACATTAATACCGGCGAGCGGGTTTGGGATGCCGAAGTTTCTTCGGTTGACACCACGATCTTGCTATGCGGAGTTTTGGCTTGCCGGGTGTACTTTCCGGCCGAAGAAGTCCAGGAACTGGCCGATGACATCTTTGATCGGGTGGAGTGGACCTGGTTGTCCGAGGATACGGCTCTCCTGCCACATGGCTGGACGCCGGAAATGGGCTTCCTGCCCTATCGCTGGGACAACTACAGCGAATTAATGATGATGTACCTGCTGGGGCTGGGTTCCACTTCTTATCCGCTTCGCGACGAAACCTGGATGGCCTGGAAGCGCTTGACCTTCGAGTATGACGGCTTGCGCTACATCGGCTCGTTCGCGCCGCTTTTCGTGCATCAGTATTCTCAAGCCTGGTTTGATTTCCGTGGCAAGCGCGATAAATACGCGGATTATTTCCAGAATTCGATCACAGCGACCGATGTTCATCGTCGTTTCTGTCTTGAACTGGCCAAACAATTTCCCAACTACAGCGAGGATCTATGGGGAATTACTGCTTCGGATTCCGCCAGCGGCTACGTGATTTGGGGCGGCCCGCCGGCTGTCGGACCGATCGATGGGACCATTGTGCCTAGCGCGTCGGCTGGTTCATTGCCATTCTTGCCCCAACCGGTGATACGCGTGTTGCGGACGATCAGAGATCGGTATCCCTCGGCTTGGAGCAAGTACGGATTCGTGAACGCATTTAACCCGCTGACCAAGTGGTACGACAGCGACGTGGTCGGGATCGATACCGGCATCACATTGTTGATGGCAGAGAACGTGCGTACGGGATTTGTCTGGAATACCTTTATGAAGAACGAGGCGGCACAGCTCGGCATGCAGCGCGCAGGTTTCAAGAAATACCAGATTGAGCGTCAGGAAAGATGAA
>WNFI01711045.1_pt1 | contig 16433 bp, 6 predicted proteins | sample 5400471 | NCBI WGS metagenome assembly WNFI01 (sample SAMN13153348, study PRJNA577476) | soil metagenome | isolation source: 100 cm saprolite on Douglas fir-dominated hillslope | place: USA:California | collected 2013-09-17 | reverse complement strand
GCCGCGGTGCTGGCCTCGACCTCCATCTGCTTCGACCTCTCGGTCTTCGAGCTGTTCGTGCCGCTCGCCTGCGGCGGCAGCGTCGTGCTGGCCGAGAACGTCCTCGAGCTGCCCGGCCTGCACGCCGCAGGCGTCACCCTGGTGAACACCGTTCCCTCGGCCGCCGCCGAGCTGGCGCAGGCGGCCGGGCTGCCGGCGTCGGTCCGCACGGTCTGCCTGGCCGGCGAAGCGCTGCCGCGGGCGCTGGTGGAGGCGCTCCATGCCGCATCGGCCGTGCACGGCGGGCGTCTCGAGCGGGTGCTGAACCTCTACGGTCCTTCCGAGGACACCACCTACTCGACCTGGGGGGTGGTGCTGCCCGGCGTGGCGCAGGCGCCGTCGATTGGCCGGCCGGTGACCGGCACGCGGGCCTACGTGGTGGACCGGCGGCTGCAACCTCTGCCGTTGGGCGTCCCGGGTGAGCTCTGCCTTGGCGGCCAGGGGCTGGCCCGCGGCTACCTCGGGCGGCCGGAGCTGACGGCGGAGCGCTTCGTTCCCGACCCCTTCTCGGGCGACCCTGGAGGCCGCCTGTACCGCACCGGAGATCTCGTCCGCCACCGCCAGGACGGCGAGCTGCTCTTCCTCGCCAGGACGGCGAGCTGCTCTTCCTCGGGCGGCTCGATCACCAGGTCAAGCTGCGCGGCTTCCGCATCGAGCTGGGCGAGATCGAGGCGGCGCTCGCCGCCCACCCGCGGATCTCCGAGGCGGTGGTCGTGTCCACCAAACAAGGGGGCGCGGCACTTGATGAGCAGAGTGCCGGAAACGGCAGCTCGACAGGGGCCGGCGCGGGGCGGCTCGTCGCCTACGTGGTGGCACGCGATGGGGAGGCGGTTGCCGCGGCCGCCGCGGCGGGGTCAGGAGGAGCCGCCGGCCTCGGGGTGTCCGCCGACGAGCTGCGGGCCTTCCTCGCGGCGAGGCTGCCGAGCTTCATGGTGCCCTGGGCTTTCGTGCCGCTCGCCTCCCTGCCGCGGAACGCCAACGGCAAGCTGGATCGCGGCGCGTTGCCCGACCCGGGCCGGCAGGCCTGGGGGGCGGCGCCGGAGGTGGAGGAGCCGCGGTCGGAGGCCGAGCGGGCGGTCGCCGCGATCTGGCAGGAAGTGCTCGGGCTGGACCGCGTGAGCGTGCGCGACAACTTCTTCGACTCTGGCGGCCACTCGCTGCTGGCGGTCCGCGCCTATCACCGGTTGCGGTCCGCTTTCCGTCGGGACTTCCCCCTCGTCGCGCTGTTCGAGCACCCGACGATCGAGGCTATCGCCCGCTACCTGGGCGGCGGCATGGAGACCGGCGGCGAGGCGGGAACGTCGCGCCGGCTCGGCCAGGAGCGCGGCGCGCGCCGCCGCGAGGCGGCCAGGCGCCGCGGCGCCCCGGCCAATGGAGTGAGCCCCCGCAGCGGCGCTGCAGCGGCAGGACCAGGAGATCTCGAGACCCCATGAGCGATTCGCAAGCCACCCCTCTCGGCGTCGCCGTCATCGCCATGGCCGGCCGCTTCCCGGGCGCCGCCGACGTCGAGCAGTTCTGGCGCAACCTGGCCGCGGGCGTCGAGTCGATCCGGGTCTTCGCCGACGCCGAGCTCGAGGCGTCGCAGGCGCAGCCCGGCAGGGCCGCCGATCCGGACTTCGTGCCCGCTGGCGCGGTGCTCGACGACGTCGAGCTCTTCGACGCCGCCTTCTTCGACTTCAATCCGCGCGAGGCGGAGATCACCGATCCGCAGCAGCGCATCTTCCTCGAATGCTGCTGGGAGGCGCTCGAGCGCGCCGGCTACGATCCGGAGCGCTTCCCCGGCGGCGTCGGCGTGTTTGCCGGGGCAGCCATGAGCACGTACTTCTTCAACAACGTGCTCGGGCACGCGGAGGTCCTCCGGACGGTGGCGCCCTTTCAGCTGCAGATCGGCGCCGACAAGGATTACCTGGCGCCGCGGGTCTGCGCTGGCGGGCGGAGTCTCGGTGAAGGTGCCGCAGCGCACCGGCTACCGCTACCTGGAGGGCGGCATCGCGTCGCCGGACGGCCATTGCCGCGCCTTCGACCGCCAGGCGCGCGGCACGGTCCACGGCAATGGCGCCGGCGTCGTGCTGCTGAAGCGGCTCGACGAGGCGCTGGCCGACGGCGACACCGTGCTCGCGGTGATTCGCGGCTCGGCGGTCAACAACGACGGCGCCGCCAAGGTCGGATTCACCGCCCCGAGCGTCTCCGGGCAGGTGGCGGTCATCGCCGAGGCGCTGGCGGCCGCGGCGCTCGACGGCGCGGACATCGACTACGTCGAGGCGCACGGCACCGCCACGCAGCTTGGCGACCCCATCGAAGTGGCGGCGCTGCAGCAGGCGTTCTCCGGGCGCCCGGCCGGCGCGCCGTCCTGCGCCATCGGCTCGGTCAAGACCAACGTCGGCCATCTCGACAGCGCTTCGGGCGTGGCCGGGTTGATCAAGGCGGTGCTGGCCCTCGAGCACCGCGCCATCCCGGCCAGCCTGCACTTCGAGGCGCCCAATCCGGAGATCGACTTCGCGGCCGGGCCGTTTCACGTCAACACGCGACTCACCGCGTGGCCTGCCAATGGCCGCCCACGGCGGGCCGGCGTCAGCTCGTTCGGGATCGGCGGCACCAACGCCCACGTGGTGCTGGAGGAGGCGCCGGCCGCCGGCGCGTCCGGTCCGTCCCGCCCCTGGCAGCTGCTGGCGCTCTCGGCGCGCACCGCCGCCGCCCTGGAAGCGGTCACCGACAACCTGGTCCGGCATCTGGACGAGCACCCGGAGCAAGAGCTGGCCGACGTCGCCTACACCTTGCAGGTCGGCCGCAAGAGCTTGCCGCACCGGCGAGTCCTGCTCTGCCGCGGGCGCGCTGCGGCGGTCGCCGCTCTGCGCGGGCGCGACGCGCGGTCGCTGCGGACCCTGGCCGTGGAGGCCCGCGACCGGCCGGTCGCCTTCCTTTTCGCCGGGCAGGGCGCGCAGCACGTCGGCATGGGCCGCGAGCTCTACGAGGGCGAGCCCGCCTTCCGGGCGGCTCTCGACCGTTGCGCCGGGCTGCTGGAGCCTCACCTGGGGCTCGACCTGCGCCGGCTGCTCTATCCGCTGGCGCCCGCGGCCCCCCTGGGGTTGGAGGCGGGGGCGCGGTCGGAGAAGGGGGGGGCGCCGGGGGCGTCGCCGGAGCCCGCGGCCGCGGCGCGCGAGCTCGAGCGGACCGCCATCGCACTGGCCCTGGTGGCAGAGCGCGGCCGCCTGATCCAGGCCTTGCCGGAGGGTGCCATGGCGGCGCTGCCGCTGCCGGCGACGGCGGCGGCGGCGCGGGTGACCGGCGGCCTGGCGGTGGCCGCGACGAACGCGCCCGAGCTCACGGTCGTCTCGGGTCCCGCCGCCGAGGTCGAAGCGCTGCTCGAGCGGCTGCGCGGCGAGGGTCTCGACTGCCGGCGCCTCCACACCTCGCACGCCTTCCACTCGGCGATGATGGAGCCCGCACTCGAGCCGTTCGCCGCCGCCGTAGGCAGGGTGCGCCTGGCCGCGCCGCGCATCCCCTACCTGTCCAACCTCACCGGTACCTGGATCGAGCCCGGGCAAGCGACCGATCCGCGCTATTGGGTGCGTCACCTCCGCGAGACGGTCCGCTTCGGCGAGGCGGTCGGCGAGCTGCTGTCCGACCGCTCGCGCGTGCTGCTGGAGGTCGGCCCCGGACGGACCCTCGGCACTCTGGTGCGCCGCCATCCGCAGGCCGGGCCGGAGCGGGTGGTGATCTCGTCGCTCAGCCATCCGCGCGAAGAGGCGGAGAGCGCCGACGCCCTCGGCAACGCCCTCGGCAGCCTGTGGCTTGCCGGCGTCAAGATCGACTGGGCCGGCGTCCACGTCCACGAGCGGCGGCGCCGGGTGCGGCTGCCGACTTATCCCTTCGAGCGGCAACGCTTCTGGCTCGATCCGGCGCCTCGGCAGGCGACGGCGCCGCCGGTCGAGAGTCTGGCCGGGGCGGCGGGCGCCGCTGCGGAGGCCGGGGTCGCGGCGGGAGCTGGGGCCGCCCCGGTCGCGGCGGCGGCGGGAGCTGGATTGGCCGCGACCGCTGGGGCAGCGGCGGTCGCCGGTGCCCCGGTGGCCTCCGCGGCGCCAGCGCCGACCCGGCACCGGCGGCCGGCTCTCGCCACCCCCTACGTCGCGCCGGCCGGCGAGGTCGAACGGCTGGTGGCCGAGCTCTGGTCGCGCGCGCTGGGAATCGGCGGCATCGGCGTCCACGACGACTTCTTCGAGCTCGGCGGCCACTCCCTGCTCGCCACCCAGATCGCCGCCGAGGTGCGCGGCCGCTGCGCGGTCGACGTGCCGCTGCAGGCGCTGTTCGCCGACCCGACGGTGGCCGGCATGGCGGCGGCGGTCCATGGGCACCGCCGGCCGGACCAGGCGGCGCCGGCCGCTGTCGAGCTGCCGGTCCTCGCCGCCGACCGCGCCAACCTCAACGTGCCGTTCCCGCTGACCGACGTGCAGCAGGCGTACTGGATCGGCAGGAGCGGCGCTTTCGAGCTCGGGCAGGTGGGGACCCATCTCTACCTGGAGATGGACTCCGACCAGGTCGATCTGCTCCGCTTCGGCGCCGCCCTGAACGGTCTCATCGAGCGCCACGACATGCTGCGCGCCATCGTCCTGCCCGACGGCCAGCAGCAGATCCTCGACCAGGTGCCGTCCTACGAGATCGCAGTCCTCGACCTGCGAGGGAGCGAGCCTTTCCAGGCAGACCGGGAGCTCGAGGCGGTGCGCCGCCAGATGTCTCACCAGGTGCTGCCGAGCGACCGCTGGCCGCTGTTCGAGGTCCGCGCCTCGCTCCTCCCGGGCGGCCGCACGCGCTTCCACGTGAGCTTCGACTACCTGATCGGCGACGCCTGGAGCTGCCAGATCCTGCTCAGGGAGCTTTCCGAGCTTTACCACGATCCCCTGGTATCGCTGCCTCCGATCCCCGTTTCCTTCCGCGACTACGTGCTGGCGACGCTCGAGCTCGAGCGCTCGCCGGCGTTCGAGCGCGCCCTCGCCTACTGGCGCGGCCGCCTCGCGGACCTGCCTCCCGCGCCCGAGCTGCCGCTCGCCAGGAATCCGATGGATCTCGGCGTGCCGCGTTTCGTGCGCCGCACGACGGGCTTGCCGCGCGCCGCCTGGCAGCGCGCCAAGCAACGGGCGAGCCGCGCCGGCCTCACCCCGTCCGGGCTGCTGCTGGCGGCCTACGCCGAGGTGCTCGCGGCCTGGAGCAAGAGCCCGCGCTTCACCGTCAACTTGACCCTGTTCAACCGCCTGCCGCTGCATCCCCGGATCCACGAGCTGGTCGGCGATTTCACCTCGCTCACCCTGTGCGCCGTGGACCGCTCCCGGCCGGCGCCGTTCGTCGATCGTGCCCGCCGCATCCAGGACGGGCTCTGGGAGGGTCTCGACCATCGCCTGGTGAGCGGCGTGCGGGTGATGCGCGAGCTGGCGCGCGCTCATGGGGGCGCCGCCCGAGCGCTCATGCCGGTGGTCTTCACCAGCACTCTCAACCTGGCGCCGCCCGACGCGCCGCCCGACGAGCCGGCCACCGCCGGCGCGGCAGCCGAGCCCGAGCCGCCGGAGTCCGAGACCGGGGGCTATGCGATCAGCCAGACGCCCCAGGTGTGGATCGACCACCAGGTCGCGGAGCGCGGCGGCCGTTTGAGCTGCACCTGGGACGTGGTCGAGGACCTTTTCCCGGCGGGGATGATCGACGAGATGTTCGCGGCCTTCAGCGGCCTGCTCGAGAGCCTGGCCCTTCCCGGCGAGGAAGGCGAGACCGCCGGCGAGTTGCCCGCGGGTTGGCGGCAGGAGCGCTTCGACCTGGTGCCCGCGGCGCAGCTCGCCGAGCGCGCCGCGATCAACGCCGCCTCGCCCGCCCCGGTGCCGCCGGCGCCCGGGCTGCTGCACACCCTCGTCGCGCCCGCCTCCGAGGCCGCCGCGATCGACGCCCCCGGCCGCGTGCTCAGCTATGACGAGCTCCACCGCCGCGCCAGGGCGCTGGCGCGGCGGCTGCGTGCCCTCGGCGCCCGACCCAACGGCCTGGTGGCGATCGTCATGGAGAAGGGTTGGGAGCAGGTGGTGGCGGCGCTCGGCATCCTCGGCTCGGGGGCCGCCTACCTGCCGATCGACCCCGATCTGCCGGCCGAGCGCCGGAGCTGGCTACTGGCCGACGGCGGAGTGGAGATCGCGGTCACCCAGCCCTGGCTCGAGCAGCGCTTCGGCCTGGCCGGGGAATGGCCGGAGGGTTTGCGGCGCCTCACGGTCGCCGCGGAGCCCGATGCCGCGGCAGTTGCCGAGCCCGATGCACCGGTGGCCGTGGAGCCCGATGGCGTACAGCCCGATGGCGCGGCGGCCGCTGAGCCGCCCGTGCAGGGCCCCGGCGACCTCGCCTACGTCATCTACACGTCGGGCTCGACCGGCCTGCCCAAGGGGGTGGCGATCGATCACCGCGGCGCGGTCAACACCGTGCTCGACGTCAACCGCCGATTCGGCGTCGGGCCGCGGGACCGTGTGTTCGCGCTCTCCTCGCTGTCTTTCGATCTCTCGGTCTACGACATCTTCGGCACCCTCGCCGCCGGCGGCACACTGGTCTTCCCGGCCGCGGCCGAACGGCGCGATCCGGCGCATTGGGCCGAGCGGCTGGAGGCCTGTGGCGTGACGGTCTGGAACTCGGTGCCGGCGCTGATGGAGATCCTGGTCGACTACGCGTCCGAGCAGGCGCGGCCCCTGCCCGGCGCGGTCCGTCTGGCGCTCCTGTCGGGCGACTGGGTCCCGGTGCAGCTTCCCGACCGTATCCGGGCCCTCGCTCCGGACGCCGAGGTGGTGAGCCTCGGCGGCGCCACGGAGGCCTCGATCTGGTCGATCCTCTATCCCATCGGGGAGGTCGAGCCCGGATGGCGCAGCATCCCCTACGGCCGGCCGATGAGCGGCCAGACCTTCCACGTCCTGGACGGCGGCCTGGCGCCGCGTCCGGTGTGGGTGCCGGGCCAGCTGTTCATCGGGGGCGTCGGCCTCGCCCGCGCCTACTGGGGCGACCCCGAGAAGACCGCCGCGAGCTTCATCACCCATCCGCGGACCGGCGAGCGCCTTTACCGCACCGGGGACCTCGGCCGCTACCTGCCCGGCGGCGACATCGAGTTCCTGGGCCGCGAGGACTCCCAGGTGAAGGTGCGCGGCTACCGCGTCGAGCTCGGCGAGATCGAGACCGCGCTGTGCCGCCATCCCGGCGTGCGGGAGGCGGTGGTGGCGGCGTTCGCCGGCGAGCGCCCGGGAGACAAGCGGCTGGCGGCCTACGTCGTGCCTGCCGCCGCCGGCCCGGCTCCCGAGGCGCCGGCCGTCGACGAGCTGCGGGCGTTCCTCAAGCGCTCGCTGCCCGACTACATGATCCCGGCGTCGTTCCTCTTCCTGCCGGCGCTGCCGCTCACCGCCAACGGCAAGGTGGACCGGCAGGCGCTGCCGCATCCCGGTCGCCAGCGCCAGCAGGAGCGGCGCGAGTACGCCGCTCCGCGCACCCAGGTCGAGACGGTCCTGGCGACGATCTGCGGCGAGGCGCTGGGCGTCGAGAAGCTGGGAGTCCACGACGACTTCTTCGAGCTCGGCGGGGACTCGCTGATGGCGGTGCGGGCCATCTTCCGCATCCGCAAGGCGGTGGGCGTCGAGCTGCCGGTGCGCAGCTTCTTCGACGCGCCGACGGTTGCGGGGCTGGGCGAGCTGGTCGAGGAGCTGCTGCTGGCCCAGATCGAGGAGATGTCGGACGAAGAGGTGCGGGAGCTGCTGTGATGAGCGGCCCGATCGCCACGCCGCGGCTCGACCGGCTGTCCCCGGAACGGCGCGCGCTGCTCGAGAAGCGGCTGCGCGCCATGGCGGAAGCGGCGGCAACCGCCCCCGCCGACGCCCCCGGCTCGACCGATCCGGAGGCCCTATCCGGCGCCCCGCCGGCGTCGGGTGCCATCGCCGCCGCGCCGGCCGCGTCACGGCCAGACGCCGGAGCCGTCACGCCGGCGCCCGAGATCATGGCGCCGCAGCTGGCCGCAGAGCTGGCCACCGAGCCGGTTGCGCCGACCCTGCGGGGCGCCACACCTGCCTCGCTGGCCGGCGGGACCTGGCCGATGCCGGCCGAGCTCTGGCAGTCGCTGGTCGCCGCCGGCGCCGCCGAAGCCGCCCGTCTGGCATCGGCGCCGGAGCTGCTCGCCGACGCTGCCGACGAGCCGCGCCACGACCGCGAGGCGGTCGGTTTCGTGGCCGCGGCCTTCCGCCGAATGGGAGCGCTGCAAGAAGCCGGCGAAGCGGTCACGGTGGCCGGGCTGCTGCGCGAGCACGGCCTGCTGCCGCGGCACCGCAAGGTGCTGCGCCGCTGGCTGGACATGCTGGCGGACGAGGGCATCGTGGCGCGGCGCGGCGAGGTCTACCAGACCGTCCGGCCGCTCTCCGGGCCGCTGCCGGTAGACGCCACGATCGACCAGGCGCGCCGCGACGACTACGGCGAGAAGCTGTTGGCCGTGCTCACCGGCGACGCCCATCCGCTCGAGTTCTATCTCGCCGGCGGCTCGTCGAAAGGCGTCGAGGCGAGCTACCGGGAGCTGCCGATCTTCCTCTTTTGCAACGGCATCGCCGCCGCCCTGCTGGCTGCCCAGGTCGCCGCGCTGCCGCCCGCCCGGCGCTTCCGCCTGCTCGAGGTGGGCGCCGGCACCGGCGGCAGCACGGCGTCGCTGCTGCCGCTGCTGCCGCCGGAGCGTTCGGTCTACTTCTTCACCGACGTCTCGAAGTTTTTCACCGACCTCGGAGCGCAGAAATTCGGGGCCTTCCCGTTCGTCCGCTACCGCGAGCTCGACATCGAGCGCGACCCGGCCGCCCAGGGCCTGCCGGCGGGCTGCTGCGACTGGCTGATCGCCGCGCACGTGCTCCACGCCACCCGCAACGTCCACGAGACCCTGGTCCACGCGCGGCGGCTGCTCGCTCCCGGCGGCGTGCTGCTGCTGCTCGAGGAGACCCGCTTCCAGCGCAAGTACCACTTCTCGATGAGCTTCCTGCCCGGCTTCGACCACTTCGAGGACTATGGGCTGCGCCCCTCGCATCCGCTCCTCTCGGCGGCGCAGTGGAGCGCTGCCCTCCGCGCCGCCGGCTTCACCGACGCCACGGCGTTCACCCCCGCCGGGTCGGCCGCCGAGGTGATGGGAGTCGACGTGCTGATCGCCCGGGCCGAGACGCGGTGAGCGTGGGCCTGGACGTCCTCGCCCGAGCGGAGAGCCGGTGAGCAAGCTCACGATCCCCGGCGGCGGCGCGGCGAGCGCGGACCTGGCCCAGCGGCGCTCGCGGCTGAGCGCGGCCCAGCGCGAGCTGCTCGAGAAGCGGCTGGCGCGCGGCGCCGCCGCGCCTGCCGCCGGCGCCGCGGTCAGGCCGCGCCCGGCGGCGCTCGCCGGCCGCGGCGAGGCGCTGTCGTTCGCCCAGCAACGCCTCTGGCGGCTCGCGCGGCGCGCGCCGAACAGCACGGCCTACAACGTCTTCCACGGCGTGCGCTTCGCAGGCAGCCTGGATCGGCGGGCGCTGGCCGCGGCGCTGGGCCGGCTCGTGGCGCGCCACGAGGCGCTGCGGACCCGCTTCCCGGAGACCGACCAGGGCCCGGTCGCGGTGGTCGACCCGGCTTCCGGCGCGGTGGTCGGCCCGGCGCCCGGCACGGTGGCCGGCCTGGCTCCCGGCGCGGCCGGCTCCGCTCCCGGCGCGGTGCCGCCCGCCCTGCCGCTGATCGACCTCGCCGCCCTCGCCGAAGGCCCCGCGCGGCAAGCCTCGGAACGGGCGCTCGGCGATCAGGCGGGGCGGCCGTTCGACCTGGCGCGCGGCCACCTGCTGCGGGCGTCGCTGCTGCGCATCGGCGCTGCCGAGCACGTCCTGCTGCTGATCGTCCATCACATCGTCATCGACGGCTGGTCGCTGACCGTGCTGGTGCGCGACCTGGTGGCCCTGTACGCGGAGGCCCTCCGCGCGGGCGGCGGCAGTGGCGGCGGCGGTGCCGCGGAGCTGCTCCCCCGGCAGCCCCGCCCGGCGCTGCAAGCCGCCGACTTCGCGCTCTGGCAGCGGCAGCTGCTGAGCGGCGGCGAGCTCGACGAGGAGCTGGCCTGGTGGCGGCGGCGGCTCGCCAGCGCCGCGCCCCGCGGCATGGGCTGGCCGGCGGCGGACCGCCGGGTGGGCGAGGCGCCGGGCGGCAGCGCCAGCCTCCGCCTCGACGCCGCCGCCGGCGCGGCGCTCAAGGCGCTCGCCCGGCGCGAGCGGGCGACGCTGTTCGTCGTCGTGCTGGCGGGCTGGAAGGCGCTGCTCAATCGCCACGCCGGCGAGGACGACGTCCTGGTCGGCACGGCGGTGGCGCTGCGTGATCGGCCGGAGACCGCGGAGCTGGTCGGCTTCCTGCTCAACCTGCTGGTGCTGCGCACCGACCTCGGGGGCGATCCCGAGTTCGTCGAGGTGGTGCGGCCGTTGCGGCTGCCGGGTTTGGAGGTGGAACCGGTATTCACCGGCGAGAAGGGTTCGGAGTTCGATTGGGCCTTCTACGCGCGTGAGACCGACGGCGCCATCCAGTTCGACCTCGGCTACGTGCCCGGCCTGTTCGCGCCGGGCGCGGCCGACGCGCTGCTCGTCGAGCTCGCCGCCCTGCTCGCTCAGGTAACGTCCGAGCCGTGGCGGCGCCTGTCATTCCTGGCGCCTGCCGGCTCCGTCAGCCCTGCCGGCACGGTCAGTGGCCCGCTCGGTTAATGCGTATGCCAATCGCCGAGTCATCGCCGTTCATGGCCAGGCGCGCCTCCGCAGGCGTATCGGTGACTACGTCGAGGAGGCGCAACGCCGCCAGGGACGGCGAGGGCCGGCGAGTGGTATGCGAATTAACCGAGCGGGACACTAGCCCCGGCGGGCGCTCCGGCGACTCCTAGGGAGATCGATATGGGAGAAGGCATCCTGGTCATCGGCGCCGGCCTGGTGGGCTCGCTCCTCGCGCTCTTCCTGGCCCGGCTGGGGCTGGCGGTCCAGCTCGTCGAGCGCCACGCCGACCCGCGCCCCGGCGGCGTCGCCGGCGGCCGGTCGATCAACCTGACCATCTGCGAGCGCGGCTTCGCCGCGCTGGACCGGGTGCAGGCGGGCCATGCGGTGCGGGCCATCTCCGTGCCTTGCTACGGCCGGGTGATCCACAACCGCGACGGCAGCGTCGAGTACCAGCCCTACGGCAACCGCGGCGAGGCGATCCATTCGGTATCCCGCCACCGGCTCAACGGCACGCTGCTCGACCTCGCGCTGGAGCGCCCGGAGATCCGTTGCTCCTTCGACGAGAAGTGCCTGGAGGTCAACCTCGCGCGGCCCGGCGCCACCTTTCAGAACCGCCGCTCGGGAGCGCTCACCAGCCGCGCTGCCGAGCTGCTGCTCGCCGCCGACGGCGCCTACTCGCAGGTGCGCCTGCAGATGCAGAAGACGCAGCGCTTCGACTACGCCCAGGAGTACCTCGACCAGGCGTACAAGGAGCTGCGCCTGCCGCCCGCCGCGGCGGGCGGCTGGGCGCTGGACAAGAACGCCATCCATATCTGGCCGCGCGGCCACTACATGCTGATCGGCTTTCCCAACCTCGACGGCAGCTTCACGGTCGCCCTGCACATGCCTTACGAAGGTGAGCCGTCCTTCGCCTCGATCCGCGGTGAGCAGGATCTTCTCGCCCTGTTTCACAACACTTTCGCGGACGCCGTGCCGCTGATGCCCACCCTGGTCAAGGACTATTTCGCCCACTCTCCCACTTCGATGATCACGGTGCGCTGCTTTCCCTGGACCTGCAACGGCCGGGTCGCGCTGATCGGCGACGCCGCCCACGCCATCGTGCCGTCCTACGGGCAGGGGGCGAACTCCGGGTTCGAGGACTGCTCGGTGCTGGCGGACTGCCTGGCCGCCGGCGGCAGCCGGGCCGCCGCGCTGGCCGACTACGAGCGGCAGCGCAAACCCAACGCCGACGCCATTGCGGAGCTGGCGCTCGAGCACTTCGCCGAGCTGCGCGACAAGGTGGGCGACCCGGAGTTCCTGCAGCGCAAGGAGATCGAGCGGCGCCTCTCCGAGCTCGATCCGGAGCGCTTCAAGCCCTTGTACGCGCTGATCTCCTTCACCACGCTGCCCTACGTCGAGGCGCGGAGCCGCGGGCGCGAGCACGAGAAGCTCATCACCTGGGCGATGTCGCAGCCACGTATCCGCGAGCGGCTCGCCGACGACGCGGAGCTGCGCCGCCTGGTGGCGGCGCTGCCGCATGACGTCGCGCCACGCGCCGCGCTGCACGAACCGGTGCTGGCCGGCCCGCCGTAGCGCGAGGCAAGTGTCGCCGGCCTGGCCGCGCGCCGGGTGCGCCTCGCGTGCGCAAAGTGTCGCCGACTCGGGCACCTGCAGCACCTTGATAGCAGGATCGTTATCGCGCTCGTCGCATTGGATACCTCGTCAGGGTATCGAGATCATTTTACGTCGCTCAGAGGCGGTTGGGAGGCTCACGGAATGGTAAGACAGATCGTCATCGTCGGCGGTGGCACGGCAGGCTGGATGACCGCTGCTTATCTCAAGAAGGCGCTCGACGGGAACTGCACCATCACGGTCGTGGAGTCGCCGGCCATTCGCACCATCGGCGTCGGCGAAGCGACCTTCAGCACCATCAAGCTGTTCTTCGATTGGCTCGACCTCGACGAAAGCGAGTGGATGCCGTCCTGCAACGCCGCCTACAAGATGGCGATCAAGTTCGTCGGCTGGACGGCGCGCGGCGGCCATTTCTATCACCCGTTCCAGCGCTACGAGGCGGTGAACGGCGTCAATCTCGGCGAGTGGTGGTTGAAGCTCAAGAGCGACCAGGAGCCGTTCGACTACGCCTGCTTCACGGTGCCGGCGCTGTGCGACCACCAGCGCTCGCCGCGCTATCTCGACGGGCGGGTGTTCGACGACCAGGTGCAGACCGCGTTCGGCGAAGAGCACCGCGCGAATCGCGGCGTGCTCGCCGATCACCTGCTGCAGTATCCGTACGCCTATCACTTCGACGCCAGCTTGCTGGCCGACTTCCTGAAGGGTTGGGCGACGCGCCGCGGCGTCCGCCACGTGCTCGACGAGGTCGTGGACGTGACGCGCCGCGAGAACGGCGACATCGCCGACGTGGTCACCCGCAATCACGGCGAGCTGAGCGGCGACCTGTTCGTGGATTGCACCGGTTTTCGCGGCCTGCTCATCAACAAGACGCTCGGCGAGCCCTTCGTGCCGTTCTCGCGCTCGCTGCTGTGCGACAGCGCGATCGCGCTGCAGGTGCCGGTGGACGTCGCCAAGGACGGCATCGATCCCTACACCACGGCCACGGCACTGAGCTCCGGCTGGGTCTGGCGCATCCCGCTCTATGGCCGCATCGGCACCGGCTACGTCTACAGCAGCGCCTTCGAGACGCCGGACCAGGCGGAGGAGGAGTTCCGCCGCCACCTCGGCCCGGCGGCCGCCTCCTGCAACGCGTCGCGCATCGCCATGCGGATCGGCAGGTGCCGCAACTCGTGGGTGCGCAACTGCGTCGCCATCGGCCTGTCGAGCGGCTTCGTCGAGCCGCTCGAATCGACCGGCATCTTCTTCATCCAGCACGGTATCGAAGAGCTGGTCAGCCATCTCCATGCTCCCCCCGAGGAGGAGCTGGTCAAGAGCTACAACCACCGGGTCGCCGAGTGCATCGACGGCGTGATGGAGTTCCTGACCCTCCATTACCGGGCCAGCGACCGTCGCGATACGCCGTTCTGGCGCGCCACCCAGACCGACATCGAGGTGCCCGAGCGGCTGGCCGAACGGCTGCGGCTGTGGCAGCGGCGGCTGCCGAACCGGCGCAACATCAATCCCCAATACCACGGCTTCGACGCCTACTCGTACTCGGTCATGCTGCTGGGGCTGAGCGGGCCGCTCGAGGCCAGCCTACCGGCGCTCGAGGTGATCAGCCCGGCCACCGCCCTGGCGGCGTTCGACTCCCTGCGAGCCCGAACCCAGCGGCTGGTCGCCAGCCTGCCGTCGCAGTACGAGTACCTGAGCCATGTGCGGGCCGCCACCAAGGCCGGCCACCGTCCCGGACGGGCAGGGGGCGAGCCGCTGGAGCCGGCAGCCGTGGCGTCGACCGCCGTCGCCCGGTAGGGGGCGGGAGGGCCGCGCAGACTGCGCAGAAGGCTGAATTGACAGCGCCGCCGAGGGTTTGCTAGCCTTACCCTCCCCCGAGGGGCAGGTGCCGTTCCGGGAGAAGCAGGCCCGTAGCTCAGCTGGTTAGAGCGCTACGTTGACATCGTAGAGGTCAGCGGTTCAAGTCCGCTCGGGCCTACCATGAACGAGTTGGACGACGACGCGAGAAGCTCTGCAAGAGAGACCTGAATTACCCCTCCTTCTGCAATCGCTGGCGAAGCTCCGCCCAGCGGCGAACCTGCCCCCAATGGCCCAGATGGTGAAGACGTCGCAGAACCTGCTCGGATGTTGCGTCAGGCGCTTAGCTCAGTTGGTTAGAGCGCTACCTTCACACGGTAGAGGTCAGCGGTTCGAGCCCGCTAGCGCCTACCACCCCTCCTGCGTGTGATCCGCCCCGCGATGGGCCGCGGCCCGCAACCGCTGTTCCCGAGAACCCGTTGAGCCGCTGATGGCGACGACCACCGAGGCCTTGCGCCTCACGCTGCCCGACGGCTCCGTCCGCGAGGTGACGCCGGGGACCACGCCGCTCGAGGTCGCGGCGGCGATCGGCCCGCGGCTGGCGCGCGACGCGGTCGGCGCCGAGCTCGACGGCAGGCGGGTCGACCTGCGCCAGCCGCTGGCGAGCGGCGGCAGCTTCCGCATCTTCACCGTCCAGAGCCCGGAGGCCGGCGAGCTGCTGCGCCACACCGCCGAGCACGTGCTGGCGGATGCGGTGAAGCGCCTGTGGCCGGAGGTCGAGATCGACGTCGGCAGGAAGGACCACTCCGAGAAGTTCCAGTACGACTTCCGCTTCCCGCGCGCCTTCACCCCCGAGGACCTGGCGGCCATCGAAGACGAGATGCGCCGCATCCTGGCCGAGGGCAGCGAGCTCGAGCGCCTCGAGGTGAGCCGCGAGCGGGCGGCGGAGCTGTTCCGCGAGCGCGGCGAGACGCTCAAGCTCGAGCGCCTGAAGGAGATCCCGGCCGGCGAGCCGATCACCCTCTTCCGCCATGGCGATTTCGTCGACCTCTGCCGCGGGCCGCACGCCCGGCGGACGTCGCAGATCGGCGCCGTCAAGCTGCTCGAGTCCTCGGGGTCGTTCTGGAAGGGCGACGAGGCCGGGGAGCGCCTGCAGCGCATCTACGGCACCGCCTTCGCGACGCCCGCCGAGCTCGAGGCCTACCAGGCGCGGCTCGAGGAGGCGCGGGCGCGCGACCACCGCCGCATCGGCCAGGAGCTGGACCTGTTCAGCTTCAATCCGCTGGCGCCGGCGTCGCCCTTCCTGCACCCCAAGGGAGCGGTGATCTACAACGGGCTGATGGAGTACGTCCGCGAGGTCAACACCAGCTATGGCTACGGCGAGGTCATCACGCCGCAGATCCTCGACGTCGAGCTGTGGCGGACCTCCGGGCACCTCGCCAACTACGCCGACGCGATGTTCTTCACCGAGGTGGACGAGAAGCAGTTCGCGGTCAAGCCGATGAACTGCCCGACCCATTGCCTGATCTACGCCACCCGGCTGCGGTCCTACCGCGACCTGCCGATCCGCTACGCCGATTTCGGGCGGCTGCACCGCTACGAACGCAGCGGCGTCACCAGCGGCATGTTCCGGGTGCGCAGCTTTTCGCAGGACGACGCGCACATCTTCCTGACCGAGGACCAGATCGAGCCCGAGGTGGTGAAGACGGTCGAGATGGTGATGGGCGTCTACCGCACCTTCGGCTTCGCGCAGGTGGGCGTCGAGCTGTCGACGCGGCCGCAGAAGTCGATCGGCAGCGCGGAGACCTGGAAGCATGCGGAGGCGGCGCTCGCCGCGGCGCTCGCCAGGGGCGGCGTCGAGCACAAGGTGAACCCCGGCGACGGCGCCTTCTACGGTCCCAAGATCGATTTTCACGTCGGCGACGCGCTGGGCCGCACCTGGCAGCTCGGCACGGTGCAGCTCGACTACCAGACGCCCGAGCGCTTCGCCCTGCAGTACGTGGGCGCGGACGGGTCGGAGCACCGGCCGGTGATGATCCACCGGGCGATGCTGGGCTCGATCGAGCGCTTCGTCGCGATCCTGCTCGAGCAGACCGCGGGCGCGCTGCCGCTGTGGCTGGCGCCGGTGCAGGCCGTGGTGCTGCCGATCTCGGAGAAGTTCTCCGGCTACGCCGAGCAGGTGCGGGCGGAGCTGGCAGCCGCCGGCCTGCGCGTCGAGCTCGACGCGCGCAACGAGAAGCTCGGCTACAAGATCCGCGAGGCGCAGGTGCA
>WNFI01283261.1_pt1 | contig 16434 bp, 16 predicted proteins | sample 5400471 | NCBI WGS metagenome assembly WNFI01 (sample SAMN13153348, study PRJNA577476) | soil metagenome | isolation source: 100 cm saprolite on Douglas fir-dominated hillslope | place: USA:California | collected 2013-09-17 | reverse complement strand
TTCTTGCGCCGGCTGAACCTGTTCGAGCACATGAACGAGTCGGAGCTCCATGAGATCTCGAAAGAGCTGACCATGCGCCACCACCGCGCCCACGAGACCATCTACGAGGGTGCGCCCGACCGGGTGTACTTGCTGAAGACCGGTCGCGTCCGCCTTTATCACCTCTCGCCAGCAGGAGAAGAGGTCACCACTGCCCTGCTCGAGCCCGGTCAGCTGTTCGGCCTGAGCGCCCTCTTCGGCGGGCGAAACGAAGACCTGAGGGCGGTGGCGCTCGAGTACACCTGCGTTTGCGAAGCCGCCGGTCAGGATTTCCTCTCCATCCTGGCCCGACATCCTGTGCTGATGGCCAAGGTCATGATGGCCATCGCGAAGCAGATGTTTCGGCTGGAGCGGACGATCGAGGGCCTGGCCCGCGAGCCCGTCGACAGCCGGCTAGCCCGTCTTTTCGTCGACATGCTGGGCGCCGCAGAGAAATCGGCCGATGGTCAGCTGCTGCCCGCCCTCTCCCGCGAGGAGATGGCTCAACTCGCCATCACAACGAGGGAGTCAGTCTCGAGGACTCTGACCGCTTGGTCGAGGCAGGGGATCGTCGAGCTGCGCGGCCGTCGAATCGCCGTACGCGATCCAAAGAAGCTTCATCGGTTGATCCACGTCGATGCAGGAATGTGACCCGGATCACATCGTGCCTTGCAATAGTCGCGTAGTTTTGTGCATATGACAACCCAGGATCAAGTCCTTTCGCAGTCGTCAGAGAAATCGAAAACTCCGCGCTATCGCGCCGTATGGAACGGTGCGGTTCTTGCGGAGAGCGACGCCACCGTGGTGGTCGAGGGCAATCATTACTTTCCGATAGGTGAAGTGCGCACCGAGCACCTTCAGGCCAGTGACAGCCACACGGTCTGTCACTGGAAGGGTGTCGCGAGCTATTACGACGTCGTCGTCGGGGACGACGTCAATCGCGATGCGGCTTGGTTCTATCCTGACCCAAGCAAGCTGGCGGAGCCCATCAAGGGCCACGTTGCGTTCTGGCATGGGGTCAAGGTCGAGCCAGTCGGAACGGAAACCTAAGCTTCCTCCACGAACTTCTTGAGGCGGCCGAAACCGATTCCACAAATGCAACTGTGTAGTTGCGTTTAGGCGCTGGTTTGTTTTTCGCGCTGATCGCGCTTCAAGCGGAAGGTCGCGATCGCGGCCTGGCGGTAGCGCTCCGCCATGTCGAAGTAGCGCGCGGCGTCGGCGGCGAGGTCAGGGTCGTGCTTGCCGTGGCGCCGGCCCAAGGCTTGAGCCGCGAACTTCGCGCCCCTCATGTAGGGCTCCAGCTGCTCCAGCGGTAACGGCCGGTCTCCGCGTGCCATCAGTCACCTCCACGAAGCGAGTTGAATAGGTCGTCGTCAGCCGGCCTGTCGGCGTAGTCGGTTCCGACGTACTGCAGTGCGATAGAGCCATCCGGGCGGACCGCAAAGATTGACGGTCGCGCAATGCCGCCTTCGCCGGCCGACCATACGCCCCATGCCTTGATCACCTGGCCTCCCGGGTCGCTGAGCAGCGGGAATGGCAGCAGAAGCTTGTCGACCATCGCCTGATTGTTCTCAACGGGATCGACCGAGATGCCGGCGACGCCCACGCCCGCTCCCTCGAAGCGTTCCCAATTCCGCGCGTACGAGGCCAACTGCCCGTTGCAGTAGGGTCACCAATCCCCGCGATAGAAGATGACCAATTGATTTCTAGGGACGCCAAACTGGTGGTAATGAAGGGGGAGCCCGAACTGACGGCCAGCGAGCAGATCGGAGTCCTCGCCGATATGTACACCCGCCGCGCAGCGGTCTACGACGAGCTGTGGAGTCCGCTCATCCGGCCGGTTGGAGAGCGCTTGCTCGACCATCTGCAACTGACCGGTGCCAAGTGGGTCATCGACGTCGGAACGGGAGCGGGCGCGTTGCTTCCGGCAATACAGCGAGCGTCCCCGGGCGCTGAGGTCATTGGGGTGGACCGCTCAGAAGGAATGCTGCGCCTGTGCAAGCAAAAGTTTGCGGGGCCACTTGCGCTGATGGACGTCCAGTCGCTCGGCATACTGTCGGAGAAATTCGATGCGGCGGTCCTCGCCTTCGTTCTGTTCCATCTGCCGAGCCCGAAGCGATGTCTGGAGGAAGTGAACCGAGTTCTCAAATCGGGCGGCAAGGTAGGTGCGGTGACCTGGGGTCCCGAGACGGTTCCCGAAGCCAACCTGGTTTGGGACGAGGAACTCAAAGCCGCCGGGGCGACGACGGTGACGTTGCCCGCGACAGACAACAAAGGCAGCACCAACAGCCCCGCGAAGATGAAAGCGCTCCTCGAGCAGGCGGGCTATGTGTCGGTCAAAGCTTGGGCGGAGCCGCTCGAGCATCAATGGCAACCGGACGTTCATTTCGAATACCTCGAGCGCAGCACCGCGCAAGCGCGCCTTGGCTCATTGCATCCCGGCGCGCGCGAGGGTTGTTTGCAACGAATCCGCGACCGGCTTTTAGGCGCCGGTGCGGACCAGTTCGTTTTCCGCAGCGAGGTGGTTTTGGCCACCGCCGTCAAACCCCTCGGAAGGGCGACATAATTCAGCCCTGGAGGTTGAATGGCTGAGATTCTCGACCTCGTAGACCTCGACGAGCTGCGTCACCAGGTCCGCGAGAAGTACCGTGAGGTGGCCGCCGACCCGATTGGCGCGAGGCATCCTCATCACTTCCACACCGGCCGGTCTCACGCGCTCCGGCTGGGTTATCCGGCGCATCCCTTGAGCGAGCTTCCCGAGGAGGCGTGCGAGGCGTTCGCCGGAGTCGGCAATCCCTTTTACTGGGGCGGTCCACAACCGGCGGAGCGAGTTGTCGACCTTGGGTCAGGCGCCGGCATGGACTCGTTTCTCGCGGCTCTTTGGGTAGGCAACGAGGGCACAGTGATCGGCGTCGATATGACCGCCGAGATGCTCGAGCGAAGCCGGGCAATGGCAGAAAAGCTGGGGCTGAAAAACCTCGAGTTCCGCGAGGGCCTCATCGAAGATCTGCCCGTCGAAGATGGCTGGGCGGATGTCGTCATCTCCAATGGCGTCATCAACCTGTGCCCGGACAAGCTTGGCGTCTACCGCCAGATTTTCCGGGTCCTCCGTCCGGGCGGCCGGATGACACTCGCGGACATCTGTCTCGAGCGCCCGGTACCGGAGGCCGCACTGCGCGACATCGAGCTCTGGACCGGTTGAATCGCGGGCGCCCTGCCGTGCGCAGGGTGGGAGACGGTGATCGGCGGAGCAGGGCTCGTCGACATCGAGCTGGCCAACCCTCTCGATACCTTCGCCGGAGCCAGCGGAGAGAAGAGCGCTCGGAAATACGGGACTCTGGGTTACTCGATCAGGGCTCGCCGACCGCTTTAAGCGGCCGGTTGACCTAGCCCCGCACCGGGTTGAATAGATGGGCCGACGCCTGGGTAACAATGGGTTGAGATGGAAATGAAGGCGGCGCCGTCAATTGCCGCCCAAACGGGCATGGGGGCGGTCCACATCGCGGTGACCGACGGCGACCGTGCGCTGCGCTTCTACCGGCTTGGCGGGCTCGGCTGGGACCAGTATCCGACCGACCACGTCATGACCAAGGCGAACTACCTGTGGGACCCCGACGGCAACGGCATCGAGGTCTACGCCGAGTCGCCGGAAGACGGCACCCTGGGCTTCGCCAACGGCACCTTTGTCGCCTATGACAAGAACGGCCTCCAGCGCTCGGGCCGCGACCCGATCGATATGAAGGAACTCTTCAGCCACCTGACCGAGGAAGATTCGATCGAGGCGCCCATGCCCGATTCGACAAAGATGGGCCACGTCCACCTTCACGTCGCTGACGTCGACGAAGCGCTTGGCTTCTATCACGACCTGGTCGGCTTCGACGTGATGGGGCACGTGCCAGGCGTCGGTTTCATCTCCGCCGGCGGCTACCACCACCATCTCGGGCTGAACGAATGGGCAGGGCATGGGGCCCGCCCGGCGCCTCCCGGGTCAGCCGGTCTTCGTCAATTCACGATCGAGGTTCCGACGAGCCGCGACCTCAACCAAGTCGCGGGACGCCTGGAGCACGGTGGGGTGCGCGTTGCGGAATCCGGCGACGGCTTCTCGGCCACGGATCCTTCAGCCAACGCTATCCATTTCAAGGTGAAATAGCCGACATAGCGCACGGTTCGATCAAGACGCGCGGAATTTCTGAGTTCAAGCGCGCGATCTGATCAAGAAGCGCGGAATTTCTGAGTTAGCAGACCTAGGCGGCGGCCTCGACGCGGTTGCGCGGCCCGGGACCGGCAACCAGCAGCAGTCCAAGCAGCGCGATGCCGGCGAAGAGCCACAACGCGACCGACTGGTATCTGAAAGACGAGGCGGATGAAGAGCGAGCCAAAGGCGTAGAGCCCGAGGAGCACCAGGACGATTCGAAAGCGTCGCGCGACCAGGCGAAGCTGACGCCGAATTCCGCCCGGCCGCAAGGACAGGATCGTGAGACTCACGGCAAAGGCCAGGAAGGCCCCGAAGAAGACTGCGCGCACGGGAGCAGTCTTTCACGCACTGACATTGCGCAGCATGTCTGTCGAAGGGATGAAGTAGTACGCCCCCGTGAGCGACCGTGCGTAAATCGTCAGCGCGTCGCGAACGCCGTCGGTCACACCCGCCATGCTCTCGAGCATCGTCGCCAGTGGAGCTTGGTCTGAGCTGAACCCGACGAACATCGTGCCATGGTCAGTCACCGTCCCATAAGGCATGTTGCGACGGAAGATCTTGCCGAAACGATCCTGATCAGTACGTGCTACGTGGGATTCGGGTCCCTTGTCTTTGAGCTCGGCGCTCTCGTCCTTGGTACGCCCGATCACATGCTCCTGGCGATTGACCGGCAAGGATTCCCACGCGGTCACGTCGTGGCTCCACTTCTGAAGCAGGAGGATCGAGCCGCCCGCGCCGGGGCTGCCGTCCGGGATAAGGGCTACGGACGGGGCGTCGATCAGTGTGGGGTTCTCGGTCCCGTCGATGAAGCCAGTCAGGTCTCGGTCGTGCCGGTACGGCCAGCTCGACGTCTCCTCCGCGACGTGCGCGATCGGCTTGAGAATGGCGATGACCTCGCGCGCGATGTCGAAGACGACGTCATAAGCGCTGCCTGAGATCCACATCACGGCATCGTGCTGGGTGGCCGGCATCGCATATGCGTCGCTGCCAGTGACGGCGGTATTGAAGCCAACCAGTCCAGCCGGTGTGTCATCCGGCATGACTGTGCGCCACAGCTCGGGACGGAACCCGGCGACCAGGTTCACCCCGCCCTGATGCGCGGCCAGGCGTAGGATGGCGGCCAGTCGCGGCGCCGCAGATGTGGTGGGACGCAGTCCAGACGGGGTTGCCATGCGTCGAGCGCTAGTCGTGTGCATCGACATATGGAGAGGAAGGGCAATGAGCGCGACAGCTATGAGAGCGACCGGCGTCACAGAGCATGAGGCTCAACAGATCGAGCGTGCCAATGCGTCGGGACGCACGCCCGTGGTCTTCATCCATGGTTTGTGGCTGTTGCCGAGCAGCTGGGATCGCTGGGCTGCCCTATTTGAAGGAGCTGGATACACCGCCCTGACACCCGGCTGGCCGGACGATCCGGAGACGGTAGCCGACGCGAAGGCGAAGCCCGATGTCTTTGCGAACAAGACCGTGGGCCAGGTCGCGGACTACCTCGCGGGGTTCATTGGGAGACTCAACAAGAAACCCGCCATCATCGGCCACTCGTTTGGCGGATTGATGACGCAGATCATCGCCGGCCGCGGGCTGGCTGCCGCTTCGGTAGCGATCGACCCCGCGCCGTTTCGCGGAGTGTTGCCGCTTCCAGTTTCCGCGCTGCGCGCTGCGTCACCGGTTCTCAGCAACCCGTCGAACCGCAACCGAGCGATCCCTCTCACTTACGACCAGTTTCGCTACGCCTTCGCCAACGCGGTGAGCGAGGACGAGGCGAAGTCGCTCTATGACAGCTTTGCCGTGCCTGCGTCGGGCGCGCCCCTCTTTCAGGCTGCGGCGGCCAACATCAACCCCTGGACCGAGGTGAAAGTGAACACCATCAATCCTGTGCGCGGGCCGCTGCTGATCATCTCGGGCGAAAAGGACCACACCGTGCCTTGGGCGATTGCCAACGCTTCCTACAAGAAGCAGAAGCGCAACCCGGGCGTCACCGAGATCATCGAGATTGCGGGACGCGGGCACGCCCTGACCATCGACAGCGGCTGGCAGGAGGCGGCCAACACCGCTCTCGATTTCACGCAGCGCTTCACGAGGTAACGCTCACGGTTTAGAGCTCGCGGCGATAAACGCACGTTTTGATCAAAACGCGCCAATCACCCGCGATCCAATCGCTCAATCTGCGCAAGACGCGCGGAATTCCCCGGCCGGAAGTCTCACGAGTCGTGCAGGGATCAGCGATCCAGCTTGAGGGTGACGACCTTGAACGGGGTGAACTCGAGCTCCAGCTCGCCGTCTCGCACCTCGACTTCGGTGCGCTCGCGCTCGAGGAGGTCGCATAAGGCCGCCCGGCTCACCGGCAACGTGGTCTTGATGCGCGCGCTGCAATTTCCGCCCCAGGCTTCGTAAAGGCGGACGATCGTCGCGTCCGAATCCTCGGCTCGCTTGATTGCCTCGACGATCACCTGGCGTGTGCTCACTTCGATCAACGAGCGGCTTAGGCCTGCTCCCAGACCGCTCGGCAGCATGCGAAGGGGGGCGTTGAGGTCTTCGGCCGCCTCGATGACCCCCGCCTGGCGAAAGTCGCCCGGGTGAGGCATCAGGGCGTAGGTGAAGCGATGCCACCCGCGGTCTGCCGTCGGGTCCGGATGCGTCGGAGCGCGGAGCAGCGTGAGACGCATCACCGAGTCATGGATGTCGTGGCCGTACTTACAGTCGTTCAGCAGCGCGACGCCGTAGTGCTCGTCACCCAGGTCGGCCCACCGCTGCCCGCACACCTCGAACATCGCTTGGGCACGACTGGTTCTCATGTGCGTCGGACGCCTGACGTGCCCGAACTGCGTCTCATAGGTGGCTTCGTCTGCGCTGACGGTCATCGGAAAAGCGACCTTCAAGAGTTTGTGCTGCTCTTGCCAGTCGACATCGCACTCGAATCGCAACACACGCGAATTCGCGTCGAGGACCATGCGTTGGGTAAATCGTGAGGAGCCGAACTCACGAACGAATCGCACAGCGCCGCGCAAACCGCCCGGCTGCTCGATTTGCTGCAGCGCAAGTTCAGTGAGATCTGCCTTTGATGTGAGGTAGTCGAGGTCGATGTCCCACGCGTCCCACTTCGCCGGATTGTCGTCGTGCAGCTGGAGCAGATTTCCAGGTTCACTCAGGACCTCGCGCTGCGCCGCCTTGTCCCATATAGATCTGAGCACCCCGCGTTCGTCCCACTCCACGCGCAGGAGGTTGTTCTGTATGACGCGCTCGGAGACCTCGACGAGCTGGTCGCGCGTCAGATGCGCGTCTGACTGAACGGCCCATCCGCAGGAGGGCGCCTCGACCACACGCAGCCGGTCCCCAAGGTCGACTACCTCGCGGCGACGGTGTGAGCTGACGTTGAACACGGCAAGATCATCACCGCTCGTGGCGATGCGAGACGTCGCTTGATTGGCGATCGCGGCGCCGGCCAGCGCCACCTGGTTCAGGTCGCGGTTCGCCTCTTCATATACCCAGTCGATGCTCGAGCCCGGGAGGATGTCGTGAAACTGGTTGAGAAGAAGGGTCTTCCACGCCGCATCGAGCTCAGCCGCCGGGTAATCGCCGCCGGCGGCCACCGACCAAATCTCGGCCTCGCGAAGCGATTGCTCGGCGCGCCGATTCATGAGCTTGGTTCTCGACTGGCTCGTGTATGTCCCGCGATGAAGCTCGAAGTACAGCTCGCCTGCCCGCACCGTCAGGTCCTCGGCCTCCGCCGAGGCTCGCTCGAAGAAATCGCTCGCTCGTCCCAGCTGCACGCCGAAGCGATGGGCCGCCTCGATCATCGCGGGCTCCGGGCCGCCTCCGCCATCGCCCCAGCCGAACAGATAGAGCGACCTGTTCGAATGCTCGGCGTCCTTGAAGTTGCGAATGCTTCCCGCCACTTCCTCGGCGCTGAAGTCGCCGTTGTAGGTATCGGCCGGCGGGAAGTGCGTGAAGATGCGCGTTCCATCGATGCCTTCCCACATGAAGGTGTTGTGCTCCGGTTTGTTGGTGTCGTTCCAGGACAGCTTCTGGGTGAGAAAGAAGTCGCATCCCGCCTCGGCCATGAGCTGCGGCAAGTTTCCCGGATATCCGAAGACGTCGGGCAGCCACAGGATCCTGGTCTCGTGGCCGAACTCGCGCATGAAGAAGCGCTTGCCATGCAGCAGCTGGCGTACGAGCGACTCGCCTGAGGGCAGGTTGCAGTCGGCCTCCACCCACATCGCACCGACCGGCTCCCACTGCCCGGCCGCGACCTTCTCCTTGATCCGCTCGTAGATGGACGGGTACGACTCTCTCATCCACTCGTACTGGAGCGGCTGCGAAGCCGCGAAGACGTAGTCGGGGAACTCGTCCATCAGCACGAGTTGGGTCGACCAGCTGCGGGCGACCTTGCGTCTTGCCTCGCGCAGCGGCCACTCCCAGGCTGTGTCGATGTGCGCGTGTCCGACCGCGGTGATGACATGGCTGGAGTCGAGTCGCGCCTCGCCGCTGATGGTTTCCGGCTCGAGGATCATGAGCTCGGCCTGCCGGAACGTGAAGGCGGGCTCAGGCGCCTCGCGCAGAGCGAGCATCGAAGGCGCCGGTTCCGGGCCAGACTCGGTCGCCCTGGGAATGGCCGATGCCTCGAGATAGAACTCGAAATCGGGACCCTCGACGGGCAGCCGGCGATGGTTGGGATCGACTCCGCGCCACGGCTTGCCGTCCTTCCATGCCAGCGCCTCACAGGTGAAGCCGGTCGACGCCGTAAAACCGAGGTCGAAAATCGCGACGACCCGCTGTCCCGCCCATTCGTCCGGGACCCTGCCGCGGACGCGGAACCAGGTCGTGCTCCATGGCGGGCCCCAGGCGTCCCCCACCCCGAACGGTCGATAGACGCCGCGCGTCGCTTCCTCGAAGCTCACCGGCTCGCCACGGATGGAAAATGCAGACAGTTCGAGCGGGGCGCGTGCGACCACGGCGCCTAATCTTCATTTATTCGGCGAACTCGAGCAGCACCGCGCGGAGCTGACCGCCTACTGCTACCGGATGCTCGGCTCTCCGTTCGACGCCGAGGACGCGGTCCAGGACGCCTTCGTCCGCGCCTGGAAGAGCCGCGACCGATTCGAGGGCCGCTCAGCGATGCGGTCGTGGCTGTACCGGATTGCGACGAACGTGTGCCTCGACATGCTCAAGGGCAAGGAGCGGCGCATCCTGCCCTTCGAGATCGGATCCGCCTCCGAGCCCCTGGAGACCAACCTCAACGTTCCTACCGAGGTGACCTGGATCGAGCCAATCCCACAGCAGCTCCTGATTGCGCCCGAGGGCGACCCGGCCGAGGTGGCGGTCACCAACGAGTCGGTCCGCCTCGCGTTCGTGGCCGCGCTGCAGCATCTGCCGGCTCGGCAGCGAGCCGTGCTCATCCTTCGTGAGGTGCTCAGCTGGCAGGCCACGGAGGTCGGTGAATTGCTCGGGATGTCGGTGGCCTCGGTGAACAGCGCGCTGCAGCGGGCGCGCGCAACCCTCGCCAAGAGCAACATCGACTCGACAGGCGCAGCGCAGCCCTTGAGCGAGTCCGACCGCGCGTTGCTCGACCGCTACGTGGCTGCGTTCGAGCGCTACGACATCAATGCGTTGACCGCGCTGATTCAGAAGGACGCGACGCAGTCGATGCCTCCATATGACATGTGGCTGTCGGGTCGCGACGACATATTCGCCTGGTGGTTTGGACCCGGCATCGGCTGCCGCGGTTCGAAGGTGATTCCGGTCGCCAGTCCGAACGGACCGGCATTCGCGCAGTACAAACCGAGTCCGAACGGTGGCTACGACCCCTGGGCGATCCAGGTGCTCACACTCTCAGACGGAAAGATCTCCGAGATGGTCTTCTTCCTCGACACCCCGAGGCTCTTTCCCCTCTTCGGACTTCCGCTCCACCTGGACGCCTAGGACTTCCGCCAAACCGGCGAACGCGATCAGCTCGAGCAAGGCATCGCCGCCGTTTCTGAGCTGAAGGTCGCAGCCCTGGTGACGGGCCTCGAGTTTGAGGCGGCAGATTTGATCGATCTCCGCCAGGCGGGGCTCGGTGAGCCGGTGGCAGTCGAGGACAAAGGCGCGATTCGCCATCACTGGTTAGACGGATTCGCGATCGGAAAGTAATCGGCGCCGGGCGGAATGGGCAGCCGCCGGAACGGGTTGGACATTCCTGCGACGGCCGACCGATGAGTTTCGCTCCGGACCGTCGTCTAAACGGGCATGAAGAACTCACGCTGGCTTTCGCTGATCGTCCTCTGCGCAGGATTCCTGCTGATCGTGGTCGACATGACCATCGTCAACGTCGCCCTGCCGTCAATTCAGCGCGACCTAGGCTTCTCGCAGTCTGGCCTGGCGTGGGTTGTCAACGCTTACCTGATCGCGTTCGCCGGCCTCCTGCTGCTGGCCGGCAGGCTAGGTGACCTTGTCGGACGCAAGCGGGTCTACCTGATCGGGCTTGGGATTTTTATTGGCGCTTCCCTTCTCTGCGGCCTCTCCTTCACGCAACCGATGCTGATCGCCGCACGGTTCATCCAGGGCGTCGGCGGCGCGGTGAGCTCGGCCGTCATCCTCGCCATGATCGTCACGCTGTTCCCCGAGCCGGTCGAGCGCGCGAAAGCCTTTGGCATCTTCGGATTCATCGCATCTGCCGGCGCCGCCGTCGGCCTGCTCGCGGGCGGGCTCATCACCGGGGCCGTCAGCTGGCACTGGATCTTCTTCGTCAACCTTCCCCTCGGCCTTGCGACCGCCGCGCTGTCCGCCCGCCTTCTCGAGACGGACAAAGGCCTAGGTCTTCGGCAGGGAGCCGACGTCCTCGGCGCGGTGATGGTGACCGCGGCCTTGATGCTCGGCGTATACACGATCGTCCAGACCTCGGACTACGGACTCGGGTCGACGCGGACAATGGTTCTCAGCGTAATAACTGTCGCGCTTCTGGGAGCGTTCGTCGCTCGCCAGGCAACCGGGCGCAACCCGATCCTGCCGCTGCGCATCTTCCGCTCTCGCATGGTCAGCGTCAGCAATGTGGTGCAGGCGCTGATGAACATCTCGTTCCTCAGCTTCTTCTTCCTCGGTTCGCTCGACATGCAACGCGTCCTCGGTTTCGGTCCGATGCAGATCGGCCTCGCGTTCCTGCCGGTCGCAACCGTGATGGCGGTCTTCTCGGTCCGCTTCTCGGCCCAGCTGATCGGGCGGTTCGGTCCGTGGGCGATGCTCATCGCCGGCCAGATCGTGGTGGTGGCCGCGCTGGTGATGCTGGGACTTGGGCCGACCAACCCCAATTACGTCATTCACATGATGCTGCCGCTGGCGATGATCGGGCTCGGTGGTGGGCTGTCGTTCCCGGCGCTAACCATCATCGCCATGGCCGACGTCCCGATGACTGACTCGGGACTGGCTTCGGGCCTGCTCAACACGACGGGCCAGGTGGGCGGCGCGCTTGGCCTAGCGGTGCTCGCCACGGTGGCCGGCTCGCGGACTGTCGCCATGTTGCAGAGCGGTACCGGCTTGACCGCGGCATTGGCGGGCGGTTATCACCTCGCGTGGTTGGTTGGCGCAGGCGTTGTCGTGGTCACGCTGGTGATCGCGGCCACACTTCTGCGCAGCCAGGCTCCGGTCGAGATGCCCGAGATGATCGAAGACGAGGCAGCCGCGTAGACCGACGCGAATTCCGCCTCCGTGGTAATTCGTCGCCAACGGTAGACTTCGGCCGATCAACTAAATACGGGGTGGTGTGCCGGGAAGTCTGGTCGGCAGGAGATTACCCATTTGCTTCGCCGCGTGTCGACCAAGCTCCCCAGATGGCTGCCGCCTTACCAGGTTGTGCTGGCGGTTTTTGGCATCGCGATCGGCTTGCTGCCGGGCCTGCCGCACGTGCGCCTCGACCCAGAGCTGATCCTGGCCGTCTTCATCCCCGCACTCGTGTTCGAGGCGGCCTTCAACTTGAACCTCGCAGCACTTCGGCACGTCATCCGCCCGGTCTCGCTGCTGGCGACCGCGGGCGTAGTGATCTCGATCGTCGTGATTGGCACGCTCACCCATTTTGTGATTGGGCTGGGCTGGCCAGGAGCCTTGTTGCTGGGCGCGATCCTCAGCCCCACCGATCCGATCGCTATCGTTGGCATCGTGCGGCGCAGCGGCGCGCCCGTGCAGCTCGCGACCATCCTCGAAGGCGAGAGTCTCTTCAACGATGGCACCGGCGCGGCCGCGTTCGTCGCTGTCCTCGCGGCAACGGCGTCAGGCCACTTCTCCGTATCGGATGCCGGTTTGCGATTCGTCGCCCTGACCGCGGCTGGTGCGCTGATCGGAACAGTCGTTGGAATGGCGGGAGCTCTCCTGGTGCGCAGGACCTCTTGGGCTCCGTTGGAAGTTTTGCTTACGCTCATCGTCGCCTATGCCAGCTACGTGATAGCCGTCGCGCTGGGCGCCGCGGGCGTGATGTCGGTCGCCGCGGCAGGCGTGGCCGTGGCCTGGTTGGGGAGGTGGAGCAACGGAACCAAGCGATCCTGGGCAAGGATCGTGCTGGTGCTGAGCGTGGTGCTCTTCACTTTGATCGGGCTCGGGCTACCCGCGTACACCGTTCTCGGCTTCGCGATTCCAATCCTGCTCGGGTTCGCGATCCTGCTCGCCTCGCGCGCCGCGCCGGTCTATCTGCTCGGGTTCGGCATACCGGATCGCTGGCGGCAGCTCATGTGGTGGGGAGGAGTGCGCGGCGCCATCTCGGTTGCGCTGGCGCTGGCGGCAGCAGGCCGGCCCGGCGTCGACTCATCGGTGCCTGTGATCGCGTACGGGATCGTGGTTCTCTCGCTGATCTTCCAGGGCAGTGTGATTCGACCCGCCGTGGCCTTGCTCGGACTGAAAGAGGGACGCGAATTCCGTACGTCTTGATCAGATCGCGCCGTTGAACTCAGAGATTCCGCGCATTCTGATCAAACGGTTCGCCATTCCCCCAGTTTCAAGTCGAGCTCGAGCAATCTCAAGGCGTCGTGACCTTGTTTCCTTGGGCGTCGACCACAAACCATCCGCCGCCATACTCGACCACGGCCTGGCACTTGATTTCTCCAGGCGAGCGGTCGCCCACATATAGATAGAGGGCGTGGCTGTTGTAGGCCACCTGCACTGTTGTCAGCAATGGCGGCCATGCGACTGCGCACGCGCCGTAGCACTTGGGTGTGATGGTTCGCTCCGCATCGAACAGGTACAGGGTGCGGCCCTGCCCGTCGACGATGATCTTGCCGTAGCGAGAGACAGCGACGGAAAGCGTGTTTGGCGGCACCGGACTCGGCGAAGCCGATGGGGTTGGCGAGCTCGCCGTCGGAGTCGGTGATGGACTCACCGCTACCGATGGAGCGAGTGTCCCACACGCTATGAGCAGCACTCCAAGCAACGCCAGTCTCATGCCGTGCCACGTTTCGCGATCAAGCTGCGCACGGTGAGCACGACGAGCAACCCAGGGACGATCAGGTATGCGGCCCGCAGTCCGATCGCGTCGGACAGCCTGCCCAGCAGGAATGGCGTGACGCCGATTGCCAGTCCCGAGGCAAGGGCGGCGCGGGCGGCGGCTTGATCCGGAGCCTGCGGCCAAGTGGCGATGAGAAGGCTCACGATCGTCGGGTACAGCATCGCGACCCCGAAGCCGGTCACCAAGAGTCCTATGGCCGCTACAACGAGTATCGGTACGGACCAAAAGAGCACGAAGCCCGCTGCTGCGACGCCGATGCTCGTAAGAATGAGCACACGGGCTTCGGGGAAAAGGCGCGTGATCGGTGAGGCCAGAAAACGTGCTGTGGCCATGCCGACCAGGAACAGCGACGCCAAGGCGGGCGCCTGCGCGGTCGTCGCGTGATGCCACTCTCCCATAGCGGACGCGGCCCAGAAGATCATGCAGAACTCCACGCTCACGGCGACGAGCAGGTCGAACCACCGCCAGAAAAGTGGCGCGACCGTACGAGAACGAGGGTCGCCCGCAAAGACTTGCGCGGCAGGCACGTTCAGGCGCCACGCCGGGAGGAATGCGACGGCCAGCGCCACCAACGGCAGGACGAGATATCCAATCCGCCAGCCGAGGCCGACCGACAGCGCCGCGCCGACGGCCAGCGGGGCCGCGACGGAGGCGGCGCTGGCAACTCCGTTCGCCTCGCCAACCGCAGCCGTTGCGGATGGCCCGTGGATCGCCGCGAGAAGAGCGGGCACCAGCTGGATGAGAAGCGCTGCGCCCAGGCCCAGCACCATTGCTCCGAGCAACGATGGGATTCTTCCAGGCACCGCAAATAAGAGCGCGCCCAGGATCATGCCGCCGATGGACAGCCGCAGAGTCGCCTTCCTGCCAACGCGTCTTACGAGCGACCCACCCGAAAGGCCGACCACGACCAGCCCGAGGGCGAACAGGCTGGGATAGAACGCAACGTCTCCTCGCTTCACACCGAGTTCCGCCTGGAGAGGCGCGAGAACAGCGCCCAAACCGTTGAGGAGGAATGCCATGCACCCGAAAAGGGCGTACAGCAGCCAGGTCACATAACCGCGCGATAACCGTTGCAAGGTGGCCCTTAGGCTATCGGCGCCTCGTGGTCCCGCGCTGCGTAACCACGCCGAGTACGTGTTTGGTGGGGCGTAATTTCTCACCACGGAGGGAGACCATGACCGCACGGATGAGCGTTCGAGGAGGCTTGCTGGCAGGTTTGCTGCTCGCGGCGGTGGCTTGCGGCGGCACGGCGAATGCGCCGTCGGCGTCACCATCGCCCACGCCGGCTCCGCTGGTCAAGACGGCAACCGCGACTGTTGCGGGGTCGTCCAAGACGATCCTGGTCGGTCCTAACGGAATGACCCTGTACTACTACCTGCCTGACAAGGGCGGCAAGATCACCTGCACCGGGCAATGCCTGGTCAACTGGCCCGCACTGCTCGCTCCGTCAGGCCAGACGACCGTGAGCGGCACCAGCGACATAACGGGCAAATTCACACTCCTGACAAACGGCGAAGCCAACGGGCAGCAGGTCCTCTACAACAACTGGCCGATGTACTACTGGATCAAAGACAAGCAGCCTGGCGACACCACAGGCGAGGGTATCGGCGGGAAGTGGCACGTCGCCACGCCGGGAGTCGCCGCAGGTTAAGTCTCGACCGGAAGGCGCGCAGGGGCGGCCCCTCCGACACTGCGCGCCAACCCCAACATCGCGAGCCATCCCACGTCCCATATGAGCTGCGGCACCGGCAGACCCAACGAGAGAAGCTGCATCGTGATTATGCCGGCCGCCAGCCACAGCCGATGCCATATCGGTGGCGAGCCTCGCAGCACCAACCAGGCCGCGAGCACCAGGTTGCTGTAGTCCGTCTGGTGGAGATGGATTGACACCATCAGCGAACCGAGGAGTCCGACTGCCAGCACAATGTCGAGGTCATCGCGCCGCCTCAGCGCCACGGCGACGCATGCCGCGCCCTGCAGGACGAGAATCACGTACGTCACGGGGCTGAGACCAAACAGATATGCGGGCGTGAAGTACGCGTGTCCTGCGTCTGACTGAACCAGCTTCAGCGCTTCCAGATAGCCGGCCAATCCAGCCGAACCCAAGGGGAGCGCGCTGGCCAACGCGAGAACCGCGCACCCGCCGGCCCATCCCGCCACCACTCGCCAGCGTCCGGTAATCAAGAGCGCGACCGGAATCATGACCACCACCTGCGGCTTCAGAGCGGTCGCCACAGCGAGCGCGAGGCCCGCCAAGATCGGCCGGTCGCGCCGCATCAGCCACCAGGCCAGAGCCACCAGGCCAAGGATGGGTACCGCGGGCTGACCGTAGTAAAACGCTTGCATCACCGGCCACAAGGCGAGGGCAAGCAGCAGCAGCGAAAACTTGGCGAGTCCTCGATAGGGCGCCGCGATATGCCACGCCCACACCAGGGCCGCGAGCGACACGAGGGTCCAGATCACATATGCGACGGGCTCAGGAAATGCGACGAGCGGAACAAAGAGCCAGGCGAGCGGGGGCGGGCTGACGAAGGTGCCATCCGCGCCGATGCCGTTTTCGCCGGAAGGAAACGTTTGCGACAGCATGCGCAGCGTGGCGAAGTCGTAGATCCGTGACCAGCCGAAGCGGAGGCCGGCTTCCGCGGCGACGTAGTCGTAGCGGATGTCTTCGTGGATAGGAAAGGTGATGAAGCCGATGAGCCATCGCGCCACGCTGTAGAGGGCGCCCCACGCTGCCGCAATCGTGGCCGCTGCCAGC
>WNFI01187303.1_pt1 | contig 16435 bp, 10 predicted proteins | sample 5400471 | NCBI WGS metagenome assembly WNFI01 (sample SAMN13153348, study PRJNA577476) | soil metagenome | isolation source: 100 cm saprolite on Douglas fir-dominated hillslope | place: USA:California | collected 2013-09-17 | reverse complement strand
AAAATTTATCTAATCTTTTCTTTATACATAATTTTTAGGATTAATAGTAGCTAAAAGAGCTAAAAATATTAAAAGTAATAAATTAGCATCTTGCATATTTAGAGAAGGTGTTAACATATACATTATAAAACCTATTAGAATATATAAAGCATAAGTTGTAATTACACCAGTACTTAAATTACTTATGATATGACTTAAGTTCACTAAATTTTTTTCTAATCCATAAGGCCCTAATTCTTCGATAATTCCTCTATCTAAGAATTTAGTTGTTTGACTTCCAAATTTAAAGATATTACCTGTAATATATTTATTATATATAAGTTCAATGAAAAATCTTTGATTAAAAAATCCAAATATATTGTATCCCAATCTAGAAAATTTAAAACTTATAAGTGGTCTAGTTACAAATTCAGAAAGAATTATAGCTAAAATACTTAAAGAAATAGTAAATATCAAAGGTAATAATTTAAAGAAAGTAGGCACAGCAAACTCAGTATCTAACATTATCTCATGTGTAGGATGTATAAATAAGCTATTGTCAGCAAAGAAATCTGAACCTAATCCAATAAAAATATCTTTAGTAATATACCCAAAAAATATAGAAAAAATAGCTAATATAATTAAAGGTAAGCTCATAAATATATCTCCTTCATGAGCATGTTTATAGCTAACAACAGATCCATTAGGATTAGTTAAAAAAGTTAAGAATAAAACTTTAACAGAATATAAAGTAGTAAACATAGCACCAATAGTAGCTATAAAATAAACAACTATACTACTAAAATAAAATTCCCCATATGCAGATTCTAATATAAAATCTTTACTATAAAATCCAGTCATAAATGGGAAAGCAACTAAACTAAGGCTTGCTATCAACATAACAGAGTATGTTAAAGGTAAAAATGGTCTTAAACCACCATATTTTCTAAAATCTTGATTATCAGCAACAGCATGAATTACGGCACCCGCTCCTAGGAATAAAAGTCCTTTATAAAAGGCATGATTTACTAGATGAAATAAAGCAACATTATATGAAGATAAACCTACTGCTATTACCATCATTCCCAATTGACTCATTGTAGAATAAGCAATAACTTTCTTAATATCTTGTTGAAATAAACCTATAAGACTACTAAATACAGTAGTTATAGCTCCTAATCATAAACATAAAATTAATACAGTTGAACTGTATTCAATTAAAGGACTAGTTCGCATTAATAAATAAACACCAGCAGTAACCATAGTAGCTGCATGAATTAAGGCACTAACCGGTGTAGGACCTTCCATTGCCATGGGTAATCAAACATGTAATCCAACTTGAGAACTTTTAGCCATAGCACCAATTAAAAGACATATACCAGTAATAGTAACAATGTTTTCATTAATAAAAGGAGCTAATGAAAAAACTGTAGCATAATCAATGTTACCAAAAGATCATAATATAACAAAGATACCTATTGTTAAAAAACAATCTCCTACTCTATTAGTTAAAAAAGCAGACATAGAACTTTGATTTGCTGCTATTCTAGTAAATCAAAAACTAACTAAAAGATAAGAACAAATACCTACACCTTCTCATCCTACAAACATTAATAAAAAATTATTAGATGTAACAAGTATGATCATCATAAAAGTAAATAAACTTAGATAACTAAAAAATCTTTGATTATGAGGATCATGACTCATGTATCCTATAGAATATATGTGTACTAAAGAACTAACTATTAAAACCGGTATTAACATAGATACTGTTAAACTATCAAAATTAAAACTTCATGATACATTTAGTGATTCACTATCTATTCATCTGAAAAGATTTATAGATGTAGGTATATTATTTATACCTACCTCAAAAAAGGTAATTATAGCCAACAAAGTTGTTACTACTACACATGTACATGTAATTAATTGTGCACCGCTAACTCCAACTTTTCTACCAAAAAAGCCTGCGACTATTGATCCTAATAATGGTAAAGTAATAATAGCTAGATACATTATTTATATTCTATTGAAATACTTCCTCTTCGTTTTCCCCCTCTATCCTAGAAATTTATATATTCCCTTAGATTGGCTAAGGTATTCCCATAGTCTTTAAGCTATGCCTGACTATATCTTAAGCAAATAATTATTGTCTAACAAAGCGCAGAACGCAAAGTAGAATAAAGTATAATTATTCACCAACTTCCGTTTAGTCGATGAACTGCGCACCCTTTATTTAATTACTGGTGTTTGGCTGCGGATTATCTATTTCATTTCTTCATATAAATCGGTTTTACCATACCACGAGTCATTACCTGTGCCATTAATTACATTACTGTATTAACTTGGTAGATTTATCTTTAAGATTTTCCCGCAATTTGAAAGTTTCGCCATATCAAAAATACGACTAGGTAGAGGTTTACTCTACCTTTTTTGATCATATTTCTCTGTGCCATTTATATTACCATGATTATTTCTAATCTTATTCTTATAAAGTGCCGTAACCCTTTCTTTTAATTGAAAAATTTTGGATAAACCTAATCCGTCTTCACTTAAATGTTCTTTACTTTTAATAATATCTGCCGCACTTTTGAAATCTAAGAAATTTAAGTGCTTTGAACCTAATATAGGATATTTTTCAAAAAAAGGAATTACATGTTCAATAATATCATCAATTTTTGTAATAATAAACTCACATAAAGAACGTTTTTTATAATTCACTACAGAGCCACTATCAAAGAAATTAACAAAGCTCTCGAACAAGGGTAAATCCTTTGAATGCTGAGCTATTGAAAAAAGAAATGAAACAGATAATCCGCTTTTAGTTTTAGATTTTTGAAGAGCAATAAAAAAGTTAGATTCTCCTGTACAAAAACCTCCTACTCATTCAGGGTATAACTTCTTATTTTTAGTTAGACCTTCTAGATTATTATTACTAAACACAGAAATAGTATTAGGAAATGCTTCTTTTAAGTAGTCAGGTAAACCTAAATTAAGTGAGGCTCTAAATTTGACTATTTCTTCTATACCTTCTAAAGTATTATGTTTTTTATCTAACATAAGTAAAACAATTTGTTTAAATAACAGATAATCTGAATGTTTCTTGGTTATTAACGGATATTTATCAAAATGAGGAAGAATTACGTCAATTAAATCTTTTGAAGTGCTAACTCTAAATTCTACTGTTGAAGTTTTATTAGTTTTAGATACATAACCTATACCACCAAAAAAAATCTTGAATTGATTGGATTAAAGCTTTATCTTTTTCATGCATTTTTATTTGAACCGGCTTTGGAATAGGAAGAACAAAAGATCTTTCTCCTATCTCAGCATAAAAAAGTTCAGTAATAAATCATCAAGAACTGTTTATCTCATTAGATATAAGATTACTAAGGATTGTTGTATAACTTCAAAGCTAAACTTCCTTAAGTTTCTTGAATAAATTGTATGGTTACAGGGTAGACAGTCAAAAAGTCAGAGAACAGTTTAATCTATAAAATGCTACTAGAATACCTAGACCTATTGCTGATTCTGCACCAGCAATTGCTATAATATATATAGCATATGTTTGGCCCAATATATCATCAAAGCTAAGTGAACTTATCAATATTAAGAATGTAATAGCCAATAGCATTATTTCAATAGAAATAAGCATTAATATTACATTTCTTCTATTTAGTACGAAACCTAAAATTCCGATTAAAAAAAGTATTAAGGATAAATTCATTGTATATTTTTTTTTAATCAATTATTTTAATTATTAATATTTTTTATTATTAACAACTTTTTATTATTATATTAAGTATATACTTATATTGCCAATATAAAATATTAATCACCATATTCTCATATATAAGATATACATTCAGCAGATTCTAATTCTGCTATAGGTTTTGTAGGTGTTTGTTTGCAGTTTTCACTAGCACTTTCTTTTGATAAAGTCTTAGTATTATTAGATACCAAGATGGGATTGTCCATTATCTCTTTTTTTTGAACAGTATTATCTAGTTTATTTTTATTTTCTGTAATATTAACATCTGATGACGAAGATAAAGTAGAAAGTAAAGTTTCTTTATAATTATCAGAAGATAATTCAGATTTTTCAACATTTATACACTCAGAAGTAGTATTAACTTTAGAATTATAATTTCAATAATCAGGTACAGAAGATAAAATTTTAGGTTTAGAACTTTCAGAGCTAGTTTCCAAAGATTCAGTTTTATTAGATTTTGTTTCTTTAGATATAGAATCTTTGGAATTATGTCCTCAATAATCAGGCACTTAAGGTAAAATTTTACTTCTGTATATCATTGTGCCTTTTTGCCCTTTTTTTGTTATTCATTTTCTTCTTGTATTTCCCCTTCTTTCAGTTCTTCCTCTTGTTTCTGTTGTTCTTCTTGTTGTTCTTCTTGTTGTTCTTGTAGTAACTTTTCACCTTTTAAATATAATGCTAATCCTATATGTTTAAGAATGGAATTCCTATTATCACCTACAAGTCCACTAGGTATTAATACTTTTATATGATTTTTTAATCCTGATATTAACCTTGTGTAACCATCATTAGAATTAAAATCATCTAAATATGAATCTTCCGATTCAATATCATCTGATACTGAACTATTCTCTTTGGCTGATTCCTTACTTTCTTTAGTTAATTCCTCGTCTGCTTTACGCTTACCTCTATTTAAAGACTTACTTTCTTCTAAGGTTTTATCTTCTTCTATAGATTCATCGTTATCACTACTATCATTTACCATTAATACCAAACTTAAATTACAAAGTCCTATAGTATTATTTATAGTATTCTCCATTCTTTTTAAGTAGATAGAAAATGTTTTAAACAATCAATTAGAAAAAGAAGATATATTATCAGCAAGAATATAATATAATATACTTAAAATTATTGCTCCTCTAATCATAGCAAAAACTTTTCTAATGTTACACTTTCTATAACTATAGGCATAGAACTATGTAAAATACCACATATTTCTGAACATTGACCATAAAATGTACCTTCTCTGTTTATAAGTACAGAAACTTGATTTAATCTACCGGGATAAGCATCACATTTAATACCTAAAGCAGGGCAAGCAAATGAATGTATAACGTCTGCAGCAGTAACAATAAATCTTACGTGTGTTAATTCAGGTAAAATAACTCTATTATCAACTTCTAACATTCTTAATCCCCCTTCTTCCAAATCAGATTCCGGTACTAAATATGAATCAAACTCTATGAACTCATCTTCTGAATTTAAGAAGTCAGGATATTGATAACTTCAGTATCATTGATGACCTTCAGCCAATACAGACATTGCAGGATCACTAACTTCATCCATTAAATATAATAATTTGAAAGATGGGAAAGCGATTAATATAAGTATTAAAGCTGGAGTTATAGTTCAAATTAATTCTATTAATGTACCATGATTTAAATATTTATGAGAAATAGGTGATCTATTATGTGAATAATTTCTAATTATAGAAACCATAATTCAACCTACTCCAAATAAAATTATTACTAAATAATACATTATATTATCATGTAATTCTACTAATCCTTCCATTTGTGGTGTAGCGCTATCCTGAAAATAAAGACCTCAAGGCTTTGGAGTATCACAAGTATTAAATGTATTTAAATATAAGTTTAACATCCTTATTCACTTTTTTTCTATTCTGAACCATACTTATAATCTTGTTCTCAAAACATAATATATGGCATATACTTAAATATCGAATAGAAACCATTAAACAGATTATATAATATATAACAATATTACATAACTTTCTATATAATATAGAAAGATTTAATAATAGCATCTTGTGTAATAATAACATTAAATAAAATGAATAAAACCATTAAAAATATTTTTATTTTTTAAATCCTGATATTAAAGCTATTATACTTTTATTATCGTTTTTTAAAGTATACATTTGTCTACTATCAATTTTTAAAGCATTTTTACCTAATTCAAAAGCAAATCCTAATGTTAATGCTAAAAAGAATATTAACATTATTACTAATCCATATATACCGTTTGTATATGCACTAACTACATAAGGATAAACTAAAAGAATTTCTAAATCAAATAGTAAAAAAAGAAGTGCAAATATAAAAAAAGAAATACTGAATTGTGTTCTATTCTGTCCTAAAAAAGAATGAAAACCACATTCAAATGCACTATCTTTTTCTCCATAAGGGTTATGTGTAGCAAATATTAAATTAACTGTTAATAATATTATAGCTAATAAAGGTATAAAGACGAAAAAGAAAGTAGTACTTGTCATTTATGTATTAAATAATATTAATGCTAAAATATTAGCCATACTTAATCATTCTCTAGGTATAAATATAAATAATAATATTATTAAAGTTAATATAGAAATACTGATAGTTAAAGAACTAGATAAAACAATATTATTAGATTTAAAAGTTAAACTTTGTATTAATTTATTATTTCTAATAATATTGGCATGCATATTAACTCCTTCTAATTCAGGATTGATTTCATATTCAGGTTTATCAAAAAATATTTGTTTTATAACATTTAAATAATAAACTGCACTAATAACACTAGTTAATATTGCTACTAAAGTAAGGAAAACATAACCATTATCTAAAGCCGCACTTAATACCATCTGTTTGGCAAAGAATCCTATAAGAGGTGGTATACCTACAAAAGAAAAAATAGTAATAGATAAACTTAAGGCCAGAACGGGATTTATGTAAAAGAAACCCTTCATTTGACTTATTAATTGTATAGGTGAATTATTTTTATCTGTTAACTCTTTATATTCATCATTATCATTAACATAATAATATAAAGAGAATCCCATACTTATTAATATAATAAAAGCATTTAAATTACTTATAGAGTATTGCATTAAATAAAAAATAAATGCTTGAATTGATTCTATACTATTAATACTTAATGCTAATAGTATAAACCCTATATGTGATATAGTACTATATGCAAACAATTTTTTTATTCTAACTTGTGTTAAACCAACAATTGTACCAATCACTAATGAAAGTAATGAACTAATAAGTAAACTTGATGTTCAACTAAATTGAAATTCAAATAATGAATTACTTGTATAGTGTACTAGTTCTAAAAAAAATATGAATATAGAAATTTTTGCTATTATAGCTACAAATGTAGTTACTATAGTAGGAATACCATCATAAACATCAGGCGATCAAAAATGGAAAGGCGCAGCACTAACTTTAAATAAGAACCCTACACTTAAAATAAGTAAAGAAAAATTTATATAATGAGATTTATATCAATACAATAAATTATGAGTATTATCATTAGCTATATCGCTTAAACTTGTTATAATATATATACCATCCAAATTTGTTGTACCAGAGTTTGCGTATAATAAACTAGTACCTAATAATATAAAACAAGAACTTAAACCTCCTAACAAGAAATATGTAAGACCTCCTGAAGTAGCCAGTTCTGAATTTCTATATAAAGTACTAAGTAAATATAACCCATAACTTTGCAGTTCTATTGATAAAAATATAGAAACTAAATCACTAGTTGAAACTAAAAATATAGCACCAATTATTATAAATAGTAATATTAAAGGATATTCTATTATTTTATATTGTTCTCCCATTTTATTAACTATTTTAGTTCTATAATATAAAAAATTATATAAGAATAATTTTCCTAATGATGAATATTCTGTTACTCAAACTTTTCTAGGGTAAAAACTAGTTAACTGTAAAATTACTGCGCTAACTAAAAATATAAAAATATGAAATACTTGTGTTATATTTGTAGCATGAAATAAGCCACCATATAAACCTATACCCCCATCTAATGATATGAAGTATAAACTATTTAAAGCAATTAAAGAAGAATAAAGTAAAATTGTTATACCAATTCTACTAAAAAGTATAGACTTATCTCGTCTCAAAGAAACGGCGTTAGATAATAATAACAATAAACTTGAATAAATTAACATTATATTAAAAAAGATTTGAACTTACTTTAATATATAAATTGTATAAAATATATAATATGTACTTTATCTTAATTATATTCACATTCCATATAAATATACATAGCAAATAAAATTTACATAAAAAACTTTTTGCTTATATTATCTTGTAATGATCAATCATGCTATATACTCTGTATATATTATCAATAAATTAGCTAATTTCTACTAAAAATAAGTATATTACTTATTAATTTCATTATCTGATTAGCCGGAGGAGAAATTCGAATTCTCATTATTAATGCATGAAATTAATGTTCTAACCATTGAACTACTCTGGCTAAATATTTATATACCTAATAATTTATAAGTTCTAATAAAATAACTTAAAAAATATTATACTATGTTATTTTATTATATAAAAAGGGAGGATACCCTGATTCGAACAGGGAACAAACTGTGCCACATACAGTTACTCTACCATTGAGTTATACCCACCTAAATCTCATCTACTTTATTATTTATAATACATTGAATAAAAAAGAAATTTTATGTACTTTATGTTGGAGTGGTTCGAACACTCAATTATAAATACCAAAAATTTATGACTTACCTATTAGTCCACAACATATAATAATAAAACATAAATATATTATAATTTAACACAATGTTGTTGTAAAATATAATATTTTATATTATAAGGTAAATCCGACTTGAACGGACAAAATTATAATAATTAAATAGTCCTAAGCTATTCATGTCTACCATTCCATCACTACCTTTAAACAATTGCTCGAGATAAGATTTGAACTTATAACCTAAACATCTTCAGAGTTCCGCTCTACCAGGTTGAGCTTCTCGAGCTATTAACTACTATATCATTATATACATATACAATTAATTACTCATTATAATTGGAGAAACCAGGACTTGAACCTGGAAAGATAATGTGCAAGATTATTGTTTTACCAAAATTAAAACTATTTCCCCTTTAATTAAATCATATAGAATTTAATCATTATGTTTATCTTTCTTAGTATCCGAAAAACGATTTGAACGTTCACGATATATTATCAGTAAAGCTTAAGCTTACCCTGTCTACCATTCCAGCACTCGGATAAAAAAAAGATATTTATAGCTAAGGCCAGAGTGATTTGAACACTCATCTAAGCTGTCATGAGCAGCTTGCTTTACCAATTAAGCTATAACCTTAATATACAATAATATATAAAAGCGGATAAAGGATTTGCACCAATAGATACTGGTCATGAGCCAATTATGTTTCTATTACATCAATCCGCAAAAAAAAAAATAAATAAAATAAAAAAAAATTACTAAAAAGATAACCTTTCTAGCCCCAGTGGGGTTCGAACCCACGTATGTAATGATGAAAACATTATGTCTTAACCTCTTGACTATGAGGCCTATATCCTGAAAAGGTAGATAGGGGTATAAAAATAAGCCCAGTACAAGTATCGCACTTGTTTCAGCTGGTTACAAAACAGCTACATTACTTTTATGCTAACCAGGCAAAATATATAATAAAGCTAATGTTATTATATACTAAAAAAAGATAGTAAAAATTGATGATATCATATGATTTTAGTGATAAAAAAATTAGTACTTTATACCTAAAAATATCAAAATTCTTTCAGTTAAAGCCTATTAATTATACTACAAATTAACTTAAAAATGAAGCATAAAATCGTAGTATTATACTACGTGTATTAAAGAATATTATAAGGTAAACTTCACGCCTATATGCTTTCAGCATTTATTTTTAACTAACTTAGCGTTCCTGCCGTGCCTATGCTATACATCTACTTAAGTGATAGTAACATCCCTGTACAATATAATAATATTATACTTAAATTAATATTGGGCACATAAACAACAGGTAAACCATAGGTTAATATATTCAGCTCCTTTCGTACGAGGAATATATCCTTAATTTATTCTAATTTCCTCTAGAAGATAGAAACCATACTGTCTTACGACGTATTTAACCCAGCTCGTGTAACTTATTAATCGACGAACAGTCGGACCCTTCATAGTTTCTGCGTCCATGTGGATAAGTCAAGCCGACATCGAGGTGCCAAACTCCGCCCTAAATTTGTACTCCCTGGCGCAATTAGCCTGTTCAATATTGTTAATATAAAGATTTCTCTTTATTTCCATTTCTTACAAAATGGTTCAGACTATGTCTTCATTAATCCTTAATGATTCTTTATTATTTATATAATTTGCAACACGAAACATAAGAATATGTTTATTTTTATTATTTGCTACTTACTCATCCTTTTATTCCAAAAGCACCTATACGGTATTTAGATTTAAGCATAGAGTATTCTACATTAGATTTGGCATCACCTCTTAGCATTACGGCAGATATTCCTTTAAAAGAAGAATCTACATTTTTTAAACCTCCTTTTCAAATTAATTGGAAAATAGATCTAGATGCTGTATATCGTCTAGATAATCTACCTTTAGCTTCTAATCTAACACCCGCTAATTTTAAATGTTTTAAATATTTAAATACATAATTTGTTAAAGAGATAGATTGTTGAGAATATGAATTTTCATGTTCTAATTTATTAGCATTTGAAAAATAATTTAATAATACATTATTTAATTGATCTGTTTTAACATTTTCAAACATATTATTAATATATGTATTTCTTATTTTATTTATAAAATATTCATTCTTATTAGATTTATTAATTCTATCACTTAATCTAATGACATTTGGTAATTTAACTTTATTTAATGATGATTTAAATATGTTATAGAATTTGTTTTTTCTATTCTTTAATTTTAAAACAATAGCTTGTGTAAGAATATCACTATTTAAATGCATTTTTTTTAAATTAACAATATTAAATTCTACTTCCTTATTATATAATTTCTCAACAAGGTGTGTCAATCTTACAATAAATGGTTTTTCAAACTTAACGCTATTAAATTTAAATAAATATCGTAATTTATATAAATTTTCTTTATATGTTTTCTCAGCTATGTCTTTATAATAATCATAATTAGGGTAATTATAAGTATATAGACTATCAACTAAATTCATAAATATTAAAAATTTTTCACGATTACTTAATACTTTTATTTCAACTAATTTAGTTAAATATTCATAATACTTACTTAATACTTTTAAATAAGTTGATAAATCATCAATAAATGATTCTGCAATAGAGCAATATGCATCATAATAAGTTATTTGTTTATATAATGCATCAGAATAATTTTTATTTACTTTAGTTGAAATATATTTTGATGGATTTAAAAATTCCTCAACAGTAAATGGTCTATTATATGATATAATTTCATCACCTTTTATATCTTTAACTATTTTACCATTTTTATCTAAAGTTATATATCTTTCTAAAGCTTTTTGTAAATAAATTACACCATTATCTGTTTTCACATATCTCTTTTTTGGAGAATATAAAGATTTATAAAGTCTTTTATATTCTCTTTTTAAAGAAATTTTCTCAGTATTATATACATAGAAAGTAATAATTACTTTATTACTAGTATGTTTCAATTCACCTTTACCTATAAAAATTTTTTTTGATGATCGTCTTCTATATAATATATTTATATACTCAGTATTTAATTCTTTATGATTAATAAACATACTAAAATATCCCTTTAATAAAGTCATCAAACTTTTATCTGTAGAAGGTAACCCCTTTATATAATTACTATTATAGGCATATATACTATTATATCATTCCTGCGCAGCAGGAGGAAAATGTTTAATTCTACCTGTATCACTATAAATATAATTTAGTCTTTTAATTCTAGATTTATTTAATTTTTTATCAAAAATAACAGGTGTAACTAAATCAAAATCCTTTTTAGAATTCAAATCTAATAATTTTAATTTTGTTTTATTAATAATTTAATAATTAAACGGAACATAGTCCTAAGCTTAATCACTAATCAGAAATTAAGTCTATTTCACTAATAAATCAATATTAGTTATTATGCTATTACATTACAATAAGTAAATATAGCTTTAAAATTATATAAATAATAAGGATAAATGTTGGGTATTATTAGAAAAATTATTAGCATTAATTTTTTCCTAGTCGTTGAACGGTTTTACTTAAAATTATTATTTTAATATGCTAAATAAGTAAATTTCGCTTCAAATTAACTTTATAAGTCATTTTTGAAATTGACCCAATTAATTACCAATAGATTTAAATTAAAAATAAAATAAATCATTGGAGGACTAACATCCCTAGCGTAGCTTTTTCAAAAACCCAAGACCTTTCCTTTCTGCATCTTGTGGTCATATGCCCCGCTTACGCGACTGATAGACGTGTAAGTCAGACAGTAAAGCAAGATTAAGCCATTAAACTTGACAAGTATTAAACATAATTATATTATTAACTATCATAAATTTTAGTTTATCTGCTAAACATATTAATAATACAACTAAAAACATTATAAACTATATAGTTTCAGCTTAATGTTTTAATTACAACTATTTCCCATATAGTCAAAATCTTACTTAAATAAAAAAAAAATATATCAGTTCCAACTCAAAGGATATATAACTGAATTAGTTGTAGTTCTTATAAGAACTATACGAAATTACAAACTAAAATAAACATACATAAAAAATATGTATATCTCCATATCATATTAAATTATGATAATATTACAAAGGTTTACTTTGGATACACCCAGGTACTTTTTATGGGATCTGTGCCCCGCATAAACTGCCTCCTAACAATTGTCCCTTAAAAAAAAAAGGTTAATCATAATATAAAAATAATTTTATACTCTGATGTAGTATTAGTCTACCAGTAAACTGTATCTGCACAGTTATTCCAATTTCACTGAGCCAATCATTGAGACAGCTGTTGTATCGTTAAATCATTCATGCAAGACCGCATTTAACGGCCAAGGTATTTCGCTACCTTAGGACCCTCATAGGTAAGGCCGCCATTGATCGGGGGTTCCTTCAAAGCCAAACTTAGTCAGCTTAGCAAATCCGTTAACCAGCCGACATTGGGCAGAAATCACACTCAATACTTTGATTTATTATCTTACTGCAAAGTGCTTTGTTTTAATTAAACAGTCGTACAACACTATTCCATGCCTCCTCTTCTTTACCTGATATTAATCAGGAGGAATGGCTCTCCTTATCCCGAAGTTACGGTAGCCAATTTGCCGAGTTCCTTAATGATTGTTCACTCAAACGCCTTCGTATTCTCTACTAGCTTACTTGAGATAGTTTCTAGGTACGGTTTTTCATTCTATTACTTTTTAACTTATTAGTTTAAAGTAATATTATTACTGTTTTTCCAGAACCCTCTTCACTTTAAAGAAGGTTGTTACTTTGTAATAAAGATTTACTCATCATTTAATCCTTTAGGATTATAAATTTAGAGGCCGTTACTTTAATAAAACCATAAGCTTTAGGCGAGGGTAAATTACCCTTTTTCGTTACTCATGTCAGCATTATCACTTGGGTTATCTATTATTATTCTTATAAAGAATTAGTCTAAGATTTACCCAACGTTCCACTACCCCATCAGATAGAATAATATATATTATTCGTAAATATGGACAAGGTTTCGGTATACTGTTTAGATCCGTTAAATTTTCGGTGCAACTATCAATTATAAATTAATTTTACTAAACCAGTGCTCTGTTACGAGATCTTTAAAAAATGACCGCTTCTAAGCCTATTTCCTAGTTGTATTAGATAGTAACTTCCTTAATTTCACTTAACATTAATTTTGGAACCTTAACTCTTGTTCTGGGCTGTTTCCCTTTAGACATACAACCTTATCGTACTATGTCTGACAATTCAATATTTATCTTTGCCCTTCCGAGTGCGAATACTCACCGATAAAACCTTCACGGTTGCCCGATATATGCAAATCCATTTTTTTTTATAATTATAATAATATATGGTAATTGCCCGAGATCACAGTTCTGTACCTGCTAAGATATAACTTAAATTACCTACTTATATAGGTTTCGCAGAAAACCAGCTATCCTAGTCAGTTTTGTCTTTCACTTACTTACCACAATTCTTCGGATATCTTTACAACGATAAACCGTTCGGACTTTTATAATCCTGACTGTAGTAAGATCACTAGGCTTCGGGTCTAATTTTAGATACTAACTCATTATATTATAATTGGTTTATCTGGGCAAATGTTTTACATATGCTCGCATCTATTATTAACTTGCTGACCCATTATGCAAAAGGTACGCTTTCATTTGTTTATTAAACTTAACTCAAGCTGCTTATAAAACTACTAATTCATACCAATTCCTTCACAGTACTGATTCACTATCGCTTATATATTATATTTAGCCTTAGAGGAAGGTTCCCCTTTTTTCAAACAGGTTTTACCCATTTTACTTAATTAAATTATTAGTAGATCTAAATTATTATTTTTTAATCTAATAATTATATGTTATGTTATTTTTATTTATCTTACTACTATCCGAATAGTACCTCTGTTTTATAATTTATTTATATTACTGCTATCCGAATAGTAGCTCAGTTTTATATCTTATTTATAACAATATGTACTTTCTAATAATACATAGGCTTCTCTACTTTCATTCTCACTAATCATAGAATCTCGTTTGATTTCTTTTCCTAAAGTTACTAAGATATTTCAGTTCACTTTGTTTATTATTGAATTTCTCTAAGAGTACATGCGTAAAAAATTATAACACAAGTTAAAGTATCTCCTCTCTTTAATATATAGCTAGGTATTCCTAATAGTTTCTTTATATACTTTTTTATATTATCATTATATATAATATAAAATAATTATTTTGATATCAATCACATTACTAATATATATATACATATATATATTTAGAATTTTCAAATTCTTATGATTAGAACATAAGATTCTTAATCAGGTTACTTAGACTCGAACTAAGAAGATCTCCCACCCAAAGGGAGCGCTTTAACCAATTTAGCTATAACCTGTAAAAATATATAATAGAAAAATATTTTATTCAGAAAGTATGGGATTCGAACCCATGAAATATTTCTATTTAATTAGTTTCAAGCTAATCGCCTTAAACCAAACTCGACCAACTCTCTTTATGATTCCTTAAGGACTTGAACCTTAAGTAGCATCCTTATCAAAAATGTGCTTTACCAATTAAGCTAAGGAATCTCTAATTTATATATTCTATTACAAGAGTAATCAGATTTGAACTGATAATGAGAAATTTGAAGTTTCCGAGTTTACCGTTAGCCTATACTCTTTAAGAATGTTAATCGGAAAAGAAGAGACTCGAACTCTCAGGTCTATAAGACACCCTTTAGCAAAGGGCTCGCTTTACCAATAGCAACCTTTCCTATGATTTGATATTTAATACTATTAAATAGAATAAATCGAGTCGAAACGGGCTCGAACCGATATAAACTCCCTTGACAAAGGAGTTCCTTACCAATTAGGATACCGACCCTTATTATATGTATAAATATATAATAATTTTAAATAAAAGTATGAATTATAAAACCTATCTTCTATTTGATCATCATTTTGGATCAGAACCTTTTCAAGGTTCTTGAGGGAATATTGGTTTTGGTTCAAGAACTGGTAACCGACCTGGAGTATCAGGACCTTGAGGTGCGATATCCTCACGTTCGGGACCACCACTACCTGTACCACCACTACCTGTACCACTACCACTACCACTACCACTACCACTACCACTACCACTACCACTACCATTTGTACCTATATTTGAAGAACCTTCTCCATCCATCATATTTACCAAGAGATTTTTAGATTTTGTAGCGGAAAGAAATAAAAAGATGAAAGACATAATTATTTTTGAGTAAAAATTAGCAAAATGACGTTGAAAAAGACTTTTATTTGAATGTTTCATTTATTCGAACACATTATTCATTTTAATTTAATGATAGTGTTATTATATAAAATAATATTACCTTTTATATATTAAGACTATTTTGTATAATAACACTATTTTATATAATAACACCATTTTTTACATACGTTGTATTTAATTAGCCAAATCTTCTATAATAATACTTATATAGAAAGATCTTATATAGAAATATTTTATAAAAAAAGGTTATATAAAAAGGTTATTTCATAATATATTATTACATAACAGATTTTATATAAAATCTTTTACATAAAAAGGATATTTCATAATAGATTTTATATAAAAGATTTTATATAAAAAGATTTTTTTATAGAAATATTTTATACGATATTCGTTTTCCGATTTACAGCTAAAGGGACTCGAACCCTTAACATTCGTTTGGAAGACGATAATTTTACCATTAAACTACAGCTGTTGAATTTTTTATAATTATTAAATATTTCCATTACTAATATATATTAAAGAATAAACTTGTATATTCATTAAACTAGAGGTTTTATTATCCTTATATAATTAATACCTTTTATCTATTTATTTTCATTAATATATTGTATTAAAGTAGTATTGCTGATACCAAT
>WNFI01166336.1_pt1 | contig 16438 bp, 14 predicted proteins | sample 5400471 | NCBI WGS metagenome assembly WNFI01 (sample SAMN13153348, study PRJNA577476) | soil metagenome | isolation source: 100 cm saprolite on Douglas fir-dominated hillslope | place: USA:California | collected 2013-09-17 | reverse complement strand
GCCCAGAAGCCGTACTCGGCGGACTGCAATGCCTCCCAATAGCTCTTCGGTCGCTGATCGGTGAAGTTGAAGCGCACGATCGACTTGATCGACTTGAAACCGTATTTCCACGGCACTGCCAAACGCAACGGCGCGCCCTGCACTTTCGACACCGGCTTGCCGTAGGCACCGGTCACCAGAAAGGCGAGTTCGTTGGTCGCCTCGGCGATGGTCAAGCCTTCGACATAGGGCCAGGGATACCAGCTCTGTTTCTGGCCGGGCGCGATCGACGGATCGAGGAAGGTTTCCATCCGCACGTATTTCGCCGACGACAGCGGCTTGGCCAGTTCCACCAGCCTGGCGAAGGGAAAGCCGCTCCACGGAATGGCCATCGACCACGCCTCGACGCAACGGTGGCGATAGAGCCGCTCCTCCAACGGCATCTTGCGAATGAGATCGTCGATGCCGATCTCCTGCGCACTCTCCACCATGCCGTCGATCTTGATCGTCCACGGCCGCAGCTTGAGCGCCTGCGCCGCCTTGGCGACGCTCTTGCTCGAGCCGAACTCGTAGAAATTGTTGTAGCTGGTATTGATCTTCTCGTCGGTGACCGGCCGATCAAGCGTGTATTTTTCATTACGGCTGGCCGGATAGAGATCCTTGGTCGGGTCCGGCAAGTCGCTGATGCGCTGCGCGAGCGCAATCTTGGGCGAGATGGACAACGCCGCTGCGCCCGTCGCCGCCAGCAAGGCGCGGCGGTTCAATACCAGGTGCTCGGGCGTGGCGAGGCGTTCGGGAATTTCCCATCCGCGGCGGCGAATGACGTGCATGGTCGTCCTCCGGATCCGAGGCCGTTGTTGGATACGCCGACGGGCCATCACGGGCAAGTCACGGCTGCGGCAGCGACGGGTGATTGGCCGGGTCAGATCAAGCCACGCAAGGCCAGATGTGCGCCGAGCAGGAGCGAGCCGGCGAAGAAGCAGATCCGGAAAGTCTCCGAGCGCACGCGCGCGCGCACCCATTGGCCCAGCACCATGCCGAGGAGTGCCGGCGCGAGCGCGGCGACCGAAGCGCCCGCGACCGAGATTTGCAAGGCGCCGTCCTGCACCAGGGTTATCGCCAGTGCCACCGTTGCGACCGTGAATGACAGGCCGAGCGCCTGCACCAGGCCATCCGTCTTGAGCCCGATCGCCTGCAGATAGGGCGCCGACGGGATCATGTAGACCCCGGTCGCGGCGGTCACGATGCCGGTGATCACTCCGATCAACGGCGATAGCCAGGGCTCGAGCCGCGCCGGCACGGCGAACTCGACCGAGGTCAGGCCGAGCACACCGTAGAGCGCGAGCACGGCCCCGAGGCCGATCGAGGCGCGCGCGCCGCCAGCGGCGGTGAGCAGGCCGCCGCCGGCCCAGACCCCGGCGCAGATGCCGAGCAGCATCGGCCACAGCCGACGCACGAGCGGGATGAGCTCGGGTCCCATCGCCTGCCAGACATTGGTGAGGAAGGAGGGCACGACCAGCAGCGCGGCGGCCTGCGCCGGCGTCATGACGAGGGCGAGCAAACCCATGGCCACGGTCGGCAGCCCGAGACCGATCACGCCTTTCACGAAGCCGGCGAGCACGAAGATCGCCGTGATGGCGGCAAACACGAAGGATGTCATGCGCCGCATATAGCAGGCGCCGCACGGAACCGAACTTCGGATGTCGCGAATGGAAGCTTCAGAAAAAGCAGAGGACGGAGAACGGACGAGGGAACTCGCGTCCGCGATCCGTCCTCGGCGGTCCGCTTACGCCGCCGCCGCCGCCTTTCGCGCCGCCACGATCTGCTCCGCGGTGCGGCCCATGAGTTCGGCCATGTGGTCGAACTTGAAGGTGAAGCTGCCGACGCCGGCGGTGGCCGAGCGCACCTCCACGATGAGATCGCCGATCTCCGACTCCGGCATCTGCACGCGCACCACGTCCCAGCCGTCCCAACCCTCGCGGGTATCGAAGCCGAGGATTTGGCCGCGCCGTCCGGACATGAGCGCGTTCATCTTGGCGGTCGCCTCCGACGGGCAGACGATCTCGACCTGGTAGATCGGCTCGAGCAGCACCGGCTGGCACTGCGGCAGTCCCTCGTGGGTCGCGAGCCGACCGGCGAGCTGAAACGCCATGTCGGAGGAATCGACCGTGTGATAGGAGCCGTCGATCAGCTTCGCCGCAACGTCGACCACCGGAAAACCGAGGGGGCCGTGCTTGAGCGCGTCGATGACGCCCTCCTCCACCGAAGGAATATAATTGCGCGGCACCACGCCGCCCTTGATCTCCTCGGTGAAGGTGAAGCCCGCGCCGCGCGGCAGCGGTTTGATGTCGAGCACGACGTCGCCGTATTGGCCGTGGCCGCCCGACTGCTTCTTGTGGCGGCCGCGCTGCACGATCCCCTTCTTGATGGTCTCGCGATAGCCGACCGTGGGTTTATGCGAGACCGTAGCGATGCCAAAGCGATCGGCCAGCCGCTCGGTGGCCACGCGCAACTGCATCTCGCCCTGGCCCCATATCACCACCTCATGCGCCTCGGCGTTGTGGACGACGCTGATCGAGGGGTCTTCCTCGAGCAGTTTCCCGAGCGCCTGCCCCAGCTTGACGTCGTCCTTGCGCTCCTTGGCAGCGACGGCGATCGAGAGCACCGGCGCGTGGGGACTGACCTTGGCGAGCGCTGGATGCGGCTGCTGGCCGTCGCTCAAAGTATCGCCCGTTGTGGCATGATCGAGCTTGCCGAGCGCGACGGTGTCGCCGGCTTCGGCGGCGCCGCGCTTCTCGCTGTGCTGACCCATGAGCTTGAAAACGGCGGCGACGCGTCCCGACTCGCCCTCGGAGTTCAAGAGATTGATGCCGTCGGCGATTTTACCCGAAAGCACGCGGGCCACCGACATCTTACCGCCATGCGCGGTGTTGATGGTCTTGAGCAGGTAAGCGACAGCGTGGCCGCTCTTCACGCCGAGCCGTTTTGCGGTGTCCGCGATGCCGGGGGACTCGTGGCGCAACGCCTTCATCAGGCGCAGCACGCCGTTGGTGCGCGTGGCCGCGCCGAACAGCACGGGGCAGACCAAACCCTCGCGCAATTCCTTGGAGAGATCGTCGAAGACCTTGTCGCGCGGCGGCTGAATGTCCTCGAGTAGTTGCTCCATCAGCTCGTCGTCATGGTCGGCCAGCGTCTCGAGCATGGAGAATCGGGCCGTCTTCTCGCGGTCGAGCGCATCGCCTTCGAGCACAACCACCTCCGACGGCGCGTGCTCCTTGTAGACGAACGCGCGTTCGAGCGCGAGATCGACGAATCCGTTGACGATCTCGCCGGAAAAGGTCGGTATCTGTCGCAGCACCAACTTGCTGCGCGAGGCCGGCTGCAACACCCTGAGCACGTCGTGGATGGTGGAGTCGGCCTTGTCGATCTTGTTGAGGAACAGAAAGCGCGGGATTTTCTGCGCTTCCAGCTCGCGCAGAATGAGCTGCAGTTGCGGCACCTTCTTCTCGTCGAGCTCGCACACCACGACCGCGGCGTCGACTGCCGGCAGCGCCGCGCGCATGTCGTGGACGAATTCAACCGAGCCCGGACAATCGATGAAAGTATAAGTGTCGCCCATGAAACTGGTGCTAGCGACGGAGAGTTCGACGCTCATCCTGTGATGACGCGCTTCCTTGCTGGCGTCGCTGACGGTGTTCTCCCCGTCGATCGTGCCTTGGCGCTGGATGGCGCCGGTTCGGGCAAGGATTGCTTCGAGTAGCGTCGTCTTGCCGCTCTGAAACGGGCCCACCAGCGCGATGCACCGTGGACCCGTAGCTCTTGTGCCGTTCTGTGCCATATCCGCCTCCCAATCCACCGCGATGCGGTCTTCTGCGGGACCGTTGTGCCATCGTTTCAGGCCGGAGGGGGACTTGGCAAGAGGCGCCAGCCTTTGGCGCACGATGGCGGAACGCGGATGGACATGCGCGCATTGCATGCCAACAAAAACGGCCGCCTCGCGGGCGGCCGTCCATGCGTCGCGCGGAGCTTGCGCAACCGTCAGGGGCCGGGGCGCAGATGTAGTTCCGCCACGCCGAGGGCGACATTGAGCCCGACCGAGGTCGACACCGAGACCGGCTGCAACGCGATCGTGTTGTTGGAACCGCCGATGAGGACGTTGGCGCCGAGGCCGGCGGCGACCGTTACCTGACCGGTCGCGCCGAAATAATCGCCGGCGAGGAAGGCGGGACCAGGGGGCGCGAGGCTGTCCGTGAACACCGCCCAAACCAACACCGCGCCGCCGGTGGCGCCGATATCGAGCCCGAACTTGCTGATCGACCCGCTGTAGACCTGTTGCGGGCCGGGCGGCTCCGGCGCGAACGTGCACACGACCGCCTTCTGCGAGCCGAGGATGAAGCCGATGCCCGCCGAGATGTCGCAGGTCAGCACGCCGGCCCGCACGCGCTGGGCGGCGGCGGGATCGGCGGACGCAACGGCTAATGCAAGCGCGGCAGCCCCGACGGCATGACGCAACATATGGACCCTCCTTTGTTGTTCGATCGCACAAGCCCAATCGGGGTTGCGCCTCACCAATCGATCTTACGCAAGATCGCGCGCGTCATGTCAAGTTGCCGCAGAAGCGCTGGATGCGCCGGCAAGCTTCCTCGACGTCCTCGGTCTTGGTGGCGTAGGAGATGCGGAATGCGGGACCGAAGCCGAACGGCGTACCCTGCACCACCGCCACTCCCTCGGCCTCCAACAGCTCGGTGACGAAGTCCTCGTCGGTGACGAGCTTGTGTCCGGTCGGCGCAGTCCTGCCGATGGTGCCGGCGCAGGACGGATAGACGTAGAACGCGCCCTCGGGCTTGGGGCACTGGATGCCGCGCGCCTGATTGAGCATCGAGACGCAGAGGTCGCGGCGCTCCTTGAAGATCGCATTGTGCTTGGCGATGAAGTCCTGCGGCCCGTCGAGCGCCTCGACCGCCGCCCATTGCGACACCGCCGTCGGGTTCGAGGTCGACTGCGACTGGATCATCGCCATCGCCTTGATCAGCGGCTCGGGCCCGCCGGCATAGCCGATGCGCCAGCCGGTCATGCAATAGGTCTTGGAAACGCCGTTCACCGTCAACGTGCGCTCGTAGAGCCGGGGCTCGACCTGCGCCGGCGTGGTGAATTCGAACTCGTCGTAGACGAGGTGCTCGTACATGTCGTCGGTCATCACGTAGACTTGGGGATGCCTGACCAGCACGTCGGTGAGCTTCTTGAGCTCGGCGCGCGTATAGGCCGCGCCGGTCGGGTTCGACGGCGAGTTGAGCAGCACCCATTTGGTCTTCGGTGTGATTGCGCGCTCGAGCGCCTCGGGGCGCATCTTGAAGCCCGACTCGAGGGTGGTGGGCACGGCGACCGGCTCGCCGCCGGCGAGCATGACCATATCGGGATAGCTCACCCAATAGGGCGCCGCGAGAATCACCTCGTCGCCTGGATCGAGCGTCGCCACGAACGCGTTGTAGAGCACCTGCTTGCCGCCGGTGCCGACGATGATCTGACTCGGCTTGTAATCGAGGCCGTTCTCGCGCTTGAACTTACGAGCGATCGCGGCCTTGAGCTCCGGGATGCCGTCGACCGCGGTATACTTCGCCGCCTTGCCGGCCTCGATCGCCTTGAGCGCGGCGCGCTTGATGTTCTCCGGCGTGTCGAAATCCGGCTCCCCGGCTCCCAGCCCGATCACGTCGCGGCCCGCGGCTTTTAGCGCACGCGCCTTATCCGTCACCGCGATGGTGGCGGACGGCTTGATGCGCTTGAGCGATTCTTTGAGCAGGGCCATGAGAATCTCCGCTTACCCTTTGCGGGCGCGAGCTTCCTAATGGGCGCGGCCGCCGACGGCAAGCCTCCATCGCCCATCCACACACCAGTGTGATCGCGCCCGACACACGCGGACCTGGAAGGGCGTTGAACCCACGTCAGAATTTGCGCCAGCTCACATTCGGCGCGCGCGCTCCGGGAGGACAAGCGCCGCGACGCTCGCGTCATTAGACCCCACATTCGCACCCTTCAGCGCGTGATTTTCGGGCCGGCGGCCGCTAAACTATTGCCGACACGAAACGACCGTCCCCGGGAGGACGCCATGAAGCTCACCGCCGAGCAGATCAAGACCTTCGATGAGCAGGGTTACGTGTTTTTCCCGAACTGCTTCGCCGACGAGGAGGTTGCGGCCCTGCGCAGCGAAGCGGACAAGATTTTCAGGAGCAATCGCCAGGAGGTCTGGCGCGAGAAGACCGGCGCGCCGCGCACCGCCTTCGCCGCGCACACCTATAACGAGGCCTTCCGTCTGATGGCGCACCACCCGCGCCTGGTCGAACCGCTGCAGCAGCTGTTCGGCGAAGGCGTTTACGTCCATCAGTTCAAGATCAACGCCAAGGCCGCGTTCGAGGGCGATGTCTGGCAGTGGCACCAGGATTACGGCACCTGGGCGCGCGACGACGGCATGCCCGAGCCGCGCGCCATGAATATCTCGATCTTCCTCGACGAGGTCCTGCCGATCAACGGTCCGTTGATGCTGATCCCAAAGAGCCACAAATACGGCACGCTCGCCGCCGGTCACGACACCAGCACGACTTCCTATCCGCTTTGGACGCTGGATCCGGAGACGGTGACGCGGCTCTGCGCCCAAGCCGCGCCGCCGGACGGCGTCGGCATCGTGGCGCCGACCGGCAAGCCCGGCTCGGTGTTGATGTTCCACGGCAATCTCGTGCACGCTTCGCCGCCCAACATCACCCCCTATCCGCGCAAGATCGTGTACCTGACGCTCTGCGCCGTCTCCAACCACATCACCAAGTTCACCCGGCCCGAATGGATCGCGCACCGCGACTTCACGCCGATCGTGCCGGTGGAGGACGACGCCCTCATCGCCCATGCCCGCGCCCATCGCGTCGCGGCGGAGTGACGGCGAAAATGATTTTCTGCAGATGACGGGCGCGGCAGCAGGCGTCGGCTGCGGTCGGCGGCCGCGGTAGTCGGCGACCACTCAGCGGAGCTTGGTCGCGTCATGACATTGCCGCTCTGATGGCTTACGCCCATATCTCGGCAGGGCGGCGGCGATCACCGCCGGAGGGAAGGCGATGTATACGCTCTACTCGATGCAGCGATCGGGCAACAGCTACAAGGTGCGCCTCGCGCTCGCCCAGCTCGGCATCCCTTTTCGTCTGGTCGAAGTCGACATCCTCAAAGGTGAGAGCCGCACGCCCGAGTTCCTGGCCAAGAATCCGCACGGCCAAGTGCCGCTGCTCGAAGCCGCGCCCGGCCGCTACCTCGCCGAATCGAACGCGATCCTCTGGCACCTCGTGAGCCGCACGCCGCTGCGGCCCGAGCACCGCATCGATCGCGCCGAAGCGTTGCAGTGGATGTTCTTCGAGCAGCACAGCATCGAACCCAACATCGGCGCCGCCTATTTCTGGCTGGCGCTGGTCAAGGGCGGCCGCGAGCTGCAGCAGCACGCGCTCGAGGACTGGATGGAGGAAGGTTACCGCTCGCTCGCCGTGATGGAGAATCACCTCAAGCACCATCGCTATTTCGTCGGTGATCGCTACAGCGTCGCCGACATCGCGCTCTACGCCTACGCTCACCTCGCGCATACGTGCGATTACGAACTGACGACCTTTCCGGAGATCCGTGCCTGGCTCGAGCGCGTGGCGGCGCAGCCGGGCTATATCTCGATGGATTGGCAGCCCGAGAACGTCGTAGCGGCGGAGTGAGCGCGCGAGCGGCGGGGCTGCGCGCCGCAAAAAGCGGCCGTATTTTGCGGCCGAACGAGAAGCGCGTTCGGCGTTAACGCTTCGTTAACCAAAAACACAAATTTGCCCTTCTTCGCCAATGCCTCCGCCTAACTCCGGCCGAATCGGCGCCGGCATCCGCCGCGACAAATGAGTCGACTGATTCGCGGAGATTGACATGCCCAAGCCATTAACAAGGCCGACCGGAATCAAGCCCGGGGCTCGCCCGCGGCCGGCGCCGAGGCATCGCTCCATCACTCTCGTCGAATTGATCATCACTGCCGCGCTCGCCTTATCGACCGCCGTCGCCGTCACCGCTGTCTCGATTGGCATGGCGCGCGCGGACGTGGTCGGCGCCATGACCAGTGGCGACGGCACCCCGCTCGCGATCGCGCTTTGCATCGCCTTTCTGCTCGCCGCCATGGGCGGGCTTACCGTCATCGTCGCCGCCAACCCGCGGCGCGACTGATCATCGTTTCGGGCGGCCGGTCGGGGGAAGTCACTGCCGCGCGTCGTCGGACGCGCGGCAGTGCTGCTGTTGGGCCTCTCACTCCGGCTTGATGTTGGCCGCCTTGATGATCGGCCACCAAGTCTCGATCTCGGCCTTGTGAAAGTCGCCCAGCGCGTGCGGCGTCTGCTCCTCGCGCGTCGCAATCACGTGGCCGAGCTCGGTGAGCCGCTGCCGCACGGCCGGATCGGCCAGCGCATCCACCACCGCGCCGTTGAGCTTGGCGACGATCTCGCTCGGTGTGCCCTTGGGGACCCACAGGCCGTTCCAAAACGAGATGTACATCCCCGACACGCCCACCTCGTCCATGGTCGGAACCTCGGGCGCGGCCGGCCAACGCTCCTTCGACATCACCGCAAAGGCTCTGATCGCTCCGCTGCGCACGAACGACAGCGTTTGCGACGCTTCGGCACAAAACATGTCGATCTGGCCGGCCACCAGATCCTGCATCACCGGCGCACCGCCGCGATAAGGAACCAACTGGAAACTGGTGCCGGTCTTCTGCTGGAAGTAGAGCAAGCAAACATGCGCCGCGCTCCCGGCCCCGACGGTTGCCGCCGATGCCTTGCCGGGATCCGCTTTGAGCCAAGCGATCAGCTCCCGGGCGTTCTTCGGCGGCAGTGCGTTCTTGCCGATGATCATCAACGGTGTGGCGCTGATGCGCGACACCGGCTGCAATTCCAGCACTGCGTCGTGCGCGGCCGGATACATCGCGCCCGCCCCGACGTGGCTCGTCCAATTGCCGATGCTGAGCGTATAGCCGTCGGGTGCGGCTTGCGCGGCGCGGGCGACGCCGATGCTGGCGCCGGCGCCGGTCACGGTCTCGATGATCACCGGCTGGCCGAGCGACACCCGCATGCGCTCGCTCAAGATGCGCGCAAGCGTATCCGTCGGCCCACCCGCCGGGAACGGCACGACCATGGTGATGGGATGCGATGGATAGCCTTGCGCATGGGCAATGCCGCCAACGCCGACCGCGACGGCAATTGCCGCGACAAAGGCCGTCATCTTCATGGCTGTCCTCGCCGTTCCGCTCGAGAAATTTTTCCCGCCGACGATGACACGGAGCGCGGCGGGAAAGTCAACAGTATCGTCACATCGATGTGAAGGGCTCGAAACTTGCCGGAACATCGTCGGCAACGCATGGTTGTCGCACCGACGCGTAACATCGACGCGTGGCACGCAGAAGAGCGCAGGAGCATTCGAAATGAGGTGGTCAGCGGTGGCGTGCGCAGTCGGGCTCGTTGCGATCGGCTGCCCGCCCGCCGGCGCGCAGGTTTTCCATTCCTCCGCCGGCGACGTCGCGGTGGAGACCGTAGCGAAGAACCTCGATCATCCTTGGGCGATCGCCTTCCTGCCCGCCGGCCGCATGCTGGTGACGGAGCGGCCCGGACGCATGCGCATCGTCGCCAAGGACGGCGCGCTCTCCCCCGCGCTCGCCGGCGTGCCGAAAGTGTTCGCGTCGGGTCAGGGCGGGCTGCACGACGTCGCGCTCGACCGCGGCTTTGCGCAGAATCACACCATCTATTTCTGTTACGCCGAGCCGGTGGAAGGCCGCGGGCGCACCGCGCTCGCGCGCGCTCGGCTGGTGGATGAAGGCACGCCCCGGCTCGATGCGGTCGAGGTGATCTTCCGCCAGGCCGGCCCGCTCTCCAGCGGCAATCATTTCGGCTGCCGCATCGTGCAGGCGCCGGACGACAATCTCTTCCTGACCGCCGGCGAGCATTTCACCACCCGCGACCAGGCGCAGAATCTTGCCAACGATCTCGGCAAGATCATTCGCATCCGACCCGATGGCTCGGTCCCGCCGGACAATCCATTCGTCGGCGGGCCTGCCGCCAAGCCCGAGATCTGGAGCTACGGCCACCGCAATCCCCAGGGTCTCGCGTTCCACCCCGTGACCGGAAAGCTGTGGGAGCACGAGCACGGGCCGCGCGGCGGCGACGAGATCAACATCATCGAGAAGGGCAAGAACTACGGCTGGCCGGTGATCGGTTACGGCATCGACTACAACGGCGCCAGGATCCACGAGAGCACGCACAAGCAGGGCATGGAGCAGCCGCTCAAGTACTGGGTGCCCTCGATCGCGCCGTCCGGGATGACGTTCTACACCGGCAGTCTGTTGCCGGGCTGGCGCGGCAACGTGTTCGTCGGCGCGTTGGTCGGCCAACTTTTGGTCCGGCTCGAAGTCGACGGGGACAAGGTGGGCAAGGAGGAGCGCCTGTTGCAGGGGCTGCGCGAACGCATTCGCGATGTTCGCGACGGGCCGGACGGCGCGCTGTGGCTCGCCACCGACAGCTCCTCGGGTCGGATTCTCCGCATCACGCCGAAATGACCGCGATTCCTGCGCTCACCACCGCCGTCCGCGGGCAGCGCTTGCGGCGCGGATGAGCCGCGCCATCGTTGCGAAACGCAATAATTGCGGCAGGACGAGTCAAACAAGCCCCGCCGTCATAGTCCCGACACGAAGCTTCTCTACCCGGCCGCATCCGATCCGATCAAGCCAATGCGGGCCCGCTTCACGGCGCCACGGGTGGCGTCGCCGCGCGCTCGCGATGCGTTTCGAGCCTGTGCCATGTTTTCGCTGTTCGAGCGGCTGTTGAAGCCGACCGACCCACCGGAGCAGGCGGCGCCGCCGCCCGGCTTCACCGCGTTCTTCTGGCATTTCGCCCGACAGGCGAAGGGCCTGTTCGCCGCTTTGTTCGCCGCCGGCTTGGTGGTGGCGCTGCTCGATTCGACCATTCCCGTGTTCATGGGCCGCATCGTCACGTTGATCACGGCGAGCCCGCCGGACGAGCTGTTCGCAAAATTCTGGCCGCATCTGCTCGGGATGGCGGTGGTGCTGCTGGTTGCGCGTCCGATCGCGCTCACCGCGCAGAACCTGATCGCGAACCAGGCGATCTCGGCCAACGTGTCGAATCGCATCCGCTGGCAGAACCACTGGTACGTGGTGCGCCAGTCCTGGGCGTTCTTCCAGAACGACTTCGCCGGCCGCATCGCCAACCGCGTGATGCAGACCGGCCCTGCGATCCGCGAGACCCTGGTCGCGCTGCTCACCAGCGTCTGGTACATCCTCGTCTACGGCACGAGCGCGTTCATTCTGCTCGCCTCCGCCGACCCCGTGCTGGCGCTGCCGATCGCGCTGTGGTTCCTCGGCTATCTGCTCATGCTGCGCGTGCTCGTGCCGCGCATGCGCGACCGTTCCAAGGACGTGTCGGAAGGGCGCTCGCTGCTGACCGGGCGCATCGTCGATAGCTACACCAACATCCTCACGGTGAAGCTGTTCGCCCGCGCGCGCGAGGAGGACGCCTATGTGCGCGACGCCATCGATCACCACACCAAGCTGTTCTATCGCTCGCTGCGGCTCAACACGCTGTTCGGCTTCTGCCTGTCCGCGCTCAACGCGCTGATGGTGACCAGCACCGGCGCGCTCGCGCTGGTGTTGTGGACGCAGGGCAAGGTCGAGGTCGGGACCGTGGCGATGGCGCTGCCGCTCGCCTGGCAGATCGTCAACATCGCCGGCTGGGTGGCCTGGCAGATCACATCGATCTTCGAGAACGTCGGCGTGATCCAGGAAGGCATGATGACCATCGCCCGGCCGATCACGCTCACCGACCTGCCCGATGCGCCCACCCTCAAGGTGACGCGCGGCGAGATCAGATTTGAGGATGTGCGCTTCGGTTACGGCCGCGAGAGCGGCGTCATCGACGGCCTGACCTTGACCGTCCGCCCGGGCGAGAAGATCGGCCTGATCGGCCGTTCCGGCGCCGGCAAGTCGACGGTGGTCAATCTGCTGCTGCGCTTCTTCGATCTCGAGGGCGGCCGCATCGTGATCGACGGCCAGGACATCGCCGCGGTCACGCAGGAGAGCTTGCGCGCGCAAATCTCCGTGGTCACGCAGGACACCTCGCTGCTGCACCGCTCGATCCGCGACAACATCCGCTACGGCCGTCCGCAGGCGACCGACGCCGAGATCGTGACGGCGGCGAAGCTCGCCCACGCCGACGAGTTCATCGGCGAGCTCGAGGACTGGAAGCAGCGGCGCGGCTATGCGGCGCAGGTCGGCGAGCGCGGCGTGAAGCTCTCGGGCGGCCAGCGCCAGCGCATCGCCATCGCGCGCGTGATCCTCAAGGACGCGCCGATCCTGGTGCTCGACGAGGCCACCTCCGCGCTCGACAGCGAGGTCGAGGCCGCGATTCAATCGAGCCTGGGCACGCTGATGGCCGGCAAGACCGTGATCGCCATCGCGCACCGGCTCTCAACCATCGCACGCATGGACCGGCTGATCGTGCTCGAGCGCGGCCGCATCGTCGAGCAGGGCTCGCACCACGAGCTGTTGCGGCACGGCGGTCATTACGCCGCCTTGTGGCAACGCCAGTCGGGCGGCTTCATCGACGCCGACATGCAGGCCGCCGAGTGAGCGGCGTGATAGGCTTTCTCGGCCCGGGAGACTTTCTCGGCCTGGGAGACCGCAGCGGGCGGGACGACAGGACCCGGTCGAAAACCGTTGAAATCTCGGGAATAAAACCAGCGGGTGGCCGATCTTCACCCATATGATTGTGGTGCGCATCGACCATGGCAAGCCTGAAGAGCGAGGACGATCAGGCGCGCTTCGCCAGCGTGGTGCTGCCGCATCTCGCCGACGCCTACGCGCTCGCGCGCTGGCTCACCGGCGATCGCGCCGACGCCGAGGACGTGGTGCAGGAAGCTTGCCTGCGCGCCTTTCGCGGCATCGGCGGCTTTGCCGGAGTCAACGCCCGCGCCTGGGTCTTAACCATCGTGCGCCACGCGGCCTATACCTGGCTGGGCAAGAACCGTTCGGCGTCGCTGGTGATGGTCCAGGGCCTCGACTATCGGGAGATTTCCGAAGTGACCAAAGTACCCATCGGCACGGTGATGTCGCGGCTCGCGCGCGCCCGCCGGCGGCTGATCGAGCGCATCGGAGCCGACAAGCCAGGGGGCGCGCCATGACACCGACGGATCCGCGCTTGCTCGTTCACGCCTATGTGGACGGCGAGCTCGACCCTGCGCACGCGCTCGAGGTCGAGCGCCAGCTTGCCGACGATCCGGCGCTGGCGGTCGAACGCGAGCGGGTGGAGGCGCTGCGGCACGTCATCGCCGAGCAGCTGCCGCGCGAAGGCGCGCCGCCCGGTCTCGCGCGGCGGATCGAGGCCGCCGTCGGCTTGCGGCCTGCGCCTGCGCCCGCGCGCGCCTCGTCACGCCCGTCTTGGCGCGCGCTCGCGGCCTCGGTCGCGGTGGCCGCGTTCCTCGGCAGCGGCGCGACCTGGTTGGCGCTGTCGCCCGGCCCGCCCGATGCCGACATGGTCGTGGCCAACCACGTGCGCGCGCTGATGGCGACGCAGCCCGTCGACGTCGGCTCCTCCGACCAACACACGGTCAAGCCCTGGTTCAACGGCCGCATCCCCGAGGCGCCGCGCGTGGTCGAACTCGCCAACGCGGGCTTTCCCCTGGTCGGCGGCCGCATCGACGTGATCGGACGCACCCCGGTTGCAACGCCAACGGCGTCGCCTATTGGGCCGTCTCCGACGTTGCCGCAGCCGATCTCGATACGTTCGCGAAGGCTTTTCGCGCCGCCGAGCCCGAGCGCTAGCTAGACCAGATCCTCGCAGGCGCGGAGTTTGCGAACCCCAATCGCCTGAACCAGCGCTAGGCCTGCTGCAGCAATCCCGCCATCGGCTTCACCGCGGCGCTGTCCGGAAACACCTTGGTGGCCAGCACGGCATCGTCGACGCGCAGGTGGTCCTTGAGCAGGCCCTTGAGCACCGCGCGCAGGTCGGTGGTCGGCTTGAGGTCGCGCCCGTCATGAAGCTTGGCGAGCTTGAGCCCGGGCCAGTCGGCGACGACGCGGCCGCCCTTGAGCGCGCCGCCGGCCATGAGCGCCACCGTCGCGGTGCCGTGATCGGTGCCGTCGGTGCCGTTGATGCGGGCAGTGCGGCCAAATTCGGTGACGATGGCGACCACGGTCTCGCGCGAAATAGGCGCGCACCTGTCCGGCCCCCGCCGCCTGCGGCTGCTCACCGTCCATGCCGCCGGCGCGCGCGATGGTCGCAAGCCCCATGCGTTCCTCGAGCACGCGGGCGAGGACGGGATCGGTGTGGTGGTAGAGCTCCATGAGCCGCATCACCGTGTCATCGCCCGTTGGCGGCAGCCGGCGCGGCGTCCAAGACAGCACGGGCGCGGGTCCGCGCACGACCAGCGGCGCGATCGGACCGATGGCGAAGGCGTCGCGCGATCCGCCGGCGCGGTCGCCCGGTTGCAGCGAGGCGAGCGCGCGGTTGAGCCAGCCCGTATCGGCCGCACCCGGCTTGGCGAGGCCGCTCTCCAGCACGTCCTGGCCGTCGAAGTGGGAGCGCTCGCGGTAAGGCGTCGCCGTCGCATGCACGATGGTCGCCGCGCCGGATTTGTAGAGCCGATGCAGGTTGGGCATCGCGGGATTGAGGGCGAAGAAGGAATCGAGCGGCAGCGCCGGCGGCTTGCCGTCGAGGGCGAGCGCCTTGTCGCCGCGCAGCGCGAGCCAGTCCGGATCGCCCACGGGCGCGACCGCTGCGAGTCCGTCGAGCGCGCCGCGCAGCACGATCACGAGCAGGCGCGGATCGCGCCCCTCCGCGCGCGCCACGCGAGCGCCTGCGGGCGGCTTTCGGCGCGCAAGACGGCTTGGCGCGTTTCGCTCGAAGCGAGCGGCGCCAGCGCCTGCTCGAACACCTCGCGCGGATCGGCCTCCGCGCCCACGCGGCGCGCGAACTGATTGGCGATGTCGAGGCGCTGCGCCAGGCCGTCGAGCCAGGGCGCGCTCTCGTCGGCGAATCCCTTGGGAGCCGACGGCCGCCACAGCGGCTCGCCCAAGAGGTTGTGCGCCTGCATCACCGGGCCGATGTCGGGCGGCGTGATGCCCGCGGCGCGCAGCATCCCGACGACCCATTCGCCCGGACGCTTGAGCTTGGCGCGCGGCGCCTCCCACGCTTCCGGCGCTGCCACCAGCGCCTTCGTCACCTCCTTCAAATCGCCTTGGGTGGCGAGGAAGCGCTTGGCCAGCCGCTCGACCAGCGCGGGCGGCGGCTCATCGGCGACGAAATGGCGCGCGAGCTTGGCGGCTACGTGTTTTGCGGTTGCCGGATGGCGTGCGAGCGCGGCGAGCACGTCGCGTCCCTGCTGCATGCCGGCGTCGGGGTAGCTCCTCCCGATCACCGTTTGCGCGCCGGGCTGGTGCATGCGCGGATTGAACTCGAACTCGCCGCCGCGCACCGGGTCCTGGCGAAACGGCACGAACGTCCAGCCGGTGATCACATTGGCGAAACGGGTGACGTCCTCCTGGGTGTAGACCGTGCGCACACCCAGCGTATGCAGTTCGAGGATCTCGCGCGCCAGATTTTCGTTGAGGCCGCGTTTCTGCCGCAGCCCGGCAATCGAGTCGGGGCCGATCGAGCGCGCATTGTCGAGATAGATGAGCATCGCCGGATGGGATTCGGCGGCCAGCAGCATGTCGCTGAAGCGGCCGAGCACGTTCGCGCGGATGACCTCGCGTTCATAGGCGCCGCAAATCTGGCGCACGTTGCCCTTGTCCGCCGACACGCAGAAATGGTTCGACCAGAACCAGACGAGCCGCTCGAGGAAGCCGATCTCGGCGCCGAGCGCGGCCTGGATGCGCGCCTTGGCTTCCGCGAGATAAATCTGCTGCGGCATCCCGGGACCCGGATTGCGCACTGGCACTGGCGCCGGCGGCGGCGCGGACTGATCGTTCATCTGCGGCAGGGAAGCGCCGCCGCTCGGCGCGGCGGCCTGTTGCGCGGCGCGTTCGGCCTGGCGCGCCGCCCGCTGCGCCTGTTGGAAGGCGAATGCGACGCGGGCGGCGGTGCCGCTCGTCAGCAAATCCGCATTGCCGATGCGGCCGGCGCCCGCGCCATCCAATTCCGCGAGCAGCGCGCCGCGGGGATCCGACGCAATGCCCGCGATCGATCCGGCGCGTGGACCGAGGCCGAACCGGTACAGGGCAAGCGCAGCTTGCGCTTTCGGATCAAGGGCCATGCGTCATCGTCCTTTCGACCGGGACCCGACGCCACTGCCCCGCCAGCAACATCGTCCGCGGCCGCAAGTCAAATTTGCGGCGGGCCGCCTTTCGCAATCATGGCCATGGGATGAAAAATTGGAAGGGTCGGGTCACAGCAACAGCAGCCCGATCACGATC
>WNFI01042934.1_pt1 | contig 16439 bp, 21 predicted proteins | sample 5400471 | NCBI WGS metagenome assembly WNFI01 (sample SAMN13153348, study PRJNA577476) | soil metagenome | isolation source: 100 cm saprolite on Douglas fir-dominated hillslope | place: USA:California | collected 2013-09-17 | reverse complement strand
GGCGCTTACTCCTGGCTTCTTGCGCTCGGAGAGAGTGCTGGAACATTTTGGAGTCACCGAAGCCAATTGGAAGCAAGCAGGGAAGAACAATATCAACCAGAACAGCCCCGACCAGAACGACGCGCCTGCGGACTTCATGGTTTCAGAATCGCCACGCTACATTGGCCGGGCCGTCGTAGCTTTGGCGGCCGACCCCAAGGTGAAAGAAAAGAGCGGACGCGTTTTCAGTTCGTGGGGCCTCGCCCGCGAGTACGGATTCACCGACATGGATGGCACGCGTCCGGATTGGGGCCGATATGCCAGAAAAAAATACGGCAAGTACAAGATCTGCGATGAACAATTTTATTCCTACTGGGTTCCCGGCCTGGTCGAACTGATTTTTCCCGATTGGTTTTGATCGCAGGCGTTCAGGATATGGGACCGCATGCCCTGCCGATCTCCGGATCCAGCGCCTCCCACACATTACTCCGCTGCGTGGGTCGCCTTGCATTCATAGACTCAAACGACCGGGTTGTCGGCGTGAATGCGATGTAACGACAGTTGGTTGAAAATGTTATCCGCGTTCCTGTCATATTATCGGAATGCACCCAGATCACGGGTAATTAGGAAGGAACCGAACTACTTCTCGCTTGCCGACCATCCATCCAGAATTGTCGGACGCCTGCAAGGCTCTTTTCTTGGGAGTATGCTGGCGCGCGGATGGCCCTCACCTTTGGCACCAAACTCCGGCCGTATGAGATCCGCGCTCCGCTTGGTGCCAGGTTTAGAAGTTTTGGAAAATCCTACGGCCACTGGACATCGAGCGCATAGATTTCTGCGGTGCTGATATCGCGGGCGAACAAAGGAGAGTCGTCGGGCGCAAGTCCAAACCAGTCTACGAATGTTCCAGTCGTTAGGCGTCCGACATTCTTGATATCAACTATTTTTTCGATCTTGCGATCGCTCAGCCGCAGGCGGACGATGCGCTCAGCATTGCTCATGTCCTGGAAGTAGATGTACTTTCCGTCATGTGACCAGAGCAGGTAGCCGATTTCAGAGCCGAACGCTTCCGTCCACTTCTGAGTGACAAAGTCAAAGAGCATCAACTTCTGTGCTGCGTCCGTTGTGATGGCCGCAATGTACCTTCCGTCCGGCGACCAGCGAGGGGAAAAGAGTCCCCTTGAGCCAGGCAATGTGGAAACTCGATTGGACTTGAGATCGATGATAGAGATTGGCATCTCCGAGACGAAGAAACTGCCGAAGACCAGCGAGTTTCCGTCTGGCGACCAGTTCGCATCCACCTGACTCTGCTCACTCGGGAGTACTCGCTGCGGAGTGCCGCCTTCGCTCGAGACCAGGTAGATATTCCAGTTCTCACCGGGAAGAATGGCATTGAATGCGATTTGTTTATCGTCGGGCGACCAGCGTGGCAAAAGGACCCGCATGGGTGGAAAAGTTAGTTGAAGCCGCTCACTTCCATCCACTTTGCTCCGCCATAGGGTGTTGTCCGGGTAGGAAGTGTAGGTAACCCATTGCCCATCCCGTGAGAATGCCAAGCCTTCAGCGGAGATTCCGGAAAGATAGGGCACGAACTGACCGCTGCGCGCGTCGTACCGGATTGCTTCAGAGTGACTGGAACCACCGATGGCGAAGATCTGCTTGCCATCCTTGCTCGGCAAAGGACACGTAAAGTTCAGAGGGCCTGCGGTTAACTGGATCGGCTTCTCCTCTTGTTTTCGCCAGCGGAGATTTCGCGCTTCTGGCAAAGCCCAGACATCGAGTCTGGAGTTGGTCCTGTTTTGAAAAATGAAAAACCGCCGGTCTGAATTCCATTCGCCGCAACTTCCTGAGGTCAATCTATGGAGGCCGGTCCCATCCGCGGCGGCCTCCATGATTGCCATAGAATCGTTCTGGAATTCAGCCTGGGTGAATCGGAAGGCCCGTGCGTCCGGCGAAAACCGGAAGGCAAATGGAGCCTTGTCACTTGTTAGGAGTTTTCGAGGAGAGGAGCCATCCCGTCCCACCAAGTAAACGTCGTTTCCGTTGGCGTAGACGATGCTCGCTGCATTCGGGCCGAAGGCCGCGTCCCTCGCGGTGACTGTCCCGACGCGCCGCGGCGATCCTCCCGCCACCGGCAGCACCCACAGCAAGCCGCGTTCGGTTCCTGGATTATCACTCGCGACCAGCAGCTCGGTTCCATCTGGCGAGAGATCCAGCACGTGAGGCTGCCTGAGCGGCACTGAAAGGGGAACGGCTTCTCCACCGTTGATCGGCACCTGAAGAATGACTGTACGCTGGCCGGGCAAAGTCTCGGTGAAATAGATTCGCGTACCGTCGGTAGCCATAGCGTCGTTTTTTGCTTGACCATCATTGGTCAGCGCCGTAAAACGCAGGACTCTGGGCACGCTCCGAGCCCGGATAACTGTCTTCCATGCGGCCAGAGCAGCAACCGTGACGATCACTCCGCCGAATATCATCAGCCAATAGTGCTTAGATCTTCCACTGGTTCTCGGCGTCGCAAGCGGAACCTCTTCGGCGACTTGGTCGGATTGGAGGCCAGCACCTCGTACCGGCACGATGAGACGGTAACCGCGACGGGGGAGGGTCTCGACGAAGCGCGGATTATCCGAATCGTCGCCCAGCGCCAGGCGCAGCTTTTTGACCGCACTGTTCAGGCTGTGGTCAAAATCCACGAAGGTGTCGGCCGACCACAGCCTTTGCCGCAACTGTTCCCTAGTGACGACCTGTCCTGGATGTTCCAGCAACAGGACCAGCATCTGGAGTGGTTGGTCTTGCAGTTTGATTCTTAGACCCGACTTGCGCAACTCACCGGCTTGAAGGTCAACTTCGAAGACCCCAAACTGCAGCACCCTTGCGTTCTGCGTTGATTCCGGCACAACCTACCTCACGGCGGACAATCTAGGGCGCATTGCGAGTTGCAAAAACAGGTCACCCATGCTTCAAACATCTTTAGTTATCAGCAAGATAGACGGTCAGAAGCCGATCCCTTCCAAACTACCTCCAGTGCATTGCCATAGTACCGCGTGCGGAGCGATTGTGCGTTAGCAAATTGCCGAGTGGGCCGGCTAATGTCCAAGTCAGGGAATGTAGGAGGATGGCAATGAGACACGTACGAACTATCGCAACGGTTTTGATGATGTTGGGCTTCGTGGTTGGATCAGCGCAGGGACAGAAAGGCGCCCCAGGAATAAAGGTGACCGTGCCCTTTCCATTTGTGATTCAACGAACGACTTTCTCCTCCGGCGACTACTTGTTCTTTTCATCACGGGACAAGGTTTGGGTTCAGGAAGCGAGCGGCCGCAACGTTGCCGTCTTGTTGACCGGCGCGCAGGACGGAAGAGCTCCGCAACGGGACGGCAGAGTGATCTTCGATTGCTATTTTGGCGAGTGCTTTCTGTCTCAGGTGTGGATTGCTGGCCAGGAGGTGGGGCGCACGTTGCCGAAGTCAAAGCGCCTAATTGAACTGGCGAGAAAGGGTTCTGGACAGCAGTTCGCTCTGTTGGGTAAGAAGCCGCAGCGGTGAGTCGGATATTAACGGTCCAATACCGGAGTGGAACCTCATCCGCTCCGGTTTCCGCACTCCTGCCCTGCGCACCAAACAGTATTCGAGGTGACCAGACGGGACGTTCCCCAATTCTCCTCAGATTTCGCATCGAGAACACATTTTCGGGCGCAGCATAAAGGCCACGACGCGAGCCGTGGCCTTTTCCGAGTCATGTTTATCCCCGTAAATCCGTGCCAAAAACCTTCTAGTGCCTTCCCCCGCCTTGTCCGCCGCGTCCGCGGTCCCGCCCACCGCCACCGCCGCGTCCACCGCGTCCGCCGCGTCCACGATCCCGTCCGCCGCCGGACGTCCCCCGCGCCCGCCACGTCTCCGCCATGCGGCGTCTTTTCCGCCGCCGTTTCTAGAAAGTCAGCGGAAGCATGCGCACACGGACCTGACGCCGGTCTACGGTTAACAGTGCGCCCGATTCCAATTCCTGCTCCATGTGGCGGAGAGCCGCGAGCACTCGGGAACCCGCCATTTGCGGAGTAACGTCTTCCATCCTGAGCTGTATAACGCTCGGTTTTTCGCCGTGCGTCGCCGCCAGAATTGCGCCGAAGTCCATGTCGTGCGTCAATACGACGCAGCCCTGTTCCGCTGCGTAGGCCATGATTTCCACGTCCGGCTCGTTGCCCCGGCCGACCGTCGACCAATGCACCGCCTGCCATCCCGCGTCCCGCAGCAGGGCTATCCAGCGCGGCGACAAATTCCATATCAACCAGCAGTTTCATGCGCCGGGAAGCACGACTTCACGGTCTTCCGCCAGCCATGCCGCATATCGAAGGGCCTGCAAAATATCCTCGCGTTCCAGATACGGATAGTCCGCCAAAACCTCCTCGATACTATGCCCCGCCCCGATCAGACCGACGATGGTAGCGACGGTAACCCGAAGCCCGCGTATACACGCCTTTCCACCCATCACCCCCGCATCTTGAGTGATGCGATCAAACTGGGTCATCATCGCCTCCTATAACAAACTGTGGCTTGCCCGAGAATATCACTCTATCCATCGTCCGTTCACCAGAGAAAAAAGAGAGCCGCGACGTGGCCGCGGCTCTCTTCTCATACTTGCAAGATGAAAAAGGCCACGACTCTCGCCGTGGCCTTTATATATCCGTGTGAATCCGTGAAAATCCGTGGCTAAAGGTTCCTAGTGCCTTCCCCCGCCCGACCCGCCGCGACCGTGATCCCGTCCGCCGCCGGGCCGTCCTATCGCGCGAGTCTCCGATCAACGATTCGTGCCCGCCGCGACTTAGACCTCAGCCGCGCCCTAACTCCCCGAGACCAGTCACCGCCTGAGAACACCGTGCAGTGTCCCGTGCAGTATCAAAGTGCGCGCATCCCTCTCCTGCTGCGCCGGCAGGGAGTCCAGAACCTTCTTAATCACAGTTGCAGGAACGATCGAGGTCACGCCGATATTAGCCTTGTCCCCTCCCTCCAGTTGTGGGCCGGGTTGCCCTCCGTTCAATGGCACAATGAATTTGTTGAGAAAACACGCGACGATCATGCCCAGGAAGGTGAACCTGTTTTCTTCCACGAAGGATCGGCCTGCAATTCCTCCGCGTAAGAAAACAGGAGAGCCGCTGTTCCCCGGCCAGCTTGCCAGTTCCGCAATGAACACTTTTTGCCTCCCCGAAGGAGTGTCAATGGATTCATCCGTCAGCAGTGCCAGGGTGAGTGCAGGGCTTGATCGCTCAGAAACATTCTGGTTGAGATCGTCGTGAATTCAAATTCATGCTCGTCGGGAAACAGCGGAAGCACCGCCACGTCTTCGGCCTGGTCTTCGCTGTGCAACCACAAAAGATTCCCTTGCGCGTCGGTCACCGGTAGGTCCCGGATGAAACCAACCTCCGAATCGCCGGTCGGCGACTTCAAGTTCAGCCGGACGGTTACGCTGGCCAGGAATGTGCCGTCAACATCCTGCAAAACGTGTTTCGCCGTCACCAAATAGGAGAAGTTGTAGCCCGCCCCCAGTCGCCGATCTGGATAGCCCACAAAGAAGCCAGTGCCTAATGGAACATTGACGGCCACACGGTTTCCTTGAATATCTCTCATCGCGCTGTTATCCGGATTGAGCGGGTGGATGGTGCCGAAGATAAATACAACCGCTTTCTTCTGCTCGCTGATGGATTGACCTGATTGACCGGGAACGGATCGACCGGGAACGGATTGACCGGGAACGGATTGGTCCGTGATCGATGGAATCGCCCGCTGCTGTCCCAGCGATACTTGCGCCGTCAACGGCAGCACAAGTCCAAGGCCGAGGATGACCAATTGCGACGCTCGATTCTTTTTGGTCATCGCATTCTCCCCGACCCTGAGGCCCGAGGGCGGGTCTGCGATTGCTGGTCCGCGGCTGGCGGATCACTAATGATCGAACCCTCCTTGTACTTTTCCAACCCTTCCCATAACTCGAATACCAGTTTGAGAAAAATTCTGGTCTGCTCGTCTTCCACCTGTAGGCTCAACTCCTTCCAATCCTTATCCTTATGTACCTTGCCGCACATGGCAGTCCTCCTTCGACCGCTGGCGAGGATGTTATAAACGGTAAGGTGCAGCCCAGAGCGGGAATAGTCCCGATTTATGACCGGAGGGTCTCACGGCAGTTCCCCTTTTGGCACCGCTCCCAAATTGGGAATCCCCCGCGCGGAAGGGGTTCGCCGAATAGAGCCAAGCCTGCCGAGACATCTCGTTGCGTAACTCAAAGGCACAACAAAAAAGGCCACGATTCTTAGTCGTGGCCCTGATTTCTGTCTCCGGTTTATCCGTTGTTATCCGTGCAAATCCGTGGCTAAAGGTCTTAGTGCCTTCCCCCGCCTGACCCGCCGCGTCCGCGATCCCGCCCACCACCGCCGCCGCGTCCACCGCGACCGCCGCGTCCACGATCACGTCCGCCACCGCCGGGACGTCCGCCGCGCCCGCCACGATCTCCGCCCGGAGGACGATCGCCACGAGGACGGTCGCTGCTCGCCACCGGCGCTCCGTCGCGATTGAAGTTCGGCTCGGCTTCCGCTTCCTCAGGGAAATCGCCGCCGCCTTCAATCACCATAGTGCCGGTCGCCGCCGTAGTCGGAGCGAACTTTGCCTTCCACCGCCAGCACCTTCACCAGCACCTGATCGCCTTCCTTCAACTCGTCGCGGATGTCGCCAATGCGATGCTCCGCCACTTCGCTGATGTGCAGCAACCCGTCGGTACCGGGGATGATTTCCACAAAGGCGCCGAAATCCGCCAGCCGCGTCACCTTTCCCAAGTATGTCTTGCCAACTTCCGCCGTCGCCGTCAGGTCGCCGATAATCTGCAGCGCCTTTGCTGCCGACGCCTGATCGCTCGACGCCACTTTCACCAGCCCGGAATCTTCCACGTCGATCTTCACTCCGGTCTGCTCGACGATCGAGCGAATCATCTTGCCGCCCGGCCCAATCAGGTCGCGAATCTTGTCGACCGGAATCTGCACGGTGTAGAAGCGCGGAGCGAAATCCGAAATCTTCTCGCGCCCAGAAGAAATAATTTCTTCCATCTTGCCGAGTATATGCAGACGCCCTCGCTTAGCCTGCGCCAGCGCCTCGCGCATGATCTGCGAAGTAATGCCGGCAACTTTAATATCCATCTGCAGCGCAGTGATTCCATCCTTCGTTCCGGCAACTTTGAAATCCATGTCGCCGTAATGATCTTCCGCGCCCGCAATATCAGTGAGAATGGCGTACTGCTCGCCCTCCTTCACCAGCCCCATCGCGACGCCAGCCACCGGAGCCTTCAACGGCACGCCCGCATCCATCAGCGACAACGAAGCCCCGCAGACGGTAGCCATCGACGAAGATCCATTCGACTCCAAAATGTCAGACACCACGCGCATCGCATAAGGCCACGCTTCTTCCGTCGGCAGCACGCCCGAAATCGCGCGCTCCGCGAGTGCACCGTGCCCAATCTCCCTCCGCCCCGCCCCCCGCATGAATCCCACCTCACCGACGGAGAACGGAGGAAAATTGTAGTGGATAAAGAAGCGTTTTTTGGCTTCGCCTTCGAAGCCTTCGAGGCGCTGCATGTCGTCGCTGGTGCCGAGTGTGGTGGTGACCAGGGCCTGGGTTTCGCCGCGGGTGAAGATGGCGCTGCCGTGGGTGCGGGGGAGGATGCCGGCTTCGATCCAGATTTCGCGGACTTCGTCGAAGGCGCGGGCGTCGGGGCGGCGTTTCTTTTCTAATACTTCCTCGCGGAAGATGCGTTCGCGGAGAGTTTCGTAATAGGTTTTCAGTTTGGCTAAGGCTTCTTCGTCTTCTTCGGGGATTTCGGCTTGCAGCTTTTTCTTTAGCTCTTTGACTAACGCATAGCTTTCGGCTTTGGGATGCTTCTTGGTGTCGAGGGCGTCTGACAACTGCGCGCCGACTTTCTTCTGCAATGCGTCGTAATAGGCCTGATCGAATTCCGGGGGAGTGACTTCGCGCTTTTTCTTGCCGGACTTGTTGCGCAGGTCGTTGATGGCGGCGCAGATCTTTTTTATTTCGGTGTGGCCGAATTCGATGGCGTCGACGACTACTTCTTCGCTCGCTTCTTTTGCGCCGGACTCGATCATCACGATGCCGTCGGAGGTGCCGACGACCATGATGTTCAGAAGGCTCTCGCGCATTTCGTCGTAGGTGGGATTGACGATGAACTGTCCGCCGATCTGGCCGACGCGCACTGCGCCGAGCGGGCCGAGGAATGGGATGTCAGAGAGCGTCAACGCTGCGGAGGCGGCGTTGATGCCGAGGACGTCGGGATCATTGCTGGCGTCGGCAGAGAGAACGAAGGCTATGACTTGCGTCTCACACTTAAAGCCTTCCGCGAACATGGGACGCACGGGGCGGTCGATCTGGCGGCTGGTGAGTACTTCGCGCTCGCTCATGCGGCCTTCGCGCTTGATGAAGCCGCCGGGAAAGCGTCCACCAGCGTAGGTATATTCGCGGTAGTCGACGGTGAGGGGGAAGAAATCGATGCCTTCGCGGGGGTCGGGGTTGGCGGTGGCGGTGGCGAGGACGACGTTGTCGCCGAGCCGCACGACGGCCGCGCCGCCGGCTTGCTTGGCTAATTTTCCGGTTTCAAATGAGATTTGTTTGCCGCCGGCGAGGTCTACCGTAACGCTGCTAGCTTCTGGTTTCATTTTCTATCCTTATTGTGTGAATCAGGAGGGTGCTGGTGAATGTGCAGGAAAGGTTGCGGCCATGGGAGAGCGGTTCCGATGCAGGATCGGAATACGTCTTCGAGATTGCGCACGGTGTGATTTGGCTCAATGCTGTAACCGGCTTCGAGGAAGGCGGATTTCTCTCGGATACGTTGACGGGAAATGTCTTCTTCGGAGTTCGCTCTTCAGAAGATCACAAGGGTGGACGCTTCATCGTATCCCACTTCTCGCAAAAAACGCGAGAAATGGGGCACCCTTCTGGTGCGCTTTGAAGTGGTCCGTCAACTGGCCAATGCGTTCACTGATGATGGCGATCTGAACCTCGGGACTCCCCGTGTCAGTCGCGTGCGTCTGGTACCGGTCAATGACGGATTTCTTTTGCTCTCTGGCTAACACTCGCCTGGTGCACTCCTGTTCTGGTTTCGATTTATCTTGGTGACAATAGTGAGGTTATCATGCGGGGAGAGGGGGTGTAAAGGCGGAGGGGGATAAGGAGTTGTGCGCTATCCGACAGGTCCTCGAGCTACGGGATTGCCGCGATGTTTTGTGAATCGATTACATTCTCTAACGGTCTGATGTCGTAATTCCACAAGGATGAGTGACCATACTGGTCGTTTTTGTTTCGCTCAATGTGTTGGCTGATCAGCACCTTGAGCTCACCGACTGCATTGACGCCAAGGAGCGACTTTATCTTTTCGAAATGCCGACTTGAAACCATACGGTCAAACAGTTCGATTCCGGAACCCCGCCCCCCATATGCGGCCGTTCGAGGAAACCACTCGAATCTCCCTCCGCGCAGCGCTGTAACGTAATGGAAAATCAAATCCGTCTCTCGGATATCACCGAAACTGAGGTCCTTGCGCGTTGCTCGCGCTTTGATGAGATCGGCCGTCACGCTCACGCGCTGAAGCCCCAGCCGATTGTTTCGGAACTCATCGAGGGATTGAACGTAGCGGTTAAACATCTCAATGCCGTTCTGCCTAAAGTCATTCGTCGTATTTCGATAAAAATAGCGGGATTGAATGAAGAATCCAGCCTCCTGGTACCGCTTCAACCGTAGCAATACGGCCATGAAGTTGAGCATCAACTCGTAGTTGAAGAATCTGAAATTGTCGTAATCAATCTCTGCCCACGACTGCACATTTTCCGGCCGAAAGGTAAACGCGATTAGCTTTTCCCAAAAGTCGTGCAATTGGTCGAGGTCAACCGACTCTCGGTACTTAAATAGCGTGAAGGTGAAGTCTATAAAGTCGTCGCGAAGTGGGAGCATCTTCTCAATGCTGCTTGCCACCTTGTCATCGAATCCCAAAACAGCCCCGCCTGCTAGCCTGAAATCCTCTAGGGACGAAAGAACCGTGTCCAGAAAATCGGAGATCAAGCCGCCCGCGCTGCGCCTTTCGTTTAAGAGGGCGTCTCTTATCGCTCCGACCTTCCGCGAGGTCTTTAAAAGAATCTGATCTTCTTCGGTGATATAGGCGGGGGCGTCCCCCAAGGGCGGGCGCCGTAGAACGGGTTTGCCGTAGAGGTTTCTGACCAGCTTTTGGTAGTTTTCTTCGAACGTGTCGTCCGACGACAGATCTATATAGATACGACTTGCCATGAAGTGGGGTATGCAGGGTTTTCGGTCTTTGTCACACTCTCGGACAATGGGGATGAACTTCTCTTGTCCGGTGTCTTCGTAAACTTTTCTCGATATGAGCTGCGATTCTGTTCCTACGCCCCCCTTCCGGTCGTCTGCTTTTGATTGATATCCGAGGTCGCAAATGACAAGTACCTTTGCGATGCTCTTGTCGTGGACCATCTGCTCCATGAACACGTGCTTATCCTGTCCTTCTTTCAAGTCCCATTTATCGAGGATAACGGCAATACCGTCTAGGGAGAGTCGCTCGGCGAGGTCCAGAACCCAACGCTCGTGTTCCGCGCTGGTCCAACTGTACGAGACGAACACCTTTGGCCGTGAACTGCTTCCTTCCATGGTTATCGGCACTATCTTAACTTGAGGCTGCCCCGTCCGTCGCGGTTTTCGGCGGGCGGGTGGCGCTAAGGTCGATCATTTGGGTTCATCCGCAGAGTTGGATAGGTTGAGGTACCCCTTGCATGGCCCAAGGACGGGCGAAGCCAGCATCCACGAACGCCGCGATAACGGCTGTCTGCCCGGGCTGTAATGTCGCGTGTGGGTCTTTTTCGTCAGTTTGGTTTTTGTTCTTTTTTTTCTTCTTGTCGTCATCGCTTAGGAAATATATGAGCAAAGCGATGGCTACACCGCTCGCGGCAGCTTTACATCCCGCGACGATGATGTACTTCCACATGAAGTGCTGGCTTGCATGTTCTTCGATTGGAGTCAGTTGCGAGTTGATCTCGGACAATGACGTCGCGCCACTGCGGCCCTCGATGAATTTCGAGAGTTTGTCTGCGATAAACAAAGCTTCCGGATAAGAGATTTCTCTTGATGTTGCGGGCGAGCCCTTCGGGACATAGTTCTTGGCGCGACAAGACAAGACGATGAGGCGTTTCTTTTGGTCCGAGGCTTTTACCACCATATCAGCCAGGAGCAAATGGCTTCCGTTGTTGAAAATAAAATCTCCTCCGTCGTTATGGCCCACCAGAATGATGTACGAGGCCTTCGATTCCCCAACCCGGGCCTCGAAATTGTCGCCGTTCCAATCGGAAGCGGCAGTCAGAGACATTTGTTTGAGTCGATCGGCAACATCTTTAATCTCTTCGACACTGCCGGTCGTCGCACTCCGGGGAAACATCCTGTTGTATTCGTCTACGTTCGTGGGGGCGACAACTACGGTGCTTACCGAAGACGGAAAGCCGCGATTTGCTTCTTCCAGAGCATTTGCTGGAGGAGTGGTGAAACCAATCACGTGAGCAACGTCATACTTGTCGCCCAAGTAGGAGAGATGGAGATCACATTGGGACCTTATTTGACTGGGTTCCTGGGCGACTAATGAGTAGTTCGCAAAGACCGCAAAGATTGCGATCCAAGCTATGGTTGCGCGCACTCTGTTCATTCGCACTGTGCTTACTCCTATCTGCCAGTAATGTAACTCTGCAGGGAGGCCAAGGATGGTCGCCTGCTATGTTCCGGAGTACCCAAAGTTGTTTGGGAGCCTACAAAGGCGGATACGAACTTCTTGAGGAGCAAGGGGAAGGCAGCGCCGCACAACACGTACGTTCGCCCAGTTTGCGCTTCGGGGTCGAACCAAGCCCACGTTCCAAACCCGGCACCAGCAACCATCGCTAAAATTACGACCCAATACATGGGGGACCTATACAGCTGCCGATACTTGCTTTCATCAAGGTGTTCCTTGAGATCGTACCAATAGGCTATTTCCTGTAGGAAAGAACCTAGGGCTCCCATGCCAACGGCGTAATAGTCAATCTGCATGATCACCTTAACGACTAATCTGGCAAGAAGACTACGCCAGCCGTAACTGAAAAGAAAGATGCTAATTGCGTAGAGAAATAGGCCCAGTTTCTCTGAGGGGCTGGCCCAGCTTTCCACAGCTCGGTGGTCGGCACTATCTTAACTTGAGGTTGGCCCGTCCGTCCCGGTTTTCGGCGGGCGGGTGGCCGTGGAGGCGATCACGCAGGCTCGCCCGCGGCGTTGGGGACAAAACATCTGGGGACCGACGGGACATTCCCCAACTTTCTAACCAACTGACAACTCCTGTTATAGCTTGCAAAAGCACACACCTATGCTTCACAATATCAGTCTCTACGGCCCTATATCGATTTTCCATCGGAGGATATAATGCCACCTTCCAATAGTAGTCGATCCTCGCAGAAGAAGTTGATTGGGCAGAGCAGACCCTTTTGCCGGATGCTCCCCCGTACTCTCCCACCACTTCGAGCCGCCGTTATGGCCGACCCACATCGCGCGGCGGCTATTATCTCGACCAAGTCAAAGTGGGTCAACGGAACAGTTCTACACTATTGCTTCTTCGCGAAAGGGCACTTCGCCGTGCCCACGAAACAAGCGGACGCAGTGCGTGCCGCGTTCAAAAAATGGAAAGCGGTTGGAATTGGGCTGGAATTCAAAGAGGTGGCGCAACTGAGTGAGGCGGAGGTAAGAATCGGCTATTCGGTCGCCGACCATTCTTCTGCTTCGTCAGTCGGCCGCGATGTCTTGAACACTTCCTTCACGGAGCCGACCACAGTATATGGCTGGGATCTGACGACGCCCTATGGCAGCGGCACCGCGCTCCACGAACTCGGTCACGTGCTCGGAATGGAGCACGAACACCAAAACCCGTTCGCCGGAATTAAGTGGAATGAACAGGCCGTCTACGCCTCACTTGGGAAACCACCAAATAGTTGGGATCACCAGACCACCTTTCAAAATATTTTGGAAAAGCTCGATGCAAAACAAGTGCAGGGCTCAAAGTGGGACCCCGACTCAATCATGGAATATGAGTTCGAAGCCGGTCTGATCGCTGCGCCGCCGCCGTACGATGTGGACGGCTTGACTCCGCCCGGAGTCTTGTCGCCGCCTGACAAGCAGTGGGCTTTAAAATGGTATCCCGCGAAGCCAAAATCACTGCCAGCGCTTCATGCATTCAAGCCTGCTGTGCTTAAGCTGACTGCGGGCAAGCAGACGGATTTTTTGATTAAGCCGGAGGAGTCCCGCAAGTACACTCTTGAAACAAAAGGCGGGACCGATGCGACACTGGTCCTATTCGAGGATATCAATGGATCGCCTCGATATCTTGCCGGTGACGACGACAGTGGCGAGGAACGAAGCGCAGCCATCAATTACAAACTTTTCGCTGGCCGCAACTACATCGCGCGGCTACGGTTGGTTCACCCGGGTCCCTCTGGCCAAGTCTCGCTGATGTATTACTAGTGGGGCGGGTGGCGCTGAGGTGGTCATTAAGGCTCGTTCGCGGAGTTGGACAGGTTCGTGGCGGTGCGAGCGAACAGCAGGTTCCTCACCGGGCCTTCGGCCCAGTTCGGAATGACATCCCCTTTGCTTGTCAGGCCGATCCGGAGTGAGAATCCCTTGGGCTCGCTCGTCCTCCGATCTACTATTGTCGGCACTCTCTTAACTTGAGGCTGCCCGGTCCGTCGCGGTTCTCGGCGGGCATATGGGCGAACAAATGGAGAATCCGATGAAGCCGATGCTGTTGGGAGAGGCCCAGACGGCCTTGATTCTTCACTTAATCAAGAGTATTCTAAGAGAGGTCGGGATGTGCCGATCTTCTTTGCGGCGCGCAAGGTTTTTATAACCTTCCTGGCCAACTTTTCTTGGGGCTGCTTGCGCAGCCCCTTTCTTAGTTTGGGTTCCAAATGCATCTTTTGTACGCCGACGAGTCTGGAAGCATCAGCGATCCGGGCCAGCGCCATTTCGTACTAGCCGGCGTTTCCGTCTTTGAGCGCGAACCCCACTGGATAGAACAAGAGTTGGACAAAATCGCTGCTCGGTTTGACCCCAAGCAGCCTCATTCGATAGAGCTTCATGGCTCACCGATGAGAACGGGAGGTCGCGGTTGAGACCAGTATCCCAGAGCGGACCGCGAACAGGCGATGCTCGACGCTCTGAGATTCGGAATCGCCGACAGGCATTCCCGCTATGTGCGGCTCTTCGGAGTCGTGCTGGAAAAGAAGAACTTCTCCGGCCAAGACATCGCGAAAGTGGCCTTCGAGCAGTTGAGCAGCCGCTTCGATCAGTTTCTAGGCAGACTTCACGGCCTGAAAGGTGATACGCAGAGAGGCTTAATTGTTTTCGACAAGTCATCTACAGAAAAAAGGATTCAGACACTGGCGCGAGAGTTCAAGTATGCCGGACACTCCTTCGGAGTAACGCGCAATTACGCTGAGGTGCCTGTGTTTGTTGATTCGAAGGCTTCGCGCCTTATCCAATTAGCGGACTTGATTGCCTACGCGCTGTTTCGCCATTTCGAGCACGCGGACTCGAAATATTACCAAGTGATTGAGCACCGCTTCGATGCAGAAGGTGGCGTAGTGCATGGCCTGTATCATCGGTAGGACGCACGAGGCTTACTGCGCGTGAGGCAGCTTCGCCAAGTTGCGGCGGCGGACTTCCGACCACGGCGTGGTTTTCGCTTTGCCGGAGTCTAGTTCCGCGATACGCTTGCCGATTTCCGCTTCCCAGGCCGCTTGCACGCCTTCGTCAACTTTGCCGCCGAGATTTGAGATCAGAGAATCGGCCAGGGCTTCCTGTTCCTCAATCGAAAGTGACAGCGCCTTTTCCAGCAGGCGGGAGACTTCAGGCGTCATTTGTGACATGAGTGGGATTATTCTAGCGCAGGCGAGTGGCGAATATACGGCTTTCCTCAGCGCTGAAGCCGGGTTGATTTTATCGGGGCGCTTTACGGCGCGGCTTGAAGCCGCGCCCTTTCAAAACGTGCGTCTTTTCGGCGCGGCTGAAGCTGTGCCCTTCCCGGTCAGAGTCAGAGTCAGGATCAAAATCAAAGGCGGACGGACGAATGCGTCCGTCCCTGCACGGGCAAAATCAAAATCAAAAGTCAAAAGCAAGGTCAAAGGCGTCGGACAGGAGTGTCCGACCCACACGGGCAAGGTCAAAGGCAGCGGGCGGGGGCGCCCGCTCTACATTCGCTACGCGAATTCCAGGCCGTCCGGTTGGTGGAGGAGGTGCCAGGCTTCGCGGTAGGGGTCGTTTTCGTGGCGTTTGCGGCGGCGTTTGGGGTTGAGGGAGAGCGAGGTCAGGCCGAGGATGTGAGGGCGTTGACGCGGTAGAGGCCGCACTGGAGTTGGGTGGTGGCTTTGACCTGGACGCGGATTAGGCGCGGGCGGGCGGTCGAGGCGAAAAGCAGGTTCCTCACCGGGCCTTCGGCCCGGTTCGGAATGACAAGGCTTTTTTTGTCGGCGCGGTTCGGAATGACAGATGGGAGGCCTTCGGCCCGGTTCGGAATGACAGAGCTTTTTTTGTCGGCCTGGTTCGGAATGACAAGGCTTTTTTTGTCGGCTCGGTTCGGGATGACAGATGGGAGGCCTTCGGCTCGGTTCGGAATGACAGATGGGAGGCCTTCGGCCCGGTTCGGAATGACAGATGGGAGGTGTTTTCTTTCACGTAGCCCTCAAGATGGTTTATGACCTTTATTTTTGCCGTTGAATCATTGGGTTACGGGGAAAACGTCAAATTTAGGGTCTTGACAAGATTTTTGCCAATGCACTAGAAATGAGGCATTTTCGCGGTTTCCCAGCTCGCGGGGACGTTTCCCAGCTCTTGGGGACAAAGATCAAGGTCCAGGATGTTTCTTAAAGTGGCGAGAAGATGAAGAAGAGAGGTGTTTCTACATCACGGCCCGGTGAAGTCGGCGAGCTTGCGTAATTTCACGGTCGCGTCGTTGGCGATGTCCTGCTGTAACCAGCCGAGGTGACCGTAGCCGTAGATCACGAGAATCCTGTCGTTCGGAGATTCGATGAGCTTGGCGATGTTGTGATAAATGCGAATGTTTCTCTGATACCAGGCTGCCAGGAGGTCAGGGCCGGCATAGTCGGAGGGATCTCCGAAGGGAACCAGGGAGTAGTAGAAGGCTATGCCTTTTGCCGACATTGCATCGGAATTCACGTATTGCAGCATCTCGAGCACGGTGTGCGATTGCAGGAAGTCGGCCTGCTCTTTTACGTGCGTGCCCAGGGTCGCATTGAGCGCGTCGAACTTGTCGGCGACGCCGTTGGCCTTGGCGTAATTGACGACCCGTTGCCACGGGAAGTCACCGCTTTCATCGACCGGGTAGACGGCGTGA
>WNFI01414320.1_pt1 | contig 16441 bp, 8 predicted proteins | sample 5400471 | NCBI WGS metagenome assembly WNFI01 (sample SAMN13153348, study PRJNA577476) | soil metagenome | isolation source: 100 cm saprolite on Douglas fir-dominated hillslope | place: USA:California | collected 2013-09-17 | reverse complement strand
GCGCGCGCATCGTCGGAGGACGACACGCGCCGCGACTTCTATCGATAGACTCCGCGTCGTGGACACGCTGAGCATCCGGGCCGCCCGGCGCCTGGCCCTGGCCCGGGCGGGCCTCCTGACTCCCGAGCGCACCGGGTTGCCGCGCCGCGCGCGGGGACGCGGTCCGTCCGCCTTCGCCTCCGCGCACAGCGTCATCCGCCGCTTCGGCTACCTCCAGCTCGACACCGTCTCCGTGGCCGGCGCGCGCAGCCACACGATCGTCCTGCTCTCGCGCCTCGACGGCCTGGACGCGACCGTCGGCGAGGAGTTGCTGCGGCCGGGCGCGCCGATCTTCGAGTACTGGGGGCACGAGGCGAGCTGGATCCCCCTGTCCCTGTATCCGGCGTTCGAGTTCCGGCGCCGCGAGTTCCGCAGCCATCCCTGGTGGGGCGACCTCATCCGCGAGCACCCGAAGGTCGCGCGCGATCTGCGCCGTCGCATTCGCGACGAGGGGCCCCTGCGCTCCGCGGACATGGAGGGACGAGGCAGCAAGGGATGGTGGGACCTCGGTGTGATGAAGCGCGTCGCCTCGTCGCTCTGGTCGAGCGGCGAGCTGGCCATTCGCGAGCGCCGCAACTTCCAGCGGACGTACGACCTCGCGGAGCGGGTGATCCCGGAGGAGCTGCGCTGCCAGCCGTTGCCCACCGCGGAGGGCCTGGAGGCGCTGCTGCTCACCGCGCTCGACGGTCACGGCTGGGCCACCACGGGAACGCTGGCCGCCACCTGGCGGCTGAAGAACCGCAAGGCGGAGCTGGTGGCCACGCTGCGGCGGCTGCAGGAGAAGGGCGCGGTCCTGGCCTGCGCGCTGGAGGGCCGCGAGGGATCGCCCACCATGGGTTGGATCCGCCCCGAGCACCGCGAGCAGGCGGCGGACGTCGAACGGGCACGGCCGCGCGCGGAAGCCGGCGTGCTGCTCTCGCCCTTCGATCCCCTGCTGTGGGACCGCGCGCGGGTGGCGCGCCTCTTCGGCTTCGACGCCCTGCTCGAGATCTTCAAGCCCGCGCCGCAGCGCGTCTACGGCTACTACTGCCTGCCCGTGCTGGCCGGCGAGCACCTCGTCGCGCGCGTGGACCTCAAGGCCGACCGCAAGAAGGCAGCCTTGCGCGTCGTCTCCGTCCATTACGAGAACGCGACGGGAGAGGTGGCGAGACGGGATCGGCAGGCCGCGCGCATCGCCGTGGCCCGCTACGCGAGCGCGCTCGGACTGCGGCCGGCGTGGTGAGAGTGCCCACATCCCAGGATCGCCGGCCGCGCGGAGATGCGGCCCTCCTCGCGTCGCTCAACCCGGCCCAGCGCGACGCCGTCTCGACCACCGAGGGGCCGCTGCTCGTCCTGGCCGGCGCGGGCACGGGCAAGACGCGCGTGATCACCACCCGCATCGCCTACCTCATCTCGCGCGGGGTCGACCCCGCGAACATCCTGGCCGTGACCTTCACCAACAAGGCCGCGGGCGAGATGCGCGAGCGCGTGAGCCACCTGGCCGGGAAGCCGTCGAAGGACGTCACCGTCGGGACCTTCCACGCGTTCTGCGTGAAGGTCCTGCGGGAGCACGGGCACGCGCTGGGCCTGCCGCGGAGGTTCACCATCTGCGACGCCTCGGACCAGCTCAGCGCGGTCAAGTCCGCCATGCGCGAGTTGCGTGTCCACGAGACGACCATGCACCCGTCCGCGCTGATGGCGCGCATGTCGCTGGCCAAGAACCGGATGGAGACGCCCGAAGGCTTCCTGGCCGCGGGCAGCGGCGGCCGCGACCAGCTCGTGGGCTCGGTCTGGCAGCGCTATCGGGAGTTCCTCGCCCGCACGCGCTCGCTCGACTTCGACGACCTCCTGCTCGAGACCGTCCGCCTGCTGGCCGAGCACGCGGACGTGCGCGCGCACTACCGGAAGCGCTATCGCTACATCCTGGTCGACGAATACCAGGACACGAACCACCCGCAATACGAGGTCGTGAAGCAGATCGGCGGCGCGCACCGCAACGTGTGCGTGGTAGGAGACGACGACCAGTCCATCTACGGCTGGCGGGGCGCCGACATCCAGAAGATCCTGGGCTTCCACCGCGACTTCGAGGGCGCGCGGATCGTCCGCCTCCAGACCAACTACCGCTCGACGCGGCCGATCCTGGACGCGGCCAACGCGGTCATCTGCAAGAACGCGGCCCGCCACGACAAGGCCCTGGAGTCCGCGCGCGGCCACGGCGCCCCCGTTCGCTTCACGCGCCTCCCGGACGAGACGGCGGAGGCGCAGTTCGTGGTGCGCGAGATGCGCAGCCTCCTGCGGCTCGAGGAGGCCAGGCCGCAGGACTTCGCGATCCTGTGCCGGACCCAGGTCCAGTTCCGGCCCTTCGAAGGCGAGCTGCGCGCGAATGGCCTGCCCTACGTGGTCGTCGGCGGCATGTCCTTCTTCGACCGCAAGGAGGTGCGCGACATCGTCGCCTACCTGAAGCTGGCGGTGAACCCGCGCGACGAGACGTCGCTGCTGCGCATCATCAACACGCCTTCGCGCGGAGTGGGGAAGGCCAGCCTCGACCGCGTCCTGGCCTTCGCCACCGACCACGGCATCTCGGCCGGCGAGGCCTTCGAGCGCGCGGGTGAGATCGACGGCCTCTCTCCGCAGGCGGTCGAGGGCCACCTCCAGCTGCGCGAGGCCCTCGCCGGCGCCGAGCTCGCGGACGCCGGCCCGCACCTCGTCTCCCGTTTGCAGCGCTTCCTGGAAACCATCGCCTATCGGGACGAGGTGAACCGCCTGTACCCGGAGCCGATGACGCGCGAGGCGCGCTGGGCCGGCGTGCTCGAGGTCCTGAACTTCGCGGAGAACCACGTGCGCCGCACACCCGAGCCGTCGCTGCACGCGTTCCTGGAGGAGCTCGCGCTCACGAGCGGCGATGCCCCCGGGGAGACGGCCGAGGTCCGCAAGGACGCGGTCACGCTCATGACCCTTCACGCCGCCAAGGGGCTCGAGTTCCCCCACGTCTTCCTGGTCGGGATGGAGGAGGGCCTGCTGCCGCATGCGCGCGCCGTCGCCGAGGGCGGCGTCGAGGAGGAGCGGCGGCTCGCCTACGTCGGCATCACGCGGGCGATGACGACCCTCACCATGAGCTTCGCCTTCGAGCGCGCGAAGCACGGACGTTTGGTCCGGTCAGTTCCCTCGCGGTTCCTGTTCGAGGCGCAGGGCACGGAGCCGCCCGCGGGTTGGGTGGGCATCGAGGCGAGCGTGAAGACGGACGAGGAACACGGAGCGTCTACGGGCCGAGGCAAGAAGAAGTCTGGGCGCGGCCGTCCTGCAGCCGGCAAAGCCGTACCTCGTCGGCCGCGATCCCCGTAGGGAAGTCGGCGGCCACCGTCCCATACGCACGCCGTCCTCCGAGGTCCGGCAGACCGACAAGGCGCGGCCTGTCTACTCGGGCATCACCATCGACAATTCGGGTCTCGACAGCAGAGGCGACTACGCGGGAGCGGAGATCAGGAACAACCATGTGATCTGCGGTCGCGATGGGACCGATGATCGCAACTGCCACTTCGGCATCGGTATCGGCAGCAGCCTGTGGCGTCCCCCCCCCCATCGTGCCCGTCAGGGGTCCGGCCCTTCACGGGAACGTCGTGCGGTACGCGCGGCAGGGTATCGTCATCGAGGGTGGCGGCGTCGATCGTGCACCCGTCCGAGTGTGGGACAACGACGTGGCTCATTCGGAATCCAATTCGTGGGATGGCTTCATCGCAGCACTGGGCGTGAGGCTGCGCTGTTCCGCCGAGCCCGTTGGAGTGCACCTGACGTCGGATCGCAGTCTGAACCCGTCGACGTCACTCGTCTGCTGGCCCGGCGGGGTGCCCGCCGCCGCCAGAGGGGGAGATGTGGGCACACGGACCCAGCCCATGCGGATTGGAGGGCGTGCTATTGAGTCTCTTCGACCAAATCTTGGGAGAGGACCCGCTTGTCCAGCAACCGGGCCAGCGGGGCGGAAAGCCCCATCGCGCTGTTGCGGAGAATGCGGCTCCTCTCCGTTCGGTTTCTGAACAGCCCGTTCGAGGAGCGAACAGACGGCGACGTCGATGACGGAGGCCAATGCACTCATAACGCGTAGCCGCGGCCTGTTGAAGAGCGAACGGGTGGTTGGCACCGGTTGTGCTCTGAGAGGCGGGGAGAACAAAGCACGCCATGCCCGGAGCCCCTCGCCTCGCCATCTTCGTGGTTGTTGCCTTCGTCCCGCCGGGCGCTGTGCGCGTGGGCGCTCTAGCCGTCCAGCAGGAAGGATGTTGACCTGCGTGAGGACAATCTCCTCCGCGCAGGCACCCAGTCGTGCATAGCAGATTCAGGCCTGGGCCCGGTTGGGGACGCGCGCTCTCATACTGGATTCGCCGGGCTGCCCGGATTCTCGCGAAACGGCTCGCAACTCTTCTCGAGAGCGATCCACTCTCAGGCTCGGCGACTCAATCTTCGGCAGGATACTCCGAAGCGGAGCTCCCCTTGCGGGCCGATGAGTTCAACCGGAAGGCGGAATCCTACTGGCAGGCCATCGCAAACCAAGAGCCCGCGAAGCGCCGGGCCCTCAGCAAACCGTTCGGCAGCGCGGCGGAAGCCGCCGACGCACTGTATCGAACTGGGCTGATCCTTCAGGAATTGCATGCGGGCCTCGGGCATGTAGTTCTCGACTTCGGCGCCGGAACCTGTTGGCTTTCTGCCCTCCTGGCGCGTCTGGGACAAGGAGGTCTTTGCCACCGAGCCTGTCCGGCACTCCTGGTTGAGCCCACGGTTCCTTCCTTATGACGGACATCGGTTGCCTCTGGAGTCAGGGTCCGTCGACCGCATCGTGTGCTTTGATGCCCTGCATCACGTCCCCAACGTATCCGAGATCCTGCGAGAGTTCTTTCGGGTCCTCAGGGTCGAAGGTCGAGTCGTCTTGGCCGAGCCCGGTGAGGGACACCGCCGTTCTGACCAGGCAGCCTTCGAAACCGAGCTTCATGGCATCCTCGAGAACGAACTCGATCTGCGTGACTTGGTCGACCAAGCCGAGTCGATTGGCTTCGGCCAACTCTCACTGAAGCCCTATCCGGGGCCCGGCGCGCTGAGCCTTTCTCCTCGTGACTACCTCCGGCTGATCGACGGCCTGGAGGACGTCTTCCCGATTGAAGTTCTTCAAGAGAACGTTCGCCGCTTCTACCTACTGACCTTCAATAAGGGGAACCTCCGCCTTGACAGCCGAAGCCCCGGGCTGTTGCGAGCAGAGATCAATCTTGTCGAGCCTCAATGCGCGCTCTCCGGAGCCGTCGATTCAGTCCAGACAACAAAGGTGACCATCAAGAACACTGGTGACACGGTCTGGATGGGCCGCGCCGCCGAATACGGAGGCTTCGTCCAAATCGCTGGCCATCTCTGTGACCGTTCAGGAAGGCTTATCAAACAGGACTACCTGCCGCGGCAGATGCTACCGCACGATGTCGGCCCAGGAGAACACGCGGCCATGGTGGTCGACGTTCCGCTTCCTGACGAGAGCGGGAACTACCTGCTCCGTCTCGATCTCGTCGATGAGAACATCATCTGGTTCAGCCAAGCCGGGTCTCCAACCCGGGACTTGGAATTGGTGGTGGCCGGGAGAGCGGAAGGCGCGGAACTCCATGGATTGGCAGCGTCGCTTGTGCTTGACGGAGGGAGAGCGGGCCGCATTGTAGCGGGCCCTGGGACCACGGTCGGACTTCGCGTAACCGCGGAGAACACGGGCCAGTTGACCTGGCGTCACGCCCCAGAGCCACGGTCTCGTTGTGTGGCGCTTGGGGGTCACCTACTCGATAGCGGGGGAGCCACGCTGACCCCGGATGTCATCCGTGTGCCTTTGACGCGAGAGGTCGCGCCCAGAGAAAGCATAGAGATCACTGCGATGTGCGAGGCCCCGCTCAATCCCGGAAAATATCAAATCAAGCTCGACCTGGTGCTCGAGCAAGTATGCTGGTTCGAAGAGCGGGGATCACACGCCATCAAGATCGATCTCGAAGTATCGGATACCGTGCCCGATAGCCGCGTCCCTGGATTGCTACGTGCGCGGATTGAGGCTCTCGCGGAACCAGACTGTGAACTACGCCCTGGCTCCCGTGTACAGCTTCCACTTCGCATCAGGAACTGCGGCAACACGCGATGGCTCCATGAGTCTGGACGCGATGTCGGTCGCGTCACCATTGGCGCTCACCTTCTCTCGCAAGAGGGCGAGCTGCTCGAGCACGACTTTCTGCATCAGGCGCTCCTCGGGGACCTTCAGCCAGGGGAGACCCTGAGGGGAGACCCTGGAAGCAGACCTTGGGGTTGTCTTACCGAACAGGCCCGGGGCCTATGTACTCGAGGTCGACATGGTCGATGAAGGAATAAGTTGGTTCGGACGGAGAGGGTCGACAACACTGCGGGTTCCGATTCGCGTGAGCGCCGATACTCCGTGAGATCCGCAGAAATGGGGACTACGGGAACTGGCCCAGCGCGACGAGCAGGTCGAGGCGAGCCTGGCGGAGCCGGTCCTCGGCCAGCGAGGCCACGATCTCGGCGTTCCGGGCCGTCTGCTGGGCCTGCACGACCTCGATGTTCGTCGTGGCGCCCGCCTTGTACGCGATCTCGCTGATGCGGAGCGCTTCGACCGCGCTCTCCGCGGCCTGCCGGTTCGCGGTCACGATCTGCTCGTTGCGCGCGACGGACTCCTGGGCCAGACGAACTTCGGACCGGGCCTCGAGCCGAACCGCGTCCAGCCTCAGCTTGGCCGTCTCCCGATCCGCGATGCGGACGCGCTTGGTGGCGCCGAAAGTCCCGTCGTAGATCGGGACCTGGAGCTGGAAGAACGCCACCCATGTCTTGGCCGGCGCGAAAAAGCCCGGCGGCGTGACGTACTGCGGCGTGAAGGAGGCCGTGCCCACCGGCAGCCAGGACTTCCAGTTGTCGCGCACGACACGGTCGGCGGCCTGCACCTGGGCCGTGAAGAGTCGGACGTCCGGGCGGCGGATCAGCCAGGTGTCGTCGCTGGACGGAGGAGTCGCGGGCTCGATGTCGGGATCACCGCTCGCATCGACCGGAGCGTCCGAGAAGGTCGCGACGCCGAGCGCTTCCTGGGCCTGCCGCACGGCCAGCTCGGCCGCGTGGATCAGCCCCACGGAGGTCGCGAGCTCCTGGGAGGAGCGCACGTGATTGAGGCGGCTGCCCTGTCCGGCCTCGAGACGCGTGCGCGAATAATCGGCGAGGGCCTGGGCCGTGTCCCGGTTGCGCACCGCGATGTCCCGCTGGTGCTCGGCGGCGATCACGGCCAGATAGGCCTGGGCGGCGGTGAAGGCCACCTGACGCCGGACCTCCTCCGCGGAGATCTTCGCGATCCCCACCTGATCGCCCGCCTGGGTCTTCGCGGCCCACCGCTCCGCGGACAGGAACGCGTACGACACCGTCCCCGCGAAGGACGACTGGGTCCGTGGCTGGGTGATGTTGCCGTTGAAGCCGCGGGCGGCGTCGAGGATCGTCGTGCTGACGTCCCCGTAGACCAAGGGGTGAAACACGGACTTCGCCCGGTCGAGGAGGGCCTCCGCGCGCAGGATCGCTTGCGCCGCTTCTCCCACCGTCGGGTTCCGGTCGGTCGCCCGTCTCACCGCGTCCTGGAACGTCACCCGCTCCAGAGCGGGCTCGCTCTGGGCCGCGGCGGGAACGGCATGGGCGAGGGCCACGACCATCACGATTGCCGGCCCGGGCCGATCAAACATGGGCCGTTCCCTCGGCCGCCGCCACCGGCGCCTCGTCGTCGCTCTTCAGGCGCACCTTGCCCGGGGCCAGGGTGCGGATCACGGCGTAGAGCACGGGGATGAAGATGACGGAAAGGAACGTCGAGGCGAGCATGCCGCCCGCCACGGACGTGCCGACGGAGTTGCGCGCCCCCGCCCCCGCGCCCGTGGCCAGGGCCAGGGGGAGGACGCCCAGGATGAACGCGAAGGAGGTCATCAGGATGGGACGCAGCCGGATGCGGCCCGCCTCCACCGCCGCGTCGACGATCGAGAGGCCGCGCTCGCGCAGCTGCTCCGCGAACTCGACGATCAGGATCGAGTTCTTGGCCGCGAGGCCGATGAGCAGGACGAGCCCGACCTGGCAGAAGACGTCGTTGGCGAGGCCGCGGAGCCACTGGGCGCCGAGCCCGCCGATGACGGCCAGGGGCACCCCCAGCAGGATGATGAAGGGCAGCACCCAGCTCTCGTACTGTGCGGCCAGGACGAGGTACACGAGGACCAGGCTCAGGGCGAAGATGTAGATGGCCTGGGAGCCGGCCTTGATCTCCTCGAGCGATTGGCCCGCCCAGGCGAAGTCGAATCCGGGGGGCAGGCTCTCGCGCGAGAGCTGCTCCATGGCCTGGAGAGCCTGGCCCGAGCTCACCCCGGGAGCGGCCGCGCCGTTGATCTCCGCCGAGCGGAACAGGTTGAAGTGGCTGATGACCTGGGGGGCCGTGGTCTCGCTCACGTGTACCACGCTGTCCAGGGACACCATGGCCCCGTTCGAGGCCCGGGCGTAGAGCTGGCGCAGGGACTTGGGATCCGCGCGGTACTGCTCGTCGGCCTGCACGTAGACGCGGTAGGCGCGGTTGTTGAAATCGAAATCGTTCACGTAGGCCGAGCCCAGGAACACCTGGAGGGCGTCGGTGACCTCGTGCAGGGGCAGGCTGAGGCTGCGGGCGCGGTCGCGATCGATGTCGACCACGAGCTGGGGGTCGTTGGCGCGGAAGCTCGAGAAGAGTCCGACCACGCGGCCGCTCTGGTTCGCGCGGCCCGTGAGTCCGGCGATGGCGTCGGTGAGGCCCGAGATGTCTCCTCCCGTCTGGTCGAGGAGCTCGTATTGGAAGCCGCCGAAGACGGAGAGACCCTGGATGCCGGGGGGGGCGAACGGGATCACCAGGGCCCCCGGGATGCCCATCATGGGGCCGCGGACCCGGCCCAGCACGGCCGTCAGCGAGTGGCTCTTTCCCTTCCGCTCGTCGTAGCCTTTGAGCCGCGTGAAGATCAGGCCGTTGTTGGGGGCGGCGCCGCTGAAGCTGAACCCCGCCACCGAGAACGCGGCCGCGATGTCGGGATCCTTGAAGAGGATCCCCTCCACCTGCTTGCAGATGTCGGTCGTATATCCGAGGGACGCGCCCGCCGGGGCCTGCACGATGGTGATGAAGTAGCCCTCGTCCTCGTCCGGCACGAACGCCGAGGGCACGACCTTGACGAGCCCCCACGTCCCGAGCAGGGCCAGCGCGAAGAGGCCGAGCATGAGGGGCCGCAGCCCGAGGGCACGCTTGAGCACCCGCACGTACCCCTTCGTGCCGCTCTCGATCACCCGGTTCACGCGCGTGAAGAACCGGCCGCGCGTGTGGCTCTGCTTGGCCAGGAGCAGCGCGGAGAGAGCCGGGGTGAAGGTCACGGCATTGAAGACGGAGAGGACCACGGCGAAGGCGATGGTGAGGGAGAACTGCTGGTAGAGCCGGCCGGTGGTGCCGGGGAAGAAGGCCACCGGCACGAACACGGCCACCAGGACGAGGCCGATGACCACGACCGCTTCCAGCACCTCGCGCATGGCGTCGATGGCCGCCCCGTAGGAGCTCTTCTTCTCCTCGCGCATGTGGCGCTCGATGTTCTCGATCACCACGATCGCGTCGTCGACCACGATCCCCGTGGCCAGCACGATCCCGAACAGGGTGAGGGTGTTGATCGAGAAGCCGAAGAGCTTGATGAACGCGAAGGTGCCCACCAGCGACACCGGGATGGTGATGGCGGGGATGAGGGTGGTGCGCCAGTTCTGGAGGAACAGGAAGATCACGAGGATGACCAGGACGATGGCCTCCACGAGGGTGACCAGCACCTCCTTGATCGACTCGCGCACGACGCCCACGTTGTCGAAGGCCAGCCGCCACTCCAGGCCGGGCGGGAAGTTCTTCTCCAGCCGCGCCATCTCCTTCATCACGCCCTGGAAGACCTCCAGCGCGTTCGCGGAGGGCAGGAGCTGGACGCCCATGCCGGAGGCCTCCAGCCCGGCGAAGCGGAGGTTCGCGGAGTAGGTCTCGGCTCCGAGCTCCACGCGGCCGACGTCCCGGACGCGCACCAGGGTGCCGTCGGAGCCCGTCTTGAGCACGACGTTCTCGAACTGGGCCGGCTCGGTCAGGCGGCCCAGGACGCGCACGCTCAGGGTGTAGTTCTGGCTCGCATTGGACGGGGCGTCGCCGAGGGCGCCCGCCGCCACCTGCAGGTTCTGCTCGCGCAGCGCGCTCACGACGTCGCCCGCGGTGATGCCCCGGGCGGCCAGCCGGGCGGGGTCGAGCCAGAGGCGCATGGCGTACTTGCGCTCGCCGAAGATGATCACGGTGCCGACGCCGGGGACGCGCTTGATGGCGTCGCGCACGTAGAGGTCCAGGTAGTTGCTGATGAACTGCGCGGTGTAACGGTTGCCCTTGGAGAAGAACCCGAGTCCGCCCAGGAAGCCGGCCGTGTTCTTGGTGACGGTGACGCCGGTGGTGCGGACGTCGGCGGGCAGGCGGCCCAGCTGCTGGTTGACCCGGTTCTGGACGTCCACGGCGGCGAGGTCGGGGTCGCGGCCGACCTCGAAATAGACGTTGATCGTGCTCACGCCGCTGTTGGTGCTCGAGGACTGCATGTAGGTCATGCCCTCGACGCCGTTGATCACCTGCTCGAGGGGCGTGGTGACCGCGCTCTCCACGGCCTGGGCGTTGGCGCCCGTATAGAAGGAGGTGACGCTGACGGACGGGGGCGCCAGCGCGGGGTAGCGCGCGATGGGCAGCAGGGGGATGCACATCGCGCCGGCCAGGATGATGACGAGCGAGCACACGGTGGCGAGGATCGGGCGGCGGATGAAGACGTCGGAGAACAAGGCTACCGGCCCTTTCCGCCCTGGGCCGCGGGCGCGCTCGGGGCGGGCGCGGCGGCGGCGCTGATCGCCACCGGCGCACCGTCGCGGATCTTCTGCACGCCGGAGACGATCAGCTTCTCGCCCGCCTTCAGTCCCGACTTCACGACGTAGTCGTTTCCGACCAGGGGACCCGGTTCGACGGCGCGCTGGCGCGCCACCGTCGTTCCCCCGTCGCCCGTCTCGGCCACGTAGGCGAAGAACTGCCCGTTGACGCGGTTGAGGGCCACCAGGGGAACGGTCAGGGCCGGCGCCTCCGTCCAGACGATCTGCGCACGGACGAACTGCTCGGTGCGGAGGAAGCCCGCCTTCTCGACGGCCGCCTTGGCCAGGACGGACTGCGTCGCGCCCTCGACGGAGGGCGCCACGAACGACACCTTCTCCGTCGACACGATGCGCCCGCGGTCGTCGACCAGATGCACGGGCAGGCCGACCCGGAGGTTCTGGGCTTCCTGTACGGGCACGTTGATGTAGACCTCGAGGCCGGCGGCCTGGTCGATGGTGGTGAGGACCGACGAGCGGGGCACGCTGTCGCCGACCCGCACGGGGATGTCACCCACGACTCCCGCCGTCGGCGCCGTCACCTCGTGGTAGGCGAGGGTCACGCGCTGCTCGCGAATCTGCGCTTCCGTCGCCTTGAGCTGGGCCTCGCTCGTGGAGAGCCGCGTCTGGGCCTCCTCCATCTCCGCCTGGCTGGCCGCGCCGGCCTCGAGCAGGGTCTTCATGCGCGTGGCTTGCTGCCGCGCGTACTGCACGTCGGCTTGACGAGCCGCCCGCTGCGACTCCAGGTTCGCGACCGCCGCCTGCTGCAGGCGGGGATCGATCTCCATGAGGGGCGTTCCCGCCCCCACCCGATCACCGGAGCGGGCCAGGATCCGGGTGATGAAGCCCTCGACCTGCGGCTGCACGGTCGTGGATCGCCGCGACTTCACCGTCCCCACGAACTCGGTCGTCTGCTCCACCGGGCGCGTCACGAGGGTCACCACCTCCACGGGCATGGCCGGGGGGCCGGCGGGCCCCCCTTGAGTGCCCTTGCCGCAGGCGGCGAGGGCGGCCACCGTGCACACGGTGACGAGGAGAAGTCGGGCGCGCCCTCGAGGGGGCGCCGGAACCAGGGTCGGGCGATGGTTCATCTTAATGAAGTCCCGATGAGGTGGGCCGGTAGCGGCCGAGGCGCTCAACGATACGCGTTCCGGGCGGCGTTGTGCCGCCCGGAGACAACGTTTTACGCCGCCGGCGCTCTCGACCGGCTCAGGGGTTGAAGCGCAGCGTGATGCCGAAGGTCCGGGGCTGGTTGGTCAGGTAGCCGATGCGGGCACGGGTTCCGCGCTCGCGGTCCAGGCTCAGCAAGGCCCGCTCGTCGGTGAGGTTGTTGGCGTAGAGGGCCACGTCCCACTTCTCCTGGCGGACGCCCACGCGGGCGTTGACGAGGTCGTAGGCCGGCAGCTCGGGGTCGTAGGTGAAGACGCTCGCGTTGTACGGGAAGCCCGGCGTCGTGCTCCCGAACGGCGGCAGGCTCAAGGTCCCGAGGTCCTCGTCGCCGACCTGCGTGAACCTCGAGCCGATGTGCTGGAACGTGCCCGTCAGGTAGGCGAGGGAGCCCGCCCGGAGCTGCCACTGGTAGGTGGCCGCCGCCGCCAGCTGGAACCGGGGCACGGTGGGCAGCCGCCTCCCCTTCTCGATGCCCGACACCACGGTCACCGCGCCCTTGGAGTCGGTCGAGGTGAGGGTCGACTGCAGCGTGGAATCGTTGAAGCTCCCGGACACGGCGAAGTCGAAGTTGCGGTTGGGCACCACCTCGAGCTCCGCCTCCACGCCCTGGCTCCGGGCCTTGGGCACGTTGAACACGACGCGGGACGAGCAGGAGCCGGCGGTGACCGTCGCCTGGAGGTCCCGGATGTCCATGTAGAAGGCGGCCACGTTGAAGCTGCCGCGGTTGCCGAAGATCCTGGACTTGGCGCCGACCTCGTAGTTCCACGCCTTCTCGTCCTTCCAGGCGTCCTGACCGCCGAAGGTCACGAGGTCCTGGGGCGTGCACAGGGGCGCGTTGAGCGGGTCGTTGATGCCGCCGAGCCGGAAGCCCTTCGAGACCTGAGCGTTGAGCTTGGTCTTGTCGCTCACCTTGTAGGAGAAGATGAGGCGCGGGGCCACGCCGTTGGCCTTGGTGGTGCCCGGCTGGGACACCGGGTGCCCGTTGCCGTCGTCGCCGAAGAGGCCATCGAAGACCTGGGCCTTGTCCTCGCTGAAGTGGTAGTACCGCAGGCCGCCGGTGATGCTGACCTCGCTGCTGACGTCGTAGGTGCCCTCGCCGAACGCCGCGAACTGGTCGAGCTTGTAGTGGAGGTCGGAGAAGAACAGGACGTCCTTGGGCGCGAACTGTTCGTGCAAGTGGATGCCCGACAGGTCCTCGAAGCCGGAGACCAGGAGGTTCTGGTTGTAGTCGCGCTTGGTGTGGCTGTAGAACCCGCCCAGCACCCACCGCACGCGGCGCTTGCCGCCGGCCAGCCGCAGCTCCTGCGTCCACGTCCTGGCCTTGGTGGCGTCGTCGAGGGGCGCATTGAGGGTGTAGATGTTTGCGGGCAGGCCGATGCTGCCGCCCGTGATGCTCGCGGTGAGGGCAGTGGCGTCGCGCACGACCAGGATGTTGCGGTCGGTGTACGAGGTGATCGAGGTCAGGTCCAGGTTGCCGAAGTCGTACTTCACGTCGAGGTCGCCCAGCGCGAACTTGTCCGTGAAGGGCTCGCCGATCTGCGTGAACTGCTTCCGGTCGTCGAGCGTCACCGCCGGCCGCGTGGTCGTGAAGGGGTTGGCCAGGATGTTGTAGACGTCGATCCGGTTCCAGCCGTCCATCTTGACCTTCTGATAGACGAACCGGGGCACGATGGTGAGGCGCTCGCTCGGAGCGATCTTCACGGCGAACCGCCCGCCCGTCCGGTAGCCGGTGTTGACGTCCTTCTTCACGCTGAGGTTGGGCTGCACGGCGTCGATGTAGCCGCCCACCCGGTCGTAGTACCCGATGGCGCGCAGGGCCGCCGTCTTGCCCAGCGGGGCGTTCACGCCCAGCTTGGCGTAGCCGCCCTGGTTGCCTTCGTGGATGGTGTTCCCGTCCAGCTCGCCGAACCACTTGGTGACGCCGATCTCGGGCGGGTTGCTGATGTAGCGCACGGTGCCCGACTCCGAGCCGGAGCCGAACAGGGTGCCCTGGGGGCCGCGCAACACCTCGACGCGGGAGAGGTCGAACAGGTCGAGGTCCGGAGTGAAGAGCGAGAGGGAGATGACGGAGTCGTCCAGATACGCGCCCACCTGCTCCTTCACCCCCGGCTGGTCGCGCACGATCTGGCCGGACGAGACGCCGCGCATGGCCACCTGGCTCTGGCCCGGCCCCAGGTTCTGCACGGTGAACCCACCCACGTTGGCGGCCACGCCCTCGATGCCGTCCACGCCGCGCGCCCGCAAGACCTGTTCGGTGGGCGCGGCGACGGAGAACGGCACGTCCTCCACGTTCTGCTCGCGCCTCATGGCCGTGACCGTGACTTCCTCCTGCAACTGGGGCTCGAGCGCGAAGTCCGCCGCCACCGTCGCGCCGCCGTCGACCTTGAGCTCCTTGCGCGTCTGCCTTCCAAACCCGCGGAGGGACACCGTCACCGTGTACGCGCCGGGGGGTACGTTCACGGAATAGCTTCCGTCGGCGGAAGAGGTGACGGTCTGGGTGGCGTTCGTGGACGCGTTCGTGATCGCGATGGTGGCCCCGGGGACCGCGGCGCCGGTGGCGTCGTGGATCACGCCGCTGAGGCGTCCGGTCGAGGGCTGGGAGTACCCCGGGGCGGCGCCCAGGAGCACGGTCAGCGCGACACACGTGAGAAACCGGTTACGGAAGGAAATCATCGAGGCCTCCTCGCTCGAAGAGTTAGTACGGCGCGGACCCCGGTTTGTCAACTAGTGCACTTCGCGATGCTGCACCTCTCCCTTCGTGGCCAGGCTGAAGCGGGGCTCGGGTCTTGCGAGGCGTCCTCTCAGGAGCTCCGCGGCGTACTGGCCCACCGCGGGCCCATGCTTGAAGCCATGGCCGGATCCGCCGCCGACCAGGAGCACGTTGGCCCAGCGCGGATGGCGGTCGATCAGGAAGTCACCGTTCGAGCTGTTCTCGTATTGGCAGACGCGGGATTCCACCATCGGACGTGACGCCAGCGCGGGGAACCGGCGCCTCAGGTACGCGCGGATGTCTTCGAGCGCGGCCGCGGTCGGCCGGCGGTCGCCCTCGTCGGGGTCGAAAGGGACGCCGTGCGCGTCGTGGGCGATCTTGAAGCCGCGGCTCTCGAGGTCGGGGAAGCCGTAGTAGATGTCGCCTTCGTTGAAGTCGGCCCAGCCCGGCAGGTGGGACGGGCCGAAGCGGTCGTCGCCGCTCTCCGGAGCGAAGAAGAACACCTCCTGGCGCGTCGGGAAGATGCGGTTGCCGACGAGCGACGGGAAGACCTTCGGAAGCCAGGGACCGCAGGCGAATACGAAGCGCTCGGCGCGCCAGCTCTCGCCGGCGGTGGTGCGTACGGCCTCGAGCGTGGGGCCGTCGCCGGGAGGCCGCACGGCCGCGAGCCGGTACTCCGCGCCCGCCGCCACCAGCTCCTTCACGAGGGTCTGGACGGCGCGCCGGGCCATGAGGGCGCCCAGGTCCGGCTCGAACAGTCCCAGCTCGACGCCCTCCCATTCGACCTGCGGGTACCGCCGCTGCAGCTCCGGGCGGTCGAGCAGGTCGAGGCGGAGCCGCAGGCGGCGATGGGCCTCGATGCTCTGATCGACGAACGGCTCGCGCTTGCCGAAGAACATCAGCACCCCGATGGGGTGCAGGATGGGCAGGCCGGAGCGCGCGGAGAGCCAGCGCCAGCTCTCGAGCGAATCCCACGCCATGCGCGTGTAGACGTCGTCGGCGCCGTAGATGGTGCGCGTCAGCCGCGATTCGCCGCCGGACGAGGCGCGGGCGTTGGCGGGTCCGGAGGCGTCGAGCAGCAGGACGCGCTGTCCGGCTTTCCGCAGGTGCCAGGCGGTCCAGGCCCCGAAGACGCCGGCCCCGACGACGATGGTGTCCCAGTCGGTGCGGGCGGGCCGCGGTTGGGCGGCCGTGGTTTCTTGCGCGGCGCCGGCGGCGGCCGCCGCCCCTCGCCCGATCCCCGCTGCAGACACGGCTAGCCCAGCCGTCACGCCCCGGATCAGCTCACGGCGGGTGAGTCCCGATCTCTTGCCCATGCGCGCCTCCCGGCGTGTCGCACTCTAGCGCGTGCGGCAAAAAGCTGACAGCCGACCTGGCCACAGCCTCTTGTCGGTTAACCGAGGGAGTCGTTTTGAGTTGGCCATTCACCTGACGGCACTGGCGGCGGGCGCATCGCTCCGCGGCCGCGAGCCTCAGCAATTATTTTTCGGCTCTTCGGGGAATCGTGTGGGTAAAAACCCTATAACGAACGGTCGTAAGCAGTCGGTTAGAGCGCGGGGAGCATGCAGGTGAGGATCTTGAGACGGA
>WNFI01291206.1_pt1 | contig 16442 bp, 16 predicted proteins | sample 5400471 | NCBI WGS metagenome assembly WNFI01 (sample SAMN13153348, study PRJNA577476) | soil metagenome | isolation source: 100 cm saprolite on Douglas fir-dominated hillslope | place: USA:California | collected 2013-09-17 | reverse complement strand
GACCACCTGCTGGTCATCGGCCGTGGCCGGCTCATCGCCGACGCCGCGATGGCCGAGTTCATCGCAGGCAACTCAGCGCCGTCGGTACGGATAAGGACGCCCCAGCCGAGCGCGCTGGTCAGGCTGCCGGCCTCGGCCGGCGGCGTTGTCCGCGACGACGGCGACGGGCAGTTGCTCGTCCGCGGTCTGGAAGCCGAGCACCTGGGCGACCTGGCGTTCGAGCACGACATCCGGCTGCACGAGCTGACGCCGGTGAGCGCCTCGCTGGAGCAGGCGTTCATGGAGCTGACGGCAGGAAGCGTGGAGTTCCGCGCCGGACTGCCCGCCGACCGGGAATCAGGAGACGCCGGCCGCGAGCCGGCCTACGCAGGAGAGGTGGCCTGACATGGCGGCGACAGCAACTCGCGAACCCAGTCCGGGCGGCGCACACGCCCGCCCGTCAACGGGCCGGGCGGCCGGGACCGCCCGGAGCGTCCGGGGCGCTCGGGGGGCTCGGGGCGCACGGGTCGGACTCGGCAGCGCCGTGCGGTCGGAATTCACCAAGATCCGGTCCGTTCGGTCCACCTACTGGACCCTGCTGGCGATGATCATCGTCTGCGTGGGCATCGGCGCCCTGTTCAGCGCCGGCGATGCGTCCCGGATCTCCGGGGCGGTCAGCGCGGCTGACCGGGCAGCCGCGCTGACCCATGCTCGCGCCTACAACGTCACGGGTAGCCTGATCGGGCTGCTGATCGGGCAGCTGGTGATCGCCGTGCTCGGCGCGCTGACGATGACCTCGGATTACTCGACCGGCATGATCAGCACGTCGCTGACCACCATGCCGCGGCGTGGCACGGTATACGCGGCAAAGGCCATCGTCTTCGGCGCGATTGCCCTCGTCGCCGGCCTGGTCGCCAGCCTCGCCTCGTTCTTCGCCGGCCAGGCGCTGCTGACCGGCGTGCATGCCAGCACGAGCCTCGGCCAGCCGGGAGTGCTGCGGGCGGTGATCGGAGGCGGGCTGTTCCTGGCGGTATGCGGGCTGCTCTCCTACGGCATCGGCGGCATCCTCCGGCACACCGCGGGAGCGATCGCGGCCTCGATCGGGCTGCTGTTCGTCCTATGGAGCCTGAGCGGGTTCCTGCCGAGCCCGCCGAGCGGCTGGTTCGGCCAGGCGGACATCGATAAATGGATCCCGTTCAACGCCGGCGGGGCGATCTGGGAGCACATCACCGGAGTGAACATGTTCTCGCCATGGATCGGGTTCGCCGTGTTCTGCGGCTACGCGGCCGTGGCCATGACGGCCGGGCTGATCCTGTTCCTCCGGCGGGACGCTTAGCACTGGTACATGTCGCCCTCAGGTCTGAGATAAGAATCAGACCTGAGGGCGATGCCGCGAACGGCCGGGGGCAGCCAGACTGATACTGCGGATCCCTCGGCCCCTCTGGCCGTTTTTTCTTGCCGGCGATCCGCTGACATCGTGCTAGCCGGACGCGGTCAAGGCTGGCAGGGAGGACCCGACATGATCGAGGCACGAGGCCTCACCAAGAAATACGGCGACACGGTCGCTGTCGACAACCTGTCGTTTACCGTCGAGCCTGGCAGGATCACTGGTTTCCTCGGCCCGAACGGCGCCGGCAAGACCACGACCATGCGGCTCATCCTCGGCCTGGACCGTCCCACCAGGGGCACCGTGACCGTCGACGGCAAGCCGTTCGGCCGCCACCCGTGGCCGATGCGCGAGATCGGCGCGCTGCTGGACGCGAAGGCCGTCCACGGCGGGCGCAGCGCGTACAACCACCTGCTCTGCGTGGCGCAGACCAACAACCTGCCCAGGCGCCGGATCGGCGAGGTGCTCGAGCTTGTCGGCCTGAGCGACGTCGCGAAAAAGCGGTCCAAGGGCTTCTCGCTCGGCATGGGCCAGCGGCTTGGCATCGCCTGCGCCCTGCTCGGCGACCCGAAGATCCTGATGTTCGACGAGCCGGTCAACGGGCTCGACCCGGAGGGCATCCTGTGGATCAGGAACCTGATGAAGGCGCTGGCCGCAGAGGGACGCACGGTCTTCGTCTCCAGCCACCTGATGTCGGAGATGGAGAACACGGCCGACCACCTGATCGTCATCGGCCGCGGCAGGCTCATCTCGGACTGCACGACAGCCGAGTTCATCGCGACCAACTCACAGCAGTCGGTGCGGGTCAAGACGCCTCAGGCGGACGAGCTCACGCTGCTCGCAGCGGCAGCCGGGGCGACTGTGCGCGATGAGGTCGGCGGGTCGCTAGTGCTACTTGGCGTGACTGCGGCTCAGGTCGGTGACCTCGCGTTCGAGAACGGGATCAGGCTCCACGAGCTGGCTCCCGCGCACGCCTCGCTCGAGGAGGCCTTCATGGAGCTGACCGCGTCGAGCGTCGAGTTCCACGCGGGGCTGCCGGCCGGGACCACACGGGAATCAGCGCACGCGGGAGAGGTGGCCTGAGATGGCAACGACAGCGACCCATGAGGCACTTGTCGGCGGGGCGGTCGGCCGCCTGCCGTCGGGCCGGGCTGGCTTTGCCGGCGCGGTGCGCTCCGAGTTCACCAAGATCCGCTCGGTGCGCTCCACCTACTGGGCCCTGGTCGCGCTGGTCGTGGCGTGCGTGGGCATCGGCGCGCTCTTCAGCTGGGGTCAGACCCAGCGGCTGCTCCGGTTCGAGAGCGGCACCACATTCCGCGGCGGCAAAGTGCCGCCAGGCTTCGCCGAGCACATCGCCAACGAGATCAGGTCCCAAGCGGCGAGCATCAGCCTCTTCGGACTGCTGATCGGGCAGCTGATCATCATTGTGCTCGGCGCGCTGGCAATCACGTCGGAGTACTCGACCGGAATGATCAGGACGTCGCTCATGGCCATGCCACGGCGGGGCACGCTGTTCGCGGCCAAGGGCGTCGTCTTCGGCATGGTCGCCCTGGTCGTGGGCCTGGTCACCAGCTTCCTCGCGTTTTTCACCGGCCAGCTGATCCTGTCCAGCCAGCATGTCAACACGACTCTCGCGCATCACGAGGTGCTGCGCACGGTGATCGGCGGCGGGCTGTTCCTCGCGGTGTGCGGGCTCCTGTCATTCGGGATCGGCGCGATGCTCAGGCACACGGCCGGGGTCATCGCCGCCGGGATCGGGCTGATGTTCGTGCTGTGGATCCTGAGCCAGTTCCTGCCCGGGCCGCCGAGCGGCTGGTTCGGCCAGGCCGATATCGACAAGTGGATCCCGTTCAACGCGGGCTCGGCGATCTGGGAGAACCAGGCAAACGGCCTGAACCCGTTCTCGCCGTGGATCGGGTTCGCGGTGTTCAGCGGCTACGCCGCTGTCGCGATCATCGCCGGGCTGGTCGTCTTCCTGCGCCGGGACGCCTGATCGCGGGAGTGACACGGCGTCCCGGCCCGTGCCTGGTTGGGCCGGGACGCCGCTACCAGGCGAAGATAGCGAGTTCGCCCGGCAGCACCGTCCAGGGCAAGAACCTGATCGAGCCGGTAGCCAGGTCGATCATGGCGAGCCGCGGCGCCGAGTGCTCGGACGGCGGCGAAGGCACGGGCGTCGGGGACTGCGCGCGTGAGCGGGACGGCGAAGGCACGGCCGTCGGGGACTGCGCGCGTGAGCGGAGCGGCGAAGGCACGGCCGTCGGGGACTGCGCGCGCGAGCGCGACGGCACGGGTGTCGGCGCCGGGGACGCGGCCAGTGCCTGCGCTGCTGAACCGGACAGCGACGGCGACGGTGTCGGGGTTCGCGACGGGGAAGGCACGCGGGACCGGGACGGCGACAGCGCGGGTGTCGGGGTTCCCGACGGGGACGGCACGGGCGACCAGTGGTTGGACCTCGACGGCGATGGCGTGAGCGTAGGGGTCTGCGACGGCGATGGCACCGGTGACTGGGACGGCGATGACACCGGCGACTGGGACGGCGACGGCACCGGTGACTGGGACGCCGATGGCACCGGCGACGGCGACATGCGCGGGAACGCGATCAGCGCGATGATCCGGCCCTCGGACTGGTCGGCCGCGAAGGATCCTGAACTCCCGGCGTACCGTCCTATCACCCGCAACCGGCCAGTGGCGAGATTCGCCGCCCGCAGCTGCCAGTGGTCGTCGGAGCCTGGCCGGGTGCGGCCAGTGGTCAAATACACCAAGTCCCCGGCAGGCGTGATCACTGCCGAGCCGATCTGCGCCGAGGTGCCGAACCGGGCTGCTGCTGCGACGAGCGTGCTGCGCGTGATCGCCGCCCCGGCGGAGGACTCGGTCGGCAGGACATACACGGCCGACTGCGCGCGCGTTGTTGGGCCGATGCTGTAGGCGAGCACTGTGCCATGCCGGGTCAGTGAAACAGAGCCGGCCAGCGACCGACCTGGCAGTGACCACTGCCTGCTGCGCGCCGACCGCGGGCTGAACACGCCCAGGTCAGCGCCGTTACCTGCGCACGTCAGGCCGGCATAGGCAAGCGTCGTGTCGTCCGCACTGACTGCGATCCGGTCTGCCAGCTGCCGGATGCCGGCCAGCGCGTACGGCCCTGGGCGGCTGGGATGGCCGGAACCGCTCAGCCGGAAGCTATAGAACCAGGTCCGGCAGCGTCCTGCCCGCCAGAGCGCGGCCACATAATGCTGGCCGTCACCAGTGGCTAGGCCGCCAAAGACCATGCCAGGCTCGGGAGCCACGATGCCAGCGACTCTGGCGCCGGTTGCTATGTTGCGAACACTTAGCGTCGTCCCGGCGGGGCCGTCGGCCGTCACGAGGAACCGCCCGGCTGGGCCGGCCGCGCGGTGCGCTGACCCCCTATCCGACTGGGTGCCGGCGATCAGGTGCGGGACTACCGCCGTCAGCGCCGCGACGAGTGCCACGGCTGCTGCCGCCGCCAGCGGTGTCATCGCCCGGCGCAGGGTGAAATGCGCGCCGCGGCGTTCGGGTCCCCGGACACTCGCCGCGCGGGTTCCGAACGGACGGACGGTTTCCGGCCGCACCGTCTCCGCCGCGCCGCGATACGCGTCTCGCAGCCGGTCTTCGATGCTAATCACACCTGCTCCTCGAGCTTGCGCGCCAGCTTCCCGAGCGCCCGGGATGCCGTAGATGACACGGTGGACCGGCTGACTCCCAGGATCTCGGCGATCTCGGTGTCGGGCAGGTCCAGGTAGTAGCGGAGGGCAAGAACCTCGCGGGTTCGCCCGGGCATACTGGCGACGGCAGCTAGCACCGCGCGGCGCTCCTCGCTCGCGATTACGGCTGACTCTGCCGACCAGACCGGCGGCTCGGACTCCGCGCGCCGCTGCCGGGCGCGGGTTCGTGTGCGCTGCACCGTCCGGCAGCCGTTCACCACAGAGGTCCGCAGGTACGGCAGTGCCTTTGCTCGCTCGCGCAGTCTCGGCAGCCCGCGTTGCAGGCCGAGGAAGGCGTCTTGGACGACGTCCTCGGCGCTCGGCTGGTCTCCGAGCAGCATCAGGGCGAGCCTGACCAGGGCGACCGCGTGCGAACGGTAGAGACTGGCGACGAACTCATCGGGGGGATCCCAGCTCGCGGCGGCTGCCGAGGCCCGGCTGTCGATGGTCACATGGCCTCCGCGTCCGGTATGGAGCCGCCGGGTCGGCACCGTGCTCCTGCGTGCCCAGACGGCGTGGTCGCCGTAATTGGTGCGACAGTCATGCTTCTATGACGCCGCCGGAGCCATGCTGCTGAGTGTCGCCTGGGTTGTTTTCGCGGCTTGGGGCTTGCCCGTCACGATCATCCTGATCATTCACCTCAGCGTCAGGATCAGGACCCGTTTCACGGCGGCGTCTTCCAGCTCAGCGATGACCGGGACGTCGTAGGCGGCTAGCTCGCGCAGCGCTGCCCGGGGCAGGAAGGCCCGGCCGATGTCACCGGCCAGGACTTCGGCGCCGCGGGCGCGGGCGCGGCGCAGCAGGCCGAGCGCACGGTCGGCGAGCCGACGCTCGTACCAGACGTCCGCCGCGAGGATGACTGCGGCGTCCTCGCCCGCCCCGTCGAGTACGTCGCCGGTGATGGCGACGGGCACCTGGTTCGCCGCGGCGTTCAGCTCGATCGCCGCGCCGGCGAACGGGTCGAGCTCGCTGGCCAGCACGGCGGACGCGCCGGCCATGGCCGCGGCGATCGGGGTGAGCCCCGATCCTGACCCGAGGTCCAGGACCGGGCGTCCCGCGACCTGCTCCGGGTGGTCCAGCAGATAGCGAGCCAGGGCCTGGCCGCCAGGCCAGGCGAACGCCCAGAACGGCGGCGGCTGCACGGACTCGCCGAGCTCTCGCTCGGCGGCCTCCCAGACGCTGAAGGCGTCGTCGCCGAGGTGCAAGCTGATCTCAGGGACCAGCGGTACCGGCGCGAGTCTGGAGTTCGCCAGCACGAAGGCCGCCGCGCGGGCCGCGTCCGCGCTCGCTGTCTTGTCCGCGGTCATGTCAGTCGTCCTGGGTGGCCGGGGCCCGGCTGGCACGCCGGGCACCAGAAGGTCACCCGCTCCTGCGAGGGCGTGCCGCGCCCGGCGTACCCGTCGCTCGCGATGATCGTGCCGCAGCGGCGGCATGGCCGGCCAGCCCGGCCATAGACCCAGGTTTCCCGGCCCCGTGCCGGGTTGCCCGTCGTGACCTGGCCGGCCCGGTCCTTGTTCGTCTCGAGCAGGCGCTTCGCCAGATCGACGACCGGCTCGAGTTCGCCGGCGCCCGATACGGGCTGCCACGGGCTGATGCCGCGCAGGAACAGAACCTCGGCCTTGTAGAGATTCCCGATGCCGGCCAGATTCGCCTGGTCGAGCAGGGCCTCGCCGATGGGCCGGTCCGGCGCGCCGCGCAGCCTGCGTACCGCCTCGGCCGGGTCCCAGTCCGCGCCGAGCAGATCAGGCCCGAGATGGCCGACCGCACGGTCCTCGGCGGCAGTAGGCAGGACGTCGACGACGCCGAGCAGGTATCCGACCGCCTGCCACTCGGCGTTCTCGAGCACGAGCCTGACCCGGTGATCACGCGGCGGGAACCCGCCGGCCGGCCGGATCCGCCAGGAACCGTCCATCCGCAGGTGGGTATGGATGGTGACCCCGCCGTCGACCCTGATCAGGAGATGCTTGCCGCGAGAGATTGCCCGGTGCACCGACCGGCCCGTGAGGTTAGTTGTAGCAAAACGCGGGACGCGGAAGTCGCTGCGAGTCAGCACGCGGTCGGCCAGCGCGGCATCAAGCTGGCGGGCGACCCGCCAGACCACGTCTCCCTCTGGCATCACTCCAGGATGTCACCGGCCGGGGCCCGCACCCAAGGCTTCGTCGCGTCAGGTCAGCCCTGACGCCCGCAGCGTGATGTTGAGCCGCCCCGCGGGCAGGCCGATGTCGGGCCGATCGGTCCCCGGGACCGTCTTCGTGACGCCGTGATAGGAAAGCCGCGCCTCGCCGCCGAACACGAACAGGTCACCAGATTCCAGCGTGATGTCATGCCAGGGCCTGCCCCGGCTCTGTGCGTTGCCGAACCGGAACATGCACGTCGCTCCCAGGCTGAGCGAGACGACCGGCGCCGGCGAGCGCTCGTCCTTGTCGGCGTGCATCCCCATCCTGGCGCTTTGGTCGTAGAAGTTGATCAGCGCGACGTCCGGGCGGTAGGAGGCGGCGGGCGCGTGGTCGGCATACGCGTCGCCGACTGCCCGGCGGCCGAGGTCGGCGAGCCAGCCGGGGAACGGCTTGACCGGCGCCCCGTCCACGTCGTCCGCGGTGCGCGAGTACCGGGACGGCATCCAGTGCCAGCCGAGGCACACGGTCTGCACGGACATCGTCCCGCCGGACGGCATGGGCGTATGCCGCATGCCAGCTGGCGGGGCGGCCCACTCCTGCCAGGCGGTGACCAAGTGGCGTTGTTCCTCGATGGTCAGCCAGCCTGGCAGGTGGACGGCGCCGGGCACGATCTCGGCGCGTGGCCGTCCGAACATCCCGGTCATGGCGCCACGGTACCGGCGGTCCGGCACCGCGCGCGGCGGCCTCTGATCGTGGGCGTCAGCCAGATTCTGGCCGACAGTCACAGTAGCCTTCGCAGGTGCAGCAAGTCGAAAAAGCTGCCCTCGACCTTGAGCCGCCCGGACAGCCAGGCCCGGGCGAAGCTGCCGGGATCCTTTCCGATGGCCACAACATCATCGCTCCTGGCCGTGAACCGGATCTGCGCCCCAGCGAAGCGGTCAGGCACTTCCTTGATCGGATCGGCGCCGTGCGGTCCGAGCCTGGTCAGGAAGGTGACTCCCAGGTCCGAAACGTAGCAGCTCAGCGTCCGGTCGATCAGTTTCGCCTCGCGTGCCTGCGCGTCCATCCCCGAGATTCGCCCGGTGAGGCTCTCCAGGGCCTCGCGACACTCGTCCTCAGTCGCCATGATCACCCGCCTTCACGGTCATTCTCTGCCGGCGGCCAGGAACTCGGACACCGGGGTGCGAGTCGGCACTCCAATGGCGCCACCTTGACGTCCCGGACGGTAGCGTTCCAGACAGGGCACAGGACGTGAAAGCCGACGCACTGGTAGCTCGCTCAGCCGAGCCCGCCACGGACGCCCAGCCGGTCCAGCTCACCCTGGCACGAGGAGCAGATCACGATGGAGCACGACACCGGAGAAGGCGCCGATCCGGCGGCTGAGCCTGCCGGGCCGGCCGAGTCCGCCGGGTCGGCCGAAGGCGTGGAGGCGACGGCCGTCGCGCAGACGCCAGCGGCCGGAGAGCCGCCAGCGACCGGCGAGCCACGGGTCGACGCGGCGGTCAGCCGTCTTGGCGAACTCGATGAGCTGCCACTGTCGGAGCATCCTGGCGTGTACGAGTGGATCCACGAGGAGCTAGTCGAGGTGCTCGGCGAGCTGCATTCCACCCAGGCCCCCGCGGTCCAGGGATCGGCCGAGCAGGATGCGGGGTAAGCACGAGGAACACGAGGACGCGAGGACGAGGGTCACGAAGACGCGAGGTCATCGGCCGATGACAAAGAGAACACGACTGGACGCGGAACTGGTACGCCGCGGCCTCGCGCGGTCGCGGGTACAGGCGGCGGACTTGATCGCCGCGGGCCAGGTGCAGGTGTCCGGCCAGGCCGCGGCCAAAGCCGCGACCCAGATAGCGCTGGACGCGGCGATCACGATCCAGCGCCCGGACAGCGGGCCCGACTACGTCTCGCGCGGCGGGCACAAGCTGGCCGGTGCCCTCGCCGCGTTCGATGGTCTGCGGGTGGCCGGTCGCCACTGCCTGGACGCCGGGGCGTCAACGGGCGGTTTCACCGACGTGCTGCTCAGGGCCGGAGCCGCCCACGTAGTCGCTGCCGACGTCGGCTACGGCCAGCTCGCCTGGAGGCTGCGGGCCGACCCGCGCGTCACTGTCCTTGACCGGGTGAACGTGCGGGGCCTCCAGCCCGGCCAGGTCGGCCAGCCGCCCGAGCTTGTCACCGCCGACCTGTCGTTCATCTCGCTGACCCGGGTACTGCCAGCGCTGGCGGCCTGTGCCGCGCCAGATGCCGACTTCGTGCTGCTGGTCAAGCCCCAGTTCGAGGTGGGCAAGGGCAGGGTCGGGGCGAAAGGAGTGGTCAGGGATCCTGACCAGCGGGCCGATGCGGTTGCGGCCGTCGCGCAGGCAGCGCTGGACATCGGCCTTGGCGTCTGCGGGGTCGTCGCGAGCCCGCTGCCCGGCCCGTCGGGGAACGTGGAGTACTTCCTGTGGCTGCGCCGCGGCGCGCCGCCGCTGGACGCCGATGACCTGCGAACTGCCGTCGCCGGGGGGCCGCAATGAGCCGCGACGCGCGCCGGAGCATGTTGATGGTCGTGCACACGGGCCGGCCGGAGGCTATCCAGATCGCGCGGCTCGTTGTCGAGCGTCTCCGCTCAGCCGGCGTGACAGTCAGGGTGCTCGAAACCGAGGCCGACGACCTTGGCTGTCAGGACGTGATCGTGGTGCCCCCCTCGCCGCACGCCGCTGACAGCGCCGAGATGGTGCTGGTGATCGGCGGCGATGGCACGCTGCTCCGCGCGGCAGAACTCGCCCGCCCGGCCGGGACGCCGCTGCTCGGCGTCAATCTCGGCCACGTCGGCTTCCTTGCCGAGGCCGAGCCAGACGCACTGCCAGACGCCGTCGATCATGTATTGGCGCGCCGGTATTGTGTCGAGCCGCGGATGACCATTGACGTCGCCATCCTGCACAACGGCTCGGTCTCGGCAACGGCGTGGGCGCTCAACGAGGCGACCGCGGAGAAAGCATCCAGGGAGCGGATGCTCGAGTTGGTGACCGAGGTCGACGGCAGGCCGCTGTCCCGCTGGGGGTGCGACGGCGTGGTCTTCGCGACCCCGACCGGGTCGACGGCCTACGCCTTCTCGGCCGGTGGCCCTGTTGTCTGGCCCGACGTCGAGGCACTGCTGCTGGTGCCGATTAGCGCCCACGCCCTTTTCGCAGGCCCTATGGTGGTATCACCGGAATCGGTGCTGGCTGCTGAGGTGATCGGCACGAGCGGCGGTCACGGCGAGACGTCAGGTGCCGTGCTGTGGTGTGACGGCCGCCGCCAGGTCGACCTGCCACCTGGCGCTCGGGTCGAGGTGCGCCGGGGTGCCCAGCCGGTGCTTCTGGCGCGGTTGCACGGCACCGACATCGGGGCGTCCTTCACCGACCGGCTGGTGGCCAAGTTCGGCCTCCCGGTCACCGGCTGGCGAGGTCGCGGCGGCGCGCGGCAGGGCGCTGCCACGCAGGTGCGAGACGAGGAGCCGGCAGGCGATGCTTGAGGAAGTGCGAATCAGCGGCCTCGGCGTCATCGACGAGGCGGTACTCGAACTGTCCCCGGGCTTCAACGTGGTCACTGGCGAGACCGGCGCGGGCAAGACCATGGTCGTTTCCGGGCTCGGCCTGCTCTTCGGCGGCCGGGCCGACCCGAGCAGGATCCGGCCGGGCGCCGAGCGGGCGATGGTCGAGGGCCGCCTGCGGACCGACCCGGACGGCGAGGTCGCGAGGCAGGTCAACAACGCCGGCGGCGACCTGGACGACGACGGTGAGACGCTGGTACTGGTCCGGTCGGTCTCGGCCGAGGGCCGCTCGCGCGCCTACGCCGGCGGCCGGTCGGTACCCGTGTCGCTGCTGACCTACCTGTCCGACGACCTGGTCGCGGTGCACGGCCAGGCTGACCAGCAGCAGCTGCTCAAGCCGGGCAGGCAGCGCCAGGCCCTCGATCGCTCGAGCCCATGGACGGCGAGGACATCGAGCTGCACGCGGAGGCTGAGCGGCTGTCGAACGCCGACACCCTGCACACCGCGGCCACGACCGCGCACGAGGCGCTGATCTCTGATCCGTCGGGCGCCTCCTACGAGGCGCCCGACGCGCTGACGCTGCTCGGCACGGCCGGGCACGCGCTGGAGAGCGCAGCGCAGCACGACCCGGCGCTCGGCGAGCTGGCCGCCCGGCTGACCGAGGCGTCTTACCTCGTCTCGGACATCGCGGCCGAGCTCGCGTCTTATGCGGACTCGATCGAGGCCGACCCGGTCCGCCTGGCCGTCGTCCAGGATCGCCGGGCCGAGCTGACGAGGCTGATCCGCACGTACGGCGCGGCTCCGGTCCCGCAGGCCGCTGACGGCGACCGCGACACCAAGTCTTCCGGCGTTAACGGAACGCCCGAGGCCGGTGCCATCGGCAGCCAGCTGCCGTCCGGGGAACCCGCCGGAGCCAGCGACGGCGCGCTGCTGCCCGGCGCCGCCCTGGCTCCCGCCGCGCCTCCGGCGCCCCTGGCTCCCGCCGTGCCTCCGGCGCCCCAGGTACCCGACCTGGCCGCGGTGCTCGCCTGGGCGAAGGGCGCGGCGGCCCGCCTGGCCGAGCTGGACGGCGACGACGACAGGATCGCCAGCCTCCAGGCGCAGGAGGCCGACCTGGCCGCCAGGGTCAGGGAACTCGGCGGCCAGGTGACCGCGATCAGGCAGGAGGCTGCGGCGCGGTTCGACGCCGCCGTGACGGCTGAACTCACCGCGCTCGCCATGCCGCATGCCAAGCTCAACGCCGTGGTGAGCCCGCTCCGCGAGTACGGGCAGCATGGCGGCGACGACGTGGAGATACGGCTCGCTGCCCACCCTGGAGCGCCGGCGCTCCCGCTGCATAAAGGCGCCTCAGGTGGTGAATTGTCTCGGGTGATGCTTGCGATCGAGGTGGTATTCGCTGGCGCCGACCCGGTGCCGACTTTCGTCTTCGACGAGGTTGACGCCGGCGTCGGTGGCAAGGCCGCCGTGGAGATCGGCCGCCGGCTGGCCAGGCTCGCCCGGCTCGCGCAGGTCATCGTGGTGACGCACCTGCCGCAGGTCGCGGCCTTCGCCGACACCCACCTCGTGGTGGAAAAGGCCGAGGACGGCCTGGTGGTATCCAGCGGTGTCACGAGGCTCGACGACCCGGGGCGGGTCAGGGAGCTGTCCAGGATGCTGGCCGGGCTCGAGGACTCTGAATTCGGCCGGGCGCACGCCGGCGAACTGCTGGAGGCGGCAGCCGCCGAGCGGGCGGAGTCGGCCAGGACGCAGTGATCCGCGTGACTCCTGGTGATGGCCGAGGCCGTGATGGCGCCGCAACGTAGCCGATCTGGCACACTTGGTGACGCAATGAGGGCCTACTCGCGGCGGTTCGCAGGCAGGCTCGGGAACGGATCGGCCGACCTCCCGGGCCTGGTCGCGTTCGCCAGGATCGACCGGCGCACCAAGAACCTGACCAGGCGCCTTCAGCCCGGCGACATCGCGATCATCGATCATGCCGACCTGGACCGAGTCAGCGCTGAGTCGTTGCTGAAATGCCAGGTCGCCGCCGTCGTGAACGCGGCGCCCAGCATGTCCGGCCGGTACCCGAACCTCGGGCCGCAGCTACTCGTGGAGGCCGGCGTCCCGCTGATCGACGACGTCGGCTGCGACGTCTTCGAGAAGGTCGGCGAGGGCCGCTTGGTACGCCTGGACGGGGACACGCTCTACGTGGGCGAAACAGTCGCGGCGAAGGGAATCGTGCAGACGGCCGACTCGGTCGAAGCGACCATGATCAAGGCCAAGGCTGGCATGGCCGAGCAGATCAGGTCGTTCATGGCGAACACGGTCGAGTACATCAGCCGGGACTTCGAAGAACTCATCGATGGCATCAGGGTTCCTGAGCTGCGTACGAAGCTGGACGGCAGGCACGCTCTGGTGATCGCGCGCGGCTACCGGCACCGCGAGGATCTCCATACCCTGCGCGCCTATATCAGGGAGTTCAAGCCGGTCCTGGTCGCCGTGGATGGGGCGGCCGACGCGCTCCTGGAGGCCGGGTACCGGCCGCAACTGATCGTCGGCGACATGGACTCCGTCTCCGACCGGGCGCTGACATGCGGAGCGGAGATCGTCGTCCACGCCTACGAGGACGGCGCTGCTCCGGGCCTGGAACGGGTGCGGGAACTCGGGCTGGATTCGGTGCTCTGCCCGGCAAAGGGAACGAGCGAGGACGTCGCGCTGCTGCTCACCGACGAGCTAGGCGCACGGCTGATCGTGGCCGTGGGCATGCGGTACACGCTGGTAGAGTTCCTGGACAAAGGTCGGCCGGGAATGGCCAGCGCGTTCCTGACCAGGATGCGGCTCGGCGACAAGATCGTCGAGGCCAAGGGCGTCAGCCGGCTGTACCAGAGCCGGGTCTCGACCTCCTGGTTGGTCGTGCTGGTGGTTGCCGCGGCGGTGACACTCGTGGTCGCGCTAATGACGGTGGTTGGCGGCCAGATCGCTCTCCGGTTGATCGGGCTGGAACTCAGCCCCTTCTGGCACTGGCTAACAGGACTCTTCCATTGATTGATTTTCGCTATCACCTCGTATCCATCGTCTCTGTGTTCCTGGCCCTCGCGATCGGCATCGTCGTGGGGGCCACCGCGCTCAAGCCCGAGGTCGCGAACACGCTCAATCACGCCACGACAGCTGAGGCCAAGGCCAACAATGTGCTCTACGCGCACAATCAGCAGCTCAAGGATGAGATCGGCGCGGATCAGGCGTTCGCCCAGGCCGCCGAGGGCAGCCTGCTGCGCGGACTACTCGCCGGCCAGAACGTCGTCCTCGTCCTCGCGCCGGGAGCGGATAGCCCGACCGTGGGCGGCGTGACCACTGCGCTGCAGAAGTCCGGAGCCGTTGTCACCGGACAGGTGGTCCTGTCCCAGCAGTTCTTCGACACCGGATCCGTTAACGAGCAATTGCTGAAAACCACGGCAACGAACTCTGTTCCACCAGGGATCGCGCTGCCCAACTCGGCCACCGACCCGCAGATTTCCGGCCAGCAGGCCGCGGCGCAGGTCATTGCCGCAGCCATCGTGAACAAGGACGGGCTTGCCACACTCACAGCGAAGGCCAGCCAGCAAGTACTGACGGGGTTCGGCAACGCCGGCTTCCTGCAGGTCAACGGCGGCAACGGCAGCTCCGTCCTGACTGGTCAGGCGACGATGGCCGTAGTCGTCCTCCCAGCCACTGTGCCGCCGACCAAGACAAGCGGGCCATTTAACCTCGCGCTGGTTTCCCTGGCGCAGGACCTTCAGGCGTCCAGCAAGGGCGCCCTGCTGGCCGGGTCGTTCAAGGGTTCAGGTCCGCAAAGTGCGATCGACGCAGTCGTCAGCGGCAATGCCGGAGTCAAGCTCATGACGGTCGACAATGCGGATACCGTGATCGGCCAGATCTTCGTGGCCCAGGCGCTGGACCAGCTGCTCACAGGCAGCGCTGGGCCCACCGCCTACGGAGTCCGTCCCGCCACCGTGCCGAGTCCGGCACCCAGCGCCAACCCGACTCCCTCGGCCAGTTCGTCGCAGCCGACAAGGAAGAAGACGCGAAGATGACGACCATGCGGGCGACGCAGCGCCTGCTGGCAGCGGCGTCTGGCGCGCGGCTGGCGTATGCCGCGCTGACCCTTGCCCAGCCAGGCGGCGAGCAGACCTGGACGAGGACCAACCACCGCGGCGAGCCAGTGACGCTGCTAGAGGGACCTGCGGTGACCGTCGCGGCCGCCGGCGCTGCGCTTGCTGTGCCCGGTCTCGACGCGCGCTCGCGCCTGGCACTGGGCCTTGCCGCTGCGGGAGCCGGCGCCCTCGGGTGCTACGACGACCTGGCCGGAGCCCAAGACCGGCACGGCTTCCGTGGCCATCTTGGCGCGCTGGCCAGGGGCGAGATCACTACCGGTGCCATCAAGATCGCCGGGATCGGCGCGACTGCCCTGGCGGCCAGCATCCTGCTTGACCGCCGTGATCCGGGCGCCTCGGGCACCCCGAGTCAGCAGGCCGCCGCGCTCGCCAGGCTTACCGACGTCGTCATCAACACTGGGCTCGTCGCGGGCAGCGCGAACCTAATCAACTTGTTCGACTTGCGGCCGGGCCGCGCGATCAAGGTGTCCCTGCTGGCCAGCCTGGCGCTCAGTCTCGGCGGCCCCGAGGCGCGGGCGGCGGCTGCCGCGCCGGCCGGTGCGGCAGCCGCCCTGCTACCCGAGGACCTGGGGGAGCGGGCGATGCTGGGCGACAGCGGCGCCAACGCGCTCGGCGCGATGCTCGGCGTGGCGGCGGCGGCTTCGCTGCCACGACGTTCTCGTCTTCTGGTTCTGGGCGCTATAACCGCCCTGACCGCGGCGAGCGAAAAGGTCAGTTTCACCGGCGTCATCGCGCGGACCCCGGCGCTGAACTGGCTGGACATGCTCGGTCGTCGGCCTGCCCAGTCCGCCATGGGGCCGGCTGCTCCCGCCGCCAGGCCAGTTGCTCCCGCCGCCAGGCCGACTGCTCCCGGCGCCAGGCCCGAAGGCGCGATCTCGCCGGGCAGCGACACCAGGACTGCGTCCGCGCCGGCCAAGACGTCGCGGCCACGGTGACCTCACGGGGCGGCCCGGCTGACCCCGGCTCGGCCGGCATGACCAGCCCCGCAGGAGAGCCCGCTGCGGGCTGGCCCGGCAATTCCGAACCTGCTCCCGGCCAGACGCCTCCGGGCGGAGCCTCCGCTGCGAGGAGAAGCGCTGCTGCCGGAGTGGGCCGGGCCGCGCTCCTGATCGGCGGAGTGACCATCGTCGCCAGGATCCTGGGCTTCGTCAGGACCGTGGTCTTCGCCGGGACTGTGAAGACCTCCTGCCTGAGCGCGGCCTACGTCACCGCCAACCTGGTCCCGAACGTCATCTACGACATCGTCCTCGGCGGGGCGCTGACGGCTATCGTGATCCCCATCCTCGCCAGGTCGGCGGAGCGCTCGGCGTCGGAGGCGGGGCCTGACTCCAAGGCGGAGGTTAGCCGGATCTCGTCGGCGCTGCTGACCTGGACGGTCGTCATCCTCGCCCCGGTGAGCCTGGCGGTCGCGGTCGCCGCAGGGCCAGTGATCTCGCTGCTGATGCCGGCCAACCCCGCGTCCGGCTGCCCGCGGGCCGACCTCCTGCCGATCGCGTCGCGGATGCTGGCCGTGTTCGCGCCGCAGATCCTGCTGTACGGGCTCGCCGTCGTCCTGTACGGGATCCTGCAGGCGCATCGCAGGTTCGCCGCCCCGGCTCT
>WNFI01195183.1_pt1 | contig 16443 bp, 15 predicted proteins | sample 5400471 | NCBI WGS metagenome assembly WNFI01 (sample SAMN13153348, study PRJNA577476) | soil metagenome | isolation source: 100 cm saprolite on Douglas fir-dominated hillslope | place: USA:California | collected 2013-09-17 | reverse complement strand
TGGGATCGTTCTTCGCCGCGATCTTGGTGTCTCTGCCGGAGCCCGCGAGGTGGCCCGCTTTTTCGGCCGCTGCGCCGACCTGGCCTTTGGCGGGCTCGACGCCGGCGATCAGGGCCTGCGCGGCCTCTTTTGCTTCCGCCCCCGCCATTTGCGGCAACACCACCGCGACCACCATGAATCCGACCAGGGCGAGCGCGGCGACGACCAGCAGACCAATTCGCATTTTTGATGCCTCCGCTTTTTTTCCTTGGAGGCAGCTTAACATGAGGCTCCAGCCCAACATGTGGGGCGTGAAGCGCGCTTCTTGCGATTTCTTGCAATGATCAGACGGCACTTGATTATTACGGGGCGCGTGCAGGGCGTCGGCTACCGCGACGCGCTGCGCGATGCAGCGGAAAAGCACGGTGTAACGGGATGGGTCCGCAACCGTCGCGACGGCAGCGTCGAGGCCCTCTTGCAGGGCGCGCCCGACGCCGTCGGCACAGTCGTTGCCTGGGCGCGTCGCGGGCCCGCCGCGGCGCGCGTGGCCGAAATCCGGATGGGCCCGCCGGCCGCGGAGTTCGACCGCACCTACCCGGAATTCGAGCACTGGCCCACCGCCTGAGGACACAGTCCGCCTCAAGCACGGCGCCGGATGCGACGCGCGGTATCTCCTACCGATACCTTCCAGCTTTTCGTTGCATCACCGGCACGGCGGCCGAACAATCGAGCCAGCTCTCACCCGAGGAGGCTCGAATGCACAGCACGGCGTCCGCTCCACTGTCCGCCCACGAATTGTGCGAAGCAATCCGCCACGCGCTTCCCTACGATCCCGCCCGCCTCGACCGCGTGCTGCGGCACGAGGCCGACAGCGGCCTGGTCGAAGTGCAGGCAAGCACGCCCTGGAAGAGCATCGCCTCGCAGCTACGCCCGGGAGATGCCCAGGCAGCGAGCACAAGGACTACCGTTCCTACGGTCGGAGAGAGCATCGCCCGCAATGCAGCCGGCCCCGACGGTCGGCCCGCGGTCATTCATGTCGACTCGCTGACCTTAGTGACCCCCGGCGGAGAGCTGCGGCGAGTCAATCGGGTCGCTCACGGCGCCTTGTTCTCGCTCGTGGTCGGGGGACAAGGGCTGTTTGGCGCTCTTTACAGCGTAACGCTGCGCATCGAATCACTCGCCCGCGCGATAAGCGAGACGGCCCCCGTCGAGAAGTTGACTTTTGATACAACCGGCCAGGCGACGCGCCCCTTGCAACTGCTCCTGCCGCCGCACGAGCTTGCCGGTTTCATCGAGGAGGCGCGCGGGCGCTGTGCAGATTGGCGCACTGCGATCGGTGGCGCGGAAGTAAGACGCACACTTCCGGAGGACGAGACGGTGCTGCGTTGGTCGCGTCGGGAATACGCCTCGATCACTCTGCTGCTTGCAGAGCGCCGCACGATCGGCGGATCCGTGCGCTCGACCCAGCTGCGCCGCGAACTGATCGACTCGGCCATAGGTCGCGGCGGCGGCTTTCCGATTGCCTGCACGCCGGAGGCGACCCGAGAGCAGACCGAGGCGTGCTATCCGCAGCTCAAGACAGTGCTCGCCGAAAAGCGGCGCATCGACCCGCAGGAGAAGCTGGTAAATGAGTGGTACCGCCACTACGGCAGTCTTCTCGGCCGGGAGGCCTGCGCGGTGCGCTGGAACAGCTAGGCGACCCCATACACGAGCTGAACGTTCTCCGGAGCGAGCCAGGCCGAGAGATCGGCGAGCAGGCGATCGTCGGGCCGCACGCGCCAGGATTCACCGAGAGCGATCTTGTGTTCCGCGGCGCCGACCTGGTACACGACCACGACCTGGCAGGCGCCGTCGCCCGTAGCGCGATAAGGCGACAGCAGCTGCTGCAGCTTCTTCGCGTCGCGCATTTCATCCGTCTTGCCGTTCATGGCGATTCGCAGGCGCGCGGCGTAGCGGCTGCGCAGCGACTCGAGATCGAGGAGCTCTTCGGCGACGACGCGGAAGTTTCCCGAGAACGGATCGTTCTGCGTCTTGCCCGAGACGACGAGGAGAGCATCCTCCTTGAGTTTGTCGCGGTGCTTCTCGAACAGCTCGTTGAACACCGTCAGCTCGATCTGCGCCGTGCCGTCGTCGAGCATGACGACCACCATCCGGCCGCGCCGCGTCATCTGCGTGCGCACCGAGGCGACCACGCCGGCCATCCAGACGCGCTGCTCGGACGGCACCAGTTTTGCGAGCGGCGTGCGCGGAAATCCAGCCAGCTGGCTCTGATAGACGGAGAACAGGTGGCCCGACAGGTAGAAGCCGAGCGCGACCTTCTCTTCGAGGAGCTTCTTCTTCATGTCCCAGGGGGCCGCATCGATGTAAGCGTGGTCGCCGCCGCGCGGCACCTCGGCCTCGCCGAACAGACTGCTCTGGGAAGCTGCCCGCTCCGCCTGCTCGGCGGCCTCCAGTGCGCGCCCGACTGAAGCCAGCAGCCGCGCGCGCTGCGGCTCGACGCAATCGAAGGCGCCGGCGCGCACCAGGGCCTCGACCGCCCTGCGGTTGACCATACGCTTGTCGACGCGGCGGCAGAAATCAAACAAATCGGTGAACGGCCCGCTCTTCCGCGCCTCGAGCACCGCGATGACCGCCGACTCTCCCGTGCCCCGTACCGCACCCAGCCCGTAGCGCACGGTACTGCGGTCGACCGGCACGAAGCGGTACTCCGACCCGTTGATGTCCGGCGGCAGGATGGCCAGGCCGTTGGCGATGCCGTCTTCGTGGAGCAGGCGCACCTTGTCGGTATCGTCCATCACCGCCGAAAGGTTGGCGGCGACGAACGCCGCCGCGTGGTGGGCCTTCATGTACGCCGTCTGGTAGGCGAGCAGCGCGTACGCCGCGGCGTGCGATTTGTTGAAGCCGTAGCCCGCGAATTTCTCCATCAGATCGAAGAGCTGCATCGCCTTCGATTTCGACAGCCCGTTCCGCTGCGCGCCGGCGACGAAAATATCGCGCTGCTGCGCCATTTCCTCCGGCTTCTTCTTGCCCATGGCGCGTCGCAGCAGGTCGGCGGCACCCAGAGTGTAGCCGCCCATCACCTGCGCGATCTGCATCACTTGCTCCTGGTACACCATGATCCCGTAGGTCGGGGCGAGGATCGATTCCAGGCGCTTGTCGAGGTACTCGACGCGCTCGTCGCCGCGTTTGCGCGCGATGAAGTCCGGGATCAGCTCCATCGGGCCGGGCCGGAACAGCGCCACGAGCGCGATGATGTCCTCGAACCGGTCGGGGCGCGCGCGCCGGATCATGTCGCGCATGCCGCGCGATTCCAGCTGGAACACCGCGGTGGTATTGCCGGCGGAAAGCAGCTTGTACGTCTGCGCGTCTTCCAGGGAAATCTTTTCCAGGGAGAAGGCCTGGTCGCCGAGCCGGCGCACGTAGCGCTCGGCCCAGTCGAGGACGGTGAGCGTCGTGAGGCCCAGGAAATCGAATTTCACAAGGCCCACCGCCTCGACGTCGTCCTTGTCGAGCTGCGAGATCACGTTCGACGTGCCTTCGGCGGCGTACAGCGGACAAAAGTCCGTGAGCCGGCCCGGCGCGATGAGCACGCCGCCGGCGTGCATGCCGACGTTTCGCACCAGGCCCTCGAGCTTGGCGATCTGGTCGCAGAAGTTGTAGCCGAGATCCAGCACGCGCCCGGTGTCGCGCACCACCGCGCGCGCCGCCATCGTGCCGAAGGTCACGATCTGCGAGACGCTCTCCTCGCCGTATTTCTGGCGCACGTACTCGATGACCCTGTCGCGGCCGTCCTGGCAGAAATCGATGTCGAAGTCCGGCATCGACACCCGCTCTGGGTTCAGGAAGCGCTCGAACAGCAGGTCGTAGCGCAACGGGTCCAGGTCGGTAATTCCCAGGGAAAAAGCCACCAGCGAGCCTGCGCCGGAGCCGCGGCCCGGGCCCACCGGAACTCCATTGCTCTTCGCCCAGTTGATGAAATCGGCAACGATGAGGAAGTAACCTGCGAAGCCCATCTGCACCACAGTCCGGATCTCGAACTCGAGGCGGTCGCGATAACGCGGTACGTCTTCCTTTTTCAATTTCAGCTTCTCGACCTTCTGCGCCAGCCCTTTCTCCGCCTCGCTTCTCAGAAGATCATTCAACGAAACGCCCTTGGGGGTCGGAAACGCAGGCAGGCGGCTTTTGCCGAGCTCGATCTCCAGGTTGCAGCGCCGGGCGATCTCGATCGAGTTCTCGAGCGCCTGCGGAATCTCGGCGAACAGGCGCGCCATCTCGTCCTCGGACTTGAAATACTGCTCCGGCGTGAACAGCTTCGGCCTGCGCTGGTCGCCGAGCACGTAGCCCTGCGCGATGCAGACCCGCGCCTCGTGCGCCCTGAACTCGTCGGGCGCGAGGAACTGGACCGGATGCGTCGCGACCACCGGAAGGCCGGCGCGCGTTGCAAGCGCGACCGAGCGCGAAAGCAGCGCTTCGGCATTCGCCGCGCCCGCACGCTGCAGCTCGATGTAGTAGCGGCCCGGAAAAAGGCCGGCCCAGCCTCGTGCCAGCCGCTCGGCGCTCTCCGCATGGTCGGCGAGAAGCGCCTGCCCGACATCGCCCGCGGCTGCCCCCGAGAGGGCGATCAGCCCTTCGGTGCCGTCTTCCAGCCAGCTGCGCGCAATCTCGGCCCGGGCGCGATGCTGGTTCTTCAGCCATGCGCGCGACAGCAGCTCGCACAAGCGCAGATATCCGGCGTGCGAAGCGCAAAGCAGAAGGAAGCGGTAGGGCTTGTCGCGGTCGGCGTCGTTCTGCAGCCAGCAGTCGGCGCCGATGATGGGCTTGACGCCGGCCGAGCGGGCGGCACCGTAGAATTTCACCATGCCGAACAGGTTCGCCGCGTCGGTCAGCGCCAGCGCCGGCATGCCGTCGGCCGCGGCGCGCCTGACCGCGTCTTCGATGCGCACGATGCCGTCGGTCACCGAGTATTCGCTGTGCATCCTGAGGTGCACGAATCGGTGAACTAAGCGCGGCCCGCCCATGATAAAAATTCTACCCCACTCGGCAGCCGGCAAAGCATGAATCCCGCGCTCGCCGCGCTGCTTCTCGGCGCCACCTGCATCGCGCTGTCGCCGATCTTCGTGCGCCTGTCCGAAGCGGGCCCCACGGCGACTGCTTTTTGGCGAGTAGCGCTCGCCGTGCCCGTGCTCTGGCTTTTTTGTTTTCCAAAACAAGAAACAAAACCGAGAAGATATTCCGGCAGGTGGTCCCTACTATGCGCCGCGGGATTCGCTTTTGCCGGCGACCTCGGCTTCTGGCACACCTCCATCCAGCTGACTTCGGTCGCCAACTCGACCCTGCTCGCCAACCTGGCGTCGATTTTCGTCACGCTGGCGGCGTGGATCTTCCTGAGGCAACGCCCCAGCGGGCTGTTTCTCGCAGGACTCGCTGCGGCGCTTGCCGGCGTAGCGCTTCTGGTGAAGACGAGCGTCGAGTTCTCCGCCACCGGCCTCGCGGGCGACGCGCTCGGTGTCCTGACGGCGATGTTCTACGCCGGCTACATCTTTGCGGTGAAGGGGTTGCGTGACCGGGGCGAGACAACTCTGCACTTGATGGCGGTGACCAGCACCGTTACTGCAATATTCCTCCTGCCCGCCGCGCTTGCCTCCGGAGAGCAGCTTGTGCCGGTCTCCGCCCATGGATGGGCCGTTCTCATCGGCTTGGCCCTGATTTCCCACGCCGCCGGGCAAGGGCTGATCGCCTATGCGCTCGCGCACCTGCCGGCGGCGTTCTCTTCGGTGAGCCTGCTCTTCCAGCCGGTGATGGCGGCGCTTTTCGCCTGGGTGCTGCTCTCGGAAGCGCTCGTGCCGCTGCAGATCGCCGGCGGCATCGTGGTGCTCGTCGGCATCTACCTGGCGCGCAAAGGATCGTCCTAAACGACCTGCGCGCTAGGCTCGCCCGAGGAGGCCTCGATGCTTCCAATCTCGTAGACGGTTTCTCCCGAGGCGCGCAATTGCTCTGCGGCACGTTTGGCGTCGGCCGCGGCGACCACGATCACCATGCCAATGCCGCAGTTGAAGACGCGGTGCATCTCGTCCTCGGCGACCCTGCCCTCGCGCTGCAGCCATTGGAAGAGCTTCGGGCGCGGCCAGGATGCTTTCTTCATGACCGCAGAAGTCCTCTCGGGGAGGATCCGGGGGACGTTCCCGGTCAGCCCGCCGCCGGTGATATGGGCGAGGCCCTTGACCGGGACCGATTCCATCAATTTCAGGATCGCTTTCACGTAGATGCGGGTGGGCTCTAGCAGGTCGATCCCCGGTTCGGGCTTGGATCGCTCGAGAATTTTCCGGATGAGGGAGTAACCGTTGGAATGCGCGCCGCTCGAGGCAAGCCCGAGGATCGCGTCGCCCGCCCCGATCGAGCGGCCATCGATAATGCGCTCCTTCTCCACCACGCCGACGCAGAAGCCCGCCAGGTCGTATTCGCCTTCCGGATACATTCCGGGCATCTCGGCGGTCTCGCCGCCGATCAGCGCGCAGCCCGCGAGCTCGCAGCCGCGCGCAATACCCTTGATGACTTCCGCGGCGACGCGCTGGTCAAGCTTGCCGCAGGCGAAATAGTCGAGAAAGAAAAGGGGCTCTGCGCCCTGCACCAGCACGTCGTTGACGCCCATCGCCACCAGATCGATGCCGACCGTGTCGTGGCGGCCGAGCGCGAAAGCGAGCTTGAGCTTGGTGCCGACGCCGTCGGTGCCGGAAACGAGCACCGGATGGCGGTACTTCTTCGGAATCTCGCACAGCGCGCCGAAGCCGCCGATGCCGGCGAGCACTTCGGTGCGCAGGGTGCGTTTCGCGAACGGCTTGATCGCCTCGACCAGCGCATCGCCCGCATCGATGTCGACGCCGGCGTCGCGATAGGAGAGTCCTTCTTTCGCCATGCTAGAGTCGCAAATTCTACTCGACATGAGCGCACTCGCTCGACCGCAGCTCTGGGCCTGGCTGGCAATCGCCGTCGCGATCGCCTTTCTCGCCTGGCTGCTCGCGCCGATCCTGGCGCCGTTTCTGTTCGGCGCGATCCTCGCCTACATACTCGACCCCATCGTCGAGCGGCTCACGCACCGGTATTTCCCGCGCACGCTCGCCGTGCTGCTCGTCATGCTGCTGGTATTCGCGTTGTTCGTGGCGCTGCTTCTGGTGGTGCTGCCGCTGCTCTACAAGGAGACGCGGCTGCTGCTGGAGAAGCTGCCGGCGTTTCTCGACTGGATCCACCAGCACGCCGCCCCCTGGCTGAAGCAGAGGTTCGACATCGACATGCAGGTCGACGTGCAGACCGTCAAGCAGATGGCGCGCGAGGCGTTCGCCGGAAACGAGGACCTGATGAAGCGGCTCCTCAGCTCGCTCGGCGTCGGCAGCCTTGCCGTGCTCGTCTTCGTCGTCAACCTGGTGCTGGTGCCGGTGGTGCTGTTCTTCCTGTTGCGCGACTGGAACAGGCTGCTCTCCTTCGCCGAGAGCCTGATTCCCCTGCGAGTGCGCGAGAAGGCGCTGACCATGGCGCGGGAGGTCGACGCGGTGCTGGCGGAGTATCTGCGCGGCGAGGTGCTGGTCATCCTCATCATGAGCACCTACTACGTGGCGGCCCTCTCGCTCGCGCGGCTCGATTTCGCGCTGCCGATCGGCATCATCACCGGTCTTGCGGTCATCGTGCCTTACGTCGGCATCGCGATCGGCATGTTTCTGGCGACTGCGGCGGCGCTCCTTCAGTTCGACAGCCTGACCGGCGTCCTCTGGGTCTGGCTCGCGATCGGCATTGGCCAGGCGCTCGAGGGCATGGCGATCACGCCGCTGATTGTCGGCAACCGCATCGGCCTGCACCCGGTCGCGGTGATCTTCGCGCTGCTCGCCTTCGGCCAGGTGTTCGGCTTTTTCGGCGTGCTGCTCGCCCTGCCGGCGAGCGCCGTAATGCTGGTGGGGTTGCGTCATCTTCGCGCGGCCTACGTGGCGAGCCCGCTGTATGGGGGATGAGCGGCGCCAACCGATGCAGCAGCTGCCCCTTGAGATTTCGCCTCCGCCCGAGCCCGGCTTCGACAACTTCCTCGCCGGCAGCAATGCGGAGGCGCTCGCGCGGGTAAGAGCGCTGGCGCAGGGCACGCTGCCAGAAGCGATCGTCTATCTCTGGGGCGGGCGAGGCAGCGGCCGCACCCACCTCCTGCGCGCGGCGGCGCGCGCCAATCCCTCGCTGGTCATCGCCGATGACGTGCAGGCGCTCGATGCTGGCGCCCAGCAGGCGCTGTTCGTGGCGATCAACGCGGCACGCGAGGGGCGCGCCGCGGTGCTTGCCGCGGGGGACGCGCCCCCGGCGCAGCTCGCTCTGCGGGAGGACCTGAGGAGCCGCCTGGCATGGGGGCTGGTTTACCAGCTCAAGCCGCTCAGCGACACCGACAAGGGGCTGCACCTGAGGGCCGAAGCCGCACGCCGCGGCCTTGAGCTCTCGGAGGAAGTGGTCAGCTATCTGCTGACACGCCTGCCGCGCGACCTATCAAGCCTCAACAATGTCCTCGACGCTCTCGACCGGCATTCGCTGGCGACGCAGCGTCCGCTGACGCTTCCCCTGGTGCGCGAGGCCGTTGCCGGGCTGCAACAGCGAGGACAACTCCCTCGACAAAGCGATTCCGCTTGAGTAGATTTGAACCTTGGAGGCTGATGTGGATTTGCGGACTCGTGCCTTGTTCTTCTTATGCATCGCCTGCACGGCGCTTCCGGCGCTCGCCCAGGACGGGCTGAGGCTGCCGGCGCGCCCCGAGCCGGGGCTCGACCCCTCGTACGCCGCCGGATGGCTCAATCCCGAGCGCGACCGCGTCGGGTTCGCGGGCTATCACTGGCGGGATGCGACCGGTTTCGCGCCCAGCCAGCGGATGCAGTGGTCCTACCCGTTCGGCCGGAATAGCAGCCTCGGCATGTCGGTCGCCAACGGCCGCGATTTCGACTCCTCGCCGATCTACGGCGCGGAGACGCGCCAGTACGGCCTGTTCGGCCGCTACTCGCTCGCGCCCGACTGGTCGCTGAGCGCCGAGACCACCGTCTCGCGCGATCCGACCAACAGCCTGCTGCGCCAGGAAATTCGGTTCGGCCTGCGCCGCCAGTTTTAGGGCGAGTCTCTCGCGCCTCCTTCAGGCTGACGGCCTTCCCCTGAAGCGTCTGTAGAATGCGGGGCGCCGCATGCGCCTCGCCCTGTTCGACCTCGACAACACCCTCCTCGCCTGCGACAGCGACTACGAGTGGGGGCAGTTTCTCGTCGATCGCGGCGTGCTCGGGCGCGCGGCCTACGAGGCGCAGAACCGCGCCTACTACGACCAGTACGCCGCCGGCAGCCTCGACATCCACGAGTACCTCGGCTTCGCCCTTCGGCCGCTCGCCGAGCATACGCCCGAGGACCTCGCGCGCTGGCACGGGGAGTTCATGCGCGAGCGAATCGTGCCCGCGATCACACCGCAGGCCCGGCAGCTGGTCCGCGGCCACCTCGGCGGGGGCGACCTTTGCGCCATCATCACCGCCACCAACAGTTTCGTGACATCGCCCATCGCGCGCGAATTCGGCGTCTCGCATCTCATCGCCACCGAGCCTGAGCTGCGCGGCGGCCGCTACACCGGCCGGGTCGCAGGGACTCCGTGCTTCCGCGAAGGCAAGGTGCGCCGCCTGAACGAATGGCTCGATGCGCTCGGCCGGGACCTCGGCGACTTTTACGACAGCACCTGCTACAGCGACTCGCACAACGACCTGCCGCTGCTCGAGCGCGTCAGCCAGCCAGTCGCGGTCGATCCCGATGCGCGACTCGCGGCGGAGGCGCGCAAGCGCGGCTGGCGCGTGATCTCGCTGCGCGCCGACAGGATCGCCGCCCTGAAATGATCAAGCGGTTTATCCGGCGGGTGTTCGGACTACCCTCGGAAGCCTTGCAGCGCGTGCCGCGCGAAAGGCACGGCCTCACGCGCGAGGCCATCAGTCCCGCCGCCGCCAAGGTCTGCACGGTCCTGCGCGGGGCTGGGTTTTCCGGCTTCGTGGTCGGCGGTGCGGTGCGCGACCTCCTGCTCGGCATCGTACCGAAGGATTTCGACATCGCCACCGATGCGCGCCCCGAGCAGGTGAAGCCGCTTTTCCGCCGCGCCATCATCATCGGCCGGCGCTTCAGGCTGGTGCACGTGATGATGGGACCGGAGACCGTGGAAGTGTCGACTTTCCGCTCCGCCGACCCCGAGACCTCGGAGAAGGATGAGCACGGGCGCGTGCTGCGCGACAACGTGTTCGGCAGCCAGGACGAGGACGCGCGGCGGCGCGACTTCACCGTGAACGCCCTCTACTTCGACCCCGCGACCGGGGAGGTGGTCGACTTCCACGGCGGCCTCGCCGACCTGAAGAAGCGCGTGCTGCGCGTGATCGGCGACCCGGAAACTCGCTACCGCGAGGATCCGATCCGGATGCTGCGCGCGGTCCGGCTGGCGGCGAAGCTCGGCCTGACGCTCGACCCGGCGACCCGCGAGCCGATCGCCGAGATGGCGCCGCTCCTCGATCGCGTGCCGCCGGCGCGCCTGTTCGACGAGATGCTGAAGCTGCTGCTCTCCGGGCACGCGAGCGCCTGCCTGCGCCAGCTGCGCGACGTCGGCCTGCACAAAGGCGTGCTGCCGCTCCTGGACGTGATCCTGGAGCAGCCGCTCGGGGAGCGTTTCGTGACCCTTGCGCTCGCCCAGACCGACGAGCGCGTGCTTGCCGAAAGGACGGTGTCGCCCGCCTTCCTGTTCGCGGCGCTGCTTTGGCACGAGGTGCTGGCGGCCTGGAAAGCGCGCCTGTCGCGCGGCGAGCGCTCCATCCCGGCGCTCGAAGCGGCGATGGACATGGTGCTCGACGTCCAATGCGAGAAGCTCGCCATTACCCGCAAGCTGACCGCCACGATGCGCGAGGTGTGGTCGATGCAGCCGCGATTCGAGGGCCGCTCGGGGCAGCGCGCCTACCGCCTGCTCGAGGCGCCACGCTTTCGCATGGCCTACGACTTTCTGGCGCTGCGCGCGGCGAGCGGCGAGGTGGCGGCCGAGCTCGAGGCCTGGTGGCGCGCGTTCCAGAGCGCCGACCCGGAATCGCGCCAGGCCATGCTCCTGCCCGATACCGGGCCGCGCAAACGCCGGCGCCGCCGCCGCGGCAAGAAGCGCCCGGATACCGCGGCGCCCGAAGCCGCGTGACGATTGCCTACGTCGGGATCGGCTCGAACCTCGACCAGCCCGTCAGGCAGGTCGAGCAGGCCCTGCTGGAGCTCGACCGGCTGCCGCACACCCGGGTCGTGAAACGCTCCTCTTTCTACAAATCGGCGCCGGTCGGGCACGCAAGCCAGCCCGACTTCGTCAACGCGGTAGCGCAACTCGAAACCGGGATTCCCGCCGAGCGGCTGCTCGCCGAATTGCAGGAAATCGAGGCACGGCACGGCAGGCAGCGATCGTTCGCCAACGCGCCGCGCACGATGGACCTGGATGTTCTTCTTTATGGAAATGCAATGCTGAGGACGGAGAAGCTGACAATTCCTCATCCGCGCATGCACGAGCGCGCGTTCGTGCTGAAGCCGCTGGTGGAAATTTCGCCCGGGGTTTCGATTCCCGGCGTCGGACCGGCGCAGGATTCGCTGAAGAACGTCGAAAACCAAGTCGTGCGAAGAATCGGCTGATGCCCTCCGCGGATAAATTCCGCCACATCGTGGTCGAGGGGCCGATCGGCGCCGGCAAGACCAGCCTCGCCCGCCGCCTGGCGGCGCGCCTGTCGGCCGACCTGATCCTCGAGCAGCCGGCCGACAATCCGTTCCTCGCGCGCTTCTACCAGGACATGGCCCGTTACGCGCTGCCGGCGCAGCTGTTTTTCCTGTTCCAGCGCGCCCGCATCCTCGAGCCTCTTGCCCAGCCCGACATGTTCGGGCGCGCAGTGGTGGCTGATTTCCTGATCGACAAGGACCCGCTGTTCGCGCGCATCACGCTTTCGGGCGACGAGATGGCGCTCTACCAGAAGATCTTCGACGCGCTGCGGCCGCAGGTGCCGGCGCCCGACCTAGTGATCTACCTGCAGGCCCAGCCGGCGACGCTCATCGAGCGGGTGCGCCGGCGCGCCGCCGGCTACGAGCGCGGCATCAGCGAGGAATACCTGGCGCTGCTCGCGGAGAGCTACGCGCGCTTTTTCTACCACTACGCGGCGGCGCCGGTCCTGATCGTCAACTCGGAGAACCTCAACTTCGTCGACCGCGACAAGGATTTCGAGCTGCTGGTGGCGCGCATGCGCGGCATGAAAAGCCGGCGCGAGTTCTTCAGCCTCGGCTGACGCCGGTCCCGCACAGCATCGAGGCGCCGTCGGCGGCTGCTAGCGGTCGCGAGAGAGGAGTGCTGACGGGGTCGGCTGGAAGCGCCCCACCGTCAACACCCGAGTTTAGCTTCTTGTCCTACCCAGGGTAGGGGTCGAAGGTCATGGACTCGACCGGGCAGCCCATCGCCTTCGCCAGCTTGTCCATCGCGTCGTCGGTGATCTCGACCGGCTGGAAGTCGGCGCCGCTGCCCTTGGCGGAAATGAACGCCTTGGCGGCGTCTGCCGTGTTCCAGGTGACGACCGGATCGGGGCTCACGCCCGCTATCTGGCGGCAGATCGGAAATCCGTCGGACTTGTAGACGATCGCGTACACGTTTTTCCCCCTACCCGCCGTAATTTACCCGATGTGGCGGCAGGACAACAAGCGAAAAGCCCCGCAAGGGCACCGGTTTGCGTGTTCCGCAAAAACAGGCGTTTAATGTGGGCGGGAGGCATCGCAGCCGTCTATCAAGAACGCGCGCGAGCCGATGTATACCAGCCCCCTCCCCCCAAGGGGGCGCCTTTTGGGGAAGGAAACGTCATGAGCAATATGCACGATGTAATGGGGCTTCGCGTGCCCTATGGAAAGATTAGTTCGCAGTACCAGACGGAGTTCGAGCCGGGCTCGGGCACGATCTGGGGGTACTTCAATCCGCGCGGTACGGCCTGCTTCAGCCTGGGTCTGCTCAAGGACATCCGCACCCACGACAACGCGCTCGCCGTGAACGGCGGGCACGTCGACGTGGACGGCGAGATGTGCAAGGCAAGCAGCTACGTGCTCGCGTCGCGCACACCCCGCGTATTCAACCTAGGGGGCGACCTCGCATTGTTCGTCTTGCTGATAAAGGCGCGCGATCGCGACGCGCTGGCGCACTATGCCAGGCTGTGCATCGAGAACATGTTCCCGCGCATCCAGAACTTCTTCTGTCCGACGCTCACCACGATTTCGCTGGTGCAGGGGGACGCGCTGGGGGGCGGTTTCGAGTCGGCGCTCTCGTCGGACATCATCGTTGCCGAAGAAAGCGCGCAGATGGGTTTGCCCGAGATCCTGTTCAACCTCTTCCCGGGCATGGGTGCCTACAGCCTGCTGGCACGCCGTATCGGCGTGCATGCCGCCGAGGAGCTGATTCTCTCAGGGCGGGTGCTGCCGGCCAAGCGTCTGCACGAGATGGGCGTCGTCGACGTTCTCGCCCAGGACGGCCAGGGAGAGAGCACGGTGCGCGAATGGATCGCAAAGCACGCGAGGCGCCGTAACGGCATGCAAGGGGTATTCCGCGCGCGCCAGCTCGTCGCTCCCGTGACCCGAGAGGAACTCGACGCGATCACGGAGACCTGGGTGGACGCTGCATTGCGGCTCGAAGACCGCGATCTCAGGATGATGGGTCGCATCGTCCGCGCACAGATGCGGCGCATGGAATCGGGTGAGGTGACCGACGTGGTCGCCGAAGCGCTGCTGGGGGAGCCCGTCGCCGTGGCGGTCTGACGCCGCACCGTCAATCACTGACTAGCGATGCGAATCCGCCCTCGCCGAACATCTGCGAGAACTGGTAGAAGTTGACGCGTGTCGAATTGACGATGGCCTCCTGCGCCGCCGGATCGTCGATGGTCTTCACCAGCCGGTTGAGTTTTGCCATGTGCTCGACGTCCATCGTGGCATGCGACGACAGGAACTTGAAGCCGCCACCGTCGACGCCTCGGCCGAGCGAGTTCGCGATCGCGTCGGACACCCGTCCCCCGTATACGGAGGAAACCACCTCGAGCATATAGAGCATCCCCAGCACGGAGCATGGGTGCACACGCTCGGCGCTGAAGTAGTTAAACGCGATCAGCGCCTGAACGGGAGCGCTCGGCGGATTCGCCTTGGCGCTCGCGACATCGCCTCCCACTGCCTCAATGTCCTCGAGCACCCAGGCTTCGTGCCCTTTTTCTTCGTCGATGCGCTCGTAGAGCTCGTAGCGCACGTCGCGAAAACGATCATCGCAGCGTGCCGCCGCAGCCGCCATGGTCGGGCAAAAATTCCAGACGATGTGGTACAGGTCGTGCAGAAACGCCTTGTACTCGGCCAGCGGCAGCCCGTGGTGAATCATCGAATGCACCTTGGGGACCGTTTCCAGGTCGCGCCGGCTGGCGTCGGTCATTTCGACGAGTGTGATAAAAAAAGACATCGCTGTGTTCCAAGGTGTCGCCGCGGCGCGTCGGCGGCGCCCGCATTCTAGCCTGCGCGGGTCGAGGTCAGCCGGCAGATCGCTGCTTGGCTCGCAGGTAGCCCTCGAGCTCGCCGCGCGCTTGCGCGATCTCGGCCGTAATCGACCGCAGTATTCCCGGCGCCTGCAGGCGCAGCTCCGCGTCCGAAAGCCTGCCAAGAGCGCTGCACAGCGCGGTCAGCCGGTCGGTCCCCATGCTGGCCGCGGAGCCTTTCATCGCGTGCAGCACCGAGCGGAAATCCTGATAGTTCCGGCCGGCGAGCGACTGTTCGATCCGGGCCAGCAGCCCGACGCCATCTGTCAGGAAGACGCCAATGAGCTTCTCGATGAATGCCGGGGAGGAACCGAGCTCCTCGAGATGACCGAGCGTCTCGAGATTGAGCACTGCCGACGCGCCGGTGGCCGCGCTTGGCGGCAGCGAAGCAGGAAGTTGCGGCTTGGGCGCGTCCTGCGTGCGGGCGATGCACAGGGCCTGAATTTGCTGGAGCAGGCGGATCGCCTCGATCGGTTTGGGCAAAAATGCGTCCGCCCCTGCTTCCATGGCCTCGCGCCTGACTTCCGGCGTGACGTCCGCCGAGAATACGATGACCGGCATCCGCTCGCGCCCACGCATTAGTACGCGAATAGCCTCGAGCGCTTCGATGCCTCCGGTGCCGGGCATGTTCCGGTCGAGAATCGCCAGATCGAAGCTCCCGCGCTCAATTTCATCGAGCGCTTTCTCGCCGTCGCTTACCAAGGCCACGCCGTGACCTGCGCGTTCGAGTATTTTGCTGATCACCTCGCGATTGGTGGGATTGTCGTCGGCGACCAGAATGTGCAGCTTCCTTGCGTCCTTGCCGCGGCGCGCGTAGTCCTGAAGGCGCACCACGCCTTCGGCCACCTCGTCCGCTGCAGAAACGGAGTGCAGTACGTTGAACAGCAGCCGCTTGTCCAGCGGAAGCTCCAGCACCGCTGCAAATCCCGCAGATAGGGCTGCGAAGCGCGGCACATTCGCTTCGCGCGGAACGGCAAGCACCGCAGGAGGCGCCGGATGCGGCGCGGTGCGGCGGAAACGCTGGACGAGCTTGAGGTCTTCGCCGGAACCGTAAAGCAGCGCACTGTGATACGGCTTGGCCAGGCTGATCTCGGCCACGAGGCGCGCGACGCCCTCCTCGATTCCGGGGGCGACCACCGGCTTGGCCCCCCAACCGGCGAGCGCGTGCTCAAGCGGCTCGCGTTGCGCGGCCGGGAAGCCGACCAGGAGGACGCGTGCGCCGGCGAGTTCGCCGGCGCCCACCTCGGCCCGCTCCGGCTGTTTCTGCAAAGTCAGATCAAACCAGAAAGTACTCCCCAGCCCTACGGCGCTTTCCAGCCCGATCTTGCCGCCCATCAACCCGACCAGCTGCTTTGCGATGGTCGTGCCGAGGCCAGTGCCGCCGAAGCGCCGCACCGTGGATTCGTCCGCCTGCGTGAAGCTGTCGAAGATGCGCGCTTGCGCCTCGGGCGCGATGCCGATGCCGGTGTCGCGCACGGAGAACTTCACATGGGCATTCGCCTCGGTCTCGGCCTGCGCCGAAACGTGCACGGTGACGCTGCCTTGTTCCGTGAACTTGACGGCATTGCCCGCAAGATTGATGAGCACCTGGCGCAGGTAGTGGGGATCTCCCCGTACCGCGGGCGGGACCTCCGGCATGATGGAGACCACGAACTCGATCCCCTTCACGGCGGCCTGCGCGGCGATGATCCGGCCCGTGCTGTTCACCAGGGCGTGGAGGTCGAAGTCCGCCTCTTCCAGCACGACTTTGCCGGCCTCGATCTTGGAGAAATCGAGAACATCGTCGACAAGGCCGAGCATCAGCCGCGACGAGCTCCTCAGGGTCTGCAGCATGTCGGCCTGTTCGCGGCTGAGCGAGGTATCCCGCAAGAGGTCCGCCATCCCGATG
>WNFI01702077.1_pt1 | contig 16444 bp, 20 predicted proteins | sample 5400471 | NCBI WGS metagenome assembly WNFI01 (sample SAMN13153348, study PRJNA577476) | soil metagenome | isolation source: 100 cm saprolite on Douglas fir-dominated hillslope | place: USA:California | collected 2013-09-17 | reverse complement strand
AAAGTCGGGATCGCAAACCAGAATTGCGCCAGCACCACCGGCTTCAGATTGGGCACGATGTGCACCAACAACAGCCGCCCGCCGCGGCATCCGCAGGCGCGCGCGTGCAACACCAGATCGGAATCGCGCAACGACTGCGCGCCCGCGCGAATGATGCGAGCAGATGACGCCCAACCCAGCAGCCCCATCACTAGAAACGTGAGAAACACGGACGTAAGCGGCGAGGTGTTCAGCGGCAGCAGCGCACGCACGATCAGGAACAAGAACAGCCACGGAATCGACAGGAAAATGTCGATGACGCGCAGCACGACGCGGTCCCACCATCCGCCGAGATAGCCGGCGACGCCGCCGATCAGCACCGCTAACAATGTCGAGAGCAACGCCGCCGCCGGCGCCAGCAGGAGCGAAATGCGCGTTCCATACAGCAGACGGGACCAGCGGTCGCGGCCCAGTTCATCCGTGCCAAGCCAGAACCTGTGCGATGCCGGTGCGCTGATGAAATCGCGAAACTGCGTGGCGTACGGCTCCGGCGCGAAGAGATTTGCCAGAAGCGAGACTCCGAAGACCGCCGCCAGAACGCCGATCGCGATGTTTCGTGCGCGGTTCATCGCCGTCCTCGTTGGCACAGGGCGATGGCAACGTCCGACGCCGAATTCGTCAGCTGCGTCACGGCCGCGACTACGATCGTCAGGCTGACCAGCAAGGGCAGATCCCGAGCCACAGCCGCTTTCCACGCCAGCTGTCCGATACCCGGAAAATCGCACAACACTTCAATCGGGATGGCGGCGCCGAAAGCCACGCCAAGCGAAACTCCAGCCAGAGCCAGCAGCTGCGGCGTGGTCCACGGCGCCACGTGCCAGAAGAAAACACGGGCTTCGCTCAACCCCCGGGCTCGCGCCGTCAGCACGTGCGGCTGCGTGTAAGCCTCCGCCAATAAGTTGCGCGCGTAGCGAAATACTTTTGGAAAAATGAGCAACGCGATGGCAAAGCGCACCGGTCCGTTGGTGAAGAACAAGAGCAGAGCAAATACGGCAGTGGGCACGCAAAGAAAAAAACTGCTGGCCGCGGCCGCCGTCACTTCAAACAGTGGAACGCGCCACATGACCGCGGTTACGGCCAAGGCCAGGCCGAGCAGCCATCCACCCGCGAGACCGGCCGCCAGTAACCGCATCGTCACTATCGCGCGCTCGGCGAGAAGCTCGCGAACCGGACGCGCCAGCGAGCGCGAGAAGCCCAGATCACCCGTCGCCATGCGCCCCAGAAAATGAGCGTAGAAGCTCAGCAGATTTCGTTCTTGTGAGTGAGCGTCGCGCAGCGCTTGCATACTCTGCGCATCCAGCCGCGGATCGAGCTGCTGTTCGTCGGCCTCAAAACCGGGCCCGAAGCGCACCAGTGTCGCCCCGATCAACCCAGCCATCAGGATGGTGACGAGAAACGCCGCGAGATGTCGCGCGATACGCCCAGTCCACATTTGCCACGTCTCTTTTAAAGGACCGCCTGGTTGCTTTCCACCGCCAGGACCGCCCGATCATTGCACGCTCAGGATTTCCAGGTCCGATTCCTTCAGGACGGGTGGCGCGTCGGGCCGGTGCAGTCTCTGCTGCTGTTTGTTTTTGTACATCCGGCGGTCGGCTGTAGCCAGCAATTCTTCCGCGTTGCTTCCGTCCAGAGGATAGAAGGCTTCGCCGACGCTCATCGAAAGGAATCGTTTGCCGGGAATGATCTCCCCGGCTTCGGCGGCGATGCGCATCATTTGGTTGATGCGGTCGTCAACCGATTCCGGCGTGATGTGGGGCAACAGCAGAACAAACTCGTCGCCGCCCATGCGCGCCACGTAATCATACTCGCGGCAGTTGGCCTTCAGGCCGTTAGCCACGCTGCTCAAGACTTTGTTGCCGGTCAAGTGGCCGAAGCCGTCGTTGACCTGCTTGAAGCCGTCCAAATCGCACACCAGCACGGCCAGCGGGATGTTCATGCGGCGGCAGCGCGCCAGCTCGCTATCCAGCCGCAAAAAGAGCGATCGCGCGTTGGGCAGGTTGGTGAGGTAATCGATGGTGGCGGAATTCTCCACTTGGCGATACTTCAGCGCGTTCTCGATCGCCAGCGAAATCTTGGAGCTGATGGCGAGCAGGATGCGAAGGTTGTCCTTGGTGAAGGCGTCTTTCTCCGAGCGATAGAGCGCCAGTACGCCGACCGCGCCATTCAAGCCTTCGAGCGGCAGCGCGAGGGCCGACCGCAGGGTGCTGAACTTTGCGGGATCGCCCATGTAACCGGCCTCAACCGACGGGTTGCCGTTGAGAATCGGCTTGCGATTCTGCGCCACCCAGCCGGACAGACCCTCCCCCACCGGAATTTCGAGCGACGAGAACAGGCGGAAATTTTCGCCGTTGACGTATTCGGGCACCAGCTTCTGATCGCGCAGAACGTAGACCGCGATCGAATCGTAAGGCACCAGCCGCTTCAACCGCACCGACACCACCGAAAGTGTTTCGTTCAGGCTGAGCGAATTGCCGAGGTCCTGGGTCAATTCGAACAGCATTTGCACTTCCTGGCGTGCCGCGGCGATGGACGACAGTGGATCGAACGTGTCCTTGCGGCCGTTCGCCGGCGCGGGCGTTTGCTCGAAGCCGGCGGCGGGCGCCAGACCCTTCTCAACCTTCACGTGAGTGGACAGGCGCTTCTTGTCCCAGTTCTGCGCCAGCGCCATCTGCTCCAGCTCCGTGTACCGGCGCGCTAACACTTCCACGACTCGGGGGTCGAAACTCTTGCCCGACTCGGAATTGATGATTTCCATGGCGCGCTCGAGCGGCAGCGCCCGCCGGTACTGGCGGTCGGAAGCCAGCGCATCCAGGCAATCGACTGTAGAGAGAATTCGGGCGCCGATCGGAATCTCCTCGCCCTTGAGGCCGGCCGGGTAACCGGAGCCATCCCATTTTTCGTGATGGGCGCGGACGATCGGCACAACCGGATAAGGGAATTGCACGCGCTCCAGGATCTCAGCGCCGACCACTGGATGGATCTTGATCTTTTCGAATTCCTCGGGCGTCAGCTTGCCTGGCTTGGAAATAATCTGCTCGGGTACGGCCAGCTTGCCGATGTCGTGCAGGAGCGCGGCCGCCCGCAAGGCCTGCATCTCGGCGGAAGACAATCCCAGGTCTTTGGCGACTTCCATGGCATAAATACGAACACGTCGGAGATGATCGTGAGTCGTGTGGTCCTTGGCTTCAATGGCCAGTGCCGTGCCAGTTGGTCTGGCGGCTCAGTACGCTAAGAATCCATGCGATGGAAGCGCCGCCCAGATAGTATGGGAAGCACCAGAAGTAACAATCGTACCAGATGCGAGTTAATGATTTGTCTTCCGTGATACTGATTGCCGCCGCCACGGGAATCGTATTCATCAGGAAGAATATGCAGGCCGTAACTCCTAGCCGCACGGGGTTAGTGTCGGCGGGCAGGCCCGACATATTCGCGTGGTAGATGTAGTAAGAAGCCGCCACTGAAAGAGCCATGGCGCTGGTATTGAAGACCACTTGATACGGTTTGGGACGCGTCTTCGATTTCCACAAACACTGAATCAAGCTGCCGGTGCACCCGATGATCAGCGTGGAGGGGAAGTCGAGCTCCACGATGCCGATCAGGATGAAGAGAAAATTCACCGACATGGTCCCGGTGATTGTCGGCAGACTTACTTTGAGGGCCGAGGCTATGGCGGAAACAACTAGAAAACACAGGGCGCGCGTCAGATTCTGCGGGCTCCACTGGCTGAGGCCGATGATAGAGATCAGCGTGCCCGTGGCGCAAATCGAGCCAATGTACAGCTTGGCTTTGACCGGCATAGCCTGATATTTCAGTTCCACCGGGACTCACTGAGTGCAACCGGGATACCAACCCCTCGATATTTCCGAAATTAGTTGTAAGCCAGTCTGTCTGCAATAGTTGACGTTCCTTCCGGGATTATCTGGCTGAAGTCCGGCACGCCAATTTGCGACTGCATGGCACAGGCTGGGAGTGACAGAGTGTCACTGAAATCGGCCGCATATATAATTAGGACCTGCGAAGGCCAACTGATCGACAGAACGTGATGCCGCAAGAGATGGTTAACAGGCACGGTTATCGGCTGGAATATGTAATAGGCATGTAACCCACAAGTTATTGATTTTGAGAGTCCATAGTTGACAGTTAACAGTCAAAACGAATAAATGATAGTAACTTTGGATAGAAATTGATCAATAGTGTTCTGAATACGGAACAAAGGCCTTGCATCTCGAAATAAAAGGTAATAAGAATATTGAAGTACCGCAAGAGCGCTACCGGGCATTCTGTTCCAGACTCGGAACAAGCGACCCATTTCGGAGGAAGCTGAGTGACTGCTGTGGGAGGCATCGAGACGAGCAAGAAAGTTCCGGCGATAGCCTGCGCGCGCGGAGCCGAAACTCAAGATCAGGCGCATCAGCCACAGTCCTTTTTGGGTCTTTCCGCTATCATAGCTAGCCAGCCGATGCAGAAGCTGATGCAGCTGGTGATCAAGGTTGCGCAGACCAACGCAACCGTGCTGATTACCGGTGAAAGCGGGAGCGGTAAGGAACTGGTCGCCCGCGCGATTCATCACTACTCTCTCCGATGCACCAAACCCTGGGTGGATCTCAATTGTGGCGCTCTGCCCGAGCACCTGATTGAGAGCGAGCTGTTCGGTTATGAAAAAGGCGCTTTCAGCGGCGCGGACTCCCTGAAGCCGGGTTTGTTCGAGGCCGCAACCACCGGCACGTTGTTCCTGGATGAGATTGGCGAACTGGACATCAAGACTCAAGTTAAGCTGCTGCGCGTTCTCGATGGCGTGCCGTACTACCGTTTGGGCGGCACTAGGAAGGTGACGGTGGACGTGCGCATCGTGGCCGCGACCAACGTCGAGTTGGAAGACGCGATTCATGCTGGAAAGTTTCGCGAGGACCTTTTTCATCGCCTAAGCCCGCTTCAGATCTACGTTCCAGCGCTGCGCGAGCGCCTCGAAGACATTGGTCCGCTCGCCGGATTTTTCCTGCAGCAGCACGATCCGCGGCGCCGTTTCACGCCTGAGGCCATCGAGCTTTTGCAGCGCCATTCGTGGCCGGGCAACGTGCGCGAGCTCCGCAATGTGGTGACGCGGGCCGCTGTTTACAGCTCGGGTGACGAGATCGGGCCCGGCGATCTGCCTCGGGAAAGTGTAGGAAGGCAGCTGCGGACTTCGAATTCCGAAGACGCCGGAAGTTACTCGCTGGATGGTCTCGAACAGCATACGATCTTCAAAGTTCTGGAACAGACGGGCGGCCACCAGCAGAAGGCCGCCGAGATTCTCGGTATCTCGCGCCGCACACTCATCCGCAAGTTAAAGCTTTATCGTGGCGTGCCGTGCCAGTCCGTGGCATAACCGCAGATCCAGCCTTAACCGCGATCGTCATCTCACCCTCACCAACGCCAGTGAATGGTTTGGATCTTCCGCGGCGCCGCCGGTTTCTTGTGCGGTCTGGCCGCTAGCTGGGGATTGGGCCGCATGCAACAGTTTGCTGAGGATTCCCTTCGACGGTACCTCCGATTCCAAGTACTCAACGCCCGCCGCGGCAATGTAGTAATCGGAATTGTTGCCGGTTCGGATATATTCCTTCTCTCGCAAAAACCAGATGGCGAATTCCAAGTGCTCCCGCGGAAACGACATGACGGTCTCAAATTCCAGCAGCGAGATGCCAGGATTCTCGGGGTTGGTGCGCCGGCGATTGTAGAGCAGAGACAGGATTCCCAGCCGGCGGTTGACCTCGCCTTCCAGGCCTTCGGCAAACTCTTTCAATCCGAATACAGGCAGTGGCTGTGCCCGCTGGTTGCGGTGCTGATTCTCGTATGATGCCCGCCTGGCCGCGTCTGAAAGGACGGCATAGGCCTTTGTCAACAGGAGGAATTTCTCGTTGTCTCCAGTCTCCTTATTGTCCGGATGATAGCGCGAGGCCATAATGCGAAACACGCGATGGATGGTCTCAGGCTCGGCGTTAGGGCTGATTTGCAGCAACTCGTAATAGTCGACGAAGATTTCAGATTCTGCTGAATCCGCGGCCGCGGCGTCGGGGTGAAATTCGAGCCCCAGCACGTATTTCGACCCGCGCCGGCCGCAATGGCGTACCGCCGTCGTCCCGGTCAGCCCGTATCGCTCCGCGCGCACGAACACTTCTGTGTGGAGATCGATGCTCTCGCTCGATTCCACGCGGATGCCCGAGTCGGAGAGGTCAATCGCTTGTACCGTGATGGTGCGGCTCAGCGCCTGGCCGTCTTTCCACGTCACCTCCAGCACGCAATCGAATAGTTGCCTTTGCTTCCGTCGCTTGTCACTCATGGTCAACGGCTCAGAAGCACTTGCGATGCCAGCTTACTGTTCCTTGTAAGTCGCTGAATGCGCGGCCGATTCCAGGCACAGTTAACTTTGGATAGGACAATTTGTCGCTCTAGGTTAACAGGCAGTGAGAATGGCGTGACAAACTGTCACTGGAAACCGTTTCGCGTAAGTTGTTATCACCTGCGTAGTTCGCAAGTTGAATGCGACACGCCCTGCGACACAGTGTCCCGCTCTCATCGGAGGAGATCTAGTTATGCCTCATTCTCAGCGACTTACTCAATACTAGCTTTGGAACTGCCCGTGCTTATTACCAGATGAATGACAAGGCAGCACACTCGAACGATGAGAGGCAGCCGAAACTTAAAGGTAATCAGCAGAGGGAGGAATCATGTACGCATCTACGAATAAGATGGCTACCCGGTATCGCGAGCTTCTCCAGGGCTTGGAGCAGCGTTCACATGAGCGCGTGAATCTGGCGCTCGAGTGCCGCGTCACTTCGGGTGGCAAACGATCTGGCGGAACCATGAAGATCGTAGAAAACATCAGCCGCACCGGCATCCTGATTCGTTGGGTGCCAGCGGATGGTCCGGAAGACGTGCCACGGGCAGGCGATACGCTCAACATCGAGATGGCGCTCCCGGCGAATCACAATTTTGACCGGAAGTGCTGGTTCTGCGGGGGCACCGTTGTGCGCGTCTCCAAGGCCGAGGATAACTCGCCGCTGGTAGCCGTGCGCATCAACACCACCAAATTCCGTAAGTACACTCCAGCGGCCAACCATAAATCCACCGCCCACGTTCCGCAATTGGTAACTGCTCACTGAGAGGATGATACCGGGGCGGCTCAGCCGCGCTGAGAGCGCCCCGCTCAACTTTACGTCATGCGACTAATGACTGCAGCGTTGGTGATCAAACGCAGCGAGCTGCTCGAAGAAGCCGAGCGCTGCTGCCAGGAACTCGCCAACCACACCCTCGTTGAGAAAAACGATTGCAGCAATTGGTCGGGTTTCCTCGAGTGGCTGGGGCAGCTTCAGCCCCAGGTGCTCCTGATCGATGTTGAGCACTTCCAGAACATTGTGGAAGAACGCGTCCGGCAGATCAAAGTTGCCTCGCCCGAGACCATGATCATCGCCCTGCATGATGCGGCGGATTCGCAATTGATCATCTCCCTGATGCGCGCCGGAATCTCAGAGTACTTTTATCCGCCCTTGCAGAAAAATCTGCGCGACGTGCTGGAGCGCAAGGTCGACCAGCACGTGAAAAATCAGTTTCTCACTAATTCCGACCGGAAAACTATCGCTTTTCTCTCCGCTAAAGGCGGGTGCGGAGGAACCACTACGGCTTGCCATATCTCCGCCGAGCTGGGAAAGCGGATGCACCAGACCGGCACTTATCACGTGCTCCTGGCCGACATGGACGTAACGGGCGGCAATATCCGGTTTCTCATGCGGTCCAAAGCGCCATACTCGGTTCTCGATGCCATGCGTAACGGACAAACCCTAGATCTGGCGACCTGGAACGACATGATATCGAGCGGCTATCCCGGTCTTGAAGTACTTTCCGCGCCGGCCAGCTTCTGTCTGGATCGAATGCCGGAGCAGCGGGAGATCGAACGCGTGTTGAACTTCGCGCGCTCCCGCTATCAGTGGACCGTGCTCGATTTAGGATGCAGCCTCACGCCTTACACCATGGGCATGCTGGAGAGCATCAATGAGCTGTATCTTGTCGCGTCTCCCGACGTGTTGTCGCTCTATCAGGTGAAGCAGATTCTGGCGCAGTTGAAAGAGATCGATTACTCGACGGACCGCGTCCGCCTGATATTGAATCGCAGCGCGGAATACGAAGACAAGATCGTGGCCGAAGAGGCCCACCGCATGTTGGGCATCCCCGCTTATTTCTCCTTGCCCAACGACTACTCCGGTTTGACGGAAGCTTACGCCAGCGGCAACCTGCTCTCGGGGCAGAGCCCCTTGGGACGGCAGGTTTCGGCGCTGGCAACGAAGATCTGCGGCATTGAAGATCAGGACCAGCTCCGCCCCCAGAGCGATCCCTGGTATCGAAAGTTCCGCGTGTCGCGGGGCCTGGTGGCGCAGCACAGCAGTACATGAGAACTGAAGGAGTGCGAAATGATTAGCAGACATTCATTGCGCCGGCTGTTGACCCAGCTTCGTCGGCGGAAGTCGGACATCGAAAGCTTGATTTGCTTTTTTGAGAAGTACGGTAAGCAGGCGGCACGCCGGCGCAGCCGGGCCAAACGCTATCTGCGCGCCGCGTAGGACTGGCTGCCCGCCAGAATTCAAATGAAGAGGTATAGATTATGACTCGAGTGCTCGTACTTACAGATCAGCCCGTTCTCGCGCGCGGGCTTCAGGATACGCTGTCGGCCGGTGGTATCGACGTCGTCTCGGTCAGCGATCCGTCTGGCCAGTGTGGCGATGCGTACAAATCGACAGAGCCGGAGCTGGTCTTGTTGGACCTCACGGGCGAGTTCACGTTCGAGACGCTGGCGGACACGCACACGCGCATGCCCGGATGCAATCTCGTGATTCGCGTGGGCCCCATGTCGCGAGAATTGATCTTCCAGGCCCTCGAGTTCGGCGTGCGCGGCATCCTGCCGGTGCAGCTTTCGCCGGAAGCGCTGGTGCACTCGCTCCAGCGGATCGCCAGGGGCGAGGTGCTCATCGAGGTCACCGACGCCGGTTTCGACACCACCAACGAGAAGCGTGTCAGCTTCAGCGAGCGCGAGAAGCAAGTGGTAGAACTCCTCGCCCAGGGACTGAAGAACAAGGAAATCGCCGCCGCCATGAATCTGGCCGAGGGCACCGTCAAGGTCTATCTTTCGCGCTTGTTCAAAAAGACTAAAGTCCGCGACCGCTTCGAGCTGATGCTCTACCGCGCGCAGGATCGCAAGCTGCTCAATAACGGCGACCTCACCGGCCGCATAGCCACCGTTTCGCAAACGGCGCCTACGCTCGCCGAATTTGTTCCCGCCCCGCAAGTCCGCGAGGAAGTGGTCATCGCTTCCTAGCCTTTAGTCACAACTCAGAGCAGCTTCCGGGGCTATCATGAGACCGTGAAGCTGCTCATTTTTTCCGACATCCACAACAACCACAAAGCGCTCGAACGCCTGATGGACACCGAGGCCGACTGCTATTTCGCCGCCGGCGATCTGGTGAACTGGGCGCGCGGTCTCGAAGCGTGCGGAAAGATCATGCAGCCGCGCGGCGAGCGAGTCTACGTTCTCCCCGGCAACCACGAGTCAGCTTCGCAGATCGCCGCGTTCTGCGCGCAATTCGGCTTTCACAATTTCCACGATCAGACCGTTCGCATCGGCAAATATCACGTGGCCGGTCTCGGTTACTCCAGTCCCACGCCTTTCAATACTCCCGGCGAGTACAGCGAAGCCGAGCTGGCCCAGCGCCTGGCGCATTTCGAATCCCTCGAACCATTGGTTCTGATCTGCCACGCTCCGCCGCACGGCACGGCGCTCGACCGCGTGCGCGACGGTTTGCATGCCGGCAGCCGCTCCATCCGCGATTTCGTCGACCGCCGCCAGCCCGACTACCTCTTCTGCGGTCACATCCACGAGGCCGAAGGCGTGGAGGTCGTCCTCGGAAGAACCAAGGCCGTCAACGTCGGGAAGCGCGGCTATTTGTTAGAATTAAATTAGGACCATGAACCTAGACGAACTCGAACGCGAATACACCCCGCTCCGCGAACAGGCTTTGGCCGTGCGGAGCTATCTTTGACGTCCCTCAAAAGAAAACTCAGCTCGGCAAATTAGAGCAGGAAATCTCCCGGCCCGACTTCTGGTCGCAGCCGGAAAAGAGCCAGAAGGTGATGCAGGAGCGCAAGCGGCTCGAGCAGGCCCTGGCTGATGAGCAGCGCATCGCCACCATTGCCTCCGACCTCGACACCTTGTTCGAGCTGGCGCGCGAGGGCGAAGATGTCAACGGCGACATCGCCCGCGAGATCAAAACCTTTTCCGAAGTGATCGAGAAGGTCGAAACCGCGATGCTGCTCTCGGGTGAGAACGACGCCCGCAACGCCATCGTCACCATTCACCCCGGCGCCGGCGGCACCGAAAGCCAGGACTGGGCCGAGATGCTGCTGCGCATGTACCTGCGATGGGCCGAGCAGCAGCGCTTCAACACCCTGATCACCGACCGCCTCGAAGGCGAGGGCGCGGGCATTAAGTCCGTCACCTTCGAAGTCAACGGCGAAAACGCCTACGGACTGCTGCAGTCGGAGATCGGCGTGCATCGCCTGGTGCGCATCTCGCCTTTCGACGCCAACGCGCGCCGCCACACCTCGTTCGCTTCGGTTTTCGTCTACCCGCAGATCGACGATGAAATTAAGATTGATATACAGCTTGACGATCTCCGCATCGATACGTTTCGCTCCGGTGGCGCCGCCTCTACGAATTCGAGCTGGAAAAAAAGCGCGAGGAAACGCGCAAGACCGAGGCCTCGAAACTCGACATCAACTTCGGCAGCCAGATCCGCAGTTACGTGCTGGCTCCATACCGCATGATCAAGGACCACCGCACCAAGCTCGCCATCGGCGATGTGGACCGTGTCCTCAACGGCGGGCTCGACGCGCTCATTCACGCCTACCTGGTGTTCCGCAAGACGGGAAGAATCGCCGGCGATGCCAAAGATGAGCTTCCCGAATAGACCGCCGCTCGATCTTGATGCCATCCGTCACGCGGCTGCTCTGATCCGCGCAGGCAAGCTGGTGGCCTTCCCCACGGAAACGGTTTATGGCCTTGGCGCCAACGCCCTCGATGCCCGCGCGGTCCGGAAAATTTTTGAAGTCAAAGCCCGTCCTGCAACCAGCCCGCTGATTGTGCACGTGGAATCGCGCGAGGCTGTCCCCGCTCTTGTGTCTGAGTGGCCCGCCGCCGCCGAAAAGTTGGCCGTTGAATTTTGGCCCGGCCCGCTCACTCTTGTGCTTCCCAAGCGATCGTGCATTCCCGACGTCGTAACCGCCGGATTACCCAGCGTCGGACTGCGCGTGCCCGTGCATTCCCGACGTCGTAACCGCCGGATTACCCAGCGTCGGACTGCGCGTGCCCGCGAATGCTTACGCCCTGGCTCTGTTGGTGAAAGCCGGTGTCCCCATCGCCGCGCCAAGCGCTAACCGCTTTACGGAGCTCTCCCCCACCACCGCCGACCATGTCCGCAAGTCGCTCGGCGATAGCGTCGATTTCGTTTTGGACGGCGGCCCCACCCAGGTAGGCATCGAATCCACCGTACTGTCCCTTGCCGGTGCCAGGCCATTGTTGCTTCGCCCTGGAATGATTTCCGTCGAACAGATCGAAGCCTTGATCGGCAAAGTTGAAATCGCCACCGCCCCGGCCGGCGGCGCGCATCCCGCGCCCGGCATGCATCCGCGGCACTACAGCCCGCGCACTCGGCTGACGTTCGATCTGCCGGCCAATGGCAGTGGGGCGTATTTGTGGCTCACGCATCCCGCCCCATCCGCGCGTAGCGTGCAGATGCCCACGGCCCCAGGGCCCTACGCGGCCATTCTGTATGAGACCTTACACCGCTTGGATGACGAAGGATTCGACTGGATCGCCGTAGAGCCGCCTCCCGACGAGCCCGCTTGGGCGGGAATCAGAGACCGGTTAAAACGGGCTACTTCCTGATCGGTGGCACTGGATTTCCCGTAGTGGGCCGGTTTGAATTTTCGCATGCACGCACGGATCGGGGTTAGCATCTTCGATGGCGGAGGCAAATCGTGAAACTTGAGAATATACCGGTTGGGACGACCGACTGGTCAGAAGTTGTGCCGTCCGTCCAGGCCGGCAAAAGCGGGACGGCGACAGCGCGTACGCGTCAATTTGGAGACCTTCAACTTCGCCTGGTGAAGTATAGCGCCGGCTACGCTGGCGATCACTGGTGCCACAAGGGTCACATCGTCTTTGTCATATCCGGCGACCTCATCATCGAGCACGAAGATGGTGTACGGTACATCGTCAAGCCGGGCGCCAGTTATCACGTGGGGGACGATCAAGAATCGCCTCACCGCGCGCTTTCGGAAACTGGGACGACGTTATTTGTGCTGGACTGAGAGAGGGCAAGCGACTTTCAAGCTGACCCCACTACCGGATTTCCTGAACGCACGTAGCTTGTCCGGCAAAAAACACAAAGGCGGGAACGCCGTGCCATGGCAAATAGCCACTAGTGCGCCTTCAGTCCGCTTGCTTGCGCGCCACCAGCACCCGCGACGGATAGAAAATCTGCCGCACCGTGGCATCGCGCTCGATATGGAAATCGCTCGACTCCACCAGCTCCGGCACGCGCTTTTCCACCTGCCGCCCCCAGAACGCCGGCGCCACTTTGCCGCATACCCGATAAATTCCGTTGAACGCGGCTTTGTTTTGCCCGATCAGCACCAGCACCAGCTGCCCGCGTCTTCGGAGCACGCGGTGGAACTCGCCGATCGTCCGCTGAATGTCTTCGCCCGAAAGCAGCTCGAGCAAATAGCAGCAGAACACAGCGTCGAAGGCCCCATCCCGGAACGGCATATGGCGCGCGTCCACGGCGTGGCACTGCGTTTGCGAGTCCGGAAACTCACGCTGCACGCGCCGGTGTGTCCGCCACGCCATGTTGGCCGATAGATCCACTCCCAGTGTCGAGCCCCCCTGGTTCGCGCGCACCAGCCGGCGGAACATTTCCCCCGATCCTGTGGCCACCTCCAGCACGCGCATTCCATCGCGCAATTCGCAGATTTCGAGGGCGCGGCGGTGGGCGCGCGAGTGAAACAAGTGCGTTGAGATTCCGTAAACCGGCGCCAGCCTGTCGTAAACGCGTCGCGTCCTGTCGGCGAGTGTGGCCGGGAGGCCGTTAATCGGCCATGCGGTGATCGTATATTCGAGCTTGTTCAAGCGCTGATTTCTCCTTGGGATAGTTTACGAGACCGCAGCCCACTCCGTCCGTAATTCCGGCACCTCAATTTCGATGCGCGTGCCTTTACCCGGATGGCTGTCGATCCACATGCGGTAATCGGTTCCAAACAGCACTTTTAAACGTTCGTTGACGTTACTGACGCCGATGCCTTGCTCCAGCATCTTGGCCAGCTTCGCCTCCGGTATTCCAACACCGTCATCTTCCACTACCAAATATAACCGCCCGTCCACGCGCCGCGCGCGCAGCCAGATCGTCCCGCCCTCGATCTTATTGCTCAGGCCGTGCTTGACGCAATTCTCCACCAGTGGCTGCAGCAGCATGCTGGGCACCAGCATGTCCAGGCTCTGCGCCTGCACTTCTTTTTCAAATTTCAGTTTTTCGCCGAAGCGCGCCACTTCGATAGAAAGGTAATCCTCAATGAAGTCCAGCTCATCGCGCAGCGGACTGAAATTCTCGTGCTTGCGCAGCAGGCGCCGCAGAATCCGCGAAAGTTTCAGCACCATCAGGCGCGCCTGATGCGGGTCGCTGCGAATTAACGAGGATACCGAATTCAGCGTGTTGAAAAGGAAATGCGGATTGATCTGGCTGGTGAGCGCCTGGAGTCGTGCCTGCGTCAGCAGCCGCTGCTGCTCTTCCAGCTTGTTCTCGTTCCGCGTGTTGTTCCAGATCTTGAGCGGCAGCACCACGGCGAACAAAGTCGTCGCATAGAGCGCCACGTAAATCATGAAATGGGGATGCGGCCAGGTGGGCTGCAGCGCGAAAACCAGCACGCGTTTCGGTATGTTGTGCAGCGTCTGGCGAAGAAATTCGGCAAAGAGAATCACCGCCAGAAACAGGAGATGAAATCCGCTGCGCCGGTAGTTCCGCTGCTTAAAAAAACGCCACAAATTGAGATCGAAAAAAGGCGAAAATCGCCAGATGTCCTCCGTATCCGGAGCGCAATCCCGCAATAAGCCGCCCAAAACCCCGATGCCCGCCAGCAGCGGCATGCTCAACAGCTCGCCGTTCAACATGGCAGGAATGGAAATGACGATCCCCGCCAGCAAGCCGGTCACATATCCGCCCAGAATGCCCGCCAGCAGGCAGCCCTCCAGGCCCAGATCCACCGCCAGGTAGGACCGCGTTTTCACCCGCGTGGCCACGCCGGCCGCGAAGATCACCGAGAACCACAGCGCCAGCTGCACCCGCTGATTGAGCGTGCGATTTTCACGCAGCAGCATGCGTTGCACCGCCACAGGTCGGACCAGGATGCTGGCCAGCGATGCCACCACGCCCAGCTTGACCAGCAGTGTGACCAGGAGCGATTCCACTCCGAGCCATTATAATAGAAGGAATCTGACCAATAGCCACGATAAAATGCCTGTTACCGCCGCGTTCCGGCTCGAAAAGGTGGCCGAAGCCTCATTTCCAACCCGTTGGGGAGATTTCCGCATCTACGGATTTGCCGGACACTACGCCGATCGCATCGAAGAAGCCGTGGTGCTCAAAATGGGCGACGTGAACGCTGGGCCTGCGCCGCTGGTGCGCATCCACTCCCAGTGCCTCACCGGTGACGTATTTCACAGCCTGCGCTGCGATTGCCGCGCCCAACTCGAGCTGGCGCTTGCGCGTATTGCCCAGGAAGGCCGGGGCCTGTTGATCTACGAGCACCAGGAAGGCCGTGGCATCGGGCTGTTAAACAAGCTGCGGGCCTACGAACTGCAGGACGAAGGCGCCGACACCGTCGAAGCCAACGAGCGCCTCGGCTTCGAAAGCGACCTGCGCAGCTACGAACTGCCCGGCGCCATCCTGCGCCACTTCGGACTCAAACAGGTGCGCCTGCTCTCCAACAACCCCGAAAAGGTCGAAGCCGTTGAGCGCGCCGGCGTCGAGGTCGTAGAGCGCATCCCCTGCCTGGTCGACCCCGTCGAATCGTCCGAAGCTTACCTGCGTACCAAGAAGGACAAGATGGGCCACCTGATCGACGGCTTGTAGCCTTCCCCAAGCTCCAAGTCCACTGCGCTCAGTCCTTTTCTATTTCGCCTATTGTTCGCCACAAAAACAACATCTTGTGGTACGGTCGCCATTAGACCACTTGTGTAGTGCACCGATAACTCGCTAACAGCAAAAGATTTCCTCAATAATTCTCTTGAAAACGCCGGATTTGTCTGACACAATCGGTTGTGGCCAAAAGTGGCCTAATGTGGACCGTTGTAGATGGCGAACGACGATCAAAGTCGGGATACGCAGCCCGTCGAGCCTCCTCGCGGCATGTACTCTTGCCGGCTCGACGACAAGGGGCGGCTCAAGCTGCCGGCCGAGTTCCAGCACTTTCTCGATCTGTTACCCGAGAAAAAGCTGTTTGTGACCAGTCTCGACCGCCGCATAGCCCAAATATACCCGATGCCGGCCTGGCGCGAAAACGAAAAGTTTTTCGAGACTTATCGCGACAATCCGCAAGTGGCGCAGGACGTCGCCTTCAACGCCAACGATCTGGGCGCGGATGCCGACATGGATTCGCAAGGCCGCGTGCTGTTCAACACCACGCTGCGCAAAGAACTGGACTTGCAGAGTCAGGAACTGCACCTTTACGCATACCGCGGCCACATCAAAGTTCTGACCGAGGCGATTTATCAGGAACGGCGCCAGCGCGCGTCGCGGACAGCTTCGGAGAATGTGGATCTGCTCGAGCGGGCGGGATTGAAGTGATGCCGTATGCATTATCCGGTGCTGCGCGCCGAAGCTCTCGAGTACCTGGCGATTCGTCCCGGCGGCGTCTATCTGGATGCGACCGCCGGCCTGGGCGGGCACACGCGCGAGATCGCCGCGCGGCTGACCACGGGCTTGTTGATGGCCAACGATCGCGACACGGAGTCGCTCGAATTTGCGCGCGCCAATACGCTCGAGTTTGCGCCGCGCATCCGATTTCATCAAGGCAAATTCTCGGAATTGAAGGAAGCGATGCGGGGCGAGGGCCTGGAAAAAGTGAATGGCCTGCTGGCCGACCTGGGCGTGAGCCGCTACCAGCTGACCGAATCGCACAGAGGTTTTTCGATTTTGACCGATGGCCCGCTCGACATGCGTATGGATCAATCCCAGCGCATGACGGCCGGAGATTTGGTCAATTCTGCCGCCGAAAAGGCAATCGCCGATTGGATCTACCAACTCGGCGAAGAAAGGAGGGCGCGGAAGAT
>WNFI01660390.1_pt1 | contig 16446 bp, 14 predicted proteins | sample 5400471 | NCBI WGS metagenome assembly WNFI01 (sample SAMN13153348, study PRJNA577476) | soil metagenome | isolation source: 100 cm saprolite on Douglas fir-dominated hillslope | place: USA:California | collected 2013-09-17 | reverse complement strand
GAGGCCCGCGACGACGCCGCCGAGAAATTCCTCGCCCAGCTGCTCGACGCATCGACGGTCGAGGTGCCCGAGATCCTCGTGGGCGACGAGCTCGACCATCTCATGGCCGACCTCAAGGCGCGGGTGAAGGATCAGGGGCTCAGCTGGGAGCAGTTCACGCTGCAGGCGCGCAAGACCGAGGACGAGATCCGCGCCGATTGGCGCCCGACGGCGGAGCGCCGCGCGAAGTCACTGCTCGTCCTCGATGCGCTCGCGAAGAAGGAGAACGTCACCATCTCCTCGACCGAGCTCGCGCAGGAGGTCGCGCTCACGCCGCTCGCGCAGCAGGACCCGAACGCGCTCCGCAATCCGGCGGTGCTCGGGGCGCTCGCGCGGTCGATGCGCAACCGCAAGCTCGTCGACCGGATGATCGGCCTCGACACGCCCGACGCGGAGCGGAGGCTCATCCAGGCGGCCGGTGGTCCCGAGGACCTCGAGCTGCCCCATCCGGACCAGCCGAGCGAGCAAGCGATCATCGTGCCGCCCGCGCAGGCGGCGGTCCCGGAAACGTCCGCGGAGAGCCGCGAGGCCATCCGAGCGCTCCTCAAGGACCAGTAGCATTCCGCGCCAATGACGGCGCTGCAGCTCATCCAGGCGCTCAACAACGTGCTCTTCGTGGCGATCTTCGTCCTCGTCGCCCTCAGCGCCTTCCGCCAGCGCAGCCGCGCCTCGTTCGACGTCGCGCTCTTCTTCGGCGCGCTCGCTGTCGCCGTGCTGCTCACGCCGGTGCTCCAGATCCTCGGCGTCGGCGCGACCCGGATCGCCGGACTCGTGGTGACGATCCTCGTCATGTCCCTGCCGTACCTGATGCTGCGGCTCCTCGCGGATTTCACGAACGTGCCGCTCCTCGTCCGCGCGGCGACGCTCGGCGGGCTCATCGCCTCGGTGGTCGTCGTGCTGACCGACGAACCGCCGCTCGATCCCGCGGCGACGCTCTTCCTCATCGGGTACTTCGCCGCCGTCGCGCTCTACACCGCGTTCGGATTCGTGGGCCTCAGCCGGCGATCGTCCGGGGTCACCCAGCGCCGGACCCAGGCGGTGGCCGCAGGGATGGGCTTTCTCGGCATCGCACTCCTCGTCGCCGGCGGCAGCATCGTGGATCCGGCGGTGGCGGACACCATCTCGGGGGTCACCCAGGTGCTGGTGCTCGGCGCCGCGCTCTCGTGGTTCCTCGGCTTCGCGCCGCCGGCCCCGCTTCGCCGGATGTGGCAGGAGCCGGAGCTGCGCGCGTTCCTCGAACGCGCGAGCACGCTGCCGCGCCTGCCCACGACCGACGCGATCCTGCGCGAGCTCGAGCGCGGGACCGGCGCGTCGTTCGGCGCGCGTGCGGCCATCGGCCTGTACGACCCGGTCACACACGCGCTGCTGTTCGCGAACGCCCAGGGCGCGCTGCCGACGGCCGTCGCCGCGGACAGCCGGTTCCTCGCGGCCCGCGTGTTCGCCTCGCAGCGCGCGGCGTTCTTTCCCGACGCCGCGCGGGCGCATCCCGAGCACGCGGCCACCTACCGCGCGGCCCAGGTCGGGCCGGTCCTCGTCGCGCCGATCACGGCCGGCGAGCGGCGCATCGGGATCCTCGAGGCGTTCGCCGCCCATCGCCCGATCTTCAGCGGCGACGATCTCGCGCTCGTCCAGCTCCTCGCGGACCAGGCCGCGGTCGTGCTCGAGAGCCGGGCGCTCATCGATGAGGCCGGGAAGGTCCAGGCCCAGGAGGAGGCCGCGAAGCTCAAGGAGGACTTCGTCTCCGCCGCCGCGCACGATCTCAAGACACCGCTGACGACGCTGCTCGGCCAGGCGCAGATCCTCGAGCTGCGGTTCGCGCGCGACCCCGGACTGGCGCAGCACCAGCCGGCGATCGGGCGGATCGCCCGCGAGGCTCGCCGGCTCTCGACCCTGGTCGAGGATCTCCTCGACGCCTCGCGGATCGAGGAGGGCAAGCTCGAGGTGCGGCGCGAGCCGGTCGATCTCGCCGCCGTCGTGCGCGCTGCCGGCGAGCGCACCCGGCCGGAGAAGGAGCGGATCATCGTCGACGCCCGCGACCCGTTGACCGGCAGCTTCGACCATCGGCGTATCGAACAGCTCGTCGACAACCTCATCGACAACGGCCTCAAGTACAGCGACGAGGACAGCCCCGTCGAGGTGCGGGCCTGGCGGGAGAATGGCGAGATCCGGATCAGCGTCCGGGATCACGGCATCGGCATCCCGGCGGCGGACCTGCCGCGCGTGTTCGATCGGTTCCATCGCGCGGGGAACGTCGACGCCAGGCGCTATGCCGGTATCGGCCTCGGCCTGTACATTTGCCGCGGCATCGCGCAGGAACACGGCGGCCGGATCTGGGTCGAAAGCACCGTCGGCCTCGGCAGCACGTTCCATGTCGCGTTGCCGGCTGAAGAAGGAAGGCTGAATTGACGATCGCCCTCGCGCGCATCGTCCTCTCGCCCGACTCGCCGGGCGGGCCCGCAGGTGGCGCGCGCGAACAGCCACGCCGCGATCGCGGGATCGCGAGCCAGCGCCCGATCCTCGTCGTCGACGACGATCCCGAGATCCTCGCGATGCTGCGTGACTTTCTCGAGAGCGAGGGCCTTCAGGTCTGCACCGCGACGAACGGCGCGGAGGCGCTCGATGCGCTGAACGACTGCGTGCCGTCGCTGATCCTGCTCGACATGCGGATGCCGGTCCTCGACGGCTGGGGCTTCGCCGAGCGGTATCGCGAACGTCACCTGGGGTACCCGATCGTCGTGATGACCGCGGCCGAGAGCGCGCGGCGCTGGGCCGAGGAGATCGGTGCGACGAGCTACATCGCCAAGCCGTTCGACGTCAACGAGCTGCTCCAGATGATCGAGCGCCACCGGCAACGGGATGCCAAACCGAATTAGCTACGTCCCGAGGTATGTCCGGAACCACTCGATCGTGAGCACCCAGGCGTCCTGGGCCTGCGCCGCCCCGTAGCGCGTCGGACCGTTCGTGTCGTTGTGGAAGGCGTGCCCGACGCCGGACTCGGTCTTCTGCGCAAAGGGCGCCCCGCTCTTCTTCAGCTGCTCCTCGGCCGCCGTCCATGACTCGGTGATACGGGTGTCCTGCTCGGCGTAGATCGCGAGCACCGCGGTCTTCGTCGTCGCGAGGCCGGAGGGGTCCGACGGCAGCGGGCCGTAGAACGGGACGGCCGCGGCGAGCGGCAGCCCGGCGATCACGATGTTCCAGGTCGTGCCGCCGCCGAAGCAGAAGCCGACCGCGCCGACGCGGACCGGTGCGTAGCCGTCGCCGGCCTTCGACTGGATGTAGCCGACGGCGGCCCGGAGGTCCGCGTTCATCTGATCGACGGTGGTGTTCGCGAGCGCGCCGGAGTAGCCGCCGCCGAGCTTCTCCGCGCCGCCCTGGCGGGAGAGCAGGTCGATGCCGAAGCCCAGGTACCCCGCGGTCGCGACGCGCCGAATGACATCCCGGATGTGGTCGGTGAGCCCGGTGTTCTCGTGCATGACGAGGACGCCGTGGCCCGACGGCACGGCCGGATACGCCTCGTAGCCGAGGAGCTGGTCCTTCCCGTCGGCCGAGGGGGTCGTGACCGGGCCCGCCTTGAGGAGCCGCGGGTCGTCGGGCTTGACCGTGATCGGGCTCGCGCCGGCCGTCGTCGACGCGGGCGGCGTGGCGAACGGCACCCGCGGCTGCGGCGATGGCGGCTTCACGGTCGCGCTCGCGCTCGCGGCGGCGCCTCCCGACGCCGCGCGAGGCTGATCGACGTTGCAGCCGAGCGCGGAGAGCACCGTCAGCGATGCCGCGACGCCGCCGGTGACGTACGAGACCCGCCTCAGCATCTCGCGGCGTGAGATCCGCCCCTCGGCGTAATCCTCGAAATGCTCCTCGATCACGTAGCGCTGGAGATCCGTCCACTGCCGGCTCACGGCTGCTGCACCTCCGCCGATCTGGACAGCCACGACCGGACGCGCGCCCGCATCTGCGACACGGCGAACGGCTTCGTGATGTAGTCGGTCACGCCCTCGGCGAACGCGGCCTCGATGTCCTTGTCGGCCGTGCGTGCGGTGAGCATGACGATGGGCACGTCCGCGAATCGCGAGTCCAGGCGGAGCTGCCGCGCGGCGGCGAGCCCGTCGAGGCGGGGCATTTGGACATCGAGGAGGATCAGGTCGAAGGCGTCGGCGCGGGCCAGCTCGAGGGCCGCCGCGCCGTCCTGGGCCGTCACCACCTGGTACCCATCTCCAGCCAATACGGTCTCGAGCACCTGAAGGATCGTTCGGTCGTCGTCGGCGACCAGGATGCGGGCCCGGGTCTGGATCCGGGGGGCGTGGGGGCCTTCGGCGACGCCGGTCGCGTCGGGCGCCGTCTCGCGCAACAGGAGCTCGTCGCCCTCGGCCGCGGCGACCACGTCCATGCCGCCGGCGCGCGCCCGGGCAGCGCGCACGAGCGCGTCGACCCCGGCGTCGTCGCGGCTCGGGTCGTGGTGGAACAGGACCAGCCGCTTCGCGTTGGCGACGCGGGCCATGTCGACCGCGTATTCGATGGTGCTGTGGCCCCAGCCCGCCTTCGCCGGGTAGTCCGCCGCCCGGTACTGCGAGTCGTGGATGACGACGTCCGCGTCCCGGAGGAGCTCGGCGTGCCGCTGGTCGCCGGTGTGGAGGAGGTCGGCGGCGTCGAACGACCCGTCCGCGTGGCCGGCGCGCCAGGTCGCACCCTCGTGGGCCTCGTGGTCGGTCGCGTACACGAGGGTTCCGCCCGCGCCGCTCACCCGGTAGCCGAGCGCGGGCGCGGTGTGGTTCAGGAACTGGGTGCGGATCCGGAGCGCGCCGATCCCGAACTCGCCCTCGCCGAGCTCGACGATCTCGACCTTCGCCGGGAGCTGGTCCATCGGAACGGGGAAGTAGGCGTAGTCCATCTGACCGCCGAGTGCCGCCGGGAACGTCCGGTCGATGCCCGCCGGCCCGTACACCGTCAGGTGCGAGCCCGGCAGGAACGCCGGGAGGAAGAACGGGAGCCCTTGGATGTGGTCGGCGTGGGTGTGGCTGATGAAGAGGTGCGCGCGCACCGGTCCGCCGCGCGCCAAGGCGACGCCGAGCTTCCGGGCACCGGTGCCGCAGTCGAAGATGAGCAGGGTGCCGTCGTCGGCGCGGGCCTCGACGCACGGCGTATTGCCGCCGTAGCGCGCGGTCTCCGGCCCCGGCGCGGCGATCGACCCGCGCACGCCCCAGAAGCGGACCCGCATCAGTGCTTCGCCGGTGCCGCGACCGTGATCTGCGCCGCGAGATCCCGCACCGCGATCGCGCCGGAGTTCGTCGGCGAGCCCGAAACGAGCGGCTTCCCCTCGTCGGCCGCCTCGTTGAACGGCTCGGTGAACGGGATGATGACGTCCGGCTTGCGGCCGAAGAAACGCGTGATCTGCTCCGTCTGCAGCCCCGAGGCCGTGATCCGGTTGAGGACGAGGAGCGTCCGGGCCACCGGTACGTCGAGCTTGTCCAGCACCGAGAAGATGTCCTGCGCGGACTTCAGCGACGCGAGATGCGCCGATGTCACCACCGCGACGACGTCGGCACCGTCGATCGCGGCGAGGGTCCGCTGCGTGAACGTCGCACCCGTGTCGACGAGCACGTAGTCGGAGCTCGCCTTCAGCCGGTCCAGCGCATGGTGGACTGCCGGTACCGTCACGAGCTCGGCGTACTCGGGCCGGTCGGCGCCGGTGACCAGACGCACGCCGCTCGGGTGGCGCGCGGCGAACAGGTCGAACAGGTCGTCGCTCATATCCTCGATCTTCACGTCCGCGAGCTCCGCCAGCGTCCGATCCGGCTTGAGGTCCAGGAGCATCGCGGCATTCGCGAACTCGAGTGACAGGTCGAGGATCGAGACGCGGTAGATCATCGTGCTCGCGAGCGCGAGCGCCCCATTCACCGCCATCGTCGTCGCCCCGACGCCGCCCTTGCCGTGCAGCAGCGCGACGACGCGGCCCTTGGTCACCGGTCCCGTACCCGCCGCCGTCCCCTCGCTCGATCGCCCGCGCCGCAGCAGGAGGTCGATCTTCGCCTCGAGGACGGCCAGCTCCACCGGCTTGGCGACGTACTCGTCGGCCCCCTGGGCGTATCCGGCGAGGATGTCGTCGGCCTGCTTCTTCGCCGACAGCATGATGATCGGCAGCCGCGCGGTCGCCGCCTCGGAGCGCAGCCGGCGGGTGAGCTCGAGCCCGTTCAGGTTCGGCATCGCGACGTCGGTGATGACGATGTGCGGACGTCCGGCCTTCACCGCCCGCAGGGCCTCGTAGCCGTCATTCGCGGTCACAACGACGTACCCGTGCTTCGTCAGGAACGCTTGCACGAGCTTGCGGATCTGTCCTTCGTCGTCGACGAAGAGGACGCGCTCACCGGCCACGATCAGCCCACCGCGGGCAGGTGCGCGGTCACGCGGGCGCGGAGCTCGGCCATGGTGAACGGCTTCGGCAGGACGCCGACGCCGCCATGCTGCTCCGCCTCCGCGACCTGCGCCCGCTGCACCGACGCCGTGACGAAGACCAGCGGGATCCGCGCGGTCTCCGGCGCCGCCTTCAGGGCGTCGCCGAGCTGATACCCGTCGAGCCTCGGCATGGACACGTCGCTGAAGATGAGATCCGGCTTGAGCCGCTTGATGAGCGCGAGCCCTTCCTCGCCGTCCGAGGCGAGATGAAGCTCGTGGCCGCTGTCGCGCAACGCGGCGCGCACCAGCTTCTGGATCATCGGGTCGTCCTCGCAGAACACGATCGTGGCCACCGTCAGCCTCCCGGCACGCTCGCCGCCGCGGTAAGCGGCAGCGTGAACTGGAACACCGAGCCCTCCCCGAGCGTGCTCTCGACCCAGGCCCGGCCGCCATGCATCTCGATGATCCGGCGGGCGATCGGCAGGCCGAGACCGGTGCCCTGGATGTACCGCGTCGCACCGGACTCTAGCCGCGAATAGCGCTCGAACACCTTCTCGAGGGAGTCGGCGGGGATCCCCAGGCCGGAGTCGCGGACGAAGACGTGGACGGCGTCGCCTTCCACCCGCGTGGTGATCGCGACGGCACCACCGTCGGGCGAATACTTCACCGCGTTGCTCAAGAGGTTGAGCAGCACCTGGTTCAGCTTGTCCTTGTCGATCTCGACGAGCGGGAGGTCGGGATCGAGATTGAGCTTGACCGGGTGGCGCGCGTCGTTCGCGCCGAGACGCTGGGCGGCCTCCTGGACGATGGCGTTGAGGTCCGTCCGCTCCCTGCGGAGCGTCATCTGTCCCGACTCCATGCGGTCGAGATCGAGCATCTCGGTGATCATCCGGTTGAGCCGCTGGGCGTCCTTGTTGATGTCGCCCGCGTACTCCTTCATCTCCGCCACCGTCAGGTCCTCGTCGCGCATGAGCTCGCTGAACCCCTGGATGCCGGTCAGCGGCGTGCGGAACTCGTGGCTGACGATGGACACGAAGTCGCTCTTCGCGCTGTTGAGCCGCTCCAGCTGCTCCACGGCATGTCGCTGCTGCTCGAGCAGCTCGGCCGTCGTGAGGGCCGCGACCGCCTGGTCGCCGAAGAGGCCGAGGAGGCGGGCATCGTCCTCGTCGAAGCGGGCGAGGGGATACGTCGAGCGCACGGTCAGCACGCCGAGCCGGCGGCCCGCGCGGACGAGCGGCACCGCCAGCGCCGCGCGCCAGCCGGCCTCGCGGGTCGAGGCGACCGCGTTCTCCCAGTTGGCGTAGTCGTTGACGATCACCGGCTTCTGCGTCGCGAACGCCTGACCGGAGACACCTTCGCCCGACCGCAGCAGCGGCGGCGCGCCGCGCTCGACGCGCGCGCTCTCGGCATGCCGCAGGAGCTGCGCGTGCTCGTCCCAGCGGTAGAGCGTCGCGTTGCCGCGACCGAGCAGGACCGCGGCGGCTTCGAGGATCTCGCGGATCACATCGGCCGGGTCGGTCTCGCCCGCGACGAGCGCGGACGCGCGATGCAGCGCGAGCATGCGCTCGCTTTCGCGCTGCCGGGCGATAAGGAGGCGCGCCGCCTCGAGCGCGGTGCGCAGCTCGCGGGCGACGGTCTCGAGCAGGCGGATCTCCTGCGAGGTCCACGCGCGCGGCTCGCCGACCTGGTGGAGCAGGAGGATGCCCGCCGCCTGCACGCCGACGCCGATCGGGGTCGCGATGCCCGCGACGGTGCCTCGCTCGATGAGCTCGTGGCTCCCGAGCGCGGGAGCAGATGACCGCCCGCGAGACCGCGAGCTCCTGCCCGAGCTCCTCGAGCGTCGATTGCACGACGGCGTCGGGGTCCAGGTTCGAGTAGATGCGCTGGGAGATCCGGTTGACGACCCCCTCCCGATCCGCGCGCTCGTCCGCCTCGGCGATCGAGAGCGCGTTGTGAAGCGCGCCCGACACGTACTGCCCGAGGAGCGAGATGAGCTGCAGCTGATCCCGGCCGATCCCCTTGGGCGTCGGGTCGACGAGCATGACGAGGCCGATCAGCCGCGAACGCGACACGAGCGGCAACGCCGCGAACGATCGAGCGCCCTCGAGCAGCTTCAAATTCGCGGCGAGCGCGGGCCACTCCGCATCGGCCGCCGTGTCGCCGATGACGAACGCGCGGTGCTCGCCGATCAGCCTCGTGCGCATCGCCGCGGGCAGCACCGCGACGGGGAAGGTGAGCCCGGCCTGCGGCGACGTGGCGCCGCCCTGCTGGGCGAGGATCTGGATCGAGCCGGCGGTCTCCTCGTACTGCAGCAGGATCGTCACGGCCGTCGGCGGAAGGACCGCGCGGATGCCGGCGAGGAACTGCGTCGCGACCTCCGTCGCGCTCAACGGTCCGGAGAGCCCGGCCGACAGCTGGCCGACGACCGCGAGCTCTTCGCGTCCGCGCTCCGCCTGTGCCCGCGCGGCCTCCAGCCGGTCGGCGAACCGCCATGCGACCCCACCCGCGGTGACGCTCAGCGCAAGCACCAGGAGGAGGATCTCGAACCGGTCCGCGCGTGACTGGGTGACCGACACGGTGGCATACACGGCGAAGGCGTAGACGACCGGGACGCCCACGAAGAGCGAGCGGCGGCGCATCGTGGGAATGCTAGACGGCTACCGCCCCGCCACCCCGAGACGCGCACATCCGTTGGTACACTCGGAAGAAGCCATGTCGAGGAGGGCCACAGCGTTGCAGAACAATCTCGTGCCCATGGTCGTGGAGCAATCCGGCCGCGGCGAGCGCGCCTACGACATCTTCTCCCGCCTGCTGAAGGACCGGATCATCTTCATCACCGACATGATCGAAGACAACATGGCCAACCTCATCATCGCCCAGCTGCTCTTCCTCGATTCCGAGGACCCCGAGAAGGACATCCACATGTACATCAACTCGGGCGGCGGCGTGGTGACGGCGGGCCTCGCGATCTACGACACCATGCAATACCTCCGGTCGCCCATCAACACGGTGTGCATCGGCCAGGCCGCATCGATGGCCGCCGTGCTGCTCTCGGCCGGCGCGCCGGGCAAGCGGTTCGCGCTCCCGAACGCGCGGATCATGATCCACCAGGGTTCCGGCGGATTCCGCGGCAACACCCCCGACGTGATGATCCAGGTGAAGGAGCTCGAGACGCTCGTCGACAAGCTGACGAAGATCCTCGCGTTCCACACCGGACAGCCCGCCGACAAGGTGAAGCACGACTCCGAGCGCGATCGCTTCATGAGCGCGGAAGAGGCGAAGACCTACGGTCTCATCGACGACGTCTACGTCGGCAAGGCGAACGACGCCGTGCTCCCGAAGGCCGAGGAGGCCAAGACGGACGTCGGCGAGCCGGTCCGGGTCCGCTAGTCGTGACCACTGCGGCCAAGGGCGGCAAGCCCTACCGCTGCTCCTTCTGCGGCAAGTCGCAGGACCAGGTGCGCAAGCTCATCGCCGGCCAGGGCGTCTACATCTGCGACGAGTGCATCACGCTCTGCCGCGAGATCGTGGACGAAGAGTTCATGGAGACGCCGAAGGCCCGGGCGACCGGCTCCAAGGTCCCGAGCCCGCGGCGCATCAACGAGATCCTCGACCAGTACGTCATCGGCCAGGACAAGGCCAAGCGCGTCCTCTCGGTCGCCGTGTACAACCACTACAAGCGCGTCGGCGCGGGACACCGCGTGGACGACGTCGAGCTCGGCAAGTCCAACGTCCTGCTCATCGGCCCGACCGGCTGCGGCAAGACGCTCCTCGCCCAGACCCTCGCGCGCATCCTCGATGTGCCGTTCTCCATCGCCGACGCGACGAGCCTCACCGAGGCGGGCTACGTCGGTGAGGACGTCGAGAACATCCTGCTGCGGCTCATCCAGGCCGCCGACTTCGATCTCAATCGCGCGCAGCGCGGGATCATCTACATCGACGAGATCGACAAGATCGCGCGCAAGGGCGACAACCCGTCGATCACGCGCGACGTGTCCGGCGAGGGCGTGCAGCAGGCGCTGCTGAAGATCCTCGAGGGCACGGTCGCGAACGTTCCGCCACAGGGCGGCCGCAAGCATCCGCACCAGGACTTCATCCAGATCGATACGACGAACATCCTCTTCATCCTCGGTGGCGCGTTCGAGGGGCTCGAGAAGATCGTCGAGTCACGCATCGGGCGGAAGACGATGGGCTTCGGGGCCACGCTCTCCCAGAACACCAAGGAGACGACGGCCGTGCTCTCCGAGGTCATGCCCGACGACCTCCTGAAGTACGGGCTCATCCCCGAGTTCGTCGGCCGCATGCCGGTGATCGTCCCGCTCCAGGCCCTCGACGAGGCCGACCTGCTGCGCATCCTCACCGAGCCGAAGAACGCGATCGTGAAGCAGTACCAGAAGTTCCTCTCGATCGACAAGGTCGAGCTGCAGTTCACCGACGACGGCCTCGTGGCCGCCGCGGCCGGCGCCGCCAAGCGGAAGACCGGGGCGCGCGGCCTGCGGACGATCATCGAAGAGGTCCTGCTCGACGTGATGTACGAGATCCCGTCGCGCGCGGACGTCCGCAAGGTCGTCGTGACCGCGGAGGCGATCGAGGGCAAGGCGAACCCGCTGCTCCTCAGCAAGAACGAGCAGCTCGTGCTCGAGGGCGACGAAGCCTCCAGCGCGTAGCGGCTAGCATCGCGCGTCTGATGCCCAAGCTGTACTTCGCGTCGCCACGCGACCTGCCGGTGAAGAACCCCCTGCCCGGGATGGTCCAGAAGATCATCCGCGCGGAAGCCGCGACGGTCGCGATCACCGATCTCGCCCCGAAGACGGTCGTCGAGTCGCACAAGCACCCGATGGAGCAGACCGGCGTCGTGACGAAGGGGAGCCTGGTCATGGTCATCGCCGGCGAGCAGCGGATCCTCACGCCCGGCGACACCTATCGCGTCCCTCCGAACGCCTCGCACGGCGCGCGGGTCCTCGAGGCCGCCACGCAGGTCATCGACATCTGGGCGCCGGCTCGCGACGACCTCTGAGTCCCCCGAATGGGGGAGTCAAGCGCCCAGCCGATGTCGGGCTGACACCCGTTCCGTGACCGCCGACCGTACCGTTCGATCGCAGTGAGGGCGTTGCCTGCCGCTGTTCCGCGCGACCTGCTGCTCTACGGCAGGGTGTTCGGCCTGGTCGCCGGGATCATCTGGGTCGCGTCGGGGAGCCTGATCGTCGTCCCGGTCGCGGCCCTCGCGCTGCTGGTCCTCTTCGGGACCATCGTCTACAGCTGGACGGCCCAGGCGACCCGCGGCCGGACCTTCACCCTCACCTCCACGCCGGTCGCGCTGGTCCTCGCCGACCTGGCCACCGCGTGCTTCTGGATGATCGCGACCGCTCCCGACCGCCGGAGCTTCGCGTTCGCGCTGGTCCTCATCGCGGCGGGGCTCGTGCAGTTCCGCCTTGGGCGGCCGGGGATCGTCCTCACGGCGCTCGCGTTCGGGCTCACGATGGTGTTGCAGCAGGTCGCGCAGGCGCTGACCGGCGACCCCGTCCAGCTCCTGCCGGCGTTCCGTGCCACCGTCGTCGTCGGCCTGGTCCTCCTGGTGATCGGCGTCGTTGCGACGGCCTACCGCAACGAGCACGAGCGCGCGTCGCGCGCGTTACGCCGCGCGAAGCTGCTCGAGATGGCGGCCGCGGTCATCGGCGCCGAGACCGAGCCCGGCGTGGTGCTCCGGTCGATCCCCGGTCAGGCCCTCGAGCTCGTCGCCGCGGAGCACGCGACGCTCAACGTCCGGCGCGGCGCGGAGTTCCAGGTGCTCGGCGGCGCCGGTCTCGGACAGCGCCTCCTCGGAGGCTATGTCCCCGCGGAGACCGGGATGGTGAGCCGCGTCATCGCCGCGCGCGACATCGTCCCGATCGACGACTACCAGGCGCTCACCGATGCGCCGTCCGCGGTCAGGGAGCTCGGCCTCCGTAGCGTGGTCGGCGTCCCGATCCTGATCCAGGGCGAGATCGCGGCCGTGCTCGTCGTCGGTCGCACGAGCTGGCACCCGTTCGACCCGGACGAGCGCGAGACGCTGGTCGGCTTCGCCGCGCACGCCGCGGTCGCGCTCGCCAACGCCCGCCGGCTCGATCTCGCGCAGCGGCGCGAGGAGCTCGCCCGCGAGCTCGCGGCCATGACGACCGACGAGCTCATCGAGCGGCTCGCGCACGAGGCGCACGATGCCTTCAACGCCGAGTACGTCGCCGCGGTGGAGATCGTGCCACCTCGGGGAGCCCGGGTCATCGCGGCGCTCGGTCGCGCGGCGCACCTTCAGGGGCAGGCCTATGACCGCACCGGTCCGCTCATCGCCGCGGTCGTCGACGGCAAGGCGACGATCACCGTTCGCGACTACACCGCGGAATACGCGGGTCTGCCCGGCTCGGAGGCGGCCCTACACGCGGGCGTGCGCGCGGTGCTCGCCGTCCCGGTCCTGCTGAACGGAGCCGTCGTCGCGATGTTCATGGTCGGGACGATCGATCAGCACCGGCGCTTCGACGCGGTGGATCGCCAGGGCCTCAACGACCTGGCCGAGCTCGCCGGGACGGCGATGCGCTCCGCGGCCGACCGCCGCGAGCGGGAGCGGCGCATCCAGCGGCTCACGGCGCTCAACGAGATCGCGTCGCGCACCGCGCTCGTGCACGAGCCGCAGGAGATCGCGCTCTTCGCCTACGACGCCGCGCGCACGCTCGTGGATCTCGACTCCTTCTATGTAGCCCGCTATGACTCCGAGCGCCGGCTGTTCGACTTCCTGCTGGAGGCGGATGGCGGGACCGTCCGCGAGGGCACGTTCTTCCTGCCGCTCGGTGGCGGACCCACCAGCCAGGTGGTGCTGAGCGGCGAGCCGTACCTCACGAGCAGCCGTGAGGATGCCATTCAGAAGCGCGGAAAGACCTACGGCGACGAGGAACGGCGCAGCGAGTCCGCCGTCCACGTCCCCCTGAAGATCCGCGGCAAGATCGTCGGCGTCGTGTCCGTGCAGTCGTACCGCCCGGCGGCCTACGACGCCGAGGACGTCGCGATCCTCCAGTCGTTCGCGAACCTCATCGCCTCGTCGTTCGAGAACGCCGAGCACCACGCTCGCCTGCGCGAGCTGTACCTCGCGTCGGTCAAGGCGCTCGCCGCGGCCGTCGACGCGCGGGACCCGTACACGCGCAGCCACTCGGCGCGCGTCTCGGCGCTCTCGCGGATCATCGCCGTGGAGATGCAGCTGTCTCCGGACGAGATCCGCCGGGTCCAGCTCTCGGCCCTGCTCCACGACATCGGCAAGATCGGGATCCCGGACGCGATCCTCAACAAGCCCGCCGCCCTCACCGCCGAGGAGTGGGTGATCATGAAGACCCACGCGCCGCTCGGTGCGTCGATCCTCGCCGCGGTCGAGCCCCTCGCCGACCTCGTGCCGATCGTCCGCGCCCACCACGAGCGCTACGACGGCGCGGGGTATCCCGACGGCCTCAGCGGCGACGCGATCCCGCTCGGGGCGTACATCGTGTCCGCCGCGGACGCGTACGAGGTCATCGTGAGCAAGCGCGCGTACAAGTCCGCGCAGAGCGTGGACTTCGCCGTGTCCGAGCTGCGCCGCTGCAGCGGCACACAGTTCCATCCCGACGTCGTCGAGGCGTTCGTCCGCGTGATCGAGCGCGACCAGCGCGAGGGCAGCGTCTACCTGAGCAAGGTCGGCGCGATCGAGCACGAGGACATCGAGGACGTGCCCGGTCCGGGCTCGCTCGTCGAGCGGATGGCGGAGCACTCCCACGCGCACGCCCGGCAGCTCGCGATCCTCCAGCGGCTCGCGTCGGAGATCAGCGCGGTGCTCGACCTCGATGAGCTCGCCAGCCGCCTGCTGCGGATCGTGTGCGACGCGATGGGCTACGAGAACGGCTTCCTCACGATGCTGAACGAGGCGGGCGAGCTCAGCATCCTCGCGGCGTTCGGCCCGTCGACGTCGTTCGTCGGCCAGTCACTCCCTCCGGGGATCGGCATCAGCTGGTGGGTCATGGAGCACGCCCGGCTGCAGAACGTCGCCGACGTCCAGGCTGACACGCGGTTCGTCGGTCCGGCGGACATCCGTTCGAGCCTCATCGTGCCGCTCCGCATCGGCGACGAGCCGGTGGGCATCATCGGCATCGAGAGCACCCGGCCCGCGGCGTTCACCGCGGACGACGAGGCCCTGCTCACCGCGACGTCGCACCAGGTCGCGGCGGCGGTGCGGGTCGCCCGGCTGCACCAGGCGGCGAAGTCCGCCGCGGCGACGGATCCGCTCACCGCGCTGCCGAACCGCCGGGTGTTCTTCGAGAAGCTGGCCGAGGGGCTCGCCCGCAGCGAGACCGACGGTGCGCCGCTCTCGGTCGCGATCATCGACGCGAACGGCCTGAAGCAGCTGAACGACCAGTACGGGCACGCCGCCGGTGATCAGGCGCTCGTGCGCATCGGCGAGATCCTTGCCGCCGGTGTCCGGACCGACGACGTGGTGGCCCGGATCGGGGGCGACGAGTTCGGCATCGTCTTCCCCGGCGCGCCGCTCTTCGCCGCGGACCGGATCATGCGCCGCCTCGCCGACGACATCGCGAACGCGACGATCCCGAGCGGCCAGCAGCTCCCGACGGGAAGGTCCAGCAGCTGGAACGGACCACGGCGCCGGGGTCGGGAACGTCACTCGCGAGCCGGATCGGGTGCGCCCGTTAGAGCGTGAATGAGGCGTCCCGTTTCGAGGGACGCGAACTCAGGTGGTACCACGCGGCTCATGCCGTCGTCCTGTCGGACGACGGCGATTCTGTTTCTAGGGAGGAAACGAGCGATGGCGATCGAGGCGACGAAGGCCCCGCAAAGCGTCCTGCAGTACCGCGGCAAGAACTTCGATGCCTCGGCCGTCGAGACGTTCCTCTACGACTGGTGGGAGGCCTCGGGCTTCTTCACGCCGCCGCCGGAGCAGCCCGGCGAGACACCGTTCGTGATGATGCTGCCGCTACCGAATGTGACAGGCGATCTGCACCTCGGGCATGCGCTCGGCTTCGGTGGCTACGAGGACCTCATGGCCCGCTGGCACAGGATGCGTGGCGAGCCGACGCTCTGGCTGCCCGGCACCGACCACGCCGGGATCAGTGCACAGTGCAGCCTCGACTGGACCCGCGTGCACTTCACGATGGATCCGGACATGCAGCGCCGCGTGCGGACCCATTTCATCCGCATGTACCGGAAGGGGCACCTCTACCGCGCCGACCGCATCGTCCACTGGTGCCTCACCTGCCAGACGACGTACTCCGACCTCGAGCTGCTCCACGTGACCCGCACCGACCAGCTGAGCTACGTGCGCTACCCGTGGGCCCAGCCGATGCCGAAGGGCACGCCGGATGTGGTCATCGCCACCACGCGTCCCGAGACGATCGTCGCGGACACCGCGATCGCGGTGCATCCCGAGGACCCGCGGTGGAAGGACCTCATCGGCCAGGAGGTGCTCGTGCCGGTGGCCGAGCGGAAGGTGAAGATCATCGGCGACGAGGCCGTCGACCGTGAGTTCGGCACCGGTGCGTTGAAGGTGACCCCCGGCCACGACGCGACGGACTTCGAGATCGGCCAGCGCCACGGGCTGCAGGTGCTGTCGGCCATCGACACGCGCGGCTTCATGACGCACGCCGCCGGGCCCCTCGCGGGGATGGACCGCGATACCGCGCGCACCGCGATGGTCGAGAAGCTCCGCGAGCAGGGCCTGCTGGTGAAGCAGGAGCCGATCACGCACGCCGTCGGCATCCACGACCGCTGCGAGACCGTCGACGAGCCGCTCGTCCTGAAGCAGTGGTGGATGCGCATGGCCCCGCTCGCGAAGCCCGCGATCGAGGCCGTGCGGTCCGGCAGGACGAAGATCGTCCCGAAGTGGCAGGAGAAGGTCTATTTCGAGTGGCTGGAGAACATCCGCGACTGGTCCATCTCGCGCCAGATCTGGTGGGGCCACTCCATCCCGGTCTGGTACTGCCGCGACTGCGACGAGATCGTCGTGCCGGACGAGGACGC
>WNFI01345942.1_pt1 | contig 16446 bp, 19 predicted proteins | sample 5400471 | NCBI WGS metagenome assembly WNFI01 (sample SAMN13153348, study PRJNA577476) | soil metagenome | isolation source: 100 cm saprolite on Douglas fir-dominated hillslope | place: USA:California | collected 2013-09-17 | reverse complement strand
TTGGGCCAGATTGTCGGGAAGGAATTTCAAAGCGACCGGCCGGCTGAGGGCGAGATCCTCAGCCTTGTACACCACACCCACCCCCCACCACCGAGTTTTTCTAGAATGCGATAGTGCGAGATCGTTTGCCCGGTCATGGGCGGCGATTCGATCAACGCTTGATGATGAGCAAGTCTCACACCCACGCCCATTGACAAAACTGACAGTCGGCCCGGGACAGCAAACAAAGCACCGCGACACGAGTCGCGTGCGCGCAACTCTAGTCGCGGACCAAATGGCGTTTGCAAGGGGGGAAAATGACATGTCAATACTAACGATTCCCTTTGCTCTCTCTCGTAAGCGATCATCCGAATCCCAGGGCCAATTCAAGCACTGAGTCGGTTCGAGAAAAACGAGGGGGCAATATGTGGCCAATCAACAGCGCAGCTGGAGGATTAGAACTGCGCGGTAAGACGCTATGCTTTATCGTGTTCTTAGTCTTGAGCGGCCAAGCCTGCCTCTACTACGCGGTCAGGATGTTGCTCTCCGAGCTTTGAAGCCTCTCGGCAGGTATCAAGTCTTGGGCACCTCCACTCCTTCATGGGGCTGCTGTCTTGCGGCCGGGTCGTCAGATTCCTAACATGCGGGGAACATAGGGAGAGTCATACCTTCCTTGAGTCATGTAGAACAACATGTCAATACTGACAATTCCGTTTGTTCTTTCACGGAGGCGATCATTCAAATCTCAGGCCCAAGGCAAGTAACGAACTGGCTTGAGGGGAATGAGAGAAACTATGTGGCAAATTAAGAACGCTCCGAGGATTCGCAAACTTGGTATCAGCTGTGTCCTGCTGACCGGCGCTCTGATCATGGGGAGTACTCTCGGTCGATCTGCCAACCGAGTGAAGCCGGAGACGATCGGCGCTACTGCCATGGGAACAGGCACACAGATGGGCCAGATGTCGAGCATAACGGTCATCATTTATGAGTTTTCAACGCCGGAGGATAGGCAGATCCTGCTGGACGCATTCGCAAAAGGCCAAAACCAGGGATTGGTTAATGCACTGACCAAGATGAAAGCCGTAGGCCATATCTCGATCACCGGCACCCTAGGCTATGACCTGAGTTTCATCCGATTGATTCCAACCACCACTGGGCGAAGGATTCGGTTTGTCACCAATCGCCAGATTAGATTCGGTGAAGCATTCTTTGATTCCCAATCCCAAGCCTTTAACTTGACTGCCGGTGAATTCGACATAGATGACAAAGATAAGGGCAAAAGCACGGGCCTTTTGTATCCAGAAGCCCAGCTCGCGCTCGATAAGGAAGGACAGTTGAAAATCGAGCTCACTCAGAATGCCTGGAAGCTCGTGGATCTGATTGATTGGAAGGGGACGCCCGGCGAGAACTAATGCGGAATTGCTAAGCGGCATGGGTGTTTAACCCAAGCCTATGGCATCGCCAGATCTGCCGCCCCTCCGGTGAACGAAGATGACAGGCAGCCCCGAAAACCCAGTGTACAGGGACGGCGGCCCGGCACTTAGAAACATTTGCTGATGTCGCTCCGGAACTGAGAGCCGACTGCTAGGTCTGTCAGTTTTGACAGTTTTTACAGCATCTCAGGCGGAGCATCCTTCCCGAACCAAACGCACTTGATGGTAAGTGCGAGCAAGACTCTCCGACTTCGCGGAGTAACGGTAAACGCGAGGAAAGAGAAATAAGTGCTCGTGCTGAGAGATTCGTTTCTGCAGCGCGGTTACATGTACAGCCAAAGGCGAAGACATTTTCGCTGCACTCCAGCCCAAAAGGAAACCTTAATGGCCTCAAATAAGAGACTCGTGATCACGCCACTGCTTATCACGTTGGTTCTCAGCCTGTCATTGCTCGCTGCTACCGATCCATGCAGAGCTCAAGCAGCATCGCCCACCGACGAGGCATACCTGGTCGGGACCAATGGCGTGAACCCGACCGCTGTGCCGTCTCCTGCGATCACAGGTCAGCCATCAACAGCCGACACTGCCTCAGGCGCGCCTCAGACAGGCCCGGCCGGCCCGGATAACGCGTGGCATTTTGCTGTGAGTCCCTATCTCTGGTTTCCGGGCGTGCATGGAACTGCTGTAGGTCCGGCCGGTCGCGGCCTCAGCTTCCGTGCAAGCCCCGGCGATCTCCTTTCGAATTTCCGCTTTGGGTTGATGGGGGCCGTCGAAGCTCGCCGCAAACGGATAGTATTGTCCGGCGACCTGCTCTGGATCAGACTTGAGGCTGATAAAGCGATCCCGTTCCCGGGACTGGGAGCAACAAGCGCGCAGATAAAGGCCACCGAATTCCTCTTGACTCCCAAAATCGGCTTCCGCGTGATTAATAGCGAGAAAATTAAAATTGACGCTTTGACAGGATTCCGCTACTGGCACTTGGGAGAGAGCCTGAACTTCAATCCCTCCGTCCTCGGCCTTAATTTTTCTGGATCACAGAACTTCGTGGACCCGTTGGTGGGCGGGCGAATTCAAGGGGCGCTGTCACCGAAAATCGTGGTCAATATCTTAGGGGACGTCGGCGGATGGGGGACAGGATCGCAACTCGAGTACCAGGTGGCTGGCTTACTGGGTTACAGAATCAAGCCGGCGTGGACGCTGCAGGTCGGCTATCGCTATCTAAACATAGACTACCGCGGGAGCCGCGGTTTCGTTTTTAATGCCACGACTGCCGGCGTCATGTTTGGTGTCACCCTAAATCTCAAATAGGAAATGATGTAGTACATTCGTGGGGCTGGGTTCTCATGGCGAGATGCCTCCCCAACCTCAAGCGGCTGGCACGCGCCAGCACAACGAGAGCGTTTTGCTATCATACAAACCGGAAGCGACGTAAGCGCAACGACAGCTAAAATTTCGGGTCCGAAATTCTGAACTCTCCCAATTCCTACGGGCCTGGTCCACAGAAAACGAAAGTGAAGGCTTCTACTAGGGGAGTTGCGTCTTGAACGCTCTATCCGGCGTTACTAACCGCCCATTCTTTGGTAATTGGAATTGGACGTGGTCACCACGAGGTGTTTTGCGCTGGCGCTAAGAACGGTCTGCTGCACAAAGTTAGTCCCATCGGGCAGGCTAGCCATCTGAACCTGCAAAGTCACCGCGTCTTTTGTTTCACCCATGTAGGTGTTGATGTTCAAGGAGGCGACCTTTCTTGTCGCAGGGTCGAAAGCAAGCGTCATCTGATCGCCGGGTTGGGCATAATCCCTGAAAACCAAATTGACGATCCCTCCTGAGGGATTCAATGAAACTTTGCCGGCCTGATACGCTTGTTCCATTTTCTGCGGGTCGGGCGGCACATACATGCCGAGGAGGCCCTTCACGTCTTCCATGTAATCCTTCATCTCTTCCTTTTTCTTCGCAATGATCCTTTGCTTCATCCTGCCACCACTGGGTTGTTCGGGCGGAGGACCGATGGGAGTCTTCTGAACCTGCCCGTCAGCACCGTACTGGCACAATTTTTCAGAAGGAGGCTTGGGATCTCCCTTCAGATTGAGCTGCGTGGTTTCAGTCCACTGATATTGTTGCAGTCTCTGCCTATTTTCCGCCATCGCCTGCTTCACGGCCGCAAGCTTCTCTTGTAATTCAGCGTTCTGGGCAATCGCAGGGCTTGTAGCCGCAAGCGCCAGGACGCCAATTATCATCAAGCGCTTGCTAATTGGAACAATGGTTGTGGTGATAGACCGCTTTCCATCCGTAATTACAAAACTATGATCCATAGTATTCTCCTTACTCTTGCATCGAAAAGTTTTCTTCCGCAGCGACCAGCTACGCGAAAAGATGTTGAACGAATTCGCAACAGCAATTGCCAAGTAAGTGCGGGTTTCGTCGAGACCTGCGATCTCCATAGCCCTCCTTCGGCATTCCGCAGCCCGTCCAATTGTTTGGAGATCAGGTCGCAAGGCCCTGTCATTCCACTGCCGGGCTCCAAGTGTCATCGGGATCGAACTCAGTCATTGCGGTTGCCGTTTCTGTGGTGGTCTTCCCAAAGTCCTTCTGCAGCAGCACACCGTCCTGGTTGATGATGAACGTCATCACACCAGAATTGCGGTATTCAGCCGGATACGCGACGAACGCGAATCCGCCGACCAACTTCCCATCGACCACGTAGTCCTTCGCACCGCCTTGCGCGTGACTACCTTGCCGGCTCAGGATATGGAAGTAATAGCCATGGAAAGGCATATGCGAGTTCGGCTTTGCGCTGTATCCTTCGGTCGTTGCAAACGCTACCAGTGGCCCGAGCGGACTTTTCGGCTGACCCTCTGGTGAGTCCCAATACAAACCGTTCTGCTTGCCACTGTCACTGATGAACTTCGCGGCATATTGTTTCGCGCCTTCATGACGCTGTGAGAAATACTCAGCCTCGGCGTCGGCCAGCGCTCCACAAATATCAATGACCGCCAGCTCATTCCTACCAATACGGCGCGCCAGAATCTCATCTTTTCCTGCAGCGACGGCGAAAAACCATTGGCCGGCCCCATTTTTCTTCAGCGGGATAGGGAAGGCAAAATTGTCCGCTCCGATTAGCAGGACTTGGGCATCGTCCGGCATCTTGCGCCAGCGGTGCATTACTCCGTAGGCGGTCACAAATGCGTCGACCGTGGCCTTGTCCTGCACGGCATCGCCAGAGAGAATTATCTCTTTCGATTCCGGACCGAAAATTGCCAGCACCGCCTTTTGGTCCCCTGACTTTGCCGCTTCAAGCAGCCCACTGCCCGCGTCGTCGGGCGAAGCAAACACTCGGTATGAAGGTTTATCGGACTTGCTGCAGGCGGCGAGGGGAACGATTAGCGCCAGCAGTAGAAACCGGATCGTAACAGCGATTCTGCGGTTGTTGAGCGACATAACTATCCTCCAAAAGATCAGTGGTAAGACACCTCACTAGCAGTGGTGATGAGGTTTGAGCACCTTTACAGCTGCATCGTGAGATTTCATCTACGGCCACGGCTACCGCCGCCGCCCCAGCCACCACCACCGCCCATGCTCGCCGAACCGCGAGCACTCGCCGACCTGGATTGCCAGCCTCCGCCTCCGCTGCTGAAGGCCGATGACCCGCTGCTCTTTTCCTGCCCTCCCCAGCCCTTGGAAGCAGCTGGACTGGAACTTGCGCCGCTGTATTTGTTTGAACTTCCATTGGTGTTTTGCCAGCCACTGCCGGTGTTCTTGTAGGTATTGCCGTTTGCTGCCGCGTACTTGTTACCATTCGCCGTCTCGCCAGCCGCGGCGCTGTTGTACTTCCCCGCCCCGCCCACAGCCTTGGCACCGTTCGACGTTTGGACAGAGCCAGTAGTCCCTTGAGAGGTCGTTTGATGCTGGCTGTATGCAGTGTTGCCGTTTTTCGAAACCGTCGAGCTTCCCCAACTCCCATTGGCATTGGAGCCTTGTTGAGTTTGGCCGTACGCCCCGGTCTTTGGGTTGTAGGCTTGACCCACGCTTTGGCTGCCATAGCCGTTCGAGACTGTGGCACCACGTGCGTACGTTCCGGTGGAAGGATTGTAGCCAGAGCTATAGTGCGCCGCGCCGTTTGGACCATACGCTGACCCACTAGAACCGTAGGAGCCGCCATGCCAGGCGCTGTTCCCGTAGTAGGCACCGCCGTGATACACCACCGTTGTGGTGCCATGCCAGCCACAGTTCCAACTGCTGTATCCCCAGGCGCAACAACTACTGCTCATCATTGCGCCCACCGCAATACCAACTCCAAAGGCAACCACCGCAGTTGCCGCAACGGGAGGCGCGACGTATGCCGGAGTCACATACGGATAACCGTAAACGACTGCAGGGTTGTACATGGGAACGTAAACCACCTGCGGATTCACAGGTTGAATCACAATGACTTGCGGAGACTGTTGCACGACCGTCAGTTGCGACCCTGATTTCAAGTTGCCAGCGGCTAACGCCTTCGCACGCAAAAATTGAACGGCCGACATCACGTCGGCGGCCTGAGTGTGGTATGCCTCTCCCAGAGACGAAGTCCAACTAAGGTTGGTGGCCAGGTTAGCGAGCACGGAGGGAAATTGTGTGAGTGCCTTCACACTGGGATCCCACGGTTGCATATCGACGGCCTCCATCAGAGTCGCGCCTTTGAAGTAACTGTTTTGCTGAAGCCAGCCGGCAGCGGCGGCAACCTGGTCTGGAAAAGTCGCAGCTCCGAGAATCTGCGCTACCAGGGCGTCCGGGTAAAGCGCGATGGGCGCCACCAGTTGTTGTAGCTCTTCCGCAGACAGCGGCACGCCTTGTCCCGAATACCCTGCCGAGCCCGTTTGCTGAGCTCGAGCTCCCAATGGCGTAGTGCCAATGACGAGCAGGAAGGATAGCGTCGCTGACAAAAGCTGCTTCGTGAAGTTCCTGATCATTTTCTATTCTCCACTTCTTCCCTCCACGCACGAAAAAGTATCAAGCTTGGCCGTTGCGAGCTGACGGCCGACGCGGAGGGACAACGCCTAAGGATGCTCACCACCAAAGAATTCGTTGACAGCCCACGGCTCGTCTCCGTATCCGCTAGCCTTCCGAAAAGCATAAACAATCGTCTCAGCACTAGGTTCGGTGAGTAGTTGGGATGAGGCAAGTGTCAGTTTTGACGGAGCGGGGTCGACTTTCTTCTTACTCAAAAATAGCAGGCTGCTGGTCCCGACTGGTAGGTTGGCCGCGGCGGCAACTGGTTTTGGCAAGACAACATAAAAATCCAAGCCGTCCTCTAACCGCGTCACCCAACCGAACGAATACTGTGCGTCGTACGAAAATCTCGTCGGTCAAAGACAGATCAGCGTAAATTTCTCCGCCCCCTTCGCTTTCGCGATCGAGAGTCAACTGCAGGGTGACGACCCTGGCGGAGGACCTGAAGAAGTCTGACGTAGAAAGAATTTACATCAGCCTAACGAGGACGTTTGTGACAGACCAGGCAGCGCTGCGCCACTGTCAAAACTACGAGTCTCATGACGAAGATGGATGAGATCGTGTTGCGAGCGGGAAAATCTACCAGTGCCATTCTACCAGCGCCATATGGACGGCAACTTTCACCACATCTTCCTCATCGCTAGTTGCCGACTCCGGAAATTCATGAACTTAACGTCCGAACTCTTACCGTTATTCACGATCTAGGCTTGGTCTTGCTCGGACGAAAAGCGAGAGGTGAATACATGACCGGCAAGCGCTTCATTTATCGCCGGAAGCAAGTCGGTATCCATGGATACCTTCGCCACGTAGCCCAGTCCCCCTGCGGCTTGACAAGCCTTCAGGATGTCCGCGTCTTCATGCACGGTGAGAAATACGATCTTGGCCCTGCTGCGTCGCCTCGTCAGTTCCTTGGCTGCTTGAATCCCGCTCATCACCGGCATCGTGACGTCTAGGATGACGAGGTCAGGTTTGAGTCTTAGAGTCGTTTCCAAAGCGGCGCGTCCATCGGAGGCTGTGCCTACCACATCGAAAGATGATTGCAGTAATGCCCTGACTGCGTTCAGCATTGGATCAAGATCATCCGCCAATACGACTCGTTTTCGATTCATGGGAACCGCACGTGATCCTTGGGCAGGGTCCAACTGTGGCTCAGAATTCGGACCGACGACACGATGCAGACTTATCCCCATGTGGAGCCAATTCCAGTCGCCGTGGACCCAGACCACTCTGGCCATTCTGCTAGCAATCCAGGTGGTCGGCTATCGGCAAAACTTACGCTTTTGAGGAAGACAACCGATCGCAGTTACCTTCAAACGATTCTTTGCTTGACGGCGTAGCGTACGAGTTCAGCACTGGTCTTGATCTGTAGCAATTCCATTACGCGATACTTGTGCGAGGCGACAGTTCGCAAGGTGATGTTCAGCAGGTCCGCTATCTCCTTCATCGCGCGCCCTTCGGCCAATAGTTGAATGACCTGCCGTTGCCGGACGGTCGGTTCGGGGGAGTGCTCACGCGCTTGAGGGTCTCGCAATGAGATATTCGCCAGCCCCCCAGAGACGCAGGGTGTCACATAGATCCTGCCCTTCAGGGCTTCTGTGATCGCCTTCGTAAGCTCAAATGCTGCATCCCGTTTGAGCACGTACGCTGAAGCCCCTGCACGAAGTGCCTCCCCGACCAAATACGGGTCTTCGTTCATGGTCAGGAAGATCAGTTTCAGTCCCGCGATATCGTGTTTCAGCTGTCGACCAGCATCCAGCCCATTCAACAAGGGCATGGCAATATCCAGGATGATGATGTCGGGCCGCAACCTGTCGGCTGCTTTCAAAAGGGCAAGCCCATCCCCTACCGACCCCACGACTTCGCAGTCAGGTTCCAGTATTTTCTTGAGCGCATCGACCAACATCAGATGGTCATCAGCGAGTAGCACACGTGGACGACTCAAAGGTCCACCTCCCTAGAGCCGGAGTTCTTGCCTGCGCCTCATGGAAAGAAACGGGCAGGGGCACTTGAACCGTCATTCCCCTGCCCAACGGCACCCCGAGGACTGCCATCTACGTATCGAGGGCGGCTCACGCATGCGAGGCCTGCTGAAGCCCAGCCATGGCTCCGGCCGTGCCTTTGGTCCCCGGGAGCAGGATGAAATGTGGGCTGTTTGTGACACCTATCACTGACTTGTTTCAACCTCATCGCGAGCTGGCTTTGGCCTCTGCCAGAGAATTTCCACATCGGAAGCCTGCGCAGGGTAGAAGCGTGCTGATTCGGCATTCGTAGGAGTCAGCACGATATCGACCCGGCGCTGATAAGCGAACAGAGTAGTCGACTTCCGATCCGCTCTGTCAGCGGGGAGGGGCGTCGGGTTGGAGGCTTCGAGTTGCGCAACAAACTGTTCATCCAAAGGCTTCTCTATTCCTTCGGAGGTCGTCTCGATCTTCTCCGCAGCGATTCCCTGGGAAACCAGAAACTGTTTGGTTAGTTCAGCCCGGCGCAGGCTCAAAGAATCGTTGTATTTTGCTCCGCCACGCGGGTCTGCGTGTGCCACAAGAGAAAGCTTAGCTCCCGGATCGTATTCAAGGTATTTGATGAAACCGGACGCCAGTGTCGTAAGAGCCTGACGCTGGCTGCTGAGCAGACCGAGATCCGGATTCTGTTTGTCGGGATAATCGGTGGGATAAAAGACGCTCTTCAGCAACACTGCCGGAATCGGTTCGATCGAGCCTTTAAGGCGCACCGAAACAGTCTTGGTATCCGAGCCGCCACAAACGTTGGTAGCGGTGAGAGTGTATTTGAACTCCTCATCCACCGGGCCGTCCGCCGTCTGCGTTGGCGCAACGCTGATGGCCTTTGTTCCGCTGGCGTCAACAGAGCCAAGCGGAGTAAGCGAAGCAGCGTCGGAGTTTGACGACGACCAATTCAGCGTGGTGCCCTCCTGTTCGATCACTTTGTCACCGATGCGGCGGTAACGGACCTCTGCTGGTGAGGCGCTCAGCGAGGACTGCACCACAGTGTTTACTTCGACGGTCGCGCTTGGCTTCGTTACGCCACCCGGGCCTGTCGCGGTGAGCTCGTACGCCGTGGTTTGCTTCGGCGAAACAGTTTGCTCACCAGTCGTTGGAACAGGGCTCATCCCGCTCATATCGGCATCAATCGTTTCGGCCGAAGTCCAGGCCAACTGAGTTGGTTGGCTACAATTGATGTTTGGCGGGTTGGCTGAGACGGATCCGCTCACAGGGGCCACCACAACAGTGGCGCTCGCAGTTCCAGCCTTAAAGCGTGGGATAGCTCCGCTCAGCTCACTTGATCCGCGTGGCCAATCTTTGACCTTTTGTTTTCCGTTTGAGATGTCAACAATCACGCGCTGGTTCGCCGCGACGGTGATCGAGCCTGACCAGAGTTCCTTGCCATACCTGGTGACGGTGACTTGGTGGGTCCCGGACGGAACGATCAATTCCTGATGAAGCATTATGTCGTGATTGAACTCGTCCACGTGGCCTACGAAGTATTCCGGCTTTTTGCCGTTTAGAAGAACCGCCGCATCACCCACACGCAAGGTCCCTACCTCGATCTGAATGCGTCCCCGCGGGCCCCCTACTTCAGAGCCTACAGAGACGAGATCCACTTTCATAGGCATGGTTTTGTCTGAATCGATGGAAATGTCCTGTTCGAAGAATTTATAACCGTAGTTGGCAACAACCAAATGGTGGGTCCCAACGGCAAGCTTGACAGTCCGATTGCCGGGCCCAATCGCCTTGCCATCGACAAACGTGTAAGCCTGCTTAGGAGAAACGGTAACCTGCAGTTTTCCTGATCTCGCCTCCTGAGCAAAAGCGCTCGCGCCGAGCATAACCGCTGTGCCCGCAACGGCCCAAAAAGCTGTAACTACTGATGTCCTCATAAATAGCCTCCGCGCGCGACCAGTAAGTGTGATCGCCTATCTAGACCGTAAGCGGGACTTCCTATTCGCGATAGTGACAAAACTGACAGGGGGGCGGAGGTGAATCGATCTACGTTGTCCGTGAGCAACACTCGCAAGCAGTTCCGAGGCTCACGAGCTTTGACAACAGTGGTCAAGCCGGCGTTCGTTTTGTTTCCAGTCGAGAAGGCCGGAACAAAGTGGCAAAGTCAGTGATGATTTGCTTGAGAGCGAAGTGCATGGCGAACTGCGACACACGCGTTCCGACCCCTCCAGTTGATTCTCGGGAAGTGAAAGCATTTTGTGGAGCACCCACCACACGCGCGTGAGGTGGGCAACGTTTCGGGCTATCTGGTGTTTTGCGCTCACTATTTCTTGGGGGTGAAATATCCCCTCTGTTAGTTTTGCCAATTCCCGATATATCCTATTGAGCGATAGCTTCTAGCAAGAGGGAGACGTTACCACTTAGGACGAGCCAAATCTCCACAAATCTCCCTGAAGTGCGACTTCTACCCACTACGCGGGAGTCTGACCTATGTTGTTAGTCACGATGCTGCTGGCGGTGCTGGCTATAGCCCTATTCCTTTGTATTCCTGTGTCCGCGCTGACGGGAACGAAGCACAAACCGTAGCATTGCAAACAAGAGAACAGGGGAGTCGCGATCGTCTAATGATCAGAGTTGCCTCGCAGAACGCAAGAAGCGCATACCACATGATCTTCAGCAGGCCTCGGACTGTGCTCTTCCCTACTCCTAGAAAGTGACAGTTTCAGGCAGGAGACCTCAGGTGTGTACAGAATCCTGAGGAGAGCCTGGCACTTTTGACACTTACGTCAGGGGAACGGTTATCCGCAGACTAGAGTCGGCAACCGCAGCAAGTCGATCAATTTAAAGAAAGGGACAAACTATGGCTTCAAAGCAACCAAATATCCTAATTCTTTGGGGGGACGATATCGGTATGTGGAACATCAGCCACTTCAGCCGCGGCATGATGGGCTATCAAACGCCGAACATCGACCGAGTGGCCAAAGAGGGAGTGACGCTCACGGACTGGTACGGTCAACAGAGTTGCACAGCTGGACGCGCGGCCTTCATCACCGGCCAGAACCCGCTCCGCACCGGCTTGACCAAGGTCGGAATGCCCGGCGCCACTCTTGGACTTCAAGCCGAAGATCCGACCATCGCCGAACTGCTAAAGCCGCTGGGCTACGCCACCGGTCAGTTCGGCAAAAACCATCTTGGCGATCGGAATGAATTTTTGCCGACCGTGCACGGATTTGACGAGTTCTTCGGAAATCTCTATCACTTGAACGCGGAAGAAGAACCAGAACTGCCCGACTATCCCAAGGATCCCGGGTTCTTCGCGAAATTTGGACCCAGAGGCGTGCTGCACTGCTTCGCGACCGATAAGGATGACCCCACGACTGATCCCCGCTGGGGCCGCGTAGGCAAGCAGACGATTAAGGACACCGGCCCATTGACCAAGAAGCGCATGGAAACTGTCGACGAGGAGATCACTTCAGCCGCTATCGGCTGGATAGAGAAGCAGGCCAAAGCACAGAAGCCTTTCTTCCTTTGGTACAACTCGACGGCTATGCACTTCCGGACTCACCTCGCGGCGAAGAACCGTGGAAAGAGCGGGCAGGACGACTACAGCGATCGGATGGTCACGCATGACGAGCAGATCGGTCAGGTGCTTGACAAGCTCGATGAGCTGGGCATCGCTGAAAACACCATCGTCATGTATTCCACCGACAACGGCCCCGAGAACGACACTTGGCCAGATGGCGCCAACACTCCCTTCCGCAGCCAGAAGGATACCAACTGGGAAGGCGCCTGGCGCGTTCCTTCCTTCATCCGCTGGCCGGGCAAGATCCAACCAGGCTCAGTGCTGAATGGCATTGGCTCCCATCAGGACATGCTGCCGACGTTGCTGGCAGCGGCGGGCGATCCGGACATAAGCAAGAAGCTTTTAAACGGCTACCAGGTCGGGAGCAAAACCTTCAAGGTGCATATTGACGGGCTCAACCTGCTGCCCTATCTCACAGGCGAGGTAAAGGAGAGCCCCAGAACAGCCTTCTTTTATGTCAGCGATGACGGAGGTGTCATGGCGCTCCGGAATGGCGATTGGAAGTTGGTGTTTGAAGACCAGCGTGCAACGTCAACGCAGGTTTGGGCAGAACCCCTGGTGAAGCTGCGGCTTCCGCATATTTTTAGCCTGCGACGCGATCCGTTCGAGCGCGCCGATTTCAACTCCAACGTCTATTGGGATTGGGCGATCGATCACGTCTTCCTGCTTTACGGAGCACAGGCAGTCGTGGCGGCCCAGATCGACAACTACGTGAAGTACCCACCGCGCCAGAAGGCGGCCTCATTCAACCTCGACTCCGTGATGGAGCAATTAGCGCCGGCGGTCAAGGCCCAAAAGGCAAAAGAAGCGGCAAGCAGTGCCGCAGTAGCAGTAGGAGCAGGCAGTAATAAGGGGGATTGAGTTGCAGTAACCCAAGCCGAACAAACAGATATCCCCAGCGGACAATTGGATCTGCCGGGGATATCTGCTGCATTTACAGAAGAGCGGCAAAGGACAGATAGGAAGGCGGTCGCTGCTGCAAACATCTAAGTTGTATTGACTTATCTACGATGGCCCAAGAATAGGACCCGGTTCGCCTTGGAGAAAATGTCTTCGTGCGAGGAAAGACATGACAAGTGCAATCGATCGACGTTTCTTCGCACATTTTTGTCCGAGTGGATAATTGCGGACCGACACGTCAGAAACATCGCCCGGAAAGGCACCGTTGATCAACCAATGTGAAATGCGCCTACCTCACTTTGTGTCACAAAGGCGCGCAGCGCGCCTAGGCACTGGCGCTTGCTTCCTTTTCCTGAGCTTTCTCTTTTGCTTCCCTGCATCAGCACAGCTCCACAAGCCCGGTTCCGCTCCTACACCGGCTCAACCCGAGGTACCCACGGACACTCTTGGCCGCGCCACGCCGAGAGGTGCTGTATTAGGTTTCTTGGGTGCTGCCCGTAGGGGAGACGACGAACTCGCCGCTCAATTTCTGAACACTCGCGTTCGTGGCAATGCTGCCGCGGCTCTCGCCCACCAGCTCTTTATTGTCCTCGATCGTCGCCTACCCCCAAGACTCAATCAGGTCAGTGACGATCCCGAGGGCTCCCTATCAGATCCGCTGAAACCTGACCAAGAGCTAGTGGGAACCATCAGCAGCAACAACGGCAATGTCGACATATTGGTCGAACGAGTAGACGGGAAGTCCGGGTCCGTGTGGCTGTTCTCCAGCAAGACCCTCGACTCTATTCCGGACTTGTATGAAGAGGTCAACGTCGTCTCCGTTTACCACATTCTCCCAGAATTCCTGGTGAATACTCGATTCGCAGGCATAGCCGCGTTTGAATGGCTCGCAGTTCTTGTAGGCATGCCAATCTTGTATTTCCTTACGGTTCTGCTGAGCCGCCTGCTCAGTCGCCTCATTGGCCTGTTGCGGCAACGCCTGTACAGGAAGCCAGATCTGGCCAATCGCGAATTCTTGCCTGGGCCGGTTCGCCTTCTGCTTCTGGCATTCGTCATCCATTGGATAATTTCCAAAACTAACCTTCCGCTATTGGCGCGGCAGTTCTGGTCCAGCACCGCCACTGTCATTACAATCGCAGCCAGCATCTGGCTGTTGATTCTTTTCACCAGCTGGGGCGAAGAATACGCCCGGCGGCTCCTCCAAAGTCGCAACCGCACGGCAGCCACTTCGATGCTGCATCTCACGCGCTGGGTAGTCGACTTGCTGATTATCTCCGCGGGCGTGATCGTGACCCTGCATTACTTCCGGGTGAACCCAACCACAGCACTGGCTGGACTCGGCGTTGGCGGAATCGCCGTTGCATTCGCCGCGCAGAAGACATTGGAAAATATAATCGGCGGAGTCTCGCTTATCTTCGACCAAGCGGTGCGCGTGGGAGACAGTCTAAAGGTGGGCAATGCTCAGGGAACGGTCGAGGATATAGGCCTTCGTTCAACCCGAATCCGAACTGCCGACCGAACAGTGGTCAGCGTTCCGAACGGCCAGATCGCAAACATGACCCTTGAGAACATCTCTTCACGGGACAAATTCTGGTTTCATCCAATCCTAACCCTGCGCTACGGGACCACTGCGTCGCAAATGCAAATCGTCCTCGACGAAATACGCAGCCTGTTGCAGGAAAATCGGCATCTCGAGTCTAGTTCGGCTCGCGTGCGTTTCCTTCGTTTCAGCCCTTCTTCTCTCGACGTGGAGGTTTTCGCTTACGTCTTGGCGAGTGATTGGAACCAATTCCTCGAGATCCAGGAAAGTCTTCTCCTGCGCATCATTGACTGTATCGAGTCGATTGGAGTTCAGTTTGCATTTCCGCTGCAGACTATCGTGGCCGCCGCTTCCATCTCCAATGGCGCCGCTGAACGAGCGTTGCTCAAAGTACCCACGCAGGAAGAGAAACCCAGAAGGTGACAGCAACTAAATCGATCTGATCGAGACGAACAAGGGGCGCAACCATGGCGACATGGAGTATGAGCTACTGGACAGTGGTGTCTTCAACGGCGACCGCTACTCGACGTGTTTGTGAACCGAAAATCTACACACGTTAAGTGACTTATCTAGGGTCTATCACCCGGACTGTTAGTTCTGACAGTGTGCCGGTGTCAAGAAGATTGCTAATCATTACGTGTAATTCGAGTTGTACGCCGTTGGCGGTAGACGGAGGGATTATGGCAGTGGCAGAGCCACATACTGCACTTACATTGGCTGCAGAGCGCACTGATCTAGCCCCGACGAATACCAGCCTGGCCGTCGAGCGAACGCTCATGGCCGCCGAGCGAACGCTGATGGCGTGGATCCGCACCGGCCTGTCCATGCTGTCTTTTGGTTTTACCATCTATAAGTTTCTTCTGTACGTAAAAGAAAGCCTTTCTGCGAGCGTCCTCCGTGCGCAAGGCCCTCGGCGGTTTGGCATTGTCTTAATGGGCTTAGGCACTGCGTCCATGATGTTCGGCCTCATTGAGTACTACCAGCTGGTAAAGAATGTCGATCCTGTACACCGCCGCAGACCCAGGAGTTTTGCACTTTTGGTAGGCGCGAGCTTAGTTTTCCTTGGATTGTTTTTGCTTTTTACGATTTTAGTTCACAGAGAGGTTTTCTGACCGGTCGCGGAAGGCATCATGGAATCGAACACGGTTACTCAAGCTATTGAACTAGTCGCGCGAGGGCTTGAGATTTTGGGCATTGCGTCGATCGGGTTTGCCTTTCTCTACGCAACGATCCGAGGCCTTCTGCAGATCAGGCAGCGGAAACCAGACGCCTATCAACGGCTGAAAATCTTCGTCGGAAAAGCGTTGCAGCTGGGGCTGGAATTTCTGGTCGCAGCGGACATCATCAGGACGGTCACGGTCACACCTACCAGGGAAGGGATCGTGACGCTGGGTTTGTTAATTGTTATCCGAACGTTCCTGAGCTGGTCCATCACGGTGGAGATTGAAGGCCGCTGGCCCTGGCAACTCGCACGAACTGGAAAGGCTTGAGCCATGAGGGATTGGCAAAGAATTGTCGGAGATCTTTTCGCTCGTTTAGACGGCCCGCTTCATTTCCGGTTTATCGTCCAGCCATTGGTGGCAATTATTTTCGCGGTTATCGAGGGTGTCAAAGACGCAAAAGCCGGGAAGCCTGCGTATTTCTGGGCTTTGCTTTCTGCTCCCGATCAACGCAAAGAGCTGGTGAAGGAAGGCTGGAAGTCCGTCGGCAAGATTTTCATCGTCGCCATCATTCTCGATGTCGTCTACCAACTAAGAGTTCATTCGACGGTTTATCCGGGAGAGACGCTCATTGTGGCGTTCGCCCTGGCGATCGTGCCGTATCTGGTGCTGCGCGGCCCGATAAATCGACTCGTGCGGCTTGGAAAAAAACCAACTCTTAGAAAGTCATCGGGCTCCGGACGTGAAGGCGGCGTTGTCAAGGCGGGATAGCGTAATGATTGAATGCATTCGCAATCGGCATGCCCGCACGACACAGTAACAGAATGAGGTCAAGGAGGAACGATGAGTCATCAAGACAGGATCCACCGAACCGTGCTTCCCATCCCGGATCGACCGCGCACAGGCC
>WNFI01151219.1_pt1 | contig 16446 bp, 12 predicted proteins | sample 5400471 | NCBI WGS metagenome assembly WNFI01 (sample SAMN13153348, study PRJNA577476) | soil metagenome | isolation source: 100 cm saprolite on Douglas fir-dominated hillslope | place: USA:California | collected 2013-09-17 | reverse complement strand
GTGGCCGCGACAAGGCCGCCGAGCGAGGGCAGGTCATAGCCGCCCTCCTGGACCGCCACAACAGGCGCGAGCGCGCCGATCAGCTCGCCGGCGCGACGGTAGCCATCGGCACTGACCTGGAGCGGGCTCTCCGGGTCGGCCGCCGCGGCGTCTACGCCGAGCGAGACCACGACCGCGTCAGTGCCCAGGTCGCGAACCTCGGCGACGAGTAGTTCGATCGCCGCGAGCCAGCCGTCGTCGCCGGTCCCCGGGGCGAGCGGCAGGTTCCTGTTGGCCCCGGTGCCCGCCGCGTTCCCGCGCTCGTCGGGGTATCCCGCGTAGTGCGGGAACCAGCCGGCTCCTGGATCGACGTGCAGGCTGCCGTAGTAGACATCGGGCCGGTCGTAGAAGATCGCCTGGGTGCCGTTGCCGTGGTGGGCATCGATGTCGATAATCGCGACCCGCTCGGCGCCACACCGGCGCAGCTCTGCAGCGGCGATGGCGGCGTTGTTCAGGTAGCACGATCCGCCGTAGGCGGCGCGGGTCGCGTGGTGCCCCGGCGGCCTGCACAGCGCATAGGCGACCCGCGCCCCGGCCGCAACCAGCTGCCTGGTCCGACCAGCGTCATGGTGTCGTAGCAGAACCTGCCTGTCTTTCCGTGTGTCGCAGCGGGGGAGCGCATCGGCAGCCCGGCGAGCAGGCCAGGTGTGGGGAATACGTACGGCACGACCCGCGTGCGGCCGTAATCGCGCTCGTAACCGCCCGCCTCCCACTGCGCCCAGATCGTGGCGAGGTGGTCGACGAGCTCGGCATCGTGCACGGCGAGCAGCGCCGCCAACTCGTGCCGCCGCGCGTCCGTCACCGCGGCGCCAGCCTGCGTCAGGGCGGCTAGCAGGACCGTCGCCCGTTCTGGCACTTCGGTGCCTGGCTCCCAGACGCCGAGCCAGACCTCGCCGGCCGGCTCGTGCCGCAGGCAGTCCTCGCTCCATACGACAGGCAGCCCGGTCAGGTGTGGGCTCGCCATTCTGGCGCTTCTCCTCGCTACGGGGCGGGCCGCTGGCGTCGGCGGATCGCGGCCCGACCGGCCGCGCGTGAGCCGGTTGAGCGATGATCGTCGGATGACACGGGCCGCCGATCTCGGCATCGGGATAGGAATTCTGTCAAGTGGACAGACCGCATCAATAGTAGATGTACCAGGCGTAGCGGTCGGGCATGCGACGGTGTGGCGGGATGAACCGCCGCCACCGGCCGGCCGGGGGATCGCGCGGACCGGAGTCACGGTGATCGACCTCGGCGGCAACATGTTCCGCAGCCCGGTGCCGGCCGGGGGCGCGGTGCTGAACGGCGCGGGGGAGTGCACCGGCTTCCTGGCTGCCGCTGAGTGGGGCCTGGTCGAGACGCCGGTCTTCCTGACGTCAACCATGCAGGTCGGAAGGGTTTACGACGCGGCCTGCGAGCTGCTGATGGCCGAGGACCCGGGCATCGGCGCGGACGACGTGATCATCCCGGTAGTGGCCGAGTGTGACGACAGCTTCCTGTCCGACGCGCGCCGGATGCAGGTGAGCGCCGATGATGTGAAGGCAGCCCTCGACGAGGCCAGGACGGGAGCGGGCGGCGCTGCCCCGGCCGAGGGAGCAGTAGGCTCCGGGACCGGTATGAGCTGCCTCGGCTTCAAGGGCGGCATCGGGCCGCCCGCCGGATCGTGCATCACGATCGTGGTTACCGACGGACCGCTCGACTCGGCGGCGTGCGTCCGGCTCGCCAGGCGGGCGGGTCTCGGGCTCGCCAGGACAGGGTCGACGGGTGATCATGGAAGTGGCGAGATCTTCCTGGCACTGGCGACCGGCCTGCGCACGCCGCGCGGCGTTGCGCCGACCGGACCTGAGCCTGTCACGGGCCGCGACCTTGACCCGTTCTTCGCCGCCGTCGTCGAGTCGACCGAGGAGGCGGTACTGAACAGCATGCTCGCGGCACCGACCGTGACGGGCCGGGACGGCAACTACTCGCGCGGCCTGCCGGCCGACCGGGTGCGGGAGCTGCTGGCCGTCGCCGGCCGGATCTAAGCGTGCGCCGAGACTCGCTTGATGTGCGACACGGCGGTGACCGGCCGGTCGCTGTCGGTGATCGACGTTCGCCTCAGCCGACGGCGGCCGGGTCTGCCGCAACAAGCCGACATGCACCGGCCAGCGGTGGTAGATGCGCTCTGGCATCCGCTCACTGCTGGCCGGCGGTCGTGTGCCTGTGTCCGCCTCCCACAGGGCAGGAGGCGGGGCACACGGTGTCGCGACGGCGCCGGGGGTAAGTGCGCTGCCGCGGTCCGCGCCGTGGCCGTTGGGGAGGTACGGCTGGCGCGGGGCTCGGGTGAGATCGGCGTCCGGCTGCCTGTCGGCTCGCCGCTCGTTGTCGGCGTCGGAGCACGCAATCAGCGCCGTACTGCTGGCCCGCCGCATCCGCGTGTCGGCGACATCGGGATGGTCGCCGAATTCCTGCGCCATGCGTGCGGTGCAGCCCTGCGTACCAAGCGCGAGGATCGTCTGTGATCGCTGCATTTACCGCTTCCGCGCCGGGACGCTCGGAGGGCTGAAGATCAGAGGCGAATAGCGCTTCGCGATGTACCATGATCATTTCCGTGTTGGCTACGAGTCAGAAAACTGAATATCACCAGCTTCCTCGCCCGGATCCAGCCACGACACGAGAGAATCACCTGTGTTGGTACCTACACATTCGGCAAGCAGGTGCCGCGGTGGGCGCGACGCCCGGCCGTGATAACGTAAAACGTAAGTAAGTTGGGGTCTGATCTGGGACAGTTCCATGTACTACATTCCGAGATCTTGAACGGCTTGGGTTTATCAGCCGTTTGATCAACGGGCTCGCGGCGAACCCGACCGCGCAACGTTTGAGGAAGATGCCCGGGGTTAGCCTGGACGAAATGGGCAAATTGGGCTAGTGCGTGGCACAGCAGCCTTGGGGTCCGTCGTCCGTCGTTGCTGTTCACGCGCCCTTTCCCATAGTGGCACCTTCGCCTGCGAACCGGGCAACCCGGGTGACTGTGCGTATCGTTGCGCGGGCGCGAAGATCTGCCCGGATGCGGGATGGCGCGGGTGGGTGCGACCTTCCCAAGATCCCGGGAGCGGGCGGCCCAGCGGTTCCGTTCTGTTCGGGACCGATGGCTCTGACCCGCGGCATGTGCGCTGGCGAGCGTAGCGCACCAATAGGAGGTGGTCCGCTAGCCCGGAGGCCAGCGGGTGAGGAGTGTGGTGGCGGACAGCGCAGTGCGTGAGCCTAGCGGTAACCTTCCGGTCGAGGTGACCAGTTTTGTGGGCCGCCGGCAGGAAATCGCCGAGGTGAAGCGTCTGTTGGCGCGGTCGCGGCTAGTGACGTTGACCGGTGTTGGCGGGGTGGGTAAGACCCGGTTGGCGGTGCGGGTGGCGGGCCAGCTGCGGCGGGCGTTCCCGGATGGGGTGTGGCTGGTGTCGCTGGCTGACCTGTCCGATCCTGCCCTGCTGACGGCCACTGTCGCCACGGTCTTGGGCGTGCAGGACTACTCCGCCCAGGGGCTGATGGCCGCCGTGTGCGAGTTCCTGCGGGGCAGGCATCTGCTGTTGGTGATGGATAACTGTGAGCATCTGGTGGATGCCTGCGCAGGGTTCGTCGGGGCGGTGTTGCTGGCGGCGCCGAAGGTACGGGTGCTGGCGACCGGCAGGCAGTCCCTGGGGATGGCTGCCGAGCAGTGCTGGCGGGTGCCTGCGCTGCCGACACCAGACCTTCCGGAACCGCCGGATGGGGGGCATGATGCGGCCCGGGTTTCGGCGCCGGAGCTGGCCGGTTCGGAGGCGGTGACCCTGTTCGTCGAGCGTGCCCAGGCAGTGCGTGCCGGTTTTGCGGTCACGCCGGCCAACGGTACGGCGGTGGCGCGGATCTGCCGGCGGCTGGATGGCATCCCGCTGGCGTTGGAGCTGGCGGCGGTCCGGCTCCGGGCGATGTCCGAGCAGCAGATCCTGGACCGGCTGGATGACCGGTTCGGCCTGCTGGCCAAGGGTGACCGGGCTGCGGTGTCGCGGCAGCAGACGCTGCGGGCGTTGATCGACTGGAGCTATGAGCATTGCACCGGGCCGGAGCGGGCGCTGTGGCAGCGGGCGTCGGTTTTTGCCGGCGGCTTCGACCTGGCTGCTGCCGAGCAGGTGTGCGCCCGCGACGGGATCACGTCCGGTCAGGTGCTGGATCTGGTGGACGCGCTGGCGGACAAGTCGGTCCTCAGCGTGGACCCCGACGGCGAGCCCCGGTACCGGATGCTGGAGACCATCCGCCAGTACGGCCGGGACCGGCTGGCCGCCTCCGGGCAGCGGAGCGTGCTGCAGCGCCTGCAGCGCGACTACTACCAGCAGCTGGTCCGCACCGCCCGCAGCCAGTGGTTCGGCCCCGACCAGGTCGCCTGGCAAGCCCGGCTACGTCGCGAGCACGCCAACCTGCGCGCGGCGCTGGAATTCTGCCTGACCGAACCCGGCCAGGCGCAGGCCGCGCTGAGCATCGCCGCCGACATCTGGTTCTACTTCATATCTGGGCATGTAGGTGAAGGACGCTGGTGGTATGACCGGGCCCTGCCGCTGGCCACCGGTCCGAGCCCCGCGCGAGCCGCCGCCTTGTGGGCCAACGGCCTTATGGCGGCCAGCCAGGGTGACTATCCCACAGCCGGGAGCATGCTGCGAGAGTCTCGGGCGCTGGCCGAAGCGCTAGGCGACCGGCCGAACCATGCCACGGCAGACACCCTGCTTGGCATGCTCGCCATGAACGAGGGCGACCTGAACTCGGCAGTTACACTTCTAAAGCAGGCACGTGCCGAGCATCTGGCTCTGGGCGACGTCATGGCAGAGTTCAGCCAGCATCTTTTGGGGGTAGCGCTCGCCCTGTCTGGTGATGCGGTCCGGGCCATGGCCCTGTTCGAGCAATGCCTTGCCACATCGGAAGCGCGCGGTGAGCTGTGGCTGAGGTCGTGGGCCCTGATTCAGTCGGGTCGGGCGGCGTGGCGGCTGGGGGACCATCACCGCGCTGCGGCGTCGCTCGCCGAGGGCCTGCAGATCAAAGTCCAGCTGGATGACCGCCTCGGTATCGGGCACTGCCTGGAATTCCTGGCTTGGCTCACCGCAGCCGGCCACCCGGAACGGGCCGCCCGCCTGCTCGGCGCGGCTCACCGCGTGTTGCAGGCCATCGGCGTCTCGATGTTCCCCTACCTGCGCACCGACCACGACCGGTGCGTAGCAGCCCTGCGCGCGGGGCTGGGCGAGAAGACGTTCACCGCGCTGTTCGACCGGGGAACGGCCCTCACGCAGGACGAGGCCGTCGCTGACGCGCTGCCCGACAAGACTGCACGGACGCACGCGGCTGCGGCATCGGCCGTCGGCCAGCCGGAGTCCTCGCCGCTGACCCGGCGCGAGCAACAGGTTGCCGCGCTGATCGCCGAGGGGCTGACCAACAAGCAGATCGCCGCCCGGCTGGTGATCAGCCAGCGCACCGCCGAGGGCCACGTCGAGCACATCATGACCAAGCTCGGGTTCACCAGCCGCGCCCAGATCGCCGCCATGATCGCCCACGGGCCGGAAGCGGTGTGACCACGATGAACGCAACGGTGCTTCTCGGAGGGATGTAAGCGCGCCTCAGCGGCCTCGGCCGTATCGGCCGCAAGCCTCGCCTGCGCCAGGTGACAGGCGACCTGACCCGCCGCCGTACCCGTCGCGGGCAGCACAGGGAGCGCCGCGCCGGTGCACTGGTCGGCAACCCCGGCAGCGGCCGCCGCGCCCGAGGCGAGCTCCGGACAGCGGGGGTGGAACCGGCAGCCAGACGGGATCCTCGTCGCGTCAGGCGGCTCTCCGGTGAGCACGATCGGTTCGATCGGCGACTCGGGCAGCACCGACATCAACGCCCGCGTGTAGGGGTGGCGCGGGTCGGCGAACACCTGCTCGGGGGTTCCCACCTCGACGATCCGGCCGAGGTACATCACGGCCAGGCGGTCGGCGATGTCCGGCGATGACCACGCGCTGGCGCTGCCCGCCGGACAGCTCATGCGGGTAGCGCAGGAAGAACCGCTCAGGCGGTCGCAGGCCGCACCTGGCGAGGGCGTCGGCGACCCTGGCCTCCTCGTTGTCCAGCTTGTGGATCCGCACGCCCTCGGCGACGGCCTCGTAGACGGTGTGCCGCGGGTTCAGCGACCCGGTCGGGTCCTGCAGCACCAGCTGGACGCTGCGCCGGTAGCCGCGCAGCGCGCCCGACCGGTACGACAGGGGCTGGCCGGAGAACCTGACCTGGCCGCTGGTCGGCCGCTCGAGCCCGAGCATGGTCCTGGCGAGCGTGGTCTTGCCGCATCCGGACTCGCCGACCAGCGCGAGGATCTCGCCTGGCGCGATGTCGAGGTTGACGCCGTCGACGGCGGTCGCGGCGGCCCGGCGCCTGCCCCGGCCCGCGAACTGCACCCGCACGTCCACCGCTGACAGCACCGGCGCTGTCCCGCGGGCCGCGGCCGCGCTCACGCTGCTGCTGCCCGCGCTCACGGTTGCCTGCTTTCTTCTTTAACGGAACGCACGGCCGGCTCGCCCTCGCTGCCAGGCAGTACCCGCACGCAGGCCGCCAGACGTCCGTCGCCCGCTGGCCAGAGTTCCATCTGCCTGGACGAGCACTCGGGCCGCACGACCGCGCACCTCGGGTGGAAGCTGCACCCGGAGGGTACGGCCGCCGGGTCAGGCGGGTCGCCGGGCAGGCCGCGCGGGCTCATCCTGGTCCGCGTGTCGCCGATGATCGGGAAGGCCCAGGCCAGCGCCTCGGCGTACGGGTGCCGGGCGTCGGTGAAGACCTCGTGCGCCGGGCCCTCCTCCACGATCCGGCCCGCGTACATGACGGCCAGCCGCTGGCAGGTCGTGGCCAGCACGGACAGGTCGTGGCTGATCATGATCATCCCGATGCCGCGGTCTCGCACCAGGCCCGCGATCAGGTTCAGCACCTGGGCCTGGATCATCACGTCCAGGGCGGTCGTCGGCTCGTCGGCGATGATCAGGTTCGGCCCGCAGGCCAGCGCCATCGCGATCATGACGCGCTGCTTCTGGCCGCCGGACAGCTCGTGCGGGTAGCTGTCGGCCTTGGCTGCGGGCAGGCCGACCTGGCTGAGCAGCTCAGCCACCCGCCGCGACGCGGCCTCCTTGCTGACGCCCGTCTCGTGCAGCAGGATCGGCTCGGCAATCTGCCCGCCGATCTTGCGCACCGGGTTCAGCGAGTGCAGCGCGCCCTGGAAGACGATCGAGGCGCCCGCCCAGCGGACGGCGCGCAGGCGACCCCAGTTCATTGTGAGCACGTCGTCGCCGTTGAACAGGATCTGCCCGGTGACCTCGGCAGATGACGGCAGCAGCCGCAGGATCGAGATCGCGATCGTGGACTTGCCGCAGCCTGACTCGCCGGCCAGGCCCATGGTCTGTCCGGGCTCCAGGCTCAGGTTCACGCCGCGGACGGCTGGTATCGGTCCGCCCTCCGTGGCATAGGTAACCGACAGATCGCGCAGGTCGAGCAGGCTCACTGGCGCTCCCAAGGTCGCGATGGGCTCACTGGCGCTCCCAAGGTCGCGATCGGGTCACTGGCGCTCCCTGGTGCCATCAGCGCTCCCGCAGCTTCGGGTCGAGCACGGTTTCAAGTGCGTGCCCGACGAGGGTGAAGGCCAGGATCGTCCCGGCGACCGTGAGGATCGTGTTGGCGAGCAGCAGCGGCATCACGTTCGGCAGCACGTGCCGGTACATCTGGTGCCAGTGGCCAGCGCCCAGCGCCTTGGCGCGCTCCAGGTAGGGCCGTGTCTCCACCGCCAGGGCCTGCGCGCGGACGATCCGCGCGGTACCTGCCCACGAGGTGAGGCCGATCACCAGGATGATGACGCCAAGCGACGGGCCGATGGTACGGGCAACAACCATGGCCAGCGGCAGGAACGGAACCACGAGGAACCAGTCGGTAGCCCGCATCAGCAGGTTGTCGGTGAGCCTGCCTGCCCGGGCCCTGATGCTGCCGAAATGCCCGGCGACGACGCCGACCAGGGCGCCGATCAGGATAGAGATCAGCGTCGCGGTGAGTCCTACCAGCAGCGAGTTGCGCGCGCCCCAGATCAGTTCGGTCAGAACCGACCGGCCATCGCTGTCGGTGCCGAGCAGGAACTGCAGGCTCGGTCCCGAGTTCGGGGCAGCCGTCGCATAGATCGGGTTCAGCCCGCGCGAGTTCGCCAGCACCGGTGCGAGCAGCGCTACCGCGATCATGACCGCGAGGATGATCAGGCCTGACATGCCGCGTCTGTCCTTGCGGAATTCGCGCCAGAACGTGACCAGCGCCGTCTTGCGGCGCGCGCGGGCCAGGGCGCGCGGCGTGAGCACGGGTGCCTCGGCGCTCATGCCTGCCTCACCCGCGGGTCGAAAAGGGTCAGGAGGAGGTCGCCGACCAGATTGGCGACAATCACCGCCGCCGAGAACAGCAGGAAGGTGCCTTCCAGCGTCGGGTAGTCAGGCGCGTTGAGCGCAACGTAGGAGAGCCGCCCCAGACCAGGCCACGAGAACACGGTCTCGGTCGTGATCGCGCCGGAGATCACGAAGCCCAGGTTCAGCATGATGAGCGTGACCGACGGCAGCAGCGCGTTCGGCACCGCGTGTCGGCGCCGGACCAGGTCATCGCGCAGCCCCTTGGCCCTAGCCGTGAGCAAATAATCGGCCTTCAGCTCGTCGATCAGAGACGATCGCATCACCAGCGAGTACTCGGCCAGGTAAACCAGCGTCAGCACGATGCACGGCAGTGCCAGGTGCCAGAGAAGGTCGCCGAAACCGGCCAGCCCGGAGCCACTCCCTGTGAAGCTGTGCATCCCGCCGTCGGGGAAGAGCGCGAGCTTGCCGGCCAGCGTGATTAGCAGCACCATGCCGAGCCAGAAATCCGGCATCGCATAGAGCACGTTGACGAACGCGGTCGACGACCGGTCGAACCTGCTGCCCCGGTTCCATCCGCCTCTGATGCCGATCCAGACCCCGATTACGGTCGACAGGACGGTGGAGGTTCCCACCAGCAGAACGGTCGGCCACAGGGCCTGGCCGATCAGCTGCGAGACAGGCAACTGGTTGACGAACGAGCGGCCGAGATTGCCATGGAAGGTCTGGACCAGGTAGTTCCAGAACTGCTGCGGCAGCGGCAGCCCGAGGCCGAAGGTGCGGTTAATGGCGGCGAGTTGCTTGGCCGTGAGCGTGCTGTTGTGGGTCAGGTTCTTGGCCGGGTTCGCGGGCAGCACCCGGAACAGGAAGAAGTTGCCGACCAGCACGACGAAGAGCGTGATCACCGTGCTCAGGAACTTCACCGACAAGGTGCGAGCCAGGCCGGTCGAGCTGGCGGCGCCCGTGCCGCTGCGGTCCTCTGCCGCGGCGCGGGCGCCCTCGAGCATGGCTTCTGCCACGATCGCTACTCCCGCTCGTCGGCCAAGGCCACCCTGCGGCGCCTGCTGACCAGCCACACGCCCCCGGCGACCACCACGACCGCCGCAGCGATGCCGCCGATCAGGCCGCCGTTAACCCCGCTCGATGTCGGAGCCGTCACCGCGCCGATCTCGTGGTCGCAGCCGATGTTGTTCTCGGTGAGCGACGGGCTGCTGCCGGCCGGGCGGATGCACCGGTAGCTCCACCATTGAATCTCCTGGTACAGGTACAGGCCGTTGGGCTTGTCCGGCGACGGGGCGAACCCGGTGAAAAGGTCGCTGCGATAGGCCTGTATGTCGTTGTAGAAATAGAGCACGTTGTAGGCGTCGGCGTCGTAGAGCATCTTCTGCATCTGCTTGACGACCTTGGCCCTGGGCGCACCGTCGAGTGCCTGCTGCTGGTGGTAGAGCTTGTCGTAGGCGGGGTTGCAGTAGAAGCTGTCCGACCAGCCCGGCGAATAGTTCGGGCCCGAGCCGTACGAGCGCTGGCCGCAGGTGAATACCGAGAGCTGGAAGTCTGGGTTCGGCTCGACGCCCCAGCCCCACATGAACATGTCGTACTGGCCGTTGCCGATGTCCGCGGTCAGCTGGCTGTCCGACATGGCGGTAAGGGTGACCTTGATGCCGATCGCGTTCAGCCACCCCTTGATGTACGGCGCGTCCTGGGTCTGGGTCGGTGACTGGTTCCGTACGAACAGGCGCAGCGAGAGCTGCTTGCCGTTCTTCACCCGCACGCCGCTCGGGCCCATCTTCCAGCCGTCGGCGTTCAGGATCGCCTCCGCCTTGGCCGGGCCGTAGTGGTACGCCTGCGACGCGGGCGGGCTGTAGTGGAACTGCGTGTAGATCGGCGGGATGATCGAGTTGCCCACCTCACCGGTGTTGAGCAGGACCTTCTTCACCAGGACGGGGATATTGAGCGCGTAGCTGATCGCGTGCCTGACGTTCACGTCCTTGAGGGCCGGGTTGCCGTTGCCGATCGGCTTGCCGGTCACGGTGGCGGCGCCGTTGTTGAAGGAAAGCTCGTCGAAGTTTCCGGCCGGGGCGTTGATCAGCCTGACGCCCGGCGCGCCCTTCAGCGACTGCCACAGCGCGGGCGTGAGGCCCTCGGCGAAGTCGATGGTGCCGTTGGCCAGCGCCAGCTTCTCCGCGGTCGGGTTGTCAAACCGCTGGAAAACGAGCGTCGTGATGCCAGGCTTGCCGCCCCAGTAGTGCTTGTTGGCGGTCAGCCTGATCGACTGGTTCGAGGAGAAGCTCGAGACGGTGAACGGGCCTGAACCCACCGGGTTCGGGTTCTTGAACGAGCCGAGTTGCTTCTCGCTGATCTTCTTCCAGATGTGCTCGGGCAGGATCGGCACCTCGAGCCGGTTCATGACCGGCGTGTAGTGCTTGACCTTCATCACGACCGTGTACTTGCCGGCGGCGACCGCGCTAGTGATCTCGCCAACATAGGCCTCGTTGTCGGCGAACTCGGTGGAGCCCGGCTTGATGTTCCGCTGGAAGGTATAGGCAACGTCGGCCGCGGTCAGCGGGACGCCGTCGGACCACTTCACCCCTTTACGGATGTGGTAGGTCCAGGTCAGGCCGTCCTTAGAATGCGACCAGGAGGTAGCCAGCCGCGGCGAGCCAGAGTAATCGAGCTGGCCATAGTCCATGAGGTTGTCGTAGATGAGGCCATAGACCTCGTAGTCCTGGCTGGTGAAGCCGAGGAAGGGGTTGAGCGTGTCCACCGCGTCGGTGTTGCCGACCACGAAGGTCGACGAGCGCGACGGAGAGGCCATGGCGGCGGACTTGGCGGGAGGGGCCGCGTTCGCGGCAGCGAGACCGGCTGCGACCAGCCGCAGCCGAGGCCTGGAGTTCGGTCGGAGCATGGGGGGTTCTCCTTCGTCGGGCGGTCCGGCCACTTCATGGTCCACGCGGTGCATGAAGTATCGGGTCTATCCGCAGTAATAGGGTCGGAGCCAGCAACCGTGATCGATTTGGGACCTTTGATATGCCATCCGGCTTCATGGAATTTTGAGGGCGACGGGCACGATAAGGTGCCGGGCTATGCCGCAAACCGCCGATCAGCCGCACCTGCCACCCGCCGCTCCGCGGATCGCCTCGGTCAGAGAGCTGCACGGGCGCAGCGAGACCGACGATTACGCGTGGATGCGCGACCGTGAGCGCCCGGCGCTCCGCGCGTACCTCGCTGCGGAACGCGCTTTCTACGACGCGCATGCCGCGCTCCTATCCGATCTGACCGGCCGCCTCACCGCCGAGTCGGCCGGACGGATCCCCGACCGGGCTGATGATTCGGTCGGATGGCCCCTTTCAGGCTTTATCTACCGCACCAGGACACCACAGGGAAGAGAGAATCTTCAGTTTCTTAGGTCACGATCCGGAGAAAATACCGAACAAGTCCTCCTAGACGAGAACATTATCGGCGCGGCGACCAGCTACGTGGACGTCGGAGCGCGCGAGCCAAGCCCCGACGGCAACCTGCTCGCCTGGTCGGCTGATTGCAGCGGCGCTGAGGTCTACCGGCTCCGGATCAGGGACCTGCGCACCGGCGATGACCTGCCCGACGACATCCCCCGGACCTACCCTGGCGTCGCCTGGTCGGCCGACTCGAGCGTCCTGTTCTATCTGGTGCCTGATGATCTGAACCGGCCGTTCCAGGTCTGGCGGCATCGCATCGGCACGCCGGCCGCCGCCGACGTGCTGGTGCTCAGCGAGCCCGACGGCCGGTATGAACTGACTCTGCACGCCTCCCGCAGCGGCCACTTCGCCGTGATCACCTCGGCGTGCCGTGACACCACCGAGGTCAGGCTCATTCCGCTGGCCGACCCGTTCGCCGACCCGATCCTGGTCGAGCCACGGCGCCGCGGCGTCGAGTACCGCCTCGATCACGCCAGGGCAGATGACGGCGGGGCGGGATGGCTCTATGTCGCTACCGACGACAACGAGCCCGAGTTCACGCTGAAGCGCGCCCCGGCCGGCCAGCCCGGCGCGGCGAACTGGAGGCCGGTCGACTGCGGGGCAGTCGCGCCGGCTCGCGGCGATACGCGGCTGCTCGGCTGCGACGTGATCGGCGACCGGCTGCTGCTGACCCTACGACGCGGCGGCGAGCCGCTGCTCGCGATCACTGACCTCGACGGCGGGAATGTCATCGACGTCCGCCCGTCCCTGGCGGCCGGCACGATCAGCATCGAGCACGCCGAGGACTACGACGTGGGCTCCGTGATCGTCATGGAAGAGTCGCTGATCGAGCCTGCTGTCTGGTCGCGGCTCGACCTGGCCACGGGCGAGCGGACCATTCTCAAGCGCCGCGACGTACCGGGCTACGACCCGCGGCGGTACCGGACGGAGCGGGTAAGCGCGCGGGCGAGTGACGGCGAGCTGATCCCGGTTACCCTGGCCTACGGCAGGCAGACGCCGCTGGACGGCTCGGCGCCTTGCCTGCTGTACGGCTACGGGGCATACGAGGCTTGCTCGGATCCGGAGTTCAGCATCGGCCTGCCGTCGCTGCTCGACCGCGGCGTCGTCTACGCTGTCGCGCACATCAGGGGCGGCGGCGAGGGCGGCAGGAACTGGTGGCAGCAGGGCAGGCTGCGGTCCAAGCCGACGACTTTCACCGACTTCATCGACGTCGCTGACTGGCTAGCCGGACGGGACGGAACCGCGCTGGTCGACGGCGACCTGATCGTTTCGCGCGGCCTGTCGGCAGGCGGTCTGCTCCAGGGCGCGGTCTACTCGATGCGCCCCGACCGGTGGCGCGCCGTGGTCGCCGAGGTGCCGTTCGTGGATTGCGTGACGACGATGCTCGACCCGTCGATCCCGCTGACGATCAACGAGTGGGACGAGTGGGGCGACCCCCGCGATGCGCTCGATTATGCCTGCCTGCGGTCGTACTCGCCGTACGACAACCCGCCGCCCGGGCCGCGGCCCGCGCTGCTCGTGACCGGCGCGGAGCACGATCCGCGCGTCGCCGTGCACGAGCCGGCCAAGTGGGTCGCCAGGCTCCGCGCTACCGGACCGGAATCGCTGGTCCTGTTCCGGGTCGAGCTCGGCGCTGGCGCGCACACCGGCCCGTCCGGCCGGTTCGCCCAGGCGGCCTACGACGCCGAGGTACACGCGTTCGTCCTGGACGCCATGGGTATCGGCGAGTAAACGCCGCACCTAGGCCTCCCACCCGCCCGCGCGCCCGGCCAGGCCGGCGCCTGACGAGGGACACCATGATCACGGACACTTTTTCGCAAATATCGTCGGGAAGTGTCCGTGATCAAGGCTTGGTAGGATGGCGCCGATCTTCGCGCCTAGAGCCAGCCTCGCAGCCTCGCCACGACCAGCGCCGCTTCGTTAAGGTTTGAGCCATGAGTGACTCCGCGCCAGGCAAGTTTCCCGTAACTACCGGCTTCGAGCTCCCCGGCATGGTCGTCGACACCGATCTCGGCCTTGCCTTCGGCTTGGTAGTCCGCAGCATGGGTATCGCCAAGTCGTTCGGCGCGAGCTTCAGCGCGATGCGGCAGGGCGAGGTCAGCCAGTACACCCAGCTGCTCGAGGACAGCCGCAGGCATGCGATCGACCGGATGGTCGAGAACGCCAAGCTGCTGGGCGGGAATGCCGTGATCGCGATGCGATTCGACTCTTCCGAGATCGGCCAGCAACTCACTGAGATCGTCGCGTACGGCACCGCGGTCGTCGTGCGCCCGTCCGGGACCTGAGCGGGCGGCGAGCGACCTTGTGACCGGTGACTCAGCCTCTGGCCAGCAGCCGACGGGGGTGCCGCGCGCTCCGGCTGGCGACGCGGACAAGGACCGGCTGCTCGGCCTGCTGCGGGAGCACTACGCGCTCGGCAATCTTGACGATGCTGAGCTCGACCGCAGAACCGGGATTGTCCTAGGCGCTAGGTACGCCGATGAGGCGGCGGCCGCGGTCTCCGGACTGCCGCTCCTGGCCAGCCAGGGGCCTGCTCCGCGGCCAGGGAGAAGCCGACGCCGGCACGCGCAGGCGGACCGGCCGGCCGCGGGCTGGGTGCCCACGTCCGAGCGCTTCCGCGACCCGACCAGCCGGCTGATCATGCGGGTCTGGATCGACCCGGCCGACGACAGCCGCCACTACGTGCCAGAGCCGCCGTCCGGATAGCGTGTCACGCCTTCCGCCAACCGCCAGATACTGCTGTTGACCGGTACGGCGATGGCGGCGTGGTCGCGACTCTCGAGGCACCGGCTCGTCTGCGGCCGGAAGGTTAAAGGCCGCTGGAGTTGTCGCTTTCCCTGGCGACATGGAAGAACGGCGACCGCCACACAAATCGCGCGAGCAGCATCAGCACGATGCCGACTCCCAACACTGCGAGAATGGACCACTTCTGAGCTGAAGTCGCGAGCTGCAAGGAGCGGACCAGCACCCAGCCGAGGAAACCGACTGACGCCAACGGCAGCAGGCCGATGGTCAGGATATTGCGGGGTTTGGTGAATATGTGGCGTCGGTAGAACACCATCATTGCCAGCGCAGTGAGCATGTAGAACGTTATCGTCAGCCAGCTGGCGATGCTGAGCAGGTCGTTGAAGACGTTCGCCAGCGATGTGCCGAGTATGTACACCCAGAACAACGCGAGCAGCAGGACCGCGTTACCGATGCTGGCGGCGACGGGGGGGGCGAACCGGCGGGAGACGTTGGCCAGGAACGTGGGCAGGGCCTTCCAGCGGGCCATTCCGAACATGATCCGAGCCGTGAGCGCGATCCCGACACCAGTGGTGGCGATCACCGACAGCGCCAGGCCGCCGGCCATGACCTTGCCCCATCCGGGACCGGCGAATGACTGGACGGTGTAGACCAAGACTGCCGCCGAGTGAGCCTGCAGCTTCGCGGGAGTCACCACGCCCTGCAGGCCGACCTGCACGATCGTGTAGAGGACGGCGAGCAGTGCGGCGGCCCACATCGCGGCCCGGCCGGGGTTGGTGCGCCGGTGCTTGACTTCCTCGTTGACGTACATCGTGCCATCCCAGCCCGCGATTACGAACGCCGAGATGAGGAACCCGTCCGCAAGGCCGCCCTTGCCGCCGATCCCGGTCGGCTTCAGCCACGCCCAGCTGAGGTGCACGGTGCCGGGGTGGTGCCCGGCAACGAAGATGAACCCGGCAATCGCCAGGCCGACCAGGATCGTGTACTCAACGACGGCCAGGCCAATCTGCGTCCGGGCGGTTAGCCGGATGCCCACCACGGCGATGACCAGCATGACCAGGATGACGGCCGAGGTAATTGCGAGGTTCGGCCACTGGCTGCTCGTTGACGCTCCGAATGCCTGCAGGACCGAGGGACCGAGCGGAACGAGGAGCGCCACCCCGCCGATGATGTAGTAGGCAAGCATCAGCCAGCCGGTGAGGTACCCCAGGTAGGGGTTGATCACCCGGCCGACCCACTCAAACGAGGCGCTGCAGTTGGCGTTCCACTGGTTCAGCCGCCGGTAGGAGTTGGCGATGACCAGGATCGGGATCGCACTCAGGATCAGCGTCGCCGCTGCTCCGTAGGCCGTGGCCGCAGCGAGCAGGGCGAGGGTCAGTCCGGACGTTGCCGCAGGCGCCGATGAGGCCATACCGATCACGGTGTCCTGGGTGATGCCAATGGCGTCCGGTTCCAGGCGGCGACCAAGTGCGGCCGGCCTGGCCACAGTGATTGGAGGCTCGTTGGTCATTGCGGTAGCTTCCTGAGCTTTCCTCGCGTTCCCAACGTTCCAACCATTACGGCCATATCGGACTCCTGTTATGCCGCCTATTGGTTACGATCTGATATTAACTACTAATCCAGGCAAGACTCCCGTAAACACCACAAGAATCCCGGCAGGCGGGGCGTGAGCTTCGAGCGGCGGGGAGAACAGCTTGAGCTGAAATGGAATCAATACGGTGCCGGGGAAGATCATAGCGAGGCGAGGGGGGTTTGGTGCGTTACCCCGGCGCGACGCCGTTCCGGTTGCTGTTCTTGCAGATCACGCGCGAGAGTTAACTGCAGGAAGCTAGCGTTCC
>WNFI01056764.1_pt1 | contig 16447 bp, 8 predicted proteins | sample 5400471 | NCBI WGS metagenome assembly WNFI01 (sample SAMN13153348, study PRJNA577476) | soil metagenome | isolation source: 100 cm saprolite on Douglas fir-dominated hillslope | place: USA:California | collected 2013-09-17 | reverse complement strand
GATGTCTTACGGGAGCTCCACGACAACGGAAGCGCCACCATGGCAGCCGATGAAGACGCATCCATCGATGGCCTTTATCTTGACTGGTCTGCCAGAGATCAACTGCACCGAGCCGGGATAACGATGGTTTCTCAACTTCGCGCACTCCTAGCACTATCTCAAAAGGAACGGGACAATCTCTCTTGGAAGCACGGCATCACACCTCTTATTACCTTTAAGATATTGGCGGATCTGGGTCCCACCGTTTTAAGTTCGCGTCATCCCCGCTCACTTTTGAATCTTCAAGATGAGGTGGTGCGATTTCTCAAGGGCCATGACTGGGTCAACCGGGCTGGAATCAAGATCGGTCCCGTCTCGGTCTGGGGTTTCGATGCCCAATTCAATTTGGAATTCGATTATCCTGGCGACCCTGCACCGGCATCGGATATTAACACGCGTGATTTTCACAACCCTGTCGGACTGCTCGAAGATTTCTATAACTTTCCGAAATTCGGCGGGCGTTTTGCCCCTCCACAGCCACTCAAACCATCCGATCAAGCATTACTACTCGCGAAATTGGACGAAATCCGATTTTATCCCAGCGAAGGTTCGGACGAGCCCGCCGGTCACCTTCTCGCTCAAATCCATTCCCTAAAAATCAGCGATAGTCGGCGCCCTAACAGCCCGATGTCCGAGAGCGCCGGATTTCGGGGTCTGCTCAAAAAATCTGTTATCATCGCCGCTCTTTTACCTACTTTTCTCGCCACCGCGTCGCCAGCGCGGGCGCAAACCGTTGTTCCCGAAAGACCCCCTGTTCCTGAGGGAGTGCTTCTGCAGATGCCTCAGACGCCGGCGCCCTTCACCCTTCCGATTATCATCAACGAACCTAAAGGCGGCGGAAGCAAGAAAGGAAAGATTGTCCGCGCCGTAATCATTATCGTCGAAGGCGCCGCGACCTACGGGTTGGGATGCATAAACCCGAAATTGCGGCCGCTGCTGGCCGCTGAAATCTCAAAAAGCGCCGTCTTTGCGGCTATCGCCGCCAAATATCACCATCGCCCCATCTTGGACACGACCCTATGGGGGACAGGCGCAGGACTCCTAAGTTTTGGCAGTAAGCCGGTTGCAGAAAAAACCATGGACACGCCCGTTGGCGCGTTGCCGGGCAGGGCGATGCAAGCCACGGCCGACTCCATTAATTCCGACATTGCGCGCGGGGACCCCCCGCCGAATAGTTGGGAGATGCCAGTCGGCCCCTTCGTGCTGGACTTTCATCCAGACCGCGACGGACACCGGCGGTTTTCTGCAGGCTTGGAGCCGGCTTCTGCGGTGACAATGCTGGCCGGATTCTTGAATGGAGACCACTTCTCCTGGCGCGACTCTCTTCGCATGGGCACTGTGACATTTATCGGCCGAGACGGTGCGGCGTTTCAGCACGCCAGTACGTTTGCGAACATCGTTACGCTCAATCGTCCGATAGATCCATCGTCACGGAATCACGAACTGATTCACCTTATGCAAAATCCTGGGCCCATGGGAGTTTCCCTCGCCAACCGGCTTCGCATAAGGGGTGTGCCGGGGTGGATTCGAACAGAACGTGCTGCCGGAGCCATTCTCTTTTTACCGGAATTCTTAATGGGCAACGAGGACCCGCCTTTTGAGCAAGAAGCGATAGCGTGGGAGCGTGCGATCACCGGCCAATCGGCCTTTATTCCGAGTACAGGACGAAAACTCTTCATGGGTCAGATTGTAGGGAGTCTATTGCCCGCTCTGACGAATCTCTGGTTGGATCACCTGCCGATTCCCCTCCAACCCGCCGGAGTGACCAGCCGGCCGGCCGGCGACGGGGCCGTAAAAATTTCCTGGTTTTCGCCAGAGTGGTCAGCGCCGGAGATCGCTCGCCGTTACGTCGCCGACGGGTCCTACAAGGTCATCGTCACAGGCCCTAACAATTTCGAATCCGCCCACCCCCGGTGGCCCGACATCCTCTCCGGCGGCGGGCAGTGGGGCGCGCCACGGCCCCATCCAACTAAACGATCGGAACCGGAATTGGTGGCAGGGTCCGGGTCGATCCGGCATCATGGGCCCGCTGTTCTCCCCTAGAGACGGCACTGACGAACCCGCGGTGGGCGGGGCGCATCCACAGAAGATCAAAAGTCCTCGGAGTGAAGGGTCCGCGCGAAACGCCGTTTTCCCCTCGATATGGGAGCATGCCTCAGGTCCCAGCACGCTGGCCGCGCGAATTACACGGCGCTTATATCATCCCGATGACCCGGGTGACGATTCGGGCGGCCGCGCCGGCCCGCCGCCGCCCAACCACCCCGCCGCGTCGAATATCCAAGTTGATTTAAACGGTTTGTCACAGAATCTGCGCAGGGACGCAGAAGCGGCTATCGGTTCCACCGACCCGCCACGCATGATCAAGGAACTCCATGAAGCTTTATCGGAATCCGAGAAGGGCACGTGGAATCCAAAGTTAAACCGCATGGCAGCCACCTTGACTGAGTCGAACGCATTGGACCGTTCCGGCTGGGTAACGATGCCGGATCGGATCTTAGACAGCGCGGAGGAACGAGTCACACAAGATGTCGCTCATATCGCAGATGCGATCCAGAAAACTCATCGATCGTCCGGTGATCCGATTCGCTATGTCATATGGGCCGGCATGGGCGGGTCTGCGGAGATCGTTAAAGTGATCAACGCCTCTGCACAAGGCAATGGGCGTAAGCTTTTTGTCCTAGACTCCACCGATCCCGCTGCTCTCCGTGGAATATTGCGGCAAATTATCGAAAACGAACGACATCATGATCCCTCGGGCTCATGGATCGATTTGCTTAAACGTGGTCTTGAAAGAACGGTCGTGATGGGTGTGAGCATGGGAATGACATCGGAAGAACCCGTCATTAATATGACGGCCTTGGAAGACCTTTATCGGCGAGTGGGATTTGAGTCAGACGAAATCCGATGCCATTTTTGGGGTATGACATTGGAAAACTCCACAGTTCATGAATTTCTAAAGGTGAAGGGATGGGGAAAGCAGCGCTTGGCGATTCAATTGGATGGCGATCGGGGCACGCTTTCCGGACGCAACAGTTATAACTCTCGGGTAGGCCTTTTACCCTTGGCGCTATTAGGCGTTCCTATCACGCCCTATCTTACCGCCCAGAGTGCTCCCCATTTTACCGATGCCGATCGGGAAGAAGCTTTCCGTCTTTCGGCCATCTGGCAGCAAGCCGAAGCGCGTGGACTCTCACAGCCGACGCTTCTTCTTCCGGATCGGTATCAAGTCGGCGGATTTTGGATACGACAGCAAACCGAGGAAAGTCTGGGCAAAAACAACGCACATCTTACCAAGGTGGATGTCCCGTATCGCGTGCCATTCGACCGGATTTATTCTGTCGGGCATGCTCGTCAACATCGATTTTTTGTCCACGTAATCGTCGAGGGAGAACCCGATCCGCATGAAGAGGATGTGGCCCGCTTACGACGCCTAGGGCATGAAGTGGTCGTCGTCCATTTACCCAAAGCCAAAGGCGCTTTAGGTTCGCTTCCGACCCTTTTTCATTGGTGGACGCATGTCATCACCGGTTTGGGGTATGCCTGGGAGAAGGACACGGTGGGCCAATACTTCGTTGAGCTCTATAAAAAATACGTTCAGGAGTTTATTCTGGAAGCGATGCGGCTGGGAGGGTTCGGGGATCACTCCTTTGAGAATGTAAACTCGCCCGAGGCCACGAAAAACAAACAGCGCTGGTTCAAACGGACCGACCGAACACGCGGGAGTTTGAAAGACACAAGGTATTGGAGACAGTTGCAAGACACACTCCACCGAACCGATTTTGAAGGTGTTACTTTATTTTTTGACGGCATCATGGGCGAGGCAGAGCCTCGCTACAGCGAAGCGCAGCTTAATGAAGCATTAAATAGTCTGGGAGCGCCTTCTCTGGGCAAAGCGGATGCGGCGGCCGTGTATGCCGCGTGGCTTTCGTTAGCTACCAAGGATCCTCAAAGGACCTACGCCGAAACGACTTATTATGGAGATACCGTTCATACGCAAGAAGGAAGGGACCTCTACGCCAGCCTGGAGGCCGCGGCCGAAAGTCTGTTTGACAAGCGGTTGGGATTACTTTCGCATGTGGTCGAAGGACCGCGAGATAATCATTCTCGTCTCGAAGCGACGTCGGCGCAACGCAATGAAGGAATGATTACGCTCATGACGAGATCGTTCGAAGCGATTCAAAACGGCCATCCCCAAAGCGAGCGCGACCCAAGCACACTCGAAGGTTTCCTCGATGACCTGGTGGACGCCTATCCCTTGGATTATTTGCCGATGCAAACGCTCGCCACCTACAGCGCTTACCTCTACCATGAACGCGGCGTCGTCCTTCTAGCGGGTAATATTAATCCGCCGTGGGTCGAAAAATTTGAACGCCAAGTGAGTAAGTATCTGAGCTACGCTCACGCCGTGGAATCGGCCGCCCAAAACTTGGCGGCGGTGCAGGCTGAGCGAATTCAACCAGGTTCAAAACACGAGGATCTCGAATCCTGGAGACAGCGCGCTCGCTTTGGGGATGGCCCCTCCGCCGGCCCGCCGGCGGAGGATCCGGCTTATACCGTATCGCTACCCATCGGCCCATTGACCCGCATTCTCGGTCACTTGATTCTGCCGATCGGCGAACGAGAATTCGCTATCTCAGCTGACGAATTCAAGGCCTGGCTGAAAAAAGACATTGAGAAAATGAGAACCGATTATCCGATGCTGTATGAAAAAGATTCGGCGGATCGCTTCGCTCCGACGTTAATCTATCCGGCATTACGACTTACAATTTGCTTTGCCTTTGTGCTCATGCAAGGCCTTACCAACATCATGCAGATTAAAACCCTGCAGACCACCCTGCGCTTTGAAGTCGCTAAATTGCGAGCTCGTGACCCCCATATAGGCGAAGTTGAATTTGACGTTGGGGATCCTGCCAAAGAGATGTCATCCTATCGAATCTTGAGCGATACGATTTCGAATCGCCACGCTGCGGGAGTGATCAACAGACAGATTTGGATGCAGACAATTCCCTGGCTTGCCATCGCGACGGATACGCGACTCTACAACACGTATCTGAAATACCACTCTCTGATAGGAACGGGGGATGTCAATTTGCATTTCATTCTGAGCGAAATTCCTCAATTGGCTGCCGAAATTCGCGCGGCGGCGGACGAAAAAGGACATGCTTTTCGGAACTCGGGATATTGGTACGAAGGCCGTGGGGGTAAGCTGAGAGCCTTTGGGCTTGGATTTGTCGTCAATTTCGCAACGGCACCTCTCATGGCCTGGATACTTTCGTCCCTACTGGGAGTTCCCAATACCTTTGGCAGTTGGATCGCCTTGGGCATTATCGGCGGACTCTTTAGCGAGTTGGGATTCTCTGCGCTATTCCACAAATATGGAAACGATCTGATTGCCTATCGCACGGGGATGAAAGATCCTTCGGTCGCAGAGAACTTTATCCTCCAAAAAGGCATCGCTCTGGCTGGACAGGGGTTTTACCTGTGGCGATTCCCGTTCACGCGGGGCTACTTTTTCGCTCACGATCAGCTCAGTGAGCATTTTGGCCGGCGTCCTAACGGGCTTCCCAGAGGCGTCGTCACTCTCGGTGCGGGGCTTGCCGACGCGATGGTAGTCACCCACGAATGGTTACCCACCCATCTTCTCGGCCTGATGGCCATGGTGTTCTGGCCCGTTGTGCTGATAGTCGATCTCCTATCAGGGGTGATTCGATGGAAGAAAGTCCGGAGCCCATTAAATCATTCGGCGGCGGGCGGGGGCATCTCGAACAGCAAAAGTATTGCGGATGCGGATATTTCGGAATCCCAAATCCACCAATTGCTGGAGAAAGCAATCGCAGCGGGTACGATTGTCTCTTTCGATCTGAGCAAACCAGCCGGACATTACTTCTCGGGAACTCCCGAAGTCCAGGTCCGCAGGCTTCTGGAGAGCATTCAAGACCATTCGGTAGATGCAGAGGAAGAGCTGAAGGTGGGAGTGTCCAGATCGATCACCTTGAGAACCTCTCTAGAGGAAGATTACGCTCTGTTGCAGCAACTCACTTCGGAATCTTCAACTAGGGAATCATTGCGTACATATCGGTATATGCTGGGCCTAAGCCTAACAGAAGGAACTCTCTTTTATGAAGGCCGTATTCTGGACCATACAGGACGGCAGCGCAAATCAGTTCCTCCTTATGGTATCGCCACCGTATTTCTCCACATTGGTCTGCTGGATTTTGTTCGCACCCACCCTCTCTACCGTGAGGATCTGCGTGCCTTGTTAGAGCATGCGGATCTCCATCTTCGGCTGCAGGAAGCGGAATTGCAGGGATTGGAGCCCCCCCAACATATCCTCATCGAAGGCCATCCCTATTCCAATGAAGCCGAATACGCATCCGTCCATATCCTGAAAGCGAAATATCAACACTTCACCTTTGAGCAAAAGAAAAAGCTGGAACGTATCCGCAGCATGATGCAATCGAAAAAGTCCTCTCGTATCGGACCGCCTCCATCGGTGTCCCATTCGTCCTCACACTTCGATAAAGCATTCGGATTTACCTTGGATTCCTTCGGCATTAAGAAAGAGAGTCCATTTGCAATAAAGGCTCGAGCATTGCTTGAACCGCTTTTCCAACGCACTGAAGCAGGTGAAATTGATTTTGATATACGCGAAATCGCAAAGCTGCTGGAAAGGGGAGGACTATTTATCCGCAACGATGACCTACTCACAGGTTCTGATGCGGAACCCTCGGAAGCACCGCCTCCTGCGGAGTCTTTCACCAGTGAAATCGTCACACCTCTGGTGCATAAAAACTATCGCATCCTGGTCGTTGAAGAACCTGCGACGCGCCATCTTATTGCTTTCGCTCTCCGAGACGATGGGTTTGAGCACATCCTGGAGGCGGCAAACGGGCAGGAGGCGCTGGCCCTCATGGATTCAACGGAACCCATCGATCTAATCCTGACAGGGCTCACAATGCCCCGGATGGGCGGCAAAGCATTAATTGACGCGCTCAAGAAAAAAGGGTTCACAGCGAGCCGCATTATCCTCGCTTCAGACGACGTCGGCGCGGACGTCATCGCCAAACACCGTGGTGTTGCTTATCTGAAATCGCCTGATGATATACCGCAGCTTAAATACGCCGTCTATAAAGCTCTGGGGAATGAATCGGCGGGCGGGGGTCCTGCCGATCGTGGAGAAGTCACCCGGCACTCGATTGGAGAAGCTGCTTTGACAGCAGAAGAATTGACGGCCTTTGATGTCAGTCAAGCGACCCCCTTTTCAGATAAAGATGGACTGGTCAACACGTTTGACCATGTGCGACAGCGTATACCCCAAGGCGTATTGAACTCGGCCCTCTTTGAACTTATTACCAAGCTGAAAACAAATGCCTATACCGATGGGCATCTTGAAATCTTTCATCAAGCCATTCCTTATCGAGGCCCTCACGGGGAAAATTTAAGTTCTTTCTCCCATCGAAAAGGGAACGTTCTCCACATTTATATTTCCGGCGTCGAGTGGGAAGTCCTGGCTCAGGTTTTCCATGAGTTCTATGAAAACATCACGTTAGCCAAGGTTGCGGCAAGAGAGGGGGAATCGGCCGAGAACTACAGGCGCCGCCTGCACCGCATGGCGATTTATGAAGAAGCGAACTTCATGACGACGTTGCTCAAATTTGAATACACGCGGAAGATGGTTCCTTCCCGCCTGCGCCATAAGGCCCTCAGTCCTTTGACCCTGCAGGAGCTGGCGTCTATGAATGAGGATTCTTTGTGGAATCTCTTGAGCGAAACGGACTACGTTCGCAAGAGTATCCGAGAAGATTTTTCAGATGCGCCGGAATACCGTGTTCGGGCGGAGATCTATACGGACGCGGTTGAGTCCCAAATAAAATTCCTCATTCGCTCTCGCCGCATAGCGGCTTTCATGCGCCTCCTGGGATCACGCGTTGCAAGTATCTTCCAAATTAGGAAATACCTCATGCTGTCGAATTCGTCGAATATGAAAACGGCGCTGGGAGATGCACTTTACGCTACAACTTCAATGTTTGGTGAAGGGCGGTTTGGAAAGCTCGGACATACTTTTTTTGGATCCCGCCAAGAAAACCACAGCCTGCGCGGTTCTGCTTAATTCTTAATTCTTTTTAAATAAGGGTTCGATACTGCGTCTTCAAAGGAAACGTGGTAGGAAGTTAAAAAATCGGGGTGAGCTGGCGGATCGGCGGGCACCACGACGNNGCAGAATTTGGACTTCATCGGTAAAGTTTCTCAATGTCCTTCTTTGCGCGCGGCGTCAGTTTTAGGCCGTAGCCCATATTTTTTCCTCATTCGCTTATCAAACGTTTCGAGGGGTTCCCCTTCTCCTCGTTTCGCTTGCGCCATCCCTTCTTGCAGGGCCACCCTCGCCTCGAACCGATCTGCCAGATCCAGTAGCTTTTGATAGGCTGCGGCATCCTGAACGACCAGTTCGGCTTTTCCGTTTACGGTAAGAACCATCGGACGCTGCTGATCTTTCAACTGTTTTATGAAGGTTGTGGTGCGGCGCTTAAAGTCTGTCAGGGAATGAATGTCCTCATGCAATTTGAACATGGTATCACCTCGCATAGAATTAGCATCTAATAAGATGCTATCTCTTGCTGGGCCGCATTTCAAGAGCTGTCTCCATCACTTCTTAGACTCTGTTAAAGGAGGAATCCTTCAGTTTTATTTTTGATGGGGGAGGGTTGAGCGGAACAGGGCGTGAATATGGCGAGTCATAGGACCTGGTTTGCCGTGCCAAAGAGTACGAGGACCCCCTTCACCCGGCTTCGCCACCCTCTCCCTAATTAGGGAGAGGGTTGGGGTGAGGGTGGGCGTTGCGATTTTCACAGTTACAACCGGAGCAATTTCTAAAGTAGTACTTGTGAGGAATATCTCATCTGCTTGCTTTAAGTCCTTCGGAGTATAACGCCCTTCGTGTGCGCGGATCCGGCTCCGTGGGGCCAGTTTTTTTAAGACCGCTTCGCGCGTAATCCCCGCCAACAGACCGCAGGACAATGCCGGCGTAAATATCTGACCCCGTTTCACAAAGAAGATATTGGACGTCGTCCCCTCCGTCAGTTCCCCATTCAAATTCAGTAAAACGGATTCGAACACGCCCATTTCCTCGCCTTCAATTTTTGCGAGGATCGTATTCAAAGAGTTGTTTGATTTGATCTGAGGGTCCAGTGTCTGGGGATGGTTGCGCCGGATCTTCGGGATGCCGATTACGACACCGTCTTTCCAATAGCGTTCGAAGTCCCGCTTCGGGTGCAACAGCATCACCAGCGTGGGGTGCGGGCACACCGTGGGATCAAGTCCCAACGGCCCCGGGCCACGCGCGATCGTGATGCGCACGCTGGCGTCCGGCTCACGGTTCGCCTTCAGGACTTTAACGATGCGCTCTTCCAGGGTCCGGCTGGACCACGGACACTTGAGCGCAATGCGACCGGCGGACTCGCGCAGCCGGCGGTAATGATCCGGCCAATGAAAAACGCGGTAGCCGTAGGCGTGGACGGTCTCATAGATGCCATCGCCGTACAGGAAGCCATGATCGTAGACAGAGATCTTGGCATCCTTCGCATCGGAAAGACGATTATTAAGCCAGACTTTCATTCTCATTCACCTCTCCCGCTTGGGGAGAGGTCGAGGTCGCCGCGGCGTCCCCCCTCACCCAGACCCTCTCCCGCGTAGGGGAGAGGGGTGAATAAGAAGAGTTCATTTTGCGGTGGGTGACACGTAATATCCGTGTTTGGGGTCGAGGGTAAGCGTGTCGATGTTATCCGAAAACCAATGCTGGGTTTTTCGCAGGGCTTTCTTTTTATCGCTGGGGGTCGCGGCGGTCGACAAACCGAAACGCTGGCGCGTCAGCAATTCAAAGGCTTGTTCCGCTGACAGGATTCCATAGGCCGGCAATTTGAGCGCATAACCGCGCAGGGTGTCGTCCATAATTCCGTAGGCGAGCGGCGCCTTGTGCGCGGCGATCGTCTGAAGAAGGTCCGCTAAGGCGGTTTTATCCCCCATCGTGCCTCGCGCCAACGCCCGGCCGACCGTGGGCCATTGCTTGTAAGCGTCCTGCAAAATTTTGAGCGCATTCGTATCCCCCCGCCAAGCCAACACGACCGACGCGTAATCGCCGAACCCCGGATCGACGATGAGTGATTCGAGATACGCGGTGACGCGCGCATCCGGCTGATGCACGATGCGGTCGAACAACGGCTTTACCGCTTCCCACTCGTCGACATACCGTTTGACGTCGGCGTTGGCCCATTCGCTCCACCGTCCGATGGCGTTCTGTTCAGACGCCGAGCGCTTGGCATAGGGCTTGTCCGCCCGCGATACCCCTTCGGGCAAATACCAGAACTGGTTCGGATCGAACGGGTGCATCTGCGCTTGAGTCAGCCGCATACGGCTTTGATCGAGCATATGGCCCACGACGTCCACTTTGCCGTGGCTTTTATTCCACCATCCCGACCAGACCGCCGGGCTCGGATCTAATTTTTCTCCGGTAACGTCCTGAAGAACGTCGAAAGCCAATACATTCGGCCCCGGCTTTTTCAAGATACTGATGAGGACGGGGATATGCGCAGACTGGATGAAATTTGGCAGCTGCTGGCGGGCCTTGGCGCTGATGTCCGGATTAGCACTCTGCAGAGCGGCCAGCCAGAGATTGCCGGCGAGAACGAAGGCGTCCCAGCGGGGCGCCACCCGCTCAGCCATAAGGCCTTTGACGCCGGGGTTTAACCGTTTGCGGACTTCGCCGCGCCCCAGCAGGGTCTTCAGTGTGGCATAAGACGGCCCATCTTCGGAGCGGAGCTGTTCGAGGAACGGCAGCGCCGGCCCGGCCTTTTCCGTGAGCCGGTCCTCCGGCACCTGGTTCAATGCGTCGAGGATTTGAAAGAGCTTGGTATCCGCGGGCGGCGAGCTAGGCGGTTGCGGCGTAGCGGCGTGTAACGGCAAAGCAAACAGCAAAATGGCAATAGCACCTTTTGCATTTTGATTTATCCTGATCACAATTCCTTGGGTGGCGGCAGGCGGAGGATCGGCGCGGCGGCGGCGCCTTTCAATGCCTGGAGCATGGCTTGGGCTTTGTGGAGCGTTTCTTGATATTCCCGGCCGGGATCGGAGTCATAGACAATACCCGCTCCCACAGGGAACTTCAGTCTACCTTGGTCCAGGAAAAAACTGCGGATCAATATGTTCATCGTCACGTCGCCGTTGAAGCCAATCCAGCCGAGAGATCCGCAGTAGGGCCCGCGCGGCTGGGATTCCAGCTTATGAATCAATTCCATGCAGCGGATCTTGGGGCAGCCGGTGATCGTGCCGCCCGGAAAACACGCGCGCACCGCGTCGCGCCAGGTGTTGCCGGGCGCCAGTTGGCCGCGGATGTCCGACACCAAGTGAAAGACATGCGAGTAGGCTTCGACGGCAAACGCTTCTTTCACATGCACGCTCGGCGACTTGCAGACACGGCTTAAATCGTTGCGTTCGAGATCCACCAGCATGAGGTGTTCCGCGCACTCCTTGATGTCGGTGGTCAGCGAACGGATCTGCTCGCGATCGTGGCCCGGGACCTTGCTCCGAGGATAGGTGCCGGCGATGGGGCGCGTTTCCACGCGGTCGGCTTCCAACCGCAGCAGCAACTCCGGCGAAGCGCTCACGATCCAACGGCTGCCCGAACGCCAGAGCGACGCGTATGGAGAAGGATTGATCCCGGTGAGCTGCCGGTACAGCGTCCAAGGATCTCCCTCCCACGTGGCGGAGAGACTCTGGCTTAAATTGGCTTGATAAATATCTCCCGCCGAGATGTAGCCTTTCGCGCGCCGGACCATGAGCCGGTAGGCCGCTTCGGATTGGTTGGACCGGACGTCCGAGGAGTGAAACGCTCCCCAGGTCCGCGCCGCGCGCAACGATCGCTGAAGCCGGACGGCCTGCCGCCGTAAGCGGTCTTGCGCACTGCGGTACATGCGTTCCAGCTGCGCCGGAGAATACGACTTGCCTTCCGGCAACAACAGCGTATGCACCAGCCAGAGGCGCCGGCGAATGTGATCGACAGCGGCGACCATATCGTAAAGCCCGAACTCAAAATCAGCGAACTCCTGGGTCGAGAGGGCATCGGGTTTGCGTCCTTTTCGAAAAAGAATCTCGAGCGCGGGATCCATGTAGCGCGCGCTTTCGTAGCTGAGATGCCCGACCGCGCCGCCCCAGAACGGGGGCAGGCCGTCGATACGAGGCGCGTTCCAATGACGCAGCCAGCCATAGAAACGGTCAAATGGGTTGCCGATCTTGAGTGCTTCCAGGCGTTGGCCGCCTTCCGGGTGAAAGCGCACGCGCAGATCTCCCGCCCGCGATTCCGCGATATACCGCGGAGCTTCGAGCGAGAAATACGAGTAGCGGGCCTGGGGACCGCTGGAGGCACTTTGGAGGAAGAATAGTTTTTGCTGGCCGCCGATCTGATTATGGACCCATTCCAACAGATCATCGGCGGGAAGTTCGGGTTCCATCCAGATGGGCACGGCCTTGTACTGCGCCGCCCAACGCTGGAACTGGCTGAGAGACGGATACATTAGAGGTTTCCCTTGAGGGAGCGCATCACAAAACCTGTAATCACCTTGGGGTAAAAGTAAGTGGACTTCTGGGGAAGCAGCCGGCCGGACTTACAGAGCCGGGCGAACATTTGCTTATCGGGCGTGGGCAAGAGGAATGCGACGTTAGCTTCTGCGCGCTGGATCGCTTGGATAGTCTCGCGGGGGTCCTGGTTATAGCTGATATTTTCCAGCGGAATATCCTTCAAGATCCGTTCATGGAGCTGGATGACCGGCAGCGTGGACGTTTTTCCGGCCTTGGGCTTCAGCCAGAAGAGCTTACCCCCTCCGATGACCATGCCCATCGCCGCGTGTTCATTGCGGGCGCGCAAACGCGTGAGCAGCGTGGCCAGGCTGTCGACGCGCTGCATCGTGAAAGCGGCGTCAATCCGGTTTTCCCAATCGTTGCCATCCCAACGTACAGCCCGATGGGTCGGCTGGATGACCAGTCCGGGATCTTCTAACGGACAAAGAAAGGTGAGCACGTAGCGGGATGCCGCTTTGGACGACGCCGATTTTTTCTCTTGGGCGTAGTTCCAGGCCGTTTCATAGCGGTGGTGGCCATCCGCGATGAAGACCTCGCCGCGCCGCACGGCCGCCGTCAGCGCCTGGATGACTTTGGGATCGGTCCAACGCCAGAGCCGGTGCGTCACGCCGCGGTCGTCGCGCGCGGTCAGCAGCGGTTTTTCCGTCATCAGGTCGACGATCTGCGACTGGATCTTTTTTTGGCTGGCGAAAATGCCGAAAATGGGGCTGATGTTCGCCTGGGTCGCGTGCATCAAGTGCAGGCGGTCTTCCTTATGCTTGGGGAAGGTGCGTTCGTGGGGGCGGATGTCGCCTTGGCCCGGGGTTTCCAAGCGCAGCGCGGCGAAGAATCCGCGCCGAAAATAGGTCTCGCTCCCGACCAAGAACCGCTGTTCGTACCCATAGTATGCGGGCTGGCGGTCTTCCAACAAAACGCGCTGGTTCTGCCACTTCCGCCAGAACTTGGACGCCACCTTGTAGCGGTCGGTTTTCCCCTCCGCCAACGGCAGCTCGACCCGAACCAGATTCAACGGACTTCGTCCCGTTAAGCGATGGTATTCAGGCACGGAAATAACGTCATACGGCGGGCAGATGACATTCGAGAGGTTCGGAACCTTGGCGGTGTTTCAAGATGGAACGGGTGTGGACGGTCGTCTGGAAGGCTGTTTCGAACGGCGAAGGCGGCAGGTAGATGCCTTTTTCTAGGAGCTGCTGGAAAAAAGCGGCATACAACGCCGAGCTCGAGCGCTGCGCGCTGATCAAATCAACGACCGGCGCGTTGGTGAAGAAAATAGACCACAAGGACCCGACTCGGTTGACCCGCAGGCTGACGCCGATTTCGCGGGCGTTATTTTCGATTTCTTCGACAAAATGAACCGCCGCCTGTTCCAGCGCTTTATAAGGGGATCGGGTCTTGAGCTGGGTGAGCGTCGCGAGTCCAGCAGCTACCGCGATAGGGTTTCCGGAGAGCGTGCCGGCCTGGTAGACCGGACCGAGCGGCGAGACCCACTCCATCAGGTCCCGGCGGCCGCCATATACGGCCATGGGCAGGCCCCCACCCACGATCTTGCCGAGGCAGGTCATGTCCGGGATGATCTTGTAGAGCGACTGTGCCCCGCCGAAGCTCACCCGGAAGCCGGTGATGATCTCGTCAAAAATCAACAACGCGCCGTGCTGGGTCGTGAGGGCCCTCAATTCTTCGAGGAATCCGGGGCGCGGAGGCACCAGGCCCATGTTTGCGGCGATAGGCTCGACAATGACGGCGGCAATCGATTGGCCTTCGCGGCGGAAGAGTTCTTTCATCGCTTCAATATCGTTATAGGGAAGGACGCGGGTTTTTTGCGCCAGCGCGGCGGGGATGCCGGCCGAATCGGGTGAGGAGAGCGTCAGGGCGCCGGAACCGGACTTCACTAGAAGCGAATCGACGTGGCCGTGATAACAGCCGGAAAACTTAACGAGATTGTCGCGTTGGGTAGCCGCTCGGGCCACCCGGATCGCGGATAGCACCGCTTCGGTGCCGGAACTCACAAACCGCATGCGCGCCATGGAAGGAAGCGCCTTCTGGATGAGCTGCGCCAGCGCCCACTCCATCTCTGTAGGAGCCCCATAGCTCAAGCCGCGCCGAACCGCCCGCGTGACCGCGGATGTCACGGCGCGTGGAGCATGTCCGAGGATCGATGCGCCCCACGAATTGCAAAAATCAAGATAGCGCTGGCCGTCCACGTCCCAAATGTACGGCCCCATTGCGCGCGCCATGAAGCGCGGCGTCCCTCCAACGGCCTTAAACGACCGGACCGGAGAATTGACGCCACCCACCAGCACATCCTGGGACTTGCGGAATAACACTTCTGATTTGCGCGGCTTCATAGATTCGACTCGCTTCGCTCGCTCACTATTGCCCTGAGCGGAGTCGAAGGGCATAAATCGGTGTGCAAAAACAGCAGAAATCGGTTTGAGTAGGTAAAAATTCTAGCATTTCCCCTCTATCTTGACAATGAACCTCTGAAAATCCTATGATTATCTGCCTTTCTAACTCCTAAAATCCAATTAAAACGAGTCTACTTTTAGATGATTTCTGCGATTCTATTTGATTTTGGCGGTACCCTGGATGCAGACGGCGGTCACTGGCTGGACCGGACCTACCATACCTACAACCAAATTGGTCTCAAGATCGACAAAAGCCTTATAAAAGAAGCTTTTTACTGGGCCGACGCTCAGGCGGACCTGGATCCCGCGATGCGCTCGGCGCTTTATCGCGATATGATGGAGCGCCACTTCCGTTGGCAATTTCAAAAACTGGGCTTGAAAAACCTTTCTAAAGAAGCAGAGGCCGCCGTTTGTTTTGTACGCGCGGCCGAAAAAGTCCTGCACCGCAATCGGAAGACCTTGGAAGCGTTGAAACATGCCGGTTATCGCATGGGTGTCGTGTCTAATTTCTACGGCAATATCGAAACCCTGTGCCGGGAATTCGGGTACAATACGTTCTTCAGCGTGCTCATCGATTCGGCTGTAGAAGGCGTCAGCAAACCCGATCCCAAAATCTATACGTTGGCATTAGAGCGGCTCCGGACTCCGGCCGAGAAGGTTTTAATGGTAGGCGACAACTTTGACCGAGATATCCTTCCCGCTAAAGCGCTCGGGATGAAAACGGCGTGGCTGATCGGCGACCAGAAGCGCACGCCGCCCGATGCTTCGAAAGTGGACCTTGTTTTGCGCAGTTTGGAAGAATTACCGGAACGCATTAAGTCGCTTCACCCGGTGAATGCATGACCTACGGCGGGATCATCGCGGCAGGCTGGGGAGAGCGCCTCGGGAAAAAACAGCCCAAGGCGTTGACCCGGGTCGGCGACAAGACGCTCATCGACTACGCGCTCGATGGGCTTCAGGCCGGGGGCGTCACGAATGTCGTCTGTATCGTGAACGAAGCAGCCCGGGAAGTGCCCCGGTATGTCGGGCCGAAGCACGGATTGATCCAGATGGATTGGATCGTCCAGACGACTCCCTCTTCGATGCACAGCTTTTTGATCGTCCTGGAACGCCTGGCGAGTTTCCCCTCACCCCATCCCTCTCCCCAAGGGAGAGGGAGTGAGAGTGAGGGGTTCCTGATCACGACCGTGGATTCTGTTTGCGAGCCGAAAGCCTATACCCAATTTGTGAACGAAGCGCAGCATTTTCCGGAGGCCGACGTCGTGTTGGGCCTGACGAACGTCATCGATGATGAAAAGCCTCTCCGCGTAGCGATGCGCGGCAACGAAAACACCGGCCTTATGCCGGAGCGGATCAAAGACAACCCAGAGGCGTTC
>WNFI01025330.1_pt1 | contig 16447 bp, 11 predicted proteins | sample 5400471 | NCBI WGS metagenome assembly WNFI01 (sample SAMN13153348, study PRJNA577476) | soil metagenome | isolation source: 100 cm saprolite on Douglas fir-dominated hillslope | place: USA:California | collected 2013-09-17 | reverse complement strand
CCGAAATTTCTGGAACTGCGGCACGGTTTCCAGGAACAGGTGGTTTCGCGCGTGCGGAGGAATCTTGCGGAACTCGATCGTCAATTGGCCGCGCAGAAGTCCGTTTCGCGGCTAAAGGTGGAAAGCGGCTGGTGCGCGGTGCTGCGGGTCCCGGCGACGCGCTCTGACGAGGACCGCGCGATTCACCTCCTTGTGTCGAAGAGTGTTTATGCGCATCCGGGCCACTTCTATGAATTTCCGCGGGAGGGTATTCTCGTCGTCAGTCTGCTGACGCCCGAGCAATCATTTGCCGAGGGGACGAAACGCATGCTCGCTGCCCTTTAACGCCACTGGAGTGTCACTGGAGATGCAGAGGAGAAGCGAGATAAAGCAGTACTAGGACTGACTAGCAGGACCGACGAATGTCGAAGCACTGCATCAACACATTCTCCCGAATTCCATATAGTCTACGATACAAGGGATTGATGAACATAAATTTGGTCTAAAGAGTCAAGCCTCACAATATAAGTTATAGATATAGTTGAAATTAGCAGCGCATATCTTGAGGTCAATCGTATATTTCTTTGGAATTTAGATTGCAGCTATGGGACCAACGTTGAGTCGTGTAATAGTGTGAAGTGAAAGGGTTTTGCGGACATTTTTTGTTAAATTTGAGGAGGGTTCAGTGAGCAAGGAGTATCGTAAGTTTTTGGCAGTATTCAGCCTCATGGTCCTTATGTTGGGACTGGTTGCAGTTACCCAAGTCAGCGCTCAACTTATCAGCGGCGACTTGGTGGGGACGGTTCTCGACAAGACGGGTGCCTTGGTACCAAAGGCAACCGTTGAAGCCGTCAATACGGAAACGGGCGCCAAGTACAGCACCCAAGCCAACGATACTGGCGAGTACAGATTCAATAACCTGCCGGTGGGAAACTACAACATTTCGGCCAGCGCGACCAATTTCGCGACGACAACTGTCAACGGATTTAAGGTCGAGCTGAATAAGACCGTATCTTTGCAGATCACACTGGACGTGAAAGGAGCGGTCACCACGGTCGAAGTTTCAGGCGTCTCTCAGGCATTGGACACGACCACAGCGACACTCGCCAGCACGTTTGAAGAGAAACAACTAGCCGACCTGCCTAGCGCCAGCGTCGGGAGCGGAATCCTGAATCTGTCCTTGTTGAGTGGTGGTGTCGCGAGCAGCGGCGGCGTCGGAGCTGGTAGCGGCCCCACGATTGGCGGCCAGCGTCCGCGGAACAACAACTTCACGGTCGAAGGGATTGACAACAACAGTAAAGGCGTGACGGGGCCACTTGTACCGATTCCGAATGATGCGATTGCGGAATTCACGGTTCTGCAAAACCAATACTCGCCGGAATTCGGGCACTCTTCGGGCGGGCAGTTCAATTTTGTGCTTAAGGGTGGGACGAACGCATTTCACGGTGTGGGGTTCGTCTACTCGCAGAATCGAAACTTCAACGCTATCGACCAGGCCACAAAGAATAGCGGCTTCAAGCAGAACCAGCGTTTCGACAACAACCGCTTCGGTGGCAATATCGGCGGCCCGATCCTTAAGAATAAGCTCTTTTTCTTTTTCACCGGACAGTACAACCCTGTAGGGCAGGCCAGCATACCGGGTGCGGCCGTCTGCACGCCTGTCGCTGCCGGTTATACGGCTCTTGCGGGCATTCCTGGAATCAATCCCACGAACCTAGCCATTTTTCAGAAATACGCCACTGCCGCACCAAAGACCGATTGCGCGTCCGCACCGAACGTCACGCTAGATGCGAATGGCAACGTAGTTGATTCCTGGGTTACCGTGAGTGGCCAGAAGGTCCAAGTGGGTACCTTGCCCGTCGCCGCCCCAAACTACAACAATCAGAAAACTTTTCTGGGCAAGATCGACTACAACATCTCTAATTCGGATCAGATCCGTGGAAGCTACATTTACAATAACCTCACCGCCATCGACAACGCCCCGACGTTGCCGGCATTCTATTTGCTTGCTCCCGCCAACCAGAATCGACTGTTTACGCTCAACGAGTATCACACGTTCAATCCTCGCCTTTCGAACGAGTTCCGGATTGGGTTTAACCGGAGTTACGCTCTGACGCCAACAGGCAATTTCAAATTCCCGGGTTTGGACAGTTTCCCGAACCTTTCATACGATGAGCTCAACGGTTTGCAGCTCGGCCCCGATCCGAATGGCCCGCAGTTCGGTTACCAGAACCTTTATCAAGCCAGTGAGAACTTGACCTGGACAAAGAGTGTGCACACGTTCAAGTTCGGCGTTGAAGGGCGAAAGTTCATCGCTCCCCAGTCCTTTACCCAGCGTTCCCGCGGTGACTATGATTATTCGACCTTGGACCTCTATCTGACAGACCAGACGCCGGATTCGCTGGCAGAGCGGAGCCTCGGCAATCCCATTTATTACGGAGATCAGATTGCCTGGTATTGGTATGCAAATGACAACTGGCGCTTGCGGCCGAACCTCACGCTGAACCTCGGCGTGCGCTATGAATATACGACCATCCCGTTTGGCGAGCGCTCCCAGAAGCTGAACCAAGCCGCCAGTGTGCCCGGGTTGATTGACTTCAGCGAGCCACGCGCGCCGAAGAATAACTGGGGCCCGCGTATTGGATTGGTCTACTCGCCGGGCAGCAGCGGCAATACTGCCATTCGCGCCGGGTTCGGCATTTCTTATGACGTGCTCTATGACAACATCGGCATTTTGTCCCTGCCGCCGCAGTTGAGCGGTACTGTGGACTGCCCAGGTGACCCGAGGTGTCCCGCCAGCGGGAGCTTCCTCGCAAGCGGCGGCATCCCGCCGACTCCTGGTGGCATCGTAACTTATCCCAGTGTCGCCGCACAGCGATTTGCCACCTCGAACCACATCGTTGTGAACCAGTTGGATCCAAAGTCGCTTCAGTACACGCTCGGTGTTCAACACACGTTCTTTAAGGACTACACCGTGGAAGTCCGCTATGTCGGCACGCGCGGTATTCATTTGAATACCCAGGAGCGTATCAACCGCCAGACGCGGATCAACACTACTGTTTTCCTTCCGACGTACACAGCGAACCCTGGGCAGGCGGCATTGGATGCTCTGCCCTACAACAGACAGGGAATCGCCTCAGGCGCTTATGGCAACGGAAACAGCTTCGTTCCTGCATTTAAGGCCGCGGGCTTCAATGGGAGCAATGTCGTTCAGTTCACGCCGAACGGTGACTCGATCTACCACGGTCTGGCGACCCAAGTGACCAAGCGGATGGCGCACGGGCTACAGTTCGTTGGGGCTTATACTTACAGCCACACCATCGACAACAGCACCGCGGACTTTTTCACTACCGTGCTGACGCCGCGCCGTCCGCAGGACTTCCAGAACCTGAAGGCTGATCGTTCCAACTCGGCCCTGGATCGCCGCCACCGCTTTACGCTGGCGGCCATCTACGACGTGCCGTACTTCAAGAGCGGCAACTGGCTTAAGAAGAATGTGCTCGGCAACTGGGAAGCCGGGCCCATCTACACCTACCAGTCTCCGGAATGGCAGACTGTCCAGTCTGCTCAAGACGTCAACGGTAACGGCGATACCTGGGGCGACCGGGCTCTGTTGAATCCGACCGGCGTGCCCGGAACGGGAAGCGCCGTGAGCCCGCTCTGCACTAGTGGGCTTCCCAGTTTTGCTTTCTGCGGAGAACATGACTTTACAGGTGGCACTCCGGGGCCAGGTAACTTTAACTCTTACCCGTTTGTCGTCGCCTACTTGGCAAAGAATCCGACCGCGCAGTACATTCGTGGCGGGATTTACGCGCTAGCGAACACCGGCCGGAATACGCTGGCGGCGCGGCACATCAACAACATGGACCTGGCCGCCTTGAAGCGGTTTTCATTCACCGAACGGATGAGGATGGAATTTTCGGCCCAGGCACTGAACGTTTTCAATCACCCGCAATTCGTTCCGGGCGCGCTGAATGACATTGCCTCCATCGGCTACACCAACGATGCGGCTCGTCAATACCTCAACCCCGGCAGCCCGACGTTTAATAAGCCTGAGGGGATTTTCGCGAGCAACGCGCGCTCACTGCAGTTGGGATTGAAGTTCATCTTCTAAGAGCTACTCTAACCATCTCGTCGGCCTTTGCTGATGGGAATTTTCGAAGGGCGTCCCGGCTACCTGGGACGCCCTTTCGGTTTCTGGGGTGCTGATCTGCACTCGTGGGAGAGACTAGCTTCTGAAGAGAAGTCAGGACTCATTGCCCGAATCTGGCGACTGGCGAACCACTATCCGCGTGAAACGTCCCCGCAACCGCGGAAGCGTCGACTGTTTAGGATAAGGACTACCGCAAACGACCCGGAGGATCGGCGGGAGAGGGCATGGCGGCGGATTTGCCATTACTCGGGGAATTGGCGGTGAGGTGCACAGGTGCCCGCTGGGGGATGCCTGCTCCGGCATTTAGCTCAAGATGGTCTTTGGCACAGGCAGGGCAGTAGCCTTTACCGGTGTCCTCATCGCGCAAGCTGGCAAGCTCATAGCAGCCGCAGATGCAATCGCAGTAGCCCGTTTCGGACGCCGTCTTGATAGGGATGAGCGCCATTGCAGTGGAATAGTACGTTTTCTGCTGCGCACGTGCAAGAGAGAGTGGCGATTGGCGAGCCGATCTGACTTCGATCTCCACTCACTGGCGATTGGTGGGCTGTGCGCTAGAGCGTCCCGAACGCGGTGAAGAGGAGGTGACCTCAGAAATGAAGAGAAAAGCTGATTCCTCGCTTCGCTCGGAATGACAATATTGGGAGCGGGCGGAAACAAAGAAGTAACCAATCTCCTTCGACTAACGCTCCGGACAAGTTCCAACCGGGCCCTACCTGGGGACGCGTAGGCTATCCTGAGGTGTTTGAGAAATGCGGAATAAGGATTCTTCAGAATGAAGAGGAGAATCTCAGGAGAAAGCCGCGTCTACAGGTTCTTCAAATGAGCGAGGCGGAACGGGGAGCCAAGGTTTTCACGCAAGTCCAGCCAATGTCTTTCCGGAATGGTCATAAACACGTCGACGACCTTGGGGTCGAACTGGCTTCCGGAGCAACGCTTGATTTCTTCGCGAGCGTGGGACATCGGTAAGGCTCGGCGGTAAGGACGGTCGCTGATCATGGCGTCGAGCGAATCGGCGATGGTAAAGATGCGCGCCCCGAGAGGAATCTGTTCGCCCTTTAATCCGCGGGGATAGCCGGAACCGTCGAAAAACTCCTGGTGTGCGAGAACGATCTCCGCGGCGTCACGCAAAAACGGAATGCGAATCAGCATGTGGTAGCCAATTTCGCAGTGTTCGCGCATTTTCTTTTTTTCCGCGTCGTCCAGCGGGCCGGGTTTGCGCAGGATGCTGTCCGGGATGGCCATCTTGCCGATATCGTGGAGGAAAGCGGCGCGCGCCAGGATGGGCAGATACGGGTCGGGCACGGGCATGGATCTTGCGATGGATATGCAAAAGGCGGTGACGCGCTGGCAGTGGCCTTCCGTTTCGGCATCCTTCAAGTCCAGGGCGCTACCAAGGGCCTCGAGCGTATCGTCGTAGGACTGCTCGAGCTCCACATGCTTTGCGGTTAGCTGGGCGGTGCGTTCCTCGACGAGTTGTTCCAGATTGCGCTGATAGTTGCGGTTTTCGATGATGAGCCTGCGGTGCTGCAGCGCTCGCCCAACACCCAAAAAGAGCTGGTCCTTCTCGAAGGGCTTGAGGATGTAATCATAGGCTCCGCGGCGAATGGCTTCCAGTGCTGTGGAAATGTCGTGGATGGCCGTAACCATGATTACCGGCACTTCCGGATCGTATTGCCGCATCCATTCCAGCAAGCGGATGCCATCCATCTCCGGCATGATCATGTCGCTCAAGACAAGGTCGGGAGTCGCCTTTTTGACCTGGTCTTGCGCGACGCGGCCGTTGTGCACGGCCGTGCAGTGATAGCCTTTTGATTCGAGCATGGTCGAAACGACCTCTCGAATGGCCTCCTCATCGTCCACGACGAGTATGTTTTCCATCTCCACGTTGGTCGGCCCCCAGTAGGCATTATATGTGACGGCACACACAAATGGGGAGGGCCTTGCCCAGTCAGAAAATAGCGTGTTAGCGTCAGTGAAGGGTCATCGATCGGAGTTTCTCGCCGTCCAAGCAAGCTTTGCGGCAGCACGAGCACCGCAGTGACGGCACTTCCCAGCCCGGGAGCGGGGCACATGCTGCTGCAGAATCAAGGGTTGCTCGGCATAGCATTCTTCGAAGCGACTGCCTCTCTCATTTTGCTGGTCCTCTTTCTTCTGTTCCGCCGCGATCACCAGGCGGGCTATTTCCGTTTTTGGCTTATCGGGTGGTACTTCTTTGCTTTCTCCTCGTTATGCGAAGTGGCGCTGCTGATTCGTCCGCTTCCAGGACTACATCTGACGAGCGTTCTGGCGCAAGCCGCCGCCTTGATTTTTTCCTTGCTAGCCGTTTTGCACCTCGCGGCGGATTCGGAGCGACTAATCTGGTCTCCGCTTCCTTGGACCGGCCTAATCCTGGTTGTCATCTACGCTATCGAGCGAAGGGGCCCGCAACAGGTTGCTTCTCTTCACTGGGAAACTGCCATTTTCGAGAGCGCAATCTGCTTGGTTGCCGGCGGGATGATGTGGAATGCGAAGATGTCGCGCCACAGCTACGGCGCACAACTTCTTGCAGGGATTCTCTTGCTGAAGGGATTGCATGGGATGGACTATCCGCTGTGGCTGGTTAGTCCTCTCTTCCTGTTGCGGGTGGCATTTGACCATCTTCTGGTAGTGGCTCTGGGAATCGCCATGGTAGTGGTTGCGCTAGAAGGCGCGCGCACGCGAAGCGAAGAATTGAATGACAAGATGCGCCGGCTGACGCTTCTGACGACCGCAAGCACCCAAACGCTTTCCGTCCAGGAAGTGATTGACCAAGTGTTGTCGCATCTCGTGGAAAGTCTTGGCGCCACACACGGCCTCGTGCGTCTGAAAGAAGGCGAGGGGAATTCGGCGCAAATGGTCGCCCGGGCGTCGGTAGGATTCGACCAGAGCTACTTGACCCGCTACGCCCAGCTTTCATCAACGGAGCCATGGGCACAGCGTCTGCTGAGCGGTGATTGCCAGTTCCTGGAGACTAACGAGGAGTGGGATCTCACGGCTCGAAAGAGAGCGGATGAAGCGGGGTTGGCACGGCTGGTCATTCTGCCTCTTCCGGGCAAGCAAGGGCCATTGGGGGCCATCGCTGTTGGTTCGACGCGACAAGGACGGTTTCACCCTGACGAGCTAAGCTATCTGGTCAACATCGCGAACTTGCTCGGCATGACCCTACAGAACGTGCGCTTGTTTGAACAGGTCAACGCCGTGCAGCGTCAGTGGGAATACACCTTCGACTCCATTGGCGACCCGATCCTGGTCCACGACCGCGGAGGGCGCATTCTGCGCAGCAATCAGCGACTGAGCCAACTCTTGGGCCGCGAGGGGAGCGCTCTTATCGGCCGCGGTGTCCATGAACTCCTCCCTCTTCAAAACGCGGGTTACAAGATTTGCCCATATTGCGAGGGAGTTGGGGGAGAAGGCGATGAACCTGATCCGTGGCTGCCCGGGTATTTCCTGGCTTCCAATTCCACGTTTACGGATCCAAGTGGATTGCAGCTCGGAACCGTACACGTCTTGAAGGACATCACGGAACGCAAGCGCGCAGAGGAAAAATACCGCACGCTGGTGTCCAGCGTTCAGGAAGGCGTGTTCATCTCCACGCCCCAAGGACGATTCCTGGATTTTAACGACGCGCTTCTTCGAATGACTGGCTATGAAAACCGCGAGGAGCTGTTGGCGGTAGATATTCCGACCGCGTTCTATGCTAATAGCTCGGACCGCGAAAGGCTCAAGAAACTCTTGCAGCAGCACGGCACAGTGGCCGATTTCGAATTCGAAATGAGGCGTAAGGACGGCGAAATACGGACCATGCTGGAGTCTTCCATTGCCATCAGGGATGCCGCGGGCAACGTTTCAGCGTATCAAGGATTCTTGCTGGACATTACCGAACGGAAGCAGGCCGAATCCGAAATCCGGCGTCGCAATCGCGAGCTCCTGGTATTGAATTCGATCGGCCAGACGCTGACGGAATCGCTGGACCTCAGAGATTCGTTGCATCGCGCGCTGAGTCAGATGGCCGAGCTTTTCAGCCTGGATACCACGTCGCTCTACTTGTTCGAAGAGGACGGCACTCAGTTGCGGCGCATGGTGGCCGTTGGGCATCGTTCGGAATTCTCAAAAAGTTTTCCAGCCGTTCCAGTGAAACCGGAGTTGATGCAGAACATTAAGGTTGCGCACGCGACATTCCTTTCCGTGCAAGGCTTGGTACTGCCGCAGATTTTCCGCGACATCCAGGCACGAGAAGAGCTCCAAGCGGTTTACGTCGTCGTCTTGTGGTCTAAAGACCGGGTCATCGGCGGTGTGGTTGTCGGCAGCCGCACGCCGCGGGAGTTTTCTCCAGCCGACGTGAACTTGCTCATTGCTGTGGGTAGCCAGATTTCCAGCGCCATCGAGCGCTCGAATCTCTATGAAGAGGCCCGCCAAGCCTACGAAAACCTGCGCCGCACGCAGGAACAATTGCTCCACAGTGAGAAGCTGGCAGCGGTGGGACAGTTGATCTCCGGAGTGGCGCACGAACTGAACAACCCGCTGACCGCCATCCGACAAACTTTATAAGCAAGCGCAACGCACCCACCGCATCGTGCAGAATCTCCTCAGCTTTGCCCGCCAGCACAAGCCTGAGCGCGTTCCCGTGCAGATTAATCAGGCTCTGGAGGAGACTTTGGCGCTGCGCGACTATGACTTGCGCATGCACAACATCCGAGTCCATCTGGACCTGGCGGAGAATTTACCCGTGACCTCCGCCGATCCACACCAGCTCCAACAGGTCTTTCTGAACATGGTTAACAACGCGGTCGACGCCATCCTGGAGCATTCGACCGAAGGCGATCTTTGGGTGCGTACCGCGCTCGATGGCGATCAGCTATGCGTTGAGTTCACAGACAGTGGCCCTGGAGTGAAAGATGCTTCGCGCGTCTTCGATCCTTTCTACACAACAAAACCAGTCGGCAAAGGAACTGGTCTGGGTCTCAGTATTTGCTACGGAATCATCACCGAGCATGGAGGAACCATCCATGTAAGGAATGTCCCGACGCGTGGTGCGTCGTTTACCGTCAAGTTGCCTCATCAACCCACCGCATTACCAAGCTTCTCTGCGCCCGGTCAAAAAGTTACTTCTGTAAGAGACGGACGAATCCTGCTGGTGGACTACGATGATTCGGTATTGGAAGCAGTCGGGACCATTCTTCGCGCTCGCAATCATCGCGTGCAGACGGCCAAGAGCATTCATGAAGCCCGTGCGCTGATTGAAAAAGAGGATTTCGATCTGGTCGTTGCGGATCTGCATGTTTCTGACGGAGCGAACGGCGGTGGATTGGGTGAATGGCTGGCCCAGCACAGGCCGGCGCTCATCAATAGGTTAATCTGGATGTGTGCCGTTGCGCCTTCCGAAGATGCTGGAGAACACATCGGCGGGAAAGGCCGCCGGGTTCTTCAGAAACCATTCAAGGCGACCGATCTCCTCGCGGCCGTGGACGAATTGCTGTTAACCAGCATCCAAGCTGCGGCGATTCACCGATGAAGCTACCTCCGTCGCAACCGCGGCGCGCTCCCCAAGCTCCTTCATTGCCGCTTCCATTCGAACGCTCAACCCACTGACAAGCTCACTCATTCCGTTCAGTTGCGGCACCGGGGCCACACCCGCCAACAGCTTCCATCGAATCATATGGTATTGCCATGCAAACTTTGCCGTGAGGCGCAGCCTTTCAAACTCATGTACCGCATCCAACTCCGGAGAGAGCACTGCAATCACTCGCGCCGTCCGCAAGAGACTGTGAAAATCCTCGCGCAACGCGGCCAGATAGGCGAGAGCGACACTCCGGCGTTCGCGGCGGACTCGGCGCAACACAGCTAGCGGCGCATTATTCGTGAGGAACTCGTAGTCTGAATTTGAGAACACCTGCCGCATTTGCGACAGGCATGCAATATGCCCGCACCCACATTCATCGAAGTCACCGGCAAGTGGGGGAGCTGATGTGGGCCGTCTTGGGTTTCGAGCCGACCAGGCAAAAAGAAGCAGGAGCAGGCCGATCAGTCCGAAGAAAGAGTAAAAAAACAAGCTCAAGATCGCTTCCTTTCCGCACGACAGAAATGTTCCAGATGCTCATTGAGCACTCTCAAGCGATCATTAATTTCAGGTGCGGCCGTGCGATAAATTCCGTGGGAGAGCATTTCCGGTTCGAAGGCGGTCTCCGGTTGTTTTTGACGCAAAGCCCAATTCCAAAGCAAAAGGCTCGCCAGAAAGGCCAGCGTTCCCAATATGTTCCAGAGCGTCGAATAGTCATACATCCAACCTTCCAGAATTGTGTCGTTCAGAACATAGAAACACGAATACAGGAAAAAGCCGACGGCCAGCGTGCGAACTGCAGGCGCAACGCGGACCTCGTAATAATGAGTGAACAGAAAGAGGGTGACAATCACGCTGGCGATCGCCAGCTCCATGCCACGATCTGAATTCAATACTGCAAACTGCCAACTGCCTCTGGCAACTGCCCACGAATACAACAGCACAACGGTCCCTGTTGCAACTAGCATGCGCCACGCCAGGGCCCAAATGCCTCGATACTTCCCGAGTAAACGGTGGCAGATTTCCGCAACGGCCAGTCCCCGAGCCGCGATCACCACGCCTTGCGTGCCCCAAGCGATCTGGTTAGTAACAGGCGAGTTGAAGGGCCAAATCCGATAGCTTTCGATAAGCAAAAGGTTCTGGAGAAGCGTGCAAAGGGCATAAGCAAAAAAGAATGGGAATCTGCGATGGTTCTTGCGGTACAGAAGCGTAACGAGGAGCACGCCGTTAAGGAAGACGATGAATCCCCAAAGCAGGCGTTCGAAAGTAACGATCTCATCCATTCCGGGCGCATACTAACACTTCTATAACGGCACGGTAAATAGTCAGTATGCGCCACCGGGAATGGTCTGCCAGTACTGGAACGAGTGGATGTGTTCCAGCAGCCCGGAACATTAGAAACTCCTTAGGCTACTACCTGGCCCACGGGAGGTTTCGGGGGAATTGGCGGAGGCAGAGGCGCCCCGTCTGCCACGAGCGTATTAGCATTTGCTGACGGTGGTTTTGGTGGAATCGGCGGTGGCAACGGGGCGCCATCGGCATACAGCGTCTGATGGATCGTGACGAGTTTACCGGCTGAGACGTTGACGGACCGCACAATAGGCAGTACCATCGAAATAGCCAAAACAGAAACTGCCACTGCAAGCACTATTTTTTTCAAGGGTGTGACCCTCCTAAGGGCATCATGAGGAGGGGCAGTTTTGGCGGTGTTTTGTGATCGAAAATGTTCCGAATCCGGAACACGGGGCGGTATGAGAACGCTCACACAGCTTCAGCAAAACCGCAGAGTCATTCAGGATTTCACCCTGACAACTCTTGCGGGCATTCCCGGGCTATTTGCCCGGTTGTCCTATCTGGCTTCCTTGCGGGATCTCTCCAGCGGGCGATATGAACACGCAGGCCTTTGTGCGCTTTATCCAGAAGAGGCTATCCAGCAAGCTTTGCAGCTCTGTCATGAACAGATTTTCGAGCGGATACTGGAATCGCCGCTCTCCAGCCAGGAAGAGGACTTGCGGGCTTGCCTGGCAGGCATGGAAGGTGGGGTGTCTGCCGCGGTTTGTCACTGGCGCCGCAACGAAGCCTACCGAGTTCTGCTGCCCGAAGCAGCGCCGGATTATCTCAAGGAGCTTTTCTGCTCGAATCTCCGTGCGCTTCTCGAGGTTCTCGATAAGGAGCGTTCTCCGGCCCATCCAGACGCGTAACCACGCCCGTCACGCGCCCAACGATTTCCGCCTCGTCTGGCATTCGCCAGGTCTCTGGCAAGCAATGCGATAGCGGATGCGGCTGCATTACCAGCCGCGAGCCTTCTTGATGGAACCACCCGCAGCGGTATCCATCCCGCACTTCCACGAAATAGATCGGCCGGTCATGCTCGGACGTCCAATCGCCGTCGTCAATCTTGCGCACTGACCCGTCCACCAGCACGATGCTCCCGGGACGCAGCAGCGGCATCATTCGCCGGTCGCACGTCCCGATGTAACCATAGAAGTGGCGACTGTGGCCGTTCGTGAGCACACCTTCGAAGTGGCCCCATTTTTCCACCATGCGCGAGAGGAATTCCGTCCGCCGCGGATCGAATGCCGGATCAAATTTCATCGGTATCCGCAGTGAAGTTGGCGCCGCCATCAAATGAGTTCGCGGCACCGGAAAGGACGTTCCATCATGAAAACACTCTTCGATGGGCACATCGTACCAGCCAAAAATCTCCAGCGGGTTTAATCGGTAGATGGCCGCCAGTGTATACAATTTGTGTAATCCTGGTACAACTCCCCGGTTTTCAATGTCGGCCAGCCGGCTGATGTGCAGAATGAAATCCGGACGCCCCCGGCGCGCGGCCAATTCGTAACTGGCGCGTTCTACATCTCGATACGTTAGTCCTAGTCGTTCGCGGGCTTGTCGCAGACGAAGACCTGGCAGCATCAATTCCTCGGGAGCTGAGCGGGATCCCTAAGAGCAGGGTACAACAGAATTACCATACTGTTAAGTTTTCGGAACGATGGCGAGGCAGCGTCATTTCTCTTCAGATGAAACTTGCTGGCAGCTGTTGCGGTAAGCAGCCTTGCCTTCGTGCGCCTGCACATGTCCCCCTCGAAATTCCTGTGGCCAGGCTATCACCTGGCTGTATGTGCTTGCTCGTTACTCGTCCTCGCCAGTTCCGGTGCCTGGACAGACGCGCCAATCTGGATTCTGCTATTCTGAAAACGATATGGCCTCTCAAACGAAACTACTGCTGTTCAGGCTGCGCGCACTCCTTTTGGCGCTTGCCCTCTTGTTTGGTGGTGCCGTCGTCCACGCGCAGCAAGCTGCCGTCGCGCCGCCTCCGTCTGATTCCAAGGCGGGCATGGACGCTGATTTCCTCGCTGCCGCCGACGAAGTTCTCGGCCAGATGAGTCAAATCACCGGTCTGAAATTGGTCACCCCGCTGAAAAAATCGCTGCGCTCCCGCGAGGAAATACGCGCTTATGTCATCAGGCAGATGAACGAAGAAAAGAACGCCGCCGAACGCTACGCCGACGAGCGCAGCGCGGAAGCCTTTGGCCTGCTTCCCAAGGGATTCGATCTCGATGCCTTCATGGTGAACGTGCTCACGGAGCAGGTTGAGGGGCTCTACGATCCCAAGGCCCGCGAATTCTACATCGCAGACTGGAGCCCGCTGGCCGACCAGCGCATGGTGATGGCCCATGAATTGACGCATGCGCTCGAGGACCAGCATTTCCAGATCGAAAAGTGGGTAAAGGCGGCCCGGCCCAACGAAGATGCCGAGCTGGCGCGCGACGCGGTGCTCGAAGGCAGCGCCATGGCCGCGATGGTCGACTATCTCATGCTTAGCACGGGCCGCTCCCTCAAAGATTTGCCGGATTTTGATCCGGGGATGTTGATCGGCGATCTGGGCAGCACACCCACTTTGCAAAAGGCCCCGCCGTTCCTAAAGGATACGTTGATCTTTCCCTATATCGGCGGGCTCTCGTTCTCGGCCGCCATCTTGAAAAATAAGGGCTGGGCCGCGTTGCCGGGCGTGTTTGAGAGGCCGCCGGTTTCCACGCAGCAGATTCTGCACCCGGCGCTTTACCGGTCTGGAAAAGTTCCTACGACTGTAGCTCTTCCGCGGCTCGAGAAATTGCTAGGTAGCAACTGGTCGAAGCTCGACGAAAACATCATGGGTGAATATGGCTGGAAGGAAGTCTTGAAGCAGTTCCTCGACGAGGACCGGGCCAAAATGCTGACAGCAGCCTGGGATGGCGACCGTTACGCCGTCTTCGAGGAGAAACAGACGAAGAAACTTGTCCTGGTGACTCGTCTGCACTTGGATAGCGAAGAGCATGCGGTGCGGTTCTTTGGACAATATTCGGAAGCGCTCGAGAAGAAATACTCCGAGCGCTCAAATCTGCTCCGTCGGCCGAACTTTTTTTCTTTTGATACGCCGGATGGCGGTGTATTTCTGGATTGCCTGGGGACCGAATGCGTGACCATGGAAGGTACCACGCGCAAAACCTTTGACGCTTTCACCAAAGAACTGGATTGGCTTTTGGCGCCGCGACCGCCAGAGCACGTTGGGGCTGTGCCGAAGAAGACGGCGGCGATTTTTTCTCCAGCCGCGCAAGGCGGTGCAAGAACTTACGCTCCAGGCGCGCAAATCGTGCCGTGAGAAAGGGATCCCGCGAATCGGCGCGCCTTCGCCCCAGAGTGGCAATCGCCAATTTGACAAATTGAACCGCTTTGGCCATATCTTTGGTGTGCCGTTCGTAATAAATCGCAAGTTGTTCGCAAGCGTGAACGCCATCTTGCGGATCGGCAGCAATTTCCAACCACATCTCGGCGGCCTCCGCGTGTTCACCGCGGTGTTTGGCCATCGTTGCAAGCTCGCGGCGCGCTTTGGGACGGATCTCCGCCGGTAGTCCAATCGCCAAGGCTTTTGCGCACGCGGAGTGCGCGCGATCGTCTTCTCCCCGGCGCTGGAGAAATCGCGATAGCCCAAAGAGGTCCAGGCTTTCGATTTCATTCGTGCTGCGGGATGATTCAGAAAGCATCTCGTTGATTTTGCCAAAGAGAGCCGCAAGCCCGCGCAAATCCATCTGATTGTGGCGCACGACTCCGACGAGCGGCTCGCCGGGTCCGCCACGCAAGTAGTCGAAATAAAACTGTGGGATAACGGCGGAAGGAACATCATTTTCGCGATGCCAGCCGAGACGCGGTGCGTCGAGGACGTGGCGTTCGAGTTCCACGAGCCGCACGGATCCGAGCCGGAGTTTCCACAACGCCCGCGCGGGATGCAATAAATCAAGATGCGCCGCCAGCTTCGGCACGGCGATCGAGCGGGTCATGGTGAAACGATTTTCGAGCAGCGGCCAATCGAACGATTTTCCGTTGAAGGTAACGAGCACCGGCCTCTCGGCGACACGCTGAGATAATTCCTGCAGTAGCGAATGTTCTTCGGCAAAATCGCGCATAAAGAATTGCTCGACTTGCAATCCGCCTGCATCCCACCACGCCAGACCAATCAGGAACGCGTACGTGCCGGTGCCGCCTGCGAGGCCGGTGGTTTCCGTGTCGAGGAAAAGCCATTTTTCTGGATCTTCCAATGCGGCACGCATTTTTCGGGAGAGCGATTCGTCGCGGGTACGGGACAGTAATTCAAGTGTTGTTTCGGACGGTTCGGAAAATTCGGGAGTCGAGAACCAGTTTCGAATGGCCAGGTGTTCACCGAAATGATTTGTAGCAATGCCAGCGCCGAGGACGCGACCGAGAATGTCTTCTTCGCCGGGCGTCCGAATAGCGGCTGCGCGTGCGGGGATTGACCGCGTGGGCCTAAGGGCGGCAAGACGCGAGAATTTATCTGCCGCGGTAGACATCTAGGCACACAACCTGTCGAGGATAGCGAGGGCGGCTTCTTTTGCGCGCGGGGCGAGATCGCCAGTCGGGCCAACGCAGGAGGGGCAACCCTGTTCGCAGGGGCACGCGGCGATAAGTTCGCGAGTTTTTTGCACGAGGAGGGTGTGCGTTCGAAAGAGGGGTTCGGAAAAGCCGATGCCGCCAGGGTAGGCGTCGAAGAGGTACAGGTTTGGCTCGAAGAATTCCTTGGGGTTGGAAGAGAGGGCATCTTGCATCCGCGTCGGAATGAAATCTTCAATCACGCCAGGTAGGGCGCCCGCCGCGGCGGGCTGCGCCCCTACAACCGAAGAGCTGGAGTCAGAAGCGGGAGGGCGCTCACCGATGGCTGTGCCTAGGTCGCGGCGGTCGCACATAAGCAGAAGGGTGGCGACGGATTCGAGGGCGTGGAGCAGGCCGAACATGCCGCTTTGCCGCTCGCTGATGGTGAACGGGAGCGATTCGAGCAGCGGACGTTCGAGGGTGATCCAGTAAGAGGTTGTGTGCATTTCGTTTTCGGGGAGTTCGAGTTTGCCGTCGCCGATATTTTCGTTGGTGAAGAATTTTATTTTTTTGAAGCCGACGACTTGGGAACGGACGAGGACATCCCCTTGGGAATGAGAGTGCGCGGACGACTGGAAGGTCGCGGCGATTTCGAGGGGACGGACTTGGGTGTAGCGGACGGCATCGGTGTAGTAATCCACGTCGACGCGTTTGACGTAGGCCTTGCGTTCCTTGAAGTCGAGATGTTCGACGTGATGCTGCTGGCCGCCGTGAATGTAGATGGCTTTCTCGTGGAGGAAAACCAGCGCGCTGGGGAAATCCACTTCGCCGATGACCGTGGGCTGGCCGGTGATGTCGATGATCACGAAATT
>WNFI01060622.1_pt1 | contig 16448 bp, 19 predicted proteins | sample 5400471 | NCBI WGS metagenome assembly WNFI01 (sample SAMN13153348, study PRJNA577476) | soil metagenome | isolation source: 100 cm saprolite on Douglas fir-dominated hillslope | place: USA:California | collected 2013-09-17 | reverse complement strand
ATTCTTCTCGGATAGTGTTTTGATCGTTGCGTCTAGCAAAGTGTCGCGGCATATGCGAAACCACCTCAGATTCTATTTCACGTACTTTACAGCAGCGCAATGCTACAAAGCAAGAAGAAGAGCGAAAGCTGGCTTCTGCCCTCGTCTTGACGAATGCTCCAGAGAGAGTATACACTATGTCCGTACATAGTGTATGAATAGGATGTATGAATCTTCGTCGTTGTTCAAGACGGCAGAGAGAGCACACTCCTCCATGGAGTTGTAACTATGCGGTATCGGCTTTTAGGAGCAAGTGGATTGCGTGTCTCAGAAGTCTTTCTCGGCGCGATGACCTTTGGCGAGGAATCTGGTCCAGGAGCCCCGTTGGAGGAGTATCGTCGTCTGCTTGACGCCTATGCTGAGGCTGGCGGCAACGTAGTTGACACAGCTATCAACTACAGGAATGGTGAGAGCGAGAGCTTTGTCGGGGAGTTACTTGTGGGACGCAGGGATCGTTTTGTGGTGGCAACCAAGTACACGGTGTCGCGCGACCGCACGGACCCCGATGCCTCTGGCAATCACCGCAAGAATTTCATGCTCTCGCTTGAGACAGCTTGCAACGCTTGCGTACCGACTACATCGATCTGTATTGGGTCCATATCTGGGATCGTCACACGCCAATCGAGGAAACAATGCGCACCCTTGATGATGCTGTTCGCTCCGGCAAGAACCTCTCTATCGGGATTTCGGATGCCCCCGCCTGGATTGTCTCGCGTGCTAACACCTTGGCCGAGTGGCGCGGCTGGCGGCATCTTCTGCTTTTCCAACTCCTCGATACGCTTGTAGGCCGCTGCCAATTCCTCTTGCGTCTGGCGCAATTGCGCGAGCACCTGCTTGAGTTGCTCTTCTAATGACGCGATGCGTTCTTCTGCTGTCATGGCGCTAGTCTATCAGACAAGGCTCTTTCTGAACAATATCGGCTGAATGGGTCGGCGTGGCAATTTCCTGACTATGAAAATGCGGACACGTTTGTAGACAGGCTTGTGCGTGATAATGTGGCCCACGCTCCCACGCAACCCTCTTGACATCCTCAACTATCTATGATATATTCTCATAAGTAACAGTATCATAGAGGACAGGAGCATATGTATAGCGAAATCGTCATTCTCGCCATGCTGCACCAAGGCCCACGGCATGGCTATGAGATCAAAAAGGATATCGAGCAGGCGCTTGGCGGGATGGTCCCTCTCAACAACAAGACGCTCTACCTCACGCTCAAACGCTTTGAAGAGATGGGTGCCGTGACCCGGCAGGTCATCCCCCAAGAAGGGAAACCCAATCGCCATCTCTATCAGCTGACTGAGCGTGGGATCGCGTTGCTCCAAGCCTCTCTGCGCGATTTTCCCGCCGAACACGCTGGCAATGAGGCCGAGTTTTTTACGCGTGTCGCGTTCTTCGAGTTTCTTGGCCCGCCGGAGCGAGAAGCGATTCTCAACAAGCGCCTGGTCTATCTGCAGGGATGCCTGGACTATCTCCAGCGCATGCAACAGATGGCCAATGAGGGAGAGTGTGCTCCCGGCACAAGTGTTTCGATGTCTAATGCCCAGCGTGTCCTCACCTTTCATCTCCAGCGTGTTCGTCACGAATACCAATGGATTGCCACCTGGCTTGAAGAGCTGCAAGCCAACCAGCCATGACGTCAAAAGACCTCTCACGAGGAGGACCATACAACAGGAAAGGGAAACATATGACAGAGCAACACACGCTTCTCTGGGAACCTGGTTCAGGTGCCGCACCCTTGCCACCGCTGGTGGACCCTTCAGATGTGACACAGGAAGAGCAACCACTTGTCTCGCTCTATCGCACCTACGGACCAGTCTTCCGTCTTCCCCGACCAGGGCAAGCCCCACGGATCATCCTGACGGGTCCAGAGATCAACGTCTTTATAGCTCGTCATGAGGATGAGTTTTTCACCACCGGAGAGCAGTGGGAACAGTTCGATGCGATGATCAGCCAAAGCCCCAAAAGTGGGATGACCGAGGTACGCGATGGTGAGGCCAACCGCAGGCGTCGAGCGCAGAGCAGTCGTCACTGGTCACGTGCTCGTATCCTGGACCAGATTCCGCAGATGATCGAGATCACCCACCAATGGACGCGAGACTGGCAGCCTGGCTCAAGCATCGCTGTGCATGCGAGCATGCGTCGTCTCGTCGCCGAACAGTTAGGCCGATTACTGCTCGGCGTCTCACCGGGGGAGTACCTCGATGATTTTGTCACCTACCTCAACACGACAATCGTCAACACGCTCAAGGTTGGGAACCAGAGCGGTGATCGCTTCGATTCTCCCGCCTATCAACGGGCAGTCGAACGCGTGAACGAGTTTGGGAGACTCGCCTACGAAGCGCACCTGCGGCATCCTCAGCCCAACGGCACGCCGGATATGATCGACGATGCCATGCGAGAGACGGCGCAGTATCCGGAAGCGTATCGCCGGGCCATCCTGGAGCACGTGGCTCTGGGGCCAATGCTGGCAGGCATTGACACCGTAGCCAACTCCCTCAGTTTCATGCTCTATGCCCTGCTTGCCCATCCAGACGTCAGGCTTCGCGTACAAGCGGAGGTGGATGCGGCGTGGGGCCAGGGAGCGCTCTCCTGGGAGCAGCTCAAGCAGATGCCAGATCTGCAGGGGGTGATGATGGAGACCTTGCGGCGCTACCCGGTCGCAGGCGGTCACCGGGCGCGTGTTGCCAGGCCGTTGGCTCTTGCCGGCTATCGCCTGGTTCCAGGCGATGATGTGGAGGTCGCGATGACTGTACCCCATTTCCTGGAGGAATTGTATCCTAACCCCATGCTGTTTGATCTTGACCGGTTCCGCCCGCCGCGCAACGAGCATCGCAAACCGGGGGCCTACGCGCCATTTGGCTTGGGGGACCATACTTGCCTGGGTGCGGGCATCGCCGAAGTGCAGTTGATGGTCACGATGGCCACCTTGCTCTCCAACTACACCTTGCAGAGTGATCCGCCTGACTATCAACTGGTTATTGAACACCATCCCACACCCGTCCCTGGGAACCATTTCCAGGTGAAGGTTGCCGAGCGGCGTTTCTCCTCGTTCAGAGAGGATGAGAGATGAGCCGGTATTACACAGGGAGGCAGGCACGCACCTACAACACGCGCTTGCGCATGTTCACATACAAAACGCTCTCCGAGGCACTCGCGATGGTTGACGAGGTTGCGCTGCGCAGTGTGAAGACGCGAGAGGGACGCCCACCACGAGTGTTGGATGTGGCTTGTGGGACAGGTATCTTGCTCTCGCAGTTGCTCGGACTCCTGCCCGATCTCGAAGCCTATGGGATCGACGCGAGCGCCGATATGCTCGCGCAAGCGCAGGCACTCCTGGCAGGACTTCCACAGGTGCGGTTAGAGCAGGTCGAACTGGTGACTTCCAGGAGTGTATCTCTTCCCTACGCGCCAGCCACCTTTGATCTGATCACGTGTACGAACGCACTACATGCTATGCCGGACCCAGTGGGGACGCTCGTGGAGCTGAGGCGACTCATGGCGCCAGGAGGACACCTGGTGCTGGAGGATGTTGCAAGGCGCTCGCCTCCATTCCCTTGGAGAGCGTTTGAGTGGCTGGTGCGGCTCGTGGTAGGGAGACCGGTGCATGTCTACACCCTGGCAGAGGTGCAGTCACTGCGTCTCCAGGCCGAGCTGCGTATCGACTGTTCAAAGGCATTCCGCATCGACTGGCTCTTGCAGGGCTGGGCCTTGCGTGTGCATACAAGCGACCGTTATTGTACATTTGAACGTGGCTCTATCAAAAAAGGAGAAGTATCGTGTCTCAGCAAGAGATGAGCTCTGACAGGCCAGAATCTTCTTACCACTATGAAGGTGACATTGGCTTTGGATATCTTTCCCCCTCCAGCATGTCTGGGCAGAAGCTTATCCCGGACGCTCCGGGTCAGGCTCCCACCGCCGGTCAGCGTCTGGCGCTCGCCCTGGTTTCGCTCGGCATGCTGATGGGCATGAGCACGCTTCTGACCATCCTGGCGACCGCGACAAGGGCTCCCGGCTGGGTGGCGGTCCCGTTGCTCTTCGTGCTCACGCTGTTCATGGTGGCTGTGGTCAGCATCAATGTCGTGTTTAACCGCAGAAGCTGGTGAACCATCAAATGGCCAGCTGTCTGGTCGAGAAAAACAGGAGGAACCTATGATTAAACGACCAACCTTTCATGCGATCGCTCTTGCCAACCGCATGAGGGAAACCAACCGAACGGCGAGAGATCGCGGAGCCTCTGACGAAGCCTCTCGCCCTCACCGCGACATCGGACCCATCGGCACTGCTGCGCGTCTCGTCGTGGGACTCCTGCTCGGAGGCCTCATCGTGTACGGCCAACTGTCGTCGTCGGGGCACCTGACACTTATCACCTGGGTACTTGGCCTCATCGGCTTCCCCACTCTCGTGCTGGCCTGGCACGTCTGGCGGATTCGCCGCAACCCGGCGCGCTTCTCCGACACCAGCGCTCTGAGCTTTGTGCTCAGTCTCGCGTTGCCTGTTGCCCTCTACCTCACCGGGTGGTTTGTGCCGCCCCTGTGGTTCACCAGCGACGCAACGCTGATCTTCGTTGGCAGTTCCCTACTGCTTGCCGCGCTTCGAGGCGACGCCGGATGCGAGTTCCTGGCTCTCTCTAACTGGCTGCTGCGCCGCAGCGACCAGGTGGCCTGCGCCGTCTTCACGCCCATCGACTCCTTGGAACAGCGAGGCTCTGGCTCCTAAATGCGTGTGAGGGAAGCCCGCGGTAGCATTGGTGATCCACTACAACCCACGCGCAGGTGCCTTGGTACTCCCCTTGAGCGGAGGCTTCTTGCGACGAGCACGAGGAGCAAGAAGCCTCCTCGTGCTCGTCGGTTTCCCGTCACCACGGATTGCACAACGAGATGCTACTGACCCGTAGCAAACCGGTGTAGAAATATGCCTCCTTGAGGAGAAAGAACAAAACAGTTCTCAACAAGGAGGTAGATATGACCAGTATCGCCGATGGCTCAGTGAATATCCAGGCTACATCGGAGTTGGTAAATTCACTGAAAGGTGGACCGATTTTGCACGCAAGGGTGGAAATTTGCTCTGAAGGGTGGGAATCGACGCTTCATGACCTGGAAAAACCGCTCCCCCTCTGGTACACTTGAATGGAGCGTTGTAAATGAAGTTCCCGGATGCCGAAAGATTTTACCATTCTAGCGCAGTCAATAGACAGAACTTCGTGGAAAGCCTCATCTATCGGTCACATTCCCTTGTTGCGTTCCGTCATAGAAGTGACGAGCGAAAGCCCATCGCCGTAACGGGAGATCGGCTCCCGTGAAATGCAAGTGGGTTGCTAGCTGTTGACGAACATTTGTTCTATACTGACCTTACTCTGGATACAGAACTTCTGCATCCCTGGCCTGTGTAATCAGGCTCAGAAACCTGAGTCGTATATCGGCCCAGGTCTGCGGCTACGGTTGCCCGCAAGGCGCCTTCGGGCGTGCCTGCGTGATGCAGGAAAAGAGATACCAGTATCCTGTCATGGGCGATGGCATGCCAGGCTAGTTGTATTTCTCAGCAACGGTTGAATCAGCAGGCAAGAGACAACATTGAAGCGATAGTATAAGGAGTTTTTCATGAGTCAAGGTATCGAATTATTCGTCTATCCGGTCAAAGACATCGCGCAGGCAAAGGCGCTCTACCGCACGCTTTTGGGAACCGATCCGTATGTGGATGGGGCATATTATGTTGGCTTTCGGGTCGGAGAGCAGGAAATAGGTTTAGATCCCCACGGCCACGCTAAAGGCATGACGGGGCCAATCGGCTACCGTCAGGTGAGCGATATTGAGAAAAGCCTGCAATCACTGCTGGACGCTGGCGCACAGGTGCAGCAAGCGGTCAAAAACGTCGGCGGGGGAAGGCTGACGGCATGGGTAAAAGACGCGGACGGCAACATCACCGGGCTGATGCAGGACACCTCGCCACGTGAGAATTGAAACTCCTGGTCAGTCGAAGTGAGCAAAAAATGGGGGGAAGTCCCATTCCGAACAGGCTTCACAGGCCAAAAGGAGCCATCGTTTTTTGTCCGAGTTGACTGACCACCTTTTTGAATCATCATGTGACGGAGTGTCTGATGCAGTTGCCTTAATGGCACACTGTGACCGCGCTACCCGTTGTTTCGATGAGAATGGCTGGATTAAGCCGTCGTTGAAAAAGACTATTCCAGATATGTGTAAATCCCAGGTGGTAGACAATCTGAAAGAAGAGTGTTTTCCTGGACAGAATGAGCAATGATTCTGCTTACCGGAGGCCTGGAATTTCTCGACCTCAATACGGTCCGTGCGTTGCTTGAGGTAGGGGAGGCGTGTGTGCTCACACAACACTGTGTTGTATGTATCCCAGCGGCCTTGAAGGATGAGGTTGGGTCTCATCTCTTCATCGAGCCGCTCGACGTGACGGACGCCAACGCGTTGCTGCAGCTTCGCGAGCGCCATCCCATCACCGGGATCGTTCACCTCGCCGCCTGCATCACGACTGGCCCAGGAGTAAGCACGCTTGCGCTGTTTAGCGCATGCCGTGCTGGTCGTGATGCGGGCGCAGGAAAAAAAAGAGCAAGAGACGGCGAGCGCATTGAGTTGAGTGTGGCCGAGCTGCGCTGCTTGCTCCAGGCGCTGCGTGAGCCCGAGGAACAGTGCAGGAAGCGTCTGTGGTGGTCACGCTTCCGACGCATGCACCAGGCAGTGGCCAAACGCTGCCATCAAGTCCGCCGGGCTCGTCAGGCGCCGCTTCCTGCCTCGGCCAACCCACGTCCCATCCGCGTGCTGGTGCTCGGAAAATGCCGCGAGCCGGACTTGCGCCTCTGGGGCACTGGCAGCTTCATAGACCGCCGCTGCTTGCTCTAGCAAGGATTTTTTCCCGTCGCGATCCAAGCCGGCGCACTTGTCGCTGACCTTGCGTAACTTGTGGAAGATGCAGCGCTGCTGCACCAAGGCCGAGCCATAGACGTAGTCCAGGGCTTGCTCCAACCCCTCACTGCCATCACGGACAATGGCCTGCAGGCCCGTTTCCAGCTTCACGCCGCGCTCCCACAAGCGCTGCACCAGCCGTTCCCAAGCGGCTTGCTCTTCCTTCTCAGCGACCTCCCAATCGAGGATGCGCCGTTTGCCACTCCTATCGGTCCAGAGGCCAAGGGCCACCAGCACCACGATGCGTTTGCCCCTCTTGCGCTGACGCTTGCGCTTGCGGCTATCCTCGTGGATACCGCCTTGCGGGGTCTGCATGCTGAGCCAGATGCCATCGAACTGCACAACCGCAGGAACCTCGCTGATCGGTTCGCGATGGACTTGAGCCAATCTGGCTTCCAGTTGATTGATGCGCTCATTGATAGTGCGCAAGCCCACACTGGCTCCCAAAGTGGCTGCCCATTCCTGGCTGAGTTGGCGTAAACTGCGCGACAAGCCACTCCCAAAGATCGCACGCTGGGGCGCATCGAGCCAGAAATGCTGATACTTCTGCAAGATGGATACACTACCCACTCTGCTGAGGTCTTGACATAGGCCCTATATTCAAGTAAACTATTGAATAATAGAGTACTTGAGTATGTCGATCATCTTTCCGTTTCAGATCGAGCTCCTGAAAGCTTTAAGGAGGTCTTCATGGAGAGTCCGAGCATCACCCATCTCACTGCGACAGCAGTTGCCCAACTCGATCCTTATGCGTTCCTGGCCGTGCTTGGCAAGCGGGTGATCCACCCCGGCGGGCGTCGCTCATCCGAGGAGCTATTCGGGCGGGCGGACTTTCAGCTGGACCAACAGGTCCTGGATGTGGTCTGTGGCGTCGGGACATCTGCCATTGCCATCGCCCGCCGTTTTGGGGCGAAGACGACCGCGGTCGATATCTCGCCCATCATGCTCACCCGCACCCGCTCCAATGTTCAGCACGCCGGGCTTACCGGGCAGGTCACCGTTACACACGGCGATATTCTCGCGCTGGACTTTCCCGACAACCGCTTCGATCGCGTGGTCGCCGAGGCCGTGACGATGTTCGTCGACCGCCCGCGTGCCGTGCGGGAACTGATCCGCGTCTGCAAGCCCGGTGGGCGCGTCCTCGCCACCGAATTCTTCTGGCGCGAGCCGCCTCCTCCCGAGGCACGCGAAGTCTTCCTGGGCCAGGTCTGCCCTGGCATGCAAGTCGACACGCTGGAGGAGTGGGTGCGCCTCTACGAGAAGGCCGGGCTGGGCAACACGCAGGTCGTCTCTGGTCCCTTTGACATGATGACTCCCGCTGGCTTCCTCTCCGATGAAGGGGTCACCAACTGCCTGGCGATCATGGGCCGCGCCATGACCCGCCTGTCCTACCTGCGCAAGATGGCCTGGCTGATGCCGCGCTTGCAGCGCGCGGTGCCCTACCTGGGCTACCTCCTCGTCGTGGGTGAGAAGCCAGCCACCGCTCAGGAAGGAGCCGTGGCGCAAGCCGAAGAGGTGGCAGAAGATGTCGCTCCTGAAAGGAGGCCGTGACACACATGGACCAGCAAGAGAAGCGAACCTTCAAGAATCACCTCTATGAGCAGTTTGCGCGCATTGGCAAAGCCTTGTCGAGTGCGCACCGCCTCGAACTCCTCGAGGTGCTGGCCCAGGGAGAACACAGCGTGGAGGAATTGGCGCAGGAGACGGGCATGGCGGTGGCCAATACCTCGCAGCATTTACAGGTGCTGCGGGCCGCTCAACTCGTCGAGGTGCGCCGCGAGGGCGTCTACATCTACTACCGCCTCGCAGACGAGCGCGTGTTCGGCCTATGGCAGGCCATGCGCGAGGTCGGGGAGGCCCGTATCGCGGAGATCGAGCGCATTGTCCAGACCTACCTGCACGAGCGGACCCTGTTGCAGCCCATCAGTGCAGAGGAGTTGCGCCAGCGCCTGAGCGAAGGGGAGGTCATCCTGCTGGATGTGCGGCCCGTAGAGGAATACCAGGCTGCGCATCTGCCCGGCGCCTTTTCCATACCGGTGACCGACCTGGAGGCCCGTCTCCCAGAGCTACCTCGCGGGAAGGAGATCGTGGCCTACTGTCGCGGTCCCTATTGTGTCTTTGCCGATGAGGCGGTTGCTTTGCTGCAGACCAACGGGTACCAGGCGCGTCGACTCGAACAGGGCCTTCCGGACTGGCGGGCCCTGGGGCTGCCGGTCGAAAGCGGAACAGGAGTACACCCATGATGACCATTGCTGTCGAGACCCTGAGGACCTGGCTAGAAGAAGGACGACCAGTCACGGTGCTGGATGTACGTCCGGCGGCAGAACGGGCAGAATGGGCCATTCCTGGGAGTATCCATGTTGATGCCTATGATGCACTCAAAGCACACGATCCAGCAGCGCTTGCCGACGTGGATGTTCCGGGCGATGGACCGGTCGTGACGGTGTGCGCGGCCGGCAAAACCAGCCTGATTGCCGCTGAACAGCTTGCTGCGCGTAGCGTCGAGGCCATGTCCCTGGAGGGAGGAATGAAAGCCTGGAGCCTGGCCTGGAATACGGCCGAGGTGCCCATACCAGGGAGTGCTGTGCGGGTGATCCAGGTGCGACGGACAGGCAAAGGCTGTCTTTCGTATCTCATTGGGGCAGGCGAAGAAGCTGCCGTCATCGATGCCTTTAGGAGTCTACGATGGGAAGTAAGCAGTACACAGGAGTAAAACCGCTGTGCCATCTCCTCATGTGAAGCGACTGCCTCCACACGCGGTATCATCAGTCGTGCAACTTGGTCTGCGTGCCAACTGGCAGCAGTTCACGCTGCTGGTCATCGTCAATGCCTTTGTTGGCGGCATGGTGGGCCTCGAGCGCAGCATCGTGCCACTGCTCGGGCAGCGTGTCTTCGGCCTGGTTTCCACAACGGCGGTCCTTTCCTTCATCGTGAGCTTCGGCGCCGTCAAAGCGGCTTCCAATCTCTTCGCGGGCCGACTCAGCGATCGCATCGGGCGCAAGGGGGTGCTGGTGGTTGGTTGGCTGGTCGGGCTGCCGGTGCCGTTCCTCATTATCTTTGCCCCGTCCTGGGGCTGGGTGGTCTTCGCCAACGTGCTTCTGGGCATTAACCAGGGCCTCTGCTGGTCCACCACCGTCATAATGAAGATCGACCTGGTGGGACCCGCGCGCCGTGGACTTGCCATGGGCATCAATGAAGCGGCTGGCTACATGGCGGTCTCCCTGGCAGCGATCGCGGCTGGCTATTTCGCCGCCACCTACGCGCTGCGGCCCCAGCCATTCCTGCTCGGCATTGGGTTTGCCCTGGCCGGTCTGCTGCTGTCGCTGCTGTTTGTGCGCGAGTCGCATGGGCATGCGCGCCAGGAAGCGGCCATGCTGGCTGCTGCTAACGAGCACAGAGACGGATCAGCAGAACAGGTCCAGCGCTCAGATCAAAGGCCAGCTACCCCCTCATTCAAGGACATCTTCTGGCTCACCTCCTGGAAGAACCGAACGCTCTTCGGAGTCAGCCAGGCCGGATTGGTGAACAACCTGAATGATGGTCTGGCATGGGGAGTGTTTCCGCTCTTTTTTGCTGCCGGGAGGCTTCCTCTCGCGCAGATCGGGCTGCTGGCGGGCATCTATCCGGGCGTGTGGGGAACGACGCAGTTGCTGACAGGGGCGCTCTCCGACCGCATTGGGCGCAAAGGCATGATTGTGGGTGGGATGCTGCTTCAAGGCGTTGCTCTCGGGCTGTTGCCGCTGCTTCACGGGTTTGGGTGGTGGGCACTCTCGATGGGCCTGCTTGGGCTGGGGACGGCTTTGGTCTATCCAACACTCCTCGCGACGATCGCAGATGTCGCCCACCCGGACTGGCGTGCATCAGCAGTGGGCGTCTACCGGCTCTGGCGCGATAGCGGATACGCCATCGGGGCGGGGCTTTCCGGGGTCCTGGCCGATCTGTTCGGGGTCTCCTTCGCCATTGGCGTCATCGGTGGCGTAACCTTCCTCTCAGGGGTCGTCGTCTTCGGGGTGATGCGAGAAACGTTGCCCGCGCGCCGGGAACTCCCTCGTTCCACGCGCCATACCGTCTCATGAGGGGAACGCCACGGGACTCTCTGCTCGCCGGAAACAACCGTAACCTTTTGCGAAGAAATAGACAGGCGGGGAGCAATGGCACAAGAACGAGGGGGAAGGCAGGATAGGAGGAACGAGAGAGGGAGCTGTTCTGGTCAAAAGGTTCTGTGTGAGGAGAGAAACAAGCACGAAGACGAACACGACGATCAGTGTTCACGAACCGTGGAACCGTTCATCACCAGTACGCACGCTGAAAGAAGGAAAATGCGCTCATGCATGAGAAGCGAGCACAAATGGAGGCGATCTATACGCATATGTGGGCCAGCCACGAGGGAGGTCCCTTCGCGCCGCTCGATGAGAGCCTGCGCCCGCGCCCGCACAGCATGCTCTACGAGGTCGTCTCCGCCTGTGGAGTCAACGCTTCCTCGCTGGTCCTCGATATCGGCAGCGGCAGAGGCAATCATAGTTGTGCGCTGTCCCGGCGCTTTGGCTGCGCTGTTGTAGGCCTGGACGTGGCCCAGTTCCACATCGAGCAGGGACGAGCCAGAGCCGAGCAAGAGAGCGTGAGCGACCGGGTGTCCTTTGTGCAGGGAGACATCCAAGCTCTTCCGTTTGAGGACGAGCGGTTTGACTTCCTGTGGTCCCGCGATATGCTGATGCATGTCCCTGCCCTGCCAGCAGCGCTGGCGGAGTGCGCGCGTGTGCTCAAACCGGCGGGAGACATGCTGGTGTATACGACCGTCGCGACCGGATGGATGGAGCCGAAAGAGGCCGCCTGGCTGTATGCGTCGTTTGGCCTGGTGCCAGCAGCGCTTTCCTCATTCACCGGTCGCATATGTGGTGGCGGATGTGTTAGATCCTCCCTCAGCCTGGCAAGGAGGCTTCGACTTTGTCCTGGAAGCGTACACCTTGCAGGTCTTGCCTGCTGATGTGCGCAGCAAGGCAACTGCATGTATCGCAGGCTTGCTCGCGAAAGAAGGGACGCTGCTCGTGATCTGCCGTGGGCGTTCTCCCCAAGAGCATCCTGGGACGATGCCCTGGCCTTTGACACAGGAAGATGTGGATGGGTTCAAGAGCGCCGGGCTACAGCAAGTGCAATTTGAAGACTATTTCGACCAGGAAGAGCCACCGAAGAGGAGATTCCGTGTTGAGTACCAGCAAGCATCAATCCGCTGAACGCTGTAATGGGAGATGACCTTGCGGCTGGTGACAGCTTGTGTGATACTGGGCCATGAGAGGCGCAAAGAAGCACGCTCTTATTCGTGTGTATCAACGATACCGATTGATAGGCGTATTGTACAGAGGAGCATTGATTCTATGCATATTTCGTCGTCTGCACGCAAGCCGAAACCAGTGGCAGTCACCGCCTCGGCCGTCTCCCCTGGCATCGTGACTCGCAAGAATGTTACGAGAAAGGACGGATGCAGCAGACCGGCACTCACCGACTTCGTTCCTGTACCCTGTTGGAAGGTCTTGAAACTGCACCTCTTTTCGCGCCCAGGGACTACGAGGCTCCCTCGCTGTTCACCCCAGAGAACCTGTTACGGGAGGCGCGACGGCAAAAAGGACTCGCTGAGGGCCGCGTCCCGGCGATCTGCGTCTTTGATCCCGACGGGGACCTGGTCGATTTCCTCCATGCCACAGGTCGCACGCGCCACCATCCCACCTGGGCGTGCTACCACACGGTGCTCGATACCTTTGTGCACGACGAGATCGAATACGGGATTGTTGGGCGTGTGGTTGGTGCTCCCTTTGCAGTGCTGGTGGCCGAGGAACTCTTTGCTTCTGGCTGCCAACTGCTGATCAGCATCACCTCAGCAGGCCAGATCCTCCCGCTGGGACAGCCTCCCTACGTGGTGCTGATCGAGCGGGCCTTGCGCGATGAGGGGACGAGCTACCACTATCTGCCGCCCGCACCGTACAGCTACCTGGACCCTGCCCTGCGAGAGATGATCAGCACACACTGGGACCACGGGCGGCTTCCCCTACACGTAGGTGCCAGTTGGACGACTGATGCGCCGTTTCGGGAGACGGAAGCGCTGATCGCGCGGTGTCGCGCCAGCGGCATCCTGGCGGTGGAAATGGAGGCTGCAGCCCTCTATGCACTGGCGCAGGCCAGGCAGTACCAGATCATCTGTTTTGCCCACGTGACGAACCAGATGGGACAGAGCGAGGGGGATTTTGAAAAGGGGGAAGCCTCGGGTAGCGCGACCGCCCTGTACGTCGTCAGTCAGACGGCTCACTTCTGCAGACAAAGGCAGACCGGGTGAGGGGTGCCAGAGCTTCCTGGTTGCCAGGAAAAATCACGCAAGAGACAAAGCAACATCATCAAGTGGCAATCCTACACTTTTTCTTTGGTTTGCAACAGGGCTGCCAGTCGTCTGGCATCTTTGCCGACCCATCCCACCAGTGCGGACCCACGGGAAGGCTGCCAGGGGAAACCGAGAAAGAAGAGCCCTGGAGTGGAGCTAACTCCCTGCTGCTGGATGGCGTGACCGCACTCGTCCGCTCCTCCTGGCATGCGTATCCAGGAAAAATCCTGACGATAGCCCGACGCCCAGATCACCGTGCGCACCCGGATCTGACTTCCATCAGCAAACTGAACCACATTGTCGTGTGCCGAAGTCGCACGTGGTTTGATCTGGACCTGCCGATCTTTCAGCATCTGTTTCAGTTCCAGGCCCAACACCGGCTCTGGTTGTGCTTTGAGCCACCTCCCCAGGCGGGTCGCGCCATCGACTTCCAGGAGGCGAAGGCGATCCAGGTACCAGAAGAGGCTTTTGCCCAACAGTGTGAGCGGGACAAAATAGAGCGGATGAGCAGCAGCCAGGGACACCGGATGGCAGTGAGCCAGTTCCGCCGCTATATGCGCTCCGGAATCGCCTGCTCCCACGACCAGTATGGACTCATCCGGCTCGACCGCCTCCACCCGCACGACGTGGGCAGGATCGTAAAAGGGGAAGTTCTGTCCCCCACCGGCACCCACTTCAAGCACGACTCCGTGGGCCTGCCCGGCGATCTCACGTCGCAAGGGATCAAACCCGCGCCGGACGAGGGGCCGGTCCATGAACCAGTTGTAAAATGCGGCAAAACGCGGGGAGGAGATCTCCTTCCCGCCGGTACCATTGCTTACCTGGTTGCTCATCGTCTCGCTCCTCTCGCCTTTCTCTAAGAGAGAACCCTTTGATTATCTACCAGACCCTGCGGCTAAACACCACATTGATACTGACCGCAGCCACAGTGAACAGCGTGAGCACAAAGAGCAGCGGGAACGTCAAAGAGCTGGGAGCGCTCGTCTTGACTGCCATGATGGTCAAAAGAATGGTCAGGCCCATCAGCATACCCAGCGAAACCAGGGCCAGTGCCAGACGCTGAACGGCTGTAGGAGCCTGACCAGAGGCTTCCCGGGTCAGCTTCTGTCCAGCACTGCTGGACGGGGAAGCCTCTTCATATCTGCTATCGCCTGCATAGCCGTAAGTTCCACCTTGATTCTCGTCGCTCATTTCTTCTTGTTGAAACATACTGCTTCTCCTTTCGAGGTGGTTGCATGCCGCCATCCGACAGGGCACTCCATGCGTATTCACCTGGTAGCCCGCATTTCTTCGAGCCAGGTGGCAATCCATTGATATTCCTGGCGAACTCGCTGGAGATGAAAGGCGAGGACACGCTGGGCATTGGACATCGAGATGCCCATGGTGGGCGCACAGTCCTCCGCATCCGCCATGTGTTGCATGGTCTGCAGGTACGAGAGACACCCCTCAAGATAGGCCAGGCGCGAGGTTAAGATCGCCTCTCGCTCTGGCACCTCCAGCAAGTCGAAGAAGGCGACACGGGTAAAAAACTCAGCTTCGCTGGCAGCTTGCGAGGCGGGAAAATCCCGGAGAGAGGCCTGCAGCAACTCGATGCCGCGCTCGGTCAGCTGATAGAGATGCCGATTGGGCTTGCCTTCTTGGGGGATGACCTGCCGGGTGACAGCACCCATCTCTTCAAAGCGCTTGAGGACGAGGTAGAGCGTTTTGTTGTTGAGAGCAACCATGCCCCCAAGCGCCCGGTCAATATCCTTTTTGATCTCGTAGCCATGCTGTGGGCCTTGCTGCAGCATGGCGAGGATTAAGATTTCGCTATACATATGATACTTCCCTATATGATACCATTATCTATATAGATAATGGTACCAGAGGGGGGTGAGAATGTCAAGGATGCTTATCAGGATTCAGATATTTGGAGATAAGGCCTGTCATCCTGAGCGCGAGCGAAGGATCTCTGCGTCCGGCGAGCCAGATCCTTCGCTGCGCTCAGGATGACAAGCAGAACGCCTCAAGTCCGCTCAACGGAAAGCCTTTCCAAATGTCTGATCAGGATTTCAGCCAGGTGAGGAAGAGGGCGTATCTAGATTGGAGGATGGTATGGTAAACTAGACGAAGAAAAGAATATGGCAAGCTTTCCTCTCGATGAAGCCTGGTTTCGAGGGCATGGGATAACTCTATGAAGCTTTACCTGTCATCTTTCCGCCTTGGGCATGATAGCGTGGCCTCGCCACGACGCGGGCGGGAACGCTCCTGAAGCAACAGATCCCGATTCGTATGTTCCAAGAGTGCATGTAACAACTTTTCTCACATGTGCGTGAAAGCGAGGATGCGCTACTCAATCAGCCTGCAGCGGCTGAAATGTGTTTCAGTGAGTGCCTGCCTCGTAAATCCATGCGTACCTGTCTCGTCTGGGGTTGAAAAACTGGTACACATGGTGTGAGTACCTGCTCCTTCGCTGTGAATGCCTTGCCTGAATGGGGGTGTTCCTGAGTCTTTTGATTCTTCCCGCAACAAGCAGGGTCAACCTGCATCCTCTCCGTTGTCGTCTCCTCACAACGGCAAGCTGATCACACGAGCTAGAAAAAGGGGCGCCATATGGAAATTGCCTAAGACGGTACCGGCATGCTGGTGACATAGTACAAAGGGGCTTGCTGTAGCATGGTTTGCTTCAGTTGAAAGAACGCTGTGCCTGGAGCGAATCCGTAGCCATTGAAGATCGAGCCGCAGTCCACTCTTGGATCGGTCAGCGCAAGGTTTTGGCTTGAAGTGCAGGCTTCGGTCATGATGCCGAGGAAGTGCATCGTGTGGTCGTTCTGCTGGAGCCGTATCCAATCCCAGAGGTCATTGGGATCATAGATTTCTGGTAACGAGACATCGTAAGGTGCTTTCCATGCCACATAAGACCTGTCCTCATCTGTCCATCTTTGTTCAGGTTGACCCGTATCTGGATCGACCAGCGGGTCTCCCTGCCGCATATCGCCAAAATCCACGAGCGGTACATGAAAAGCGTCGTGCGCAGTAAAGCCGTCCACAAACTGGCGAGTTCTGTCCGCTCCATCCCAGGTGGTTTCGGCATCATAGGCTCCCCAGGCTTGCAGTTGTTGGTCATAGCCCTG
>WNFI01016116.1_pt2 | contig 16450 bp, 19 predicted proteins | sample 5400471 | NCBI WGS metagenome assembly WNFI01 (sample SAMN13153348, study PRJNA577476) | soil metagenome | isolation source: 100 cm saprolite on Douglas fir-dominated hillslope | place: USA:California | collected 2013-09-17 | reverse complement strand
ATCCGCAGGGGTGTGACCCGGCCTCTGGCTCCTGGCATGGCTAGGGCTTGGTGAACTCGACCCGCTCGAGCTCCGCGGATCCCGGCGCCAGCGTCAGGACGCCCGCCGTGCGCTCGCTGCTGAAGCCGCTGGCGGTAGGCGTCGAGACGTTGATGTAGCGGACGCCGTCGACGACCTCGTCGCGCCAGTGGTGGGTATGGCCGTGGATACAGATCCCGAGCCCGGCGGCCCAGGAGTCGGCGGGCCGCGGCGGCCGGTGGACCATGCCCACCCGCCAGCCTTCGATCTCTCGAACCACCCGCTCAGGGTACCGTGGGTCGTCGGGTGCGTTGCCGTTGACCAGCGTCAGCGGCGCGATCGTTCGCAGCTCGTCGAGCAGTTCCGGGTACTGCCAGTCGCCGGCGTGCCAGACCTCGTCGACGGCCTCGAAATGGTGCCGGACCTGCTCCATCAGTCCCGCCACGCTGTAGCGTCCCTGGGTGTCGCCGATGATTCCGAGCCGGACCGCCATTAGCCGACAATATTGCGACATGGCCGAGCGGAGCCTTGCCGGGGGATCTGTACGAGTGGTGCGCGGCGACATTACCGCCCTGGAGGTCGACGCGATCGTCAACGCGGCCAACGCAGCGCTGGCCGGGGGAGGCGGGGTCGACGGCGCCGTCCACAGGACGGGCGGTCCGGGGATCATGGCGGAGCTGCGACGGAATTTTCCCAACGGATGCCCCACAGGGAGCGCGGTCACCACCAGCGGGGGGCTGCTCCCCGCCCGGTGGGTGATCCACGCCGTCGGTCCCCGGTGGCAGGGCGGGCACCGGGGCGAAGACGAGCTGCTGGCGTCGGCGTGGCGGACCGCCCTGGCTGAAGCTGTGGCGCTCGAGGCAGGATCGGTGGCCTTTCCTTCGCTGGCGACTGGGATTTACGGCTTCCCGGTAGAGCGCGCCGCGCCGCTTGCGCTAGGCGAGATTGGCCGGGCGCTCGCGGCGCTGCCCGACGATCGCCGGCTGGACGTGACCATCTGCGCCTTCTCCTCCGGCGACGAAGCTGCTTACGCGAGAGCGCTCGATTTGCTAGCCTGAGCGCAGCGACTTGGCAGCGGGGGTGCTTCCAAGCGGCGTGAACAGGAAGGGATAGCAAGCGGGGGTTGAGAATGGGGATCAGGAAGAACCGGCGGCGCGTCTACGCGTTGGTGCGCAGCGTCGAGCCGGTTGTCCTGACGGGCAACCAGTTCCCGACCTGGTCTGCCGGGCCCGAGTTCACGTTCCACGAGCCGATGTCGCCGCTCAACTCCAGCACCGTCGGGCAGCAGTCGAGCGAGCCGCAACAGCTGCAAAGCGCCTGCTACGACCCCGGCGCCAACTACGGCACGCCCGCGAGCCCGGACCCGGCCGCTGGCGACCACAACTGCTACCAGCCCTCTCGGCTGCCGCTGCGCACACTGCCGATCACCAGGGGCGTCGACCCGAGGCGCCTGCTGAGCTATAGGTGGAACGGCAAGCGCTTCGTCCAGATCCCGTTCCAGGTCGACCAGGTCTTCACCCGGTACCTCAGCAACAACGCCTCAGGCTTCGCCTTTTACTCCGGGGTTGATCAGCAGACCGACTACGCCTACGACCGCGAGGGCTTCCGGTTCATCGCCAATCCGCCGGCGGCCGACCCGGCCAATCCGACGTCGGCGGTTTGCCAGGCGATTCCCTACAAGGGCGCCGCCGGGGGCTTCTACGACGGTCAGCCGACCACGCCATCGCCCAACGGGTTCCACCTGGTCGACAAGGACGAACTGGCCTTCATGGCTCGCGACGCCGGCAACCAGGCGCCGGCTGGGGCGGTGATGCCGGCCGGGATCCTCGATTCCTACGCTGTCACCGTGGTCGATCCCGACACCGGTGGGCGAGGATTTGTCTACGTCGTTCTCGCGGGCGACCGGGGACCGTCGCCGAGGTTCACCGCCGCCAACTCGCCCTACGTGCACTACCAGCGCGACGCCGACGCCGGCATGTTCGTGTACTCCCAGAGCTCATACGGCAACTACGGGGCCGCGCCCCACGGTTGGTACTGCAATCCGGACGGCAGCCTTGCCGTCGATCCCAAAACCGGCAAGGCGCTGGTGGGCCAGCGCCGTCCCAGGGACACCGCCTGGGTGACAACGCCGCGGTATGCCTTCCGGTACGACGGCCGCTGGCTGATGACCGAGATCCGCATCTCGGCGCACGGCAACGGCTACATCGACAGCAGCGGAGTGCTGCACAACTACGGCCCCAACGTCGTGGATCGGTGGAAGGCGCGCGCCTTCCAGCAGTCGCCGGGCGGAAAGACACCCTGCTGTGGCTACGAAGAGGAGGCCACCAACTGGGGCGGCAGCTCCCAGCTGCTGGGCGAGAAGGTTGGACCGGTGCGGATCGTCCGCGCCACCTGGGGCGCCGACTCCTCCACCAACAACATCCGGCGCGAGATCTTCTACGCCGACCAGGTCCGGTACCAGGACGCGCTCAGGGTCCACGTCATCCCCCCGCTCGACGGCATCTACGTCCAGCGCGACATGGCGGCCGGGATCATGGACACCTACTACAACCCCTACCAGAAGTCAGGCGTGCCGGTGCTGGGCATCAACGAAGAGGTCTTCGGCAACGTCCATGCCGGCTTCGGCCAGGGCGGGTTGTGCTACTCCAGCCAGGACCAGCTGGGCTCGATCATCCAGTCCCTGACGGGTAAGCCTTCGATACAGGTTCCCGCGCCGGGAAACACGGACCCCTGCAACAACAACGACGTCCACGGGGACTTCGACTTCTTCGACCCAACCTTCTCGGGCCCTCCGGGGGAGCTCTCGTGGGAGCAGCTGACCGGCAGCTATGGCACCCTGGTCGAGCGCTGGACCGGCCAGATTTCATCGCCGGGCGGGGTCGTCATCGGGGCGGCCACGTCCTTCCCGTACTACCGCGACGACTCTTGCTTTGATGACGGAACCGGCACCGACCCGGGGCCCAAGCTCGACCTCCGCAGCAAGGATGAGCCCAAGTACTGGTGGATCGACCCGACCACCAAACTGCCCGTCTCCAACTTCAACCCGCCGGCCGGGGTACAGCTGAATCAGCGACGCTGCTGGAACCACCACGTCGATAGGACTCCGTACAACATCAAGGGCACCCAGTCCTACGACTCGACCAAGGCCGCTGAGCAGTCCGACCCGCCACCCAACCCGAACTTCTCGCCCCAGGGGGATGTCCGCTACTACCAGGGAGACATCGGGACCCACGGGCTGCACGTGATGCTGATCGCCGACTCCGACAACGCCCAGATGACGGTCCCCATAGATGAGATCGACAGCGAGCAGGTCCAGGTGGTCCTGCCGGGACGGCAGCCCAACGTAGGTGAGGCCTACGGACGTTCCTTCGAAAAGCCCCTGGTGTCGATCGCCGCTCCGTCCCAAGGCCTGATGGTTGAGAACGTGTCCACCTCAGCCCAGCGGCCCTGGTGGCAGATGGCACCCTTCTAGCTTTCGCGCTCCTCGACGGTCACCTTGTCCATGGTGTCGCCCTGGCGCAGGCTCTTGACCACGTCGATACCGTCGACCACGTAGCCGAAGAGGTTGTAACTGGGGGCCAGCTTGCTCTGGCAGTCGGTGTTGCAGATGAAGAACTGGCTGCCGTTGGTGTTGGGCCCGGAGTTTGCCATGGCCACCGCGCCTTCGCGATAGGAACCCTGCACAGGCTCGTCCTCGAACTTGTAGCCAGGCCCGCCCGATCCCGTCCCGGTAGGATCGCCACCCTGGATCACGAAGTCGGCGACATAGCGGTGAAATGTAAGCCCGTCGTAAAAGCCCTGGCTCGCGAGGCTCACGAAGTTGTTGACGGTCTTCGGCGCCATCGATGGCATCAGGTCCATGACCACGGGTCCCTTGTTGGTGTCGACGGTGACGCGATAGGTCTTGGACTCGTCGATCGTCATCTCTGGCTTCTCAGGCATAGATCTCCTTTAACGCTCCGGCTTGGCCGGGGTCGCGTTGAACAGGTTCGCGCCGTCAGCCGGCGTCGCTTCGAATCAGGTTGAGGAACTCCGCGCGCGTGCGGGCGTCCTTCTTGAACAGACCGAGCATGCAGCTGGTCGCAGCCAGGCTGCCTTGCTTTTGGACCCCCCTCATCATCATGCAGAGATGGTGAGCCTCCATCACCACGCCCACCCCTTTGGGCTGGACCGCGGCGTTGATCGCCTCTGCGATCTGCATCGTCAGCCGCTCCTGGACCTGGAGCCGGCGGCTGAAGACGTCAACCACCCGGCCCAGCTTGCTGAGGCCCACGATCTTCCCGGCCGGAACGTAGGCCACGTGGCAGCGGCCGTAGAACGGCAGCAGGTGGTGCTCGCACAGGCTGTAGAACTCCATCTCCTTGACAACCACCATCTCGTCGGCGGTGGAGTCAAAGAGCGCCTCCCTGAGCATCGCCTCGGGGTCCTGCTCGATGCCCTGGGTCAGGAACCTCATCGACCCGGCGACCCGCCGCGGCGTATCCGCCAGGGCGGAGCGATCGGGGTCCTCGCCGATGCCTTCGAGGAGCTGGCGGACCGCCTCCTCGGCGCTGTCAGACAGTGGCTGCGGGTGTCTCATCGGTCGATCCTAGTGTCTCGGCAGCCGCCACCGTGGTCCGCTCCGGAAGGTGGGGTCGCTCCCACAGGTACAGGGCCATCAAAGCCACCGCCATCAGGTCGATCGACAGAGTGACCGAGCTGGTGAACTGCCCCAGGTCGTGGTGGCGCAGCGTCAGCAGGGTGCCGAAGGCGACCGCGCCCAGCGCCACCCCCCACACGAAGCGGCGTTTGTGGACGGCGACGAAGTAGTAGACGAGGAGGTTTGCGATCGCGAGCCCCAGCATCGCCAGCGAGAAGAGTCCGAGATAGGAGGCGATGGCGTCATATTCGGGCTTGCGCAATAGCATGTGGACGATGGCGCCGGGGGCGATGAAATACGCCAGCACGACCAGCCCACCGGCGGCGGTGACCAGCGCCAGCGAGAGGTTGACGGTGCGGTGGGCGCGCCGGCCTTCGGCATGGATGGCGGCCACCCGGGGGAACATCACCACCGAGATACTGATGGTGCCGAAGAAGAGGATCTTGCCCAGCAGCGACATCGCCGAGTACAGGCCGGCGTCCTGGGTGCCGAGGAAGTGCTTGGCCAGAAGGACGTCGAAGTTGTAGAAGAGGGTGATCGCGGTGATGCCGGCGCTGGCTCCAAAGGCGCCGCGAAGCAGCGGCCAGATCGGCAGCCGCTCGTGGTGGCCGGCCGGTGGCAGGTCGCGAAGGGCGAGGGCGGCGAACAGGTTGCACAGGACCAGGGCGAGGTTGATCGCCACCACCGCACCGACGGCGTGGAGGCGGAACGCCAGCAGCACCGGCAGGAAGCCAAGCGTGGTGATCCCGTAGAGGAAGAAGTTGCCCGACAGCCACACGAAGCGCTCCTCGCCTTGGACCACGCCGCGTCCCACTCCCACCAGCAGGCATAGGGGCACCGCCGCCGAGAGCGCGATCAAAGGGCCAAGGCTGGGGAGGTTGAGGAAGGCCTTGAGAACCGGGGTTATGACCAGGAACAGCAGCATTCCGGCCAGCCCCACGACGCTGGTGTACAGGACCAGGTCACGGTAGCCGCGGTTTACCCGGGATTGATCGCCACGCACGGCAAGCGGGGCGGTGTAGCGGGCGGCCACCGCCATAAGTTGCCCCCGAAATAGATGAAGTTGTTGAGCGCGAAGGGGCTGCGCAGCAGCGGCGGCAACCGGCTCAGGAGGCGGCTGGCGGCGAGCCGCTCGATGGCGGGTTCCGACATGTTCCGCCAATGATATGGGCTGCCCCCGGCGACCACCTCCCGCCTCAGGGCACAAATGGTGGCCCCGTAGAATCGTCGACAAGATGTCAGCTACAGACCGGGCCATCGAAACCGGCGAAGACCTGTATCGCATCGAGCGCGCCATGTCGGTCTATGCCCACCCCGACGACGCCGAGTTCGGCTGCTCCGGCACGCTTGCGCGGATGGCTGCCGACGGTATCGAAGTGACCGTCGTCGTCTGCACCGCCGGCAATCGTGGCGGCGAAGGCGACCGCACGGAGGAGGAGCTGGCGGCGGTTCGGCAGCAGGAGCAGGAGGCGGCCAACAAGATCCTCGGCATCGCCAACTACGTCAACCTGGGCTACGACGACGGCAGCCTGATGCCCTCGCTGGAGCTACGCAAGGACATCACGCGGGTGATCCGGCAGTACCGGCCAGACGTCGTCATCTGCGGCAACCCGGTGCGCAACCTGAGATCTGTCGGTGGCAATCACCCCGACCACCTGGCCGCTCCAGCACCGTAGAACGCAAGGGGGACGCCCTCGCGGCCCACAAGAGCCAACTCGGGGATTGGGTCTACGAATACGCCCGTACCGACGCTGCCGAGGCGGCCCGACGGGCCGAGAAGGCCGGGTTCCCCGGGCTCAAGTACGCCGAGGAGTTCTTCAGGCTGTACTCCGGCGAGCAGAAGACAGAGGAGGCGGCCGAACTGGCTCGAGCCCAGCGGTTTCCTGGGGGCGACGACTAGGCTTCCCTACCGACCAGCCGACTTTAGTCCAGCAGTAGCGGAACTCCCTCCAGGGCTGTGGAGCAGCCGTATTCGAAAGCCGAGCTACCCGGCGCGGAGATCTCCTCCTCGAGGTTCCAGGCATCGGACTTCGACCGGCGGGTGTAGTAGCGCAGCCTGATGTCAGCCAGCTCGGAGTGGTAGCAGTAGATGGGCTGCCCGGAGGGGTCGTGGTAGGTGACGCCGATGAGGTCCGCGGGGTCCGGTGTGATGGTCCCGGCCAGGCGCGTAAGCCCGTAGTCGCCGTCGAACTCCCAGCCCGCCGGTGAGTGGGCGGTCCTGGGCTTGAAAAGGCTGAGGGTGTTGTTCTTCAACAGTCGCCGGCCGTCGGCGAGGTCCAGGAACAGCGAGGTGACCGAGCGCTCCGGACCCGGCAGCCTGGGCCAGGCGGCGACCCCGGTGAAGGCGCGGCCGGGACCACCCAGGTGCTTGCACTCGGCCCAGTGCCACCGCTGGCTGTGGCGCGCGCCAAAGACGTGGGCCTGCTCCCCGAGCCAGCCCTCGATCGATACGACTTCACCGTTTTCCCGGATTGTCCCGGTCAGCTTGAGCAGAGGATTGGGCTCGATGTAGCACGTTGCCATCCGGGCTCCCCACTCCGGTGTTGGCGTAATCGGCGGCAGCCCCGATTCAAATTTGAGATCCCAGGACACCTCTCCGGATGAATCTGACAGCTTCCCGCGACATCCATCCGACCAAAGTGCGCTGCTGCCTATCTCAACGCTGAATTGATGCGTCACGGCGCGTAACTCCCCGATAGGGTATGTCGTCCGGAGGGCCCGGTTAGAGGGTGTCGCGCCCCGGTTGGTGCGCATGAACCAGACCTGGGCGAACGGCTCGCGGTCGGTGTCGGTGGGCGCCACCATGCTGTATCGGATCCAGTAGCCGCGAGCCGACTCGGGGTGGTTGAAGGCTACGTAATAACCCTCGTAATGGCCGCGCTTGCCCGGCTTCCAGCGCATGTCGTTGCCGTTCATCCCCAACTCCGGTCCCTCCAACCTATGATTACGGGCGCCCCGCCGGCCGGGAATTCCATGGGGTGGGGCCAGGGTTGTACATAGTGCGACCAAATAGGAGCCGCGACGAGGTAAGGATGTCCGAGAAGCAATACGACGTGATCATAGTGGGGGCCGGTCCGGCCGGGTTAGCGGCGGGCCTGTACGCGGGCCGCATGGAGTTGAAGGCGATCGCCCTTGATCGTGGCGCGCCAGGCGGACAGCTTCTCAACACGCTTGACATCGAAGACTATCCCGGCTTCGAACACATCACGGGGCAGGAGCTCTCCGAGAAGATGGAGGCGCACGCCCGAAAGTTCGGGCTCGAGATCGACTACGACGAGGTCGAGGAGATCTACAAGGATGGCGACGACGTCATAGTCAAGGGCCAGGTCAGCAGCTACCGGGCGCCCGCGGTGATCGTCACCGCCGGCGGTCAGCCCAAGAAGCTGGGCATCCCCGGCGAAGAGGAAATGGCCGGGCGCGGTGTGAGCTACTGCGCCATCTGCGATGGCGCCTTCTTCAAGGACCAGGTGGTGGCCGTTGTGGGCGGTGGTGACAGCGCCGTCGAGGAGGGAGTCTTCCTGACCCGCTACGCCAGCAAGGTCTACATCATTCACCGCCGCGACCAGTTCCGGGCCCAGGCGATCGCGGTGGCGGCCGCCAAGGCCAACCCCAAGGTCGAGCTCATCCTCGACACCGTCGTGGACGAGATAGAAGGCGTAGACGGCAAGGTGACCAAGCTCAAGATGCATAACGTCAAGACCGACGAGAAGCGAGAGCTCGAAGTCGGGGCGGTCTTCCCATTCGTGGGCTTCCTGCCCAACAGCAACGTCTTCCGGGACCACGTCGAGCACGACGATCTCGGCTACTTGTACACCGACGCCAGCATGGCCACCAACATCGAGGGCATCTTCGCCGCCGGTGACGTGCGCCACCAGCTGACCAAACAGATCACCACCGCCGTCGGCGATGGGACGACCGCGGTCGTGGCGGTCACCAAGCTGCTCGAGGAGCGTCACCACGGACGCTCCCAGGCGATCCCCGACGAGATGGACCACAAGCCGGCCGAGCCGCACCAGGTCGAGGTCTGACCCCGGCTTGAAGGTCGTCCGCGCCGCCGGCCATGACGACGCGGCCACCGATCTGCTGGTAATCGCACTGACCGGCGGTCAGTCGCTGCCCCGGGCCTTCGTATCGCTGGACCGCGCTCTTGACGGCGCCCTGTCAAAGCCTGGCGATTTCGCCGGTCGTTTCGCCGAGGTCGAGACGGTGCGGCCGATGGGCCGGTCGCCGATCCAGCGCGTGGCGCTGGTGGGGCTGGGCGATGCCTCCAAGCTCGACCTGGTTCGACTCCGCAATGCGCTCGAGATCGGCTTGCGGCAGATCACCAAGAACGTTCGCACGCTGACGGTGGCATGGACAGGCTCCGCGTCTTCCGGAGTCGCCGCGAGTGACCTTGCGGCGGCGGCGATCGGGGCGGCGGTACGGCTGAATTGGAGCGAGGCGACGCACAAGTCGGGCCGCCGGCCTACGGTCGAGATCAAGGCGCTGACCCTGGCGGGTTTCCCCGAGCTGGACGATTCGCGGCTCCAGGCCGCCCTGGTGCTTGGCGAGTGCGCCAACCTGGCGCGTGAGCAGGTCAACCGCCCCGCCTCCGAGCTGACACCCGAGGCGTTCGCGGCCGAGGCCAGGGCGCTTGCAAAGCGGTACGGCCTTGAGTGTGAGGTGCTGGGCGAGAGCGACCTCAAGCGTCTGGGCTACGGCGCCATCCTGGCGGTGGCATCGGGCTCGGCCCGGCCGCCGCGCCTGGTGGTGCTGCGCCATCGGGCCCGTCACGCCGGTGGCGACCGTCTGGCGCTGGTGGGCAAGGGCATCACGTTCGACACCGGCGGGATCTCGATCAAGCCCGGCGGGGACATGCAGTACATGAAAGGCGACATGGGCGGCGCCGCCGCCGTGCTCGGCGCGATGTCGGCGATCGCCCGGCTCAAGGTCGACCTCGACGTCACCGGCATCCTCTGCTGCGCCGAGAACATGGTATCGAGCACATCGATGCGCCCCGGCGACGTGGTCACCAGCGGTGCCGGTAAGACGATCGAGGTGGTCAACACCGACGCTGAGGGACGGATGGTGCTGGCCGACGGTGTCTACCACGCCGTCAAGCTGGGCGCCACGCACGTCGTCGACATCGCCACCCTGACCGGCGGTCAGCGGATCGCGCTGGGGCCGGTCGCAGCGATGATCCAGGGCAGCGATCGTGGCCTCACCGGCATGGTGATCGCGTCGGCGGCCGCGGCAGGCGAGCGGGTCTGGGAGATGCCCACCTTCGTCGAGTACGAGACCCAGCTGGAGAGCGCCATCGCCGACCTCAACAACTCGCCCGGCCGCGACGGCAGCGCCATCACCGCAGGCCTTTTCGTTCGGGAGTTCGCCGGCGGGCGGCCCTGGGTCCACATCGACATGGCGGCGCCCAGTTGGAACCGTGTCCCCGCGGTGCGCCAGGTGCCCCGCGGACCGGCCGGCTTCGGCGTTGGCACGCTGGCGATCCTGGCGACCTTGATGGCCGAAGCGCGCCAAAAGTCAGCGCTGCGAGCTAAATCTGATAAAACTAGTAGGAAATAAGCCAACCGGCCCGCCGGTTGTTTCGTACGTGGAGTTTCAATCCTGATGCCTACCTTCCGCGACCTCCTGGCGCAAGCCAAGCGCGAGATCAAAGAGGCCACCCCCGAGGAGGTTCACGAGCAGCTCGAGCAGCCGGATCCCCCGGTGCTGATCGACATCCGTGAGCCCGACGAGACCCAGCAGGGTGTTATCCCCGGGGCACTCATCATTCCGCGGGGGTTCCTCGAGATGCGCATCGAGGACAAGGTGCCCAACCGCGACCAGCCGGTGGTCCTGTACTGCGCCGGCGGGGTGCGCTCTGCGTTTGCGGCCAAGAGCCTGAACGACCTCGGCTACACCGACGTCACCTCGATGTCGCGGGGATTCGGCGGCTGGAAGGACAAAGGCTTCAAGTTCACGGTCGAAAAGTCGCTCCGTCCCGATCAGCAGACGCGCTACAGCCGCCACACGCTCCTTCCTGAAGTTGGTGAGGCGGGACAGGTCAAGCTCCTCGACGCCAAGGTGCTGCTCATCGGCGCCGGCGGTCTGGGTTCGCCGGCGGGTGTCTACCTTGCCGCTGCTGGGGTTGGCACGATTGGGGTTCTCGACTTCGACGTCGTCGACGAGAGCAACTTGCAGCGTCAGATCCTCCATACCACCGACCGGGTGGGGATGGCCAAGACCGAGTCAGCCGCGATCGCGATGAAGGCGATCAATCCAGATGTGAAGGTGGTGCAGCACAACGAGCGGATCAGCTCCGAGAACGTGATGCGAATCATCGAGCCCTACGAGATCATCGTTGACGGCTCGGACAACTTCGCCACTCGCTACCTCCTCAACGACGCCGCCGTGTTCACAGGCAAGAAAATCGTGCACGGCAGCATCTTCAGGTTCGACGGCCAGGTCACCGTGCTGGACGCCGCCGGCGGGGGTCCCTGCTACCGCTGCCTCTTCGGCGAGCCTCCGGACCCCGATAGCGACATGGCGCCAAACTGCGCCGAGGCCGGCGTGCTCGGCGTCCTGCCCGGCACCGTCGGCGTGATCCAGGCGACCGAGACCGTCAAGCTGATCCTTGGCATCGGCGAGCCGCTCGTGGGACGCCTGCTGATGTTCGACGCCCTGGACATGACCTTCCGGGTCTACAAGGTTCAGAAGGACCCGGCGTGCCCAGTGTGCGGCGAGCACCCGTCGATCACCGAGCTGATCGACTACGAGGAGTTCTGCGCGATGCCGGCCGCCGCTCGCAACGGCAATCACGTCGCCTCGGCGCCGGCGCCGGCGGCGGCTTCGGTCAGCTCCTAGAAGTCCGCCGGTCCCGGCGGGTCAGGTCTTCCTGGCCCTGCCCCCGGTCCAGCCGACGAGGGCGCCGACAAGCGCGCCCCCTATGGGTGCCACCAGGGACGAGTAGCTGTTCATGTCCAGCGCCCCCGCCTGGGACAGGAAGAGACCCAGGCCGACGCCGAAGATGAACCCGAAGATGGTGCCCACGATGGCCGCGACCAGCCGGCGCGCCGTCGACCGTTTCCTGCGCCGCACCGCGCTCGATTCGACCCGCACCACCGGTTCCGGCCTGGCGAGCTGCCCGGGCGAGGAGACTTCTGCGGCGGGCGGCGGCTCTGCCGGCGCCCGGGCGAGTCCGGGCTCCGAGACCCACGGCGATGAGGCCGGACTGGGGGCGGAAGCCGGAGGGTCCTGGGGCCGCGGCGCGAAAGGCTGCATCGGCGGCTGCGCCGGCGCGTAGGGCTGTGTCGGAGGAGGTGCCGACCCCGGATCGGTCGACGGCGGGGGCGCGGGCACCATGGGTTGAGTCGTAGGTGGAGGCGGTGCGAACGGCTGCGCCACGGGGGTTGACGGCGGGACGGGGTAAGCCGGCGCGGGCGGCGGGGTGGCAGGCTGTGTGGGGGGTGCCGGCGCCATCGGTTGGGTGGCCGGAGCCGACGGCGCAAAGGGCTCCCTGTCCGGTGCCGGCAGGTCAGCCGGTCGGACCGTGGGTGGTGGCGGTGCGAACGGCGGTTTGGCCGCAGGTCGCTGCGGGAAGGGCGGTGTGGTCGGAGGCGGTGCCGGTGGTGGATCCTGCGGGGGTGGGCTCGTGGGCGGCGGAGCCTCGGAGGAGTCGGGCGGGATCGGCGGTTCGCTCACCGGGCTCTCCTGAGCGCGACCGCGATCACCCCCAGCGCCCCAAGCACCATCAGGGCGATACCGGCCTGGGCGATGGCGCTGTCCGTGACGCTGACATCCTGGAAGTGGATCACGATGTACCCGCTGCACGGACCCGCCGCCGCCGTCTCGCCTGGCGGAGGGTTACCGTCGGGCACGGCGGCGCCATACGCCACCAGCACCGCTGCCAGCGGGCGGCCTGACAGCGGCCCCGGGAGCAGGTCGGCGGCGCTGAGAGGGCCGCCCTGACCGGTTTTGCCATGACCGGGGCCGCCGATGACCGGGAAGTGGATCCCGAAGAAGACGACGTTGGCGAAGCCGGAGCTCATCGACCCTGTCGGCGACTCGCCACGGCCCGCCATGTAGTCCTTGTAGGAGGTGACGTACCAGTCGGTCTGGGTCTTGAAGTCGATCACCGCCCCGCCGTTTGCCGACGCCGTCCTCGCCGCGTTGACATCCGCCGGCTTGCCGGCGCTCCTGGGGACCGCATACCCGGAGCCGGCGCAGTTTCCTGTCCCGGAGATGACCGCCTGCGCCGGGATCGCCGATGCCGCCAGGATGCTCGCCGCCGTGAGACCAGCCAGGCCAAGCCTCATCGCCACGACCACGGCCTGACCCCGTCGGGCCTCTAGCCAGCGCATCGCTGTCCCTCCGTGGTCGGTGTGTTGTTACGCCGCATGATATGCCACCCCGACGTCGCGTGCTGCTTCGAGGTTGCCGTCACAGCCAGACCGCGTCGAGGTCGGCGGACTCCTAGAATCGGTGGATGGACTGGGCCCAGGTCCGCGATCACGTCGTCGCCCACGCGCTGGATGACGGATGGGCCGCCGCCGGTGTTGCCGGCCTGGCGCCGTTCGACACGGCCCGAGCCCGTGCGCTCGAGGCGATCGATGCCGGCCGCATGGACGGGATGCCCTGGATGACCGCGGAGCGGATCGAGATGTCCGCCGGCGGTTACGCCCGGACACGCGCCCGCCGTGACCAGTGATCCTGGCCGGCCCCGCGGCCGGATGGCATCGTACGCGTGCATCGACGGCGCCGAAACCGGGCGTGCCTCCGACTACCACGCGGTGCTGGCCAGGCGATGCGATGACCTTGCCGCGTGGATGCGGGAAGAGTTCGGTCAGCTCCGGGTCAAGCGTTTCGTGGACCACGGCTGGGCCATGGATCGCCCGATGGCAGAACGCGCGGGCGTCGGTTTTGCCGGCAAGAACACAACCCTGCTGACCCAGGGCGCCGGATCGTACGTACTCCTCGCCGAGATGCTGGTCTCACTGCCCCTCCCATCGACGCCGCCGTCGCGGCGGTCCTGCGGCAACTGCACCGCCTGCATCCCGGCGTGCCCAACGGGAGCGTTGCTGGCACCTGGCGTGATGGACGCGACCCGTTGCATCGCCTACCTGACCATCGAGCACGAGGGATACATCGATGAGGAACTGCGAGCGCAGATGGGGACCTGGGCGTTTGGCTGCGACCTCTGCATGGAGGCCTGCCCGATCAACCACCGGCTGGCGCCGGAGCCCATCGTCGAGACCGAAGGCACCACCGCCACCGGGCCGGTGCCGTTCCCGGACCTGGTCGAATGCCTGGAGTTGACCCAGGAAGAGTTCGAACAGCGCTTTCTCGGCACGGCGATCTGGCGCGGCGGCCGGAATCGGCTGGCCCGGAATGCGGCGATCGCGCTTGGCAATGCCGGCGACGTAACGGCGATACCGGCGCTCCGAGCCGCGACCGACTCCGCCGAGGACGACGTCGTTCGCGATGCCGCGGATTGGGCGATCCGCCGCCTCGAAGCGGCTGGTCGTCCGGTGTCCTAAGGGGAAGTAGTCAACGCTCCGGCTCCGGGCCGGCGGACATGCTCGACCCGCAGCCAGGACTGGTGCAGGTTATGCCAGCCCAGCAGGTGCTCCGCGGTGATCTCCCGCATGTTCCATAGATGGGTCAGATAGCCGCGGGTGGCGATCCCGCAGGCGCGACAGGCACAGCCATTGCGCAGGGGCTCCTCGTCGGCAAACGCTGCGCTCGGCCGCAGCTCGCTCCAACCGGCGCCATTCCAGAACCGGCCCCGGTGAGCCTGCTCCTGGGCCAGGCGGCTCAGTATCACCGGCCCGGCAGGCGGGTCGCCGTCCTCCCAGGTGACCAGCGCAACACCGTCTCCGGCGATAGCAGCGTCGGGCTCGGCCCCGAGGCGCCTGGCCGCGTCGGAAATCTCCAGCCGGCCGAGTTTGACTGTGGTGCCATCGATCGCGGAACGGAGGTGCAGTACCCCGTCCTCATCCGACAACAGCTGGGGAAGGGCTCGCGCTCGCCGGCCGGTGGTCCCAGTCGGCCCGGTCGACCAGCCCGCGACAGCGACCACAGGACCGTCCCAGCCGAGGAAGGTGCCCAGGCCTCCCAGCCGCTCGATCCGCTCCCACCCCAACCCGAGCCCGAGCTCGAGGATGTCGACGGCCACAGCGGAGATCCCGATCTCGCGCAGGTCCTCGGGTCCGAGGCTGCCCGCGGCGGAGCCGGCCATCAATGGCAGCAACCTAGGCGCGGAGGGAATCGGCCTCATCCAGGGCGCTCAGAAGCTCGGCGACAATCCCCCCGGTGGCTCCCCAGACGATGGCGCTGCCGATCTTGTAGTAGGGCAGGGGGAAGGGTACGTTGAAGCCCGGGACCTTACCCCGGTGCCGGTTGTGCTTGTCCCGCAGCCGAGCCAGCGGTATCTCAAGGACCTCCTCGACCTCGAACGGCTGGGGCGTGAAGGTGGGGTCGGCGTCCACCAGGTAGCCGGCGAACGGGCTGACCACGAAATTGCTCACGAAGGTGTCGAATGGGCGCAGCGCGCCTAGCATCACCACCCGGCTCGGGTCTATGCCCAGCTCCTCCTGCGCCTCGCGCAGCGCGGTCGCCGCCAGGTCGGGGTCGCCTGTCTCGCCCGAGCCCCCGGGGAAAGCCACCTGGCCTTTGTGGGTGGGGACCTTCTCGGTGCGCTTGAAGAAAACCAGGTGCATCTCACCGGCCCGCTCGTAGAACAGCGCCAGCACTCCCGCGGCCCGCCTCCGGGCGGGCGCGTCCACTGCCGGGTAATCGCGACTGCGGCGCACCAGCACCTCGGCCAGGGCCTCCAGCAGGGGAGGGGTGGCGGCCCTTGGCAGTTCCGACGGGTTGGCCGCGACGTCCATCCTCGAACGATAATCCCTACTCAATGCCGACCTACGTCGAGGCTGAGCTCAGCGCCGAGGAGCGATCCGTAATAGGCCGCCACTTCACCTCGATCGACGGGCCGGTGTCGGTGCTGGTGAATTTGCCCGAAACCACCCGTGCCGCCCTTTTTGCCCGCTACAGCCGTACCGCCAAGCCCCTCAAGCGCGTCTTCCTCGACGAGTTCCACCAGCCGGGCGACGATGCCGCCGCCGTTGCCCAGGTCGGCGCCGCCAAGGCCTCCGATCTCTTCAGCCGAGTGATCTCGGCATATGGCGACGATTCGGTGGCGCAGCTCGCCGGCGTGCACGTCAGCTGTGAGCAGGTTTCCAACCTGCTCACCAAGGTCCTTGAGCGCGGCAGGCTGATGGGGTACCTGGAGCAGTCGACCCGCTACGTCTACTACGGCGACCAGCCGGGTGGCCGCTACCGCTACTACCGCGATCCCGAAATCCTGGACGGCCCGCACGCGGCCATCTACTTCGAGGCCCTCGACGGGTTGTTCGACGCCTACCGCGAGGTGTTCGAAGCCGTCAAGGTAGAGCTGCAGGCGCCCATCCCGGCCGACGACGCTGCGGCCCGACGTGCCGCGCGGGCTGCCGCCCTCGACGTCGCCCGCGGCCTGCTTCCCGCCGCCACCGTCTCCAATGTCGGCATCTTCGGCAGCCCCCAGGGCTACGAGCAGCTGGTACTGAGACTCCGGTCGCACGAGCTGCCTGAGGCCCGCGCCTACGCCGAGCTGCTGCTGGCGGAACTGCAGAAGTCGATCCCTGACTTCCTCACCCGCCTCGACAGGCCGGATCGCGGTGGGGTCTGGGTCGACTACAGGCGCGAGCGTTTCGACGCCATCGAGGCAGCGGCCGGCGCGCTTGGTCTCGACATCGCCGAAGCGGACTCTCCGGCACCGGC